>Ga0210040_10003774_pt1 | contig 20247 bp, 16 predicted proteins | sample CryGeyCG12114_NA_FD_185462 | JGI IMG/M metagenome (GOLD analysis project Ga0210040, IMG submission 185462) | Groundwater microbial communities from aquifer - Crystal Geyser CG19_WC_8/21/14_NA (SPAdes) (version 2) | ecosystem: Environmental > Aquatic > Deep subsurface > Groundwater | place: USA... | reverse complement strand
GCTTGAAAATGTTAAATCAGTACTGGACAATTCACTCAAATTTGCATGGTGTATCTAAAAGGGCCGAAATATTTGTCTTAGTTAGTGTAGATTCCATCCGTTCGTAGAACGGGGCACTTTTACTGGTTCGGTATAACGAAATGTGTGCCTCAATAGGCCCATTAGGGATAGAGCAGAGCGGCGTGAATTCTATTTCCAACAACCGATTTTCTTCCAAACGCCTCCTATGTAGCTAATGTAGAATTTCTGCATAATAATAATGTATACTATGCATGACGTCTCCCATTTGCCCTTTTACCACCATGTGTACGACTGAACCCACCGTGTTCGTGTATACAAAAGGAGAAGAAAAAAAATAGTTTCCCATCCATATGCAAATCTTATGAATAGTAGTGGAGAATAGGAGAAAATTCAAGTACCGTTTTCTACTCCCAGTAGAGTAGGATGAACACCTAGATTTGCGATAAAAAGCGCAAGCTCTATATACACACTGTAGAAACACAGAGACGAATTTTTACGGACTGGGGAGATATAACTTACTAACTACAGCAGTACAGTATAAACCTTGCATGGAGAGAAACGGACTCAGAGTGGCGATATCAGATTCAAAATGCATTGCACACAGCAGAAACACATATGATAACGTAGAAGAAGAAGCCAGGAACCACCAGAATTCCCAACTGGGGAACTCCACATAAACCAAACCACTAAACATATGCTTATGTGAGCTGACACTGTTAAAAACTGTACACGGCCGACGAAACCATTAGGAACCGGAAGGAGTGCCAACCATACAGATAAAAGCTATAGACGCATATTAGTTAAGTGAAAATGCCTGCGAGAGAGCATCTGGTGTTTGATTGAGTTAAATATTGTAAAAGTCGTTTGTAATCAGCAAAAGTGGAACCATATTACTAGTTGCTTGCTTGGAAAGAGTAGGAAGGGACACACTACTGGTTAGTCAGTTAGTTATTTACTAGTTAGCAGTGGTTCCACAATTCTGAGCAACTAACTATAGAAACTACGGTCTTTGTGTTCAGTCAGTCAGTTTCTATAGCTCAGTGTTCCACATGTTCTCTATCATTTGAGAGTTCTGTTTAATTACAAGAATCCAAAGTACATATAATATAATCAGCAAAAAGAAGACAACAAGTTCACCTTGTAGCACGTCTCCGTGGGTGAATTGCGAGAGAGACAGCTCCTAGTTACGAGTGGGATCCCAAAGAGGAGAAAACAGCTGTCCAGGTTAAAATTGAGGAATTCCTCACGTTTTCTCTCCCAATTATTTGTCCCCTTGTACACACACACACATGCAGAGCTCATTTTGCACGATTTCCGCATCACCGGCAGTCATTCTTTGACTTTCCAATAGTTTCCATGTGGTAGCAGACAGTTTCAACCAGGCAGTTATTTACTTACTTTTGCACACACACAACTTACAACGCATATGAGTGGGAAAAAATGATGCAAAAAGTAATGCATAAATAAAAGCGGAGTAGTAAAACTGCCGATCTCGGAGCATTCAGCCTAAGTAGCTACCATGTACTGCACGCTTAAATAATGTATATGTTAAGGAAATCAGTTCGATTACGTAAGAAGGAAGAGAGCTTCAACAGTCATTCTTACCACATGCCTCCGTATTTTTTAGATTTGCATTGCCACTACATGCACAAAACTTGCAATATAAGTACAGGCGATAGGCATATACTATCTCCTCTCCTAACTCAATGCTTTACACTACGCACATAAATACTGCTGTTACACACACATGCAAAGGTGTTTGGCATGAGTCTCGTCTTTTTGAGTGGAGATTTTTTTCACCCGTTCAATAAGTACAGCAAGGAAGACTATAAGTATAAAAGACTCTTCATTCGGAGAAGCTAACAAGTTAAAAATATATCAAACATGATCCACTCTTTTCTGTCTGTGTGTGTGAATCACACACTCTTTCATCTTCTCTCTGTCTCGCATAGCATTTCCTCTTCCGTGTGTGTTTAATACACAGGGACGGGAAGAGCTCATCAAAAATGCACAAAACGTGGTGCTCCGTCTTCTTCACTTCTTTGTTTTCCTCATTGTTAAACTAAAGAGTAGTCAGTTGGTTAGTACAGACTGAGAGTTCCTCCGTGACTGCCTGTCTACAGTGTTGTGCATATTCTTACAGTTGAATACATATTTTATCACACTCACTCATGCCCCACACACATAGTCGGGCCATCAAATCATTCATATACATAGTCATCTATCACGACCCATCAAAAAAAAAATTCCCATAGTAAATGAGCTCGTTCCGGACATCATGTTCCCCAGCTACTGTCGCATCACAGGCCATAGTCGCAATCTCCCGAAACCGAACTACTTTCCTATTTTGCCACCCATTTCTCCCGCGGATGCAAAACGCTTTTGCCGCATCACCGGCAAAGCTCAAGGAGGCTACGATAAAATTCTGTACATTCCTGTGCTAGACCAGCTCGTCACATCCTCCTCACCTTTGGTCAAATGCGTCATCACAGGTCATTTTTCTAAATCTTTATTTGCTCAGAGTGGCACTGACGCACTTGTCAACTCCATCAAACAAGTCCAGGTCACCAAAAGATCCCAATCCAGTTTGAACGCTTCAGCTAATAGTGGTGCTGGAGAGAGTCCCAGCACGCCGACAACCCAATATGCATATCTACTGGAGAAGAAAAAAGTCCTGTTGCTTTTGCCAGAAGGATTGGAAGCATCAATTACTGACGGATTGCTGGAAGATATGCATCTTGTTGAAGGCTCTAGACTCAAAGTGACTATGAAAGATGGAGTCAAAATATTTCACGAACTCACTAATGTTAACTTGGAAGATATCAATGAAGAATACGTAAATATTGGAAGCGGGTTGGATGACAAAACATTAAAATCGTACAAAAAGAGGAAAAGTCGAGCAAAGTCATCCAGACATCGACACCGCAAAGGATTACTAAGCTTACGAAAAAATATTTTTGAAGAAAAAGAACGAAAAGCAGAAATAGCGGTACAAAAATCAGTGGAGAAAATCCAACCAGACTTATCCAAAGTGGAAGAAGTGCAGAAGAAAATCCAGCAACAAGTCGAAACTTTGAAAAAGGAGGAAGAAGAAGCTGAAGCAGTGCGACAAAAAAGACATGCAAGTAGTAAACTAGGGCTTTCGCTCAACAAACTGGACACAACGAATGTACAGAATGTTGAGTCCAATGTATACGGCTATATTATCACAGATGAGAATGACACTACGGAATTTATCAAAGCTGTTGAATTCAACGAAAAAGATTTCAGAAAAGTCAGGAAACTCAAGCGTGTTGTTTCTGGTCAATTTGACCCAGATCTAAAGTTCACACCAGGTCAAATGTCAAATTCTTCAACTTTCATTCCAGGACAAGTGCTCACTGTAGAGAATCAGGAACTATTTATTCCTGGTAAAATCAACGAAGAAAACCGGTTCATCCCTGGTCAAGTTCTAGTCACAGCAGAAACCAAGGAAGAGATTTTCATCCCAGGTCAAACTGTACAATTAAGTGAAGGAGACAGTAAGTTCGTTCCTGGAGAAGTGATGGAAACCGACAGTGGAGAAATAAGATTCGTTCCCGGAGAAATCATAGAAGATGAAGAAGACGGAATACATTTCATGCCGGGAGAAGTCGTGGAAACCACCGAAGGATTACGATTCTTAGGCATGGATTTGACAATCCACACAGAACATGTGGAGTTCTCCCTACAAACATTTGATATCGATAATGAGCGTGGAGTGATTGTGGAAAGTGAAGTAGATCCTTCGCACGAGAGGATCAAGTTGCTCAAAAAGGGTCGAAGTTTCGATCAAGATGACAGCAAAGACAATAGCACAACAGTGGACATGAGCACTACCGTAGCCAGTGTAGATGATAATTCTACAACCCTGTCTGGTGGGAAAAAACGTAAAAGTGTGAGCTGCGTGGATGATACAAATGCAGAATTGGAGCAAAAGACAAAGATGATAGCCACAATGAAAAAAGGGGATAGTGAGGAAACTTTGTGGAAAGAAGACTCTGTAGATATTATGGAAGAGGATTATTTATTACCCATGGAACACCCAACAGGCATGAACGAAAATTACCCTATAATTTGTGATAACACAGAGGACGCAGCAAACATACAAACTGGCTTTACAACTCTTGGTGGGACTAAAGACAATGAAACTAAATTATTAATAGATACTATGAGCCCAATTGACAAACTTTTATTTCCAGATGTCAAAACGAACACTGAGGACTCCAAGAATCAATCTACAGTAACGCAACTAGACAGTTCTGTAGGGAAAAGCACTACTCAAACTTTAGAGCTCCAACCGGGTCATCAAAATAGCATTACAGAGAGTAATGCACTTTCACATGCGGCTGTCAAAACTGATATTTGTAGTGTAGCCAGCAGTTCGGCAAAGGAAGCAGCTAAGGGCAATGAATGTACAGACGGTTCCAAGCCGGATGTTTCTAGAATAGAAAAAGAACCGGCAGGCTTCCTCTCAATAGGTACTACTGATACGTCGATATTGGGAAGCAATGGGTCTCCAGCTGTGACTAAGGATAATGAATTAGTGGTGAAAGAAGGCATGTCATATCTACCAGGAGATGTACTTTCCTCTACAGAGGCCAGCAATCAAGCTACAGAGGCTGGAACTGTAGGTAAAACGAACAGTGTAAGCATTACTACTACTAGTATGGGAGACGCAAGTTTGATGGACGTGGCGAATATAATGAAAGGTCAGCAAAAAGTTGATTCAAAGTTGAAGCTAAGAAACGGATCTAACAAGTCGGATGATCAAAGTGAAAGGACAGCAGACAAGGAAAACATGTCGATCGAGGAAATTAAAATGGCACGTGAGGAAAGCTGTACAACTACGGCAACTACTGAAGATGTGATATTAACAGGGGGTAGAAGAAATAGCCAAAAGTCAGGAAAGAGAAGTTCAGAAGCACGAAAAGGAAGTGCTGAGCTGATTTCAGAGCACGGGTCTGTACAGACTATAGCGAGTAAAACAAAAGATTCTAAAGTCAGTCATATGATGAAAGAAAGCGTAGGCCAAGTTCAAATGGAGACAAACGTGGATGAAATTAGAAGAGATAGGAAGGAAAGTTTTGAGCACATTGTAGAAGAGAGTTTGGGAACTCAAGCTCCATCATCTCAAGGAAGCATTAGTGTGCGAAAAATGTCCCAAGTTGGAAAACAAGGTTTGGAGGAGCAACAAAGTTTGCAAGAATCGCGAGCATCAATCTCATTACAAAGCCAAGACGAAAACGCAATGCAGAGAAAGGAATCGATTTCTATGGGAAATCAGAGCAACGTACCTGAGCATGGTGGCTTTCTGAAAAAGCAATCGAGAATGCAAATAAATGAAGAGAAAAGTGAATTATATGAGTCTGTAGAAGAGCAGGATAATGTCACAGAAAGTGAAATTATCTCGACATCCCGTCAAAAAAGGAACAAGACATACGAGATCTCGTTAGACTTGGCTGGAAAAGACACCAAGCAGCCTGGCGCACGAACAGAGAGTGCACTATTTGATGATCATGATTCAGAAGGTTGTAGAGCTCACTTGGGAACTGAAATGATGTCAGCTTCGGAGCGTGAGATGAATTCCCAGCATCCCGAACACAATATTCAACAAGATGAACGTCCTATTAACCCGAGCTCATCTATTCACGGTGGTCATAAAAATATACGGGCTGTGAAGCGTGCGTCAGCCGGACAACTGGGAGCAGATAGGGAAAAAATGGCCAAAGCCCGATTTCGGCACTCCAAATCGGATGGAAATGTTAAACTAGCAAATTTTAAAGAGGCGATGGAAGAACCCGTTCCCAAAAAATCACATCTTTCCATTACAAGTAATGGAGGTGGGAGTGCTAATGGCAATACTAAACAAGAAGAGCTGCTTCTCAAAAAATCCCTTATGAACATTCCACAAGAGAATAAGGAAGAGTTGAGACAGCAAATGCTTGACATTCTCGTTAGCAAGGATCCCAATTCAAAAAAAGAGCTCCTCGAGCCCATCCTAAATGATCAGGTAATGGAGCAGGTGATTTCTAAATTACATGAGGAAGGATCCGTGGAAAATATCTTCAAGGAGGTACTCAAGGAGCAGAGCAATTCACGTATTCATGAGATGGTTGCTGAAGACAAATCCGATGAGTTGAAACTGCTGCTGGAAGAGGCTGTGAATCTGGCGAGTATATTGGGGAAGCCTGACATTGCTCGTGAACTTGCCGAGTATTTGGAGTCTGACGAAAAAGTTGGGGTGCTGCTCGAAGATGAGGAAATCATGGAGATTCTTCGACAGCTTCTCTTTATGAGGGAAATGGCACAGGCTTGTGGCTACGAGGTTATTGATGATATTCGAGTGAGTTTCAAAAAAGGGGAACCAACGGAAGGGCCCAATTGTAGTGACGACTTGTTGATGTTGATCAAAGAAAGTAATTCTCTATTGTTTAGTCCCGAAGTGATTGACGAAGAGGAGGAGGACTTTGACAGGTTGAGTGGTCACGAAATTGATGAAAAGGTTTGTCCTTCCTTAATCAGTTCAAGTGGGGTTCCAAAAGAGTTATTTTCACGGGATATTATGAATTACACAAGCGAATCAGTCTAATCACTAACTTCACAAACAGTGGTCTTCGTGAACCCATCACAAAATGAGAGCTACAAATCAATAAGAACAAGAAACCAGCTGTATTCACATTTCACAAAACAATGGTGAATTGTTTTTTCAACACAAATCTTAGAAACTCAATTTTTTCTAAACCTATGAATTCTGTATCTTCACAAATTCATTATAAATGAATAGTCTGTGTGGCTCTCAAAATACACAATACATTTTTAGACAAAATGCCACACGTTAATGAACTCATTCTTGTGAATATGCTCCCTTCAAATTTGACATGTTTAGAAACTTGGACAAAAGAATTTTTCCTTCCTTGTGTAATTTTAGATAACATAATGAGCTCAGTGATCAAAGAGCTTTGTTGTAGATTATTATGAGCAAGCTAATGAAAACCTAGGCTACATGGACACAAAGCAGTAGGTTTAGTACACTGCTTTCTCATGCGTAGATTATGTCAGCTATTGCTTTTAGTCCTAAAGAAAAATGAAGTGCACAATGGCGTCCTTTCTAGGCACTGACTGCAAAATTATTTTTAAATCGGAAATTTAAAGCCACATGAAGAGAGTTAAATTACATTTTCAATTGAATCATGTGGTTTTTGCTATTTGGTCCCAGTGATTCACTGGGACCAAATAGAATGAGTAGTTGAGGAAAATAGAAGGCTTCTGTTCCCGACTTGTCGGAAATTGAGAACCAAAAGTAATCAATTTCATTTCTTCCCGTGAGAGAGCACATGATTTCATTCTAGACATCGTTATAGTGGTTTCCTGCCTAATTAAATACTATCATGAGTCAAGAATTAATTAGAATCCCCATTTAATTACGCTGAAAATATGATACCTCCACTTGACACACTAATTTGGATATTAACCATGCAATATTTTTTGTAGATGGGCGAGGAGCGTGTATCCAGTTTCCAGCAGCGAATTAGCTTCACCAAAACAACGTGAGTTACATGCAGTTAGAAAAGTTTATTTCGCCGAGGCTTATTTTATTTTGCATGCCGTCATGTGTATCTTTATTCAAACTATTTAATTCATCATTTTTCTGCTTTTTCTAACAATCTTTTGTGTTTACACAGTTATTTTAAAATTCTTTTGTACAGCGCTTGTTAAAACTTTCCCAAATTTACCTAGCAAAGTTAGGACTTTCATTTTCTCGAGATTACAGTCTTAACATGATAAAAGGGAATTAATTTCAAAAGAAAACAAATCACGTACGCTGCTAGCTAAACCATTCATAAGGCTGGAGGTAATAACGACTAATTTTGCTTCTGCAGCATGCAGACCCAAAAATTGGAAGAGTTTGATGAACTGCTGGAAGCGGAAGGGATTTGTACACTTGACAGCTCATTAGCGAAGCACAAGATGAGCATACGACCGCAGAACAAAAGAAAACCTGCAAGCCCGTCGCCAACACCTCCTAAAAGACAAGGAAGCATTCGACGAGATCGGAGCTCAAGTTTCAAAAAACAAGGCAAACATTCAAATTTTGAAGATGCTGCACTCTCAGTCGAGTAAGAATAGGGAAATATTGATATAAAAGTCCCAAACTGATAAAACTAACAATAGACTTCCGCATCAATCTCAAAAGTTGAATACTTGATTGTGTCTACACTCTAGTAATTCATTCAACTAACTATAATGGGAGCTAAGTTCGTTTCAAAGATTATAAATTCATAACAACAAACTTTATTTTTAAACAGTTACGTCAATAGTTATGATGAAACGATGCATATATTATACCTTAGTGGTAAATCAACAAAGCTTTGTGCATTAGAATTCAAAATTCAACTCTGAAAGATAATACGAGGATCAAATAAAGTATCCATACTAATGAACTATGGTGAGAGTTTTTCCAGGAAAAACCTACAGATAAGTTTTAACTCTAACTTATAGAAATAGACATAAGTACTATAATGCTTACAATACTGACAAAGATTTTCTTCTACTTTCCAACTTCAAGGATAAACTATAACATAGGAGTGTAATTGGGGCTCTATACAAAGCCCTGTTCTCAAGCATTTGGTAGAGAGAGCCAATTAGCTCAATTGTAGCACGGGAGTAGTATCATAGAATTTAAATCACAGCTTTATCATCTATAGTTCCATGCTGTAAGCAATTACCTGTAGACACCGGATTCCTGTTCGTTAAACAAAACAACTGCTTCAGTGCTTTGCAAGTAAAATTTTCACTAATTATATGCCTACTACGGAATTTCCTTGATATAGTTCAATCGATTCTAGGGTTTTTGAGAGGATAACTTGATACAGCTAATAAATGATACTTGCTACGTCATTTCAAAATATGCTCAATTATCGGTTCTTTAGTCCACTCGGGAAACTTATTTATTGAGCATGAAATAAAAAGTTAAATGTTTAACAAAGCGAAGCCAAACTATTTTTGTATTTACAGAGCTATGCTTTCTGAGCTGTTGGAAACAGAAGAGGAATTTGTACGAGATTTAAAATTTGTCGTCCAAAATTACTGCAAAGATGAGCCTGGCATTCCCCGTGAACTTTCACAAATGAAAGACACACTTTTTGGCAACTACAAACTCATTCAAGAGTTCCATGAAGGGTAAGTGAGTATATATACACACACACTTATAAGCAATATAAAGATGATGGTTGGGTAGTTCCTATTTTCAAAAAACAATCGATAACACATGAGTTCGTACAGATCGGCTTGACGTTCGTTCCAGTTAGAACTATAGCGTATTGAGTGAGACGTCGTTATGATTACTATTATTATTATTTTATGTCTACCAGCCAGTACAATGATTCTTTGACATTCCAAGACTTCCATTGTGAAATAGATTAATAGTGTTTTTCTTACTTGCACCAAAATTCCCATGCTTTTGTTCCATATTGTCTTGTGTCGTAGGGACTGAAGAAATTTCAGTTTGACTGCAGTGTTGAAAACAATTTTGCTTTTAGATTTTAGCTAGTTGTTACATAAAATGTAATCGAAAAACAATGAAGCATTTTTTTAAAAATGATGCCTCTTTTAGTCAGTGATTAAGCTTGAGTTGTGAAATTTTTTTGCATATTCAGCAGCTGTGTGTATAATTTTTTGCAATCTTGAGCTGTCTCTGGCTCCAAGTAGTAGTAGTTGTGATGACATGTGGAATTTTTTTTTTGAAAGTTGAATTCTTTCATACACAGCGTTCTACTGGAAGGCCTAAGATGTTATAAAGACAACCCTAAAATGATTGGCAGAACTTTCCTAAGACTCGTAAGAAAAACATTTTGTACGCTGCTGTATTGTGCTGTAGTTTTTGCTTGCCTCTGGCTCACACTCCAGTTAACGTACAGTAGTAATAAGAAAACATTTCTTCTCTTTCCCACTCAGCAGAGAAGGAAAGTTATTTTTGAGTGACAATTATTGTCTTATATTTCACTACAACTTGTAGCAGGTGGTAAAATGAGATTCTCTATCCTGATTGCTTACATGTGCTGCTTGTTATATAAATCTTTTTTGTCTGCCCTATGTGAGGATGTAATCATGTTTTGTAGGAACGCGATTTTGACAAGCATGTGGAATACTGCGGGAGGGAACCAGGGGCTCAAAAATTTCTACAAGAGAACCCTAATGTCAACGAATACTTTGAGGTACGTCTAGTCAACTAGTACTATTTCACGTAAAGTACAGATTTACATTTTATTCCTCAGTGTAGACTACTCGAATCCATCTAACCAGAAGGTACACTGTAACTTCTAATGCATGTGTGTCGTGTGTATACAAAATGTTTCTTCCTATTGACATTTTGCCAATAAATACATTCACACATGCATGCACACCGACTCTCAAGTTAACTGTACAAAGAGTTGCTTTACTTACCCATACTATATACTTTCAAATACTGTTTGAAACTTTTTTATCCCATTTTCGCTAAAAGCATTTTCGCATGTTCCTCTCTGCATCGTTTCTATAACTTGAATTTCGGCTAGATATCATGTTGTTAGGATTATCTCGCTTCCTAGTTTTACTTTTACTGTGGCATCATGCAGCAAGTTTTCATTATCAGGAGAACACGATTGTGTACTGTCTCACATAGTACGGCATCATTATTTCAGTGATTTTGGCTTACTTACCTTGACTGTGTGTAGAAGCAATTCTCTAGTATCTGTACTTGAAAATTCACACCGATAGTATTGTAGCTAGTAAGTATAGACTCTATTCGGACAGAGGATGTGCATAACTTTTTCCTGTATAGTGTAAATTGGTATAGTAGGGCAGGACAAAATTCAGGTCCCTTTTGTGAAAAGAGCGAACATGAATGAAAAACATATGGAACATTTTAAAACAAATTAATAGAAATTCTGCAATATAGCAAAAAAATATGAATGGAAATAGGTAACCACCTAGGCACTGTACATTGCATTCGTTATGATAGCTTCCCAAGCTCGTTTAAAACACGTAAAATGCAGCCATAGCCATAGACATGTTTATCCCATCTCGTATTCACACTGTGCATTAGATTAGCCTCCCTAAAAGTTTGCCACCACCAGCTTTCCGGCCTACTAAAAATAGATTGGCTGAGCAACCTTTTTTTTTGCAATATGCAAAACTAAATTTGGTATGAGGCTCAAAAGTCTTGAGTCTCTTCTTGTTGTGCACTTAGCACACACACAGCAACTCGACTACAAGCCACTGCCATACGGAAACTGTATCGAGGTCAAGGACTGTTATCATCATTGCCTCTTTTTAATTAGACTCGCACATTTTTCCGTTTCAGCATATTTCCCCGGTGATAAAAAAGATTTTATTTCCACAATCGTCATGTCCCACTCGTGATCTCGTGCGGTGCTAGAATAAATTCTTGGTGAAACCAAAAGAAATTCCAAAGTTTTACTACATTATTATGCATTAATTAACTTTACTTTTGCTGTTAGCATCTACGTGGTGAAAATAGTTGTTTGCAAGCCTACGAAACTTCTGTGCAAAAGTGGTTAGATATTTCTATATTCTAAACATGTGTGTCTGAGTGTAGTTTTTTTTAGATCCTTAACAATACCTTGTGCAAGTTACATAACATTCAGTCACTTAGGACTACATGCATTGTAATTCTCGTTGTATTCATTATACGTGACCTGGGAAATCTAACCTAATTATGGAAACCACAGGACTTGGGCTTTAGATTGAATGATGAGCGGACCCTAAGTGAGTACTTAAGACTCCCGTTGCAGCGAATTAATGACTACCAAATTATTCTAGAAGACTTGCTCGAAAAAAGTGACAATGATGGCACAAAGGAGTCGCTCACAAAAGCTCTTGATCTCATGCTTTCCATCCCAAACAAGTCCAATGACAGAAAGTTCCTTAGTAGCATTGAAGGGTTTCGAGGCAACATTCACAAATTGGGACAGCTCATTAAGCATGTAATGACGTATTAAAATCTGTGTAAAAACTTCCTAAAGCTAAAAAATTGCCAATTTTCTACTCTACCAAACTTTTTCGTTTTTACACTCAGTCATAAAAATAATCCCTGGGTAAAAAACTTTCCCCCCTAGTTTATGACGACACAGTCTACATTTAGTTTTTAATGATTTCAGGATTGGTTCACAGTAACAAAAGACGGGAGCAGACAAACTAAAGATCGTTACCTATTCCTTTTTCGAAATCATATTCTAGTCACGAAAGTTCGTCGTATTTCAGAAGATCGTTCAGTCTTCATTGTCAAGGATATTGTACGACTCCCAGAATACGTATTCCATATCGTGAATGAGGACCAGTGCTTCACATTAGCGAGCAAAGAAAGTGACGGAGAAAGTTTCACTTTCACTGGAACTAATGCACCATTCTGGATCGGACTGATTGGCAAGTTCTTTGAAAGTGAGTTGGTTTTCTTTTAAATATTATGAGGTTTTCATGCCTCATTCAGTTGAGCGTCCTAGACGAAAATCCAATTTATTTTATTTATTTAACTGGATATTTTTCCTCGTTTCGGGTCTAGTGAGCAGGAAGCAGTATGGCACATAATCTTTCCTGTTAGTAACTAACCATGTATATCGTTTTTTCAGGCTTGAAAACCGATAGTCACAACCCAGCTACTACAGGAGCTATAGAGGACGCTATAGAACTTTTGACAGACAACTCTCACAAATCCCCTGAGCCGTCTACAGAAGAAGCATTGGATGCACCTAATGATAGCAGCCCACTAAACGTCCAAGAAACACCCATACCAAATGACACGGTGAATGAGCAAACTTTCAAAGTGAAAAGTGAAACAAGTCATCAACAAGAGAAGCAGGGTTCATTAGCTGGTGAAAAGACGGACAGTAAATCACCTAGTGTAGACAGTGAGTTTAAAACTGCAGTGAACAAAAGTGAGAGTGCAAAACTCGGAGAAAGTGGGTCACAAAAACAACTGAGCAAGGAAACCAGTGTTGACAAAAGTGGCCCTAAAAAAAGCTTACACAAGGAAAGTAGTGTAAGTAACGGGGAAGAGGAATCCCCCAAACAACCGGAAAGTGCATTTGCTTCCGAGAAAAAAGAAAGCTGTGGTGTGTCAAAAGATCAAAAGCTGATTCAAGAAAGTGTTGTGGTAGCAAACTCAATTGCCAACAAGACTCGTAGTAGCAGTGTTATTGAGGCTGAGGATAAACGAAAGGCGATTACAGCTCAAGATACAAAAGCTGAAACAGGTAGGAAAGAGAGCATCAAAGGAAATCAAATAGAAATTGAACCCTGCGAGGTGGAACCACAAACTTCTCAACTGAGACGAAAATCAAGTGTTATTCTTGTACGCCGAGACAGTATGCCTGCCCCAGGTGATGAAATGTCAAAGCTTAACTTCAACAAACCTGTCAAATCATTGGAATGTGAACGTAAGTACCCAAACTAGCTACTTATACAGTCTTGATTGAAAACCACTTACAATTTTTGTATAATAAGGTTCCTAGAATAGGAGGTTGAGTTGGTTTCCATGTAAAGCTGTGTAGAACATGAAATGAAAGCAACTTCCAAACTTTCTACTGTAACCGTGGGGTTTGCAATGAAACCACAGTGGTTTTGTCAACATTTAGCATTTAGCTCCGCACGGCTGTACAATTATACATCATGACGATTAGACTTACGCATTTTGCCTACATTACATCATAGTTAGTTACCAAGCTATTTTTGATTTTCAATTAAACGCCTTCTCTGTGTACTATTAACAAACACGACTTTCTCTTGTTTGCATACAGTTAGTGCCGGGAGTAGTAAATATACGACTACTCCCGTTGTTGAAACAAGATCAGCTATTCCCAGAAAATAGTATATATATTACTCTCTTTTTCAATTTATTTGTACACCCACGGACTACCATGTAAGAGATGGGTGGAATATGATCTCTTTCGTTTATTTATTGTAGCCGGAGATTCAGCCGAGCTGTCATGTGAGCTAAGCACGGGACCCAAGGGGGAAGCCTACACTGTTACATGGCTAAAAGGAAATCGGCCATTAGATGATCGATTGGCTGACAGGGTACGGATCACATCTCAAGGAGATAAACATACGCTTCGACTGCTCAATTGTAGGGATGAAGATAGTGGACTATACACTGCGAAAGCTACCACCCAAAGTGGCTCAAGTACCACTTGTTCCGCACAGCTTATGGTTCATGAATGTATGAAACGTACTTTGCTACTCTCCGCAATAATGATATCCAATGTCTCCCCTCGCCAATATTTGCTTACTCCCTTACTCATGTAAACTAACCATGTTTAGCCTAATAGCACAGAATAAACAAATGGCATGTTCTGTTCAAAGTAATCTAGCTGCAAGAGAAAGACGTAACAGGAATTAAACTATCCATTAGATACAGCTTGTACATTGTGTGTCTAACGAACTAATCTAATAAACGGCCCATTCGGATATATTGGAGTTGATGTTATGTTGTTTACTTACTAGCACTGTTTAATTAGTAACAGAATGACTGACAATCCTAACTGTGATTTGCGTGGGCTTAATAAAGTATTAATAATGATTGACACTGGTTCTCGTGTGTTACTGTTTTTGGCGAGTTGTTTGGATATTTTGCATCTATTACTATATGGGACATGTGCACTGTAGTTACACCGGAAGAACGAGCTCAACGTGCCGCGGAGAAAAAGCCATCTTTTCAAGTCAAGTTTAAGGATACTGAACTGTTGCAAGATACAACTGTATGTTTCATGATTGAAGTCAGAGGAGATCCTATTCCTACGAATATTGAAATGTAAAATATTTTTTATCATGTTGTTGACATGTTTTGGGATAAAGTTTGCCCAATTTTTCATAAGCTTGCCTTGGAATGTTGACAGAAAAAAAGATGGCAAAAAATTGGTAGATGACGAAAGAGTTCGACTCCATGCGATCAACGCGAGCCATGGTTCTTATGAGTTGGCAATTGACAAAATTGTTGCTGAAGATGCGGGTGTATATGAGTGTATAGCAAAAAATAAATTCGGTCAAGAAAGTTTTGAAGCCCGTGTGAAAGTTGTTGGTAATGGGATATGAAATATTGATGAAAACTTTTCTTTGTTGAATTGAATGTAGAGGAATTTTTCGTATCGCATGAATTTTAGATGAGAAAGAATTGTTTGGAGGCTTAGAAGGGAAAAGACTTTTAGAGCCCGGGGAAGAGCCCGACTTTAGATGGTTTAAAGACGGTTGTGAGTTTGATCCGGATGAAAAATTTAAAGTGCTTTTCAGGGTAAGTGGAGAAGTTATTCTGAACCTCTTAAGTAGCACATTAGCTTTGCATAAAGTATTTACAATGTGTGGAATATTTTTGCATCCAGGATCAAGAAGACAGCTTAGCGCTCGTGTTTCAACATGTGAAGCCAGAGGATGCTGGCTTGTACACTTGTGTGGCATCCACGACTTCAGGGAACATATCTTGTTCAGCGGAACTTACGGTTCAAGGTAAAATCCAACTCATTGAGACTAAAACTTAACATTTACTTTCTCTTTTCACACCAACACGTTGACTTAAATAAATGACTTCCCTTGTACTTCCCTTGCATTCACTACTATCCTTTGTGACTCTACTACGCCGATTTCAATTGTAAAGTGCAAAGATGAAGTGAAGTTTCTTTCATCAAGCTTGCAATCTTGGAAAACATCATTAAAGCCTTCATTTTTATTGCAGTATGACAAATGCCATTAAATAGATGGCAATTTGGCACGCTTCTGTCCATTTAGAAAGGCACATATGAGAGAATTTAATGACGTCTTATTTACGGGGTCCACCCCTATGCTATAAAAGTCGTACTAACAACTATCTAACTGTGATCTTTGTTTTAATGTGTAGGAGCAATTCATCAGCTTTTACGTGAGCCAGAAGCTCCCGAGATCTTAGCACACTTAACAGATACAGAAGTCAGTGTAGGTGGCTCAGCAATGATGGAGTTGAGGGTCAAAGGCTTTCCCAAACCTGAGATCCGATGGTACGGTGTATACACAAAGAACTCGGTTATTTATGTTTATAAACACATTCCTTCTAGATGTTTTAAGAAACTATTTCTCAACCTATGGGCGTGCATATTCGTTCAGAGTGTGGATGGTTTTGACAAGATTTATACGCATTCGGTGCAATTGACACCTACTCAAGTTCTTGGCACACATTCATTTAGAGTACACATCCGTTTTAATAGTATGCACATCTCATTGATTCCCACCCTGTTCATCACATTATATGCATAGGATCAAGGCTGGGACAGAACTCGAAGCTGGTGGCCGATACCGTTTCTTGTATGAGGATGATGAAAGCATTGCTCTTATCATCAAAGGCGTAACCTTGGAGGATGCGGGCATGTACACTGTCACCGCTAAAAATGATCTGGGGGAAGTAAAAACAGAGGGGAAGCTTTCTGTCAACTCGCCGCCAAAATTCAAAAAGAAAATGGCCGACATGGCTTGCATGACAGATGAAAATTTCGAAATGGTTGTGGAAGTTGAAGGCAGTCCGACTCCGACGCTTAAATGGTACAGCTTAGCTGCGCTTCAAAATAATTGCTGCATAAGAATTTAAAAGTCACTAAAACCATTCATCTTATTAATTTTTTTGCTCTTATCGCTGTGTAGGTATAAAGATGGGCAACTCATTTTGGAATCCAATCGAATTAAGTTCAAGCAAATTTCTCCCGAAAAATTCAGTCTCACCATTCAACACGTAGAATTGGAAGATAGTGGCAATTATTCAGTAGTAGCCACAAATGCCATAGGACAAATGTCCGAGTTTTGGAATCTGCTTGCACAGATGCCTGCAAAGATTACAAAACCGCTTCCAAAGGAAACAGTCGGAGAAAATGTTAAATTGACTGTCGGATTTCAAGGAACTCCGGCACCTACAGCCAAATGGTACTACAACGAAAAAGAGATCACCAAAGGAATCAAAACTAGCAGTACGGAGAGCACATTGGAACTTAATGGCATTACAAGAACAACTGTTGGTTCCTACAAATGCGTTGTAGAAAACAGTTTTGGGAAAGACACATCCAGCGGAAATGTAGAAGTTCGAAGAAAACCCCAATTTGTGGGGGCTCTGAAGGATATCACCGTGAAGGAGGGTGAAAGTGCCACGTTTGATGTCAAAGTGGATGCTTATCCACGAGTGCAGAAGTTGAATTGGTTCATAGATGGAGTTGAAATCGGGGGCGCTAAAGCAGGGGGAAATGTAGACACTGGAGAATTCACAGTGGAAGTCAAAGATGTGGGCTCTTTCATGAAAGCTACACAAGGCATCATTTCGGCCAAGGCGAGCAATGATGAAGGAGAAGAAACGGTCCAAGCTACTATTTCTTTGAAATGTGAGAGCAATTAAGTCCAAATTATTCGTTGATTGGAGTCAGTATAACAAACACTTTAACGTTTAACAAAAAACATTAAAAATGTAGGTAAGCCCAAAGTGGAAGAAAAATTACAAGATCTTAGGGGAGTAGAAGAAGATAAGAATGTAGATTTGAAAGTGAAAATCAAGGGAAATCCCCCTCCAACCATTGCATGGTAACTTGAATAGTTACAAAAATTATTCACACACATTGGAAGCAGATAGGTTCTTTAAAAATATTTTCCCAGGTATCACAACGGATCCGAGGTGAGTGCAGATGCCCGCGTGAAAATAAGCAAGGAAGCAACAGAAACGTACCATTTGACATTTAACGTGCTCCTACCATCAGACCAAGGAGAATGGGAAGTGAAAGCATCCAATGAGTTGGGAGAAGTTTCTTCCAAATGCGTCGTGATTGTTGAAGGTACGGAAAAAGAAAGGCAAATATTTACAACAAGATACCACGGAAAACTATTTACAATGCATTTCATTACACAGGGAAACCAAAACTTGAGAAATCTTTGAAAGAAACAATGGAAGTGGTGGAAACGGAAAACCTAGAGGCAGAAGTAATTGTCTCAGGAATACCTTCACCCGAGCTCAAATGGATGCTAGGCAGTGAGCATTTATCATCTAAGAAAACCACGGAACGAATCGTTGAGATCGAAACGAAAACGATAGAAACCCCGGATGGCCGTCAAGTCATGAAATCTACTTTAAAACTAACGAATGTGAAACTGGAGGATTGTTGTGAGCTAATAGTGATTGCTGAAAACAAACATGGGTTGGTAAAGAGTTCCAGTTCATTGACCATAATGCCCTTGGCGTCACTAAAAATCCCAAAAATTGTGGGCAACTTGAAAAACGTCACTGTCAAAAAAGGGGAATCTGCACAGTTCAAGGTGGATGTGAAAGGGAACCCTGAGCCCAAGTTGAAATGGTTTATTGATGGCATCGAAATACAAAGCAAAAGCAATACTTACGGGGAATGTGTTATTGATAAATGCCAGTCGTCTGGAACAGTGAAGCTTGTTGCAACTAATGAAAATGGAGAAGATTCTGCACAGGTAAGCCAAATTTCAAAACGTATAAGCTAATGAAATGACCAAGAAAAAAAGCGAATCCGGCGAAACATGAAAATCTAAAAAATGCTTTCACTTTGTGCCACTACCATTTTTTGTAGGCAACCCTCACTGTACTATGTAAACCGGAAATTTCGGGGTACAAGGATGTTACAGCAGGACCGGGAGATGAAGTTACATTAAATGCAATAGTAGAAGCTTCACCAGAAGCTTTTGTGAAATGGTAAGATTTAAGAAGGACAAAGTAGAACACGATTATTTGTCAAACGATTCTTTGTTGTATGTAAGTTACGGTAACATCAGTAACATCTAACATGTGTAACACACGACAGGAGCTACAATGGGAAAGAAATGGAATCTACGTCTGTGTCAGGCAATAAATACACGTTAGTAAGGACACTGTTGGAAGAAGATGAAGGGAAATCGGTGGCTGGAGAATACATTATTAAAGCAACAAACACTCAAGGGGATTCTCAAGCTAAAGTCAGATTACTCGTGGCTCAAAACCCTCCTTCATTTATCAAAGGATTGGACAAGTCCCAAGGTTAGATTTTAATGTCTACGTTTATCCGCACAATCAATTTCTAATCATTTATTCTTGCATGCCATCACTAACTTCTGGCATGATGGATTTTTATGATGTTCTTACAGACATACCTGAGGGGGAAGATTTGGTGCTCAAAGCCAAAGTAGATGGCAGTCCTCGACCCAAGGTACAATGGCTTAAAGATGGAGTCCCAGTCGATTTGAGTGATAAAAGAATCACGACTGAAATGTTACCCGATGGAACGTGTATCCTTACTATTAAAAATGTCACCCCGGCAGATAAAGGGCAATACACATTGCACGCATCAAATCCTCAAGGGGAACTGAAATCCTCTTGCGATGTAAATGTCAGAGGTAACGGAAATTTATGATCCTATCCAACTATTTGCTTTGCGCTCCCATACACCACTGCACACCTTTTTACATATGCTTTAAATCCAAACGTAAACACCTGTCATATTATAGCGACACCGAAAGCTCCAGCATTCATTGAGGATTTGAAGTGTGATCCAACCACACCCAAGAATGGAGAACCTTTGAAACTGACTGCCAAAATTAAGGGTCATCCTCCTCCAACTGTCAAATGGGTCAAAGATGGAAAACCAATTCGGGCTCAACCGGGAATAGTACTTTCTCAAAGTCCGGATGGCACTGTCGCTTTAGAATTAGACAATGCTCAAATGAAGGATTCTGGGAAATATTCACTACTTCTTAGCAATGCGATGGGCGATGCCGAACAAAGTTTAACTGTTAAAGTTCCTGGTAAGTACTCTTTTTTAGGTGACATTATACTTGGTAATAGTCAAAAGCTCGTCAACTTAAATATATAATATTCAATAGTATTTCTACCGACTGCCAATTCCTTCGAATCAATTTAAGGACTGATAGCTACAAAAATGTACATTATTTTAGTCTGCGTTTAATTTATCGTCAAATTGAATCTCTTAATACACAACTAACATACTTTATCTTAACTTATGTATATGGAGCGGAAATTTTACAATGTAACTTACCATTTTTTAGCACCATCAACAAAACCAGTGATAAGCGCCCCATTGAAATCCCAGTCCGTCGTCGAAGGCTACCCATGCTCATTTCAAGTGGAATGCACAGGAAATCCAATGCCAACATTAATCTGGAGCCAAGACTCCAACCCTGTACCATCTACTGCCAAAG
>Ga0210040_10003773_pt1 | contig 20264 bp, 17 predicted proteins | sample CryGeyCG12114_NA_FD_185462 | JGI IMG/M metagenome (GOLD analysis project Ga0210040, IMG submission 185462) | Groundwater microbial communities from aquifer - Crystal Geyser CG19_WC_8/21/14_NA (SPAdes) (version 2) | ecosystem: Environmental > Aquatic > Deep subsurface > Groundwater | place: USA... | reverse complement strand
GTTTAGTGAATGACTTCTGGTTGTGGTCTCGAGAGCGCATGTACGCTTCGGTCGCTATCGACAAGTTCGACTGTGGCCTTTATGGTAACGTTATGGACTTCATTGTCAGCAAAGCCGTCTTCAGGACCCGCCGCTCACTCCTCGCCCAGTCCCACGACATGCACAAAAATGAGACTCGGATTGTTGACAACGACGATGATCAGTCCACTGGTGATCAGCGCGTTGTTTTCAAGGGCACATCAAACAGGATGCAATTCTTCAGACACCACGGTCAATCATTCCTCTTCACGAACGAGAAAAAAGATCCTCAAATCAAGCTCTGGTGCTTCGGCTCGTCGCCTAAGCCAATCGAGAACCTGCTCCTCGAAATTCAAAAGTCTGCAGAGACGCAGAAGCAGGAAACACATATTAAGGTGTTTGCTGTCGAGAATGGAGAGTGGGTGGAACAAGCATCAGTCAAACGTAGGGAAATTAAAAGCGTCTTCATGGACACTGAGCTCAAACGACAGCTGATGAATGACTTGACGGTTTTCTTGAAAGATGGTGCAGAGAAGTGGTATGACCAACGTGGTGCAAACTACCGCCGAGGATACCTGTTTCACGGAAAGCCAGGCTGTGGCAAGACCTCATTCATCAAGGCCATTGCTTCCCATTTCGGCATTGGCATCTATACACTATCTCTGACTGACAAAAGCATCGACGACAATGTTCTTGCGTCCTTGTTCAAGCGCTTGCAAAAGGGCGATCTTCTAGTGCTCGAAGACATTGACTGCGCCGGTCTCTTGAAGAGAACAGACGAACCGGAAAATCAGGATGCAAATGACGCTGACAGCGGCTACAACAGCTTAGAAGAGCAGATAGCAAGTTTGCGCTTACGGCAAAATACGAAAAGAGCCAAAAAGCACAAGAGAGAGGTGAGAGCGCAGAACAAGCAAGCCAACCTCCAACATCTTGCCCAAGACATACAGCCCAAAGCGAAGCCCGAAATCCAGAAGAAGGAGGAGCACAAGCCTGAGCCACCAACAAAAGTTACCCTGTCGGGTCTGCTGAATACGATGGACGGTATCTCTTCCTCGACTGGCTATGTCCTGATCATGACGACGAACAAGCCACAAGCTCTCGATGAAGCAGTCGGTCGGGCAAGTCGAATCGAGAAAGTCGTTGAGTTTAGCAAGATCACTCGAGAAACAGCCCGTGAGATGTTTCAGTTCTGCTTCCAGCCGATCGACGAAGAGCAATGCAGCTACGACCTGAATTCGGTACCAAAGCTTGCAGTTGAGTTCGCCGAACGACTCCCAGAGAACGAGCTTTCCCCGGCTCAGATCCAGTCATACCTGCTAAGATACCCGTCAGCGCCTGCCGAAGCAGTTCAGAGGATGCCGAAGTGGACTCAGGAGGAGAGAGAGCGGGCTAAAACATTCGGAAACTGAGGCTTTGGATGTGAAACGAACAAGGAGACAGTCTGAGAAAAGCGCAAAAAGACCGTGAGGCGAAGATGGAGGTATGGAGACTGGGAATGGAAGAGTTAATGAGTCACATCAAAATGTGGTCTTCTTCAGAGCCAACACGAGCTACAGTACGAAGAGAACAGCTATGTTCTGAATACAGGCTCGAAGCTAGTAGCAAGTCAAACTGCATCTTGATTAATCACTGTCGTCTCCAAACACATTGCTGACCATTGGACTCAGCAGCTAGTCTACTGATGTTGAACAACGCAAATGAAAGATTGACGAACAAAATGCGTTGCTGCTCTCATAGCCTCGTAGGTGTGCTGGACCATAATCTTCTTAAGACCTTGTGGATCCCGCTGACATGATATTCGGGCTGACGTGGTATACCTAGTGATGCCTGAGCACTTGCGCAAGCACTACCTGAGCGTAATGGAAGACGCAGGTTTCACTGAGGGCAGGTGCCACACACTGACTTTGATGGGAAGGTGCTATGCCGTACTCAGGAGAGGAAGCATGAACTACATACCAAGACGGAAAGGTATCACTTTGTATAGAAACTACTATGATCGCTAGTCACGTCCGAACGGCCGGTTTCAACAAAGATAGCCAACGACAGTATTTACCGAACCAACAGCAGCAGGCTCATGCCGCTCGATGAGAAGACGCGCCCACACAATTCTCGGCGCAGCACAAGAAGTGTCTGATACACAGAGAAAATCGCTCAGCAGCCAGCCGAGCACAATGAAAAATTGAAGAAATATGAGTTGAGATGCCAGTAAATGAGATCTTCCTCTTTCAACTACATGAAGCAGCGATTGCCAAGAAAGACGCCATCATTGACAAACAAGCATAGAAGCTCGCACATTACAGTAACCTGCAAGTCTTTGAACTGCGCTAGCCCCTAGATGTAGTGAAGGCTTCCTCCAACCGCAATCCTCTTCGGCAGCTCTTGGAATAAGATCAGGAACAAGAGGTTGAGGAAGGTCAACCAGCCAGATAAACACGCGCCTAAAGCGCCCGTTTGGAAGTTGATAGTGGCCTGTGAGGACCATCGAGTCTTGCTGCCAACGAAAATAGTGGCGACAGCTCCGTGTAAGAGTGTACTGAGTAGAACTAACCACCAAAGTATATATGCTTAGAACTGTTCAACATAGTAGGCTCAGGGAGAGTTGAGGAGAAGGTAAAATCAAGTAGAACAACCAGTGGCTCTCGGTATTACGGTCAATTAAAGCCGCCGAAAGCGCATCATAGTGCTTGGCATCCTCTCGAATTCCACGCGCAAGGCTGAGCATTCTTCCTTTCAAGTTGTTTCCTTCACTCTTGCCCTTGTTCTGCTGTGTAATATACCCTTCCCAAAGATTATCCTAGCGGCTGGAGAGACCAAATGAGCAAGATTCACGTTTCACCCTAACATTCATACCTGGTTTGCTGGTGGATCTGGTTGGAACGCTCTGTAACTGATGCAGGTCAACGCCCACGCCGGCGCAGTACTGCACTTGGCAGCAAAGTCTTCGCTGGGCGCTTGCATGCTTTCACTAAGGTCGTTACTTGGCACAATTCCTGAAAACCTATCAACTGGGACCGCCAAGCACATGTAACTTGAGATCAAACTGTTGGACTATTGCGATACCAGCGTCATCTGGTACAAGATGCGTCCCACTGTCACAGTATCCTGTTTTGTTTGTGCAATACCTTATGGGATTGATTGAAAGCCGTTGTTCGCTTGATGTTTGTGTCAGAGCAATCTCTCCAGTAGGATGTTAAAGTCTGCACGACCATCTGGTGATCTAGGAACATCTTCTACCACTTCACATCTTCCACCGTACTATACCCGAGATGCTAACCTTTTCTGCCGTCGACAACGTGGTGGACAACTTGAAGCCCAAGAGCTTGGACCCCTCTTTCACAGCTCGTATGCTGCTTCCTTTTCACTGGCCAGAGTGAACGAGGCTCGGTACATATAAGTATACAGGTCTCACACCTAATTAACTCTTTGTCACTGCCATGGCGTTTGCAAGTGTAAGTAGGAATATCGGTGCCAGAAAAGTATCTGCCGGATTATGCATTTCTACCTTCATCGCCGAGAAGTTGATGACATTTGTCCTCGTACTCAAACATTTGCAAGGAAAATAATAGGGTAGCATACCGTCGCGATGTCTTCGCTTAGCGATCTCCCAGACGAACTATTGCTACAAATCTTCGTCCATGTTGCCTACGACGGTCGTCAAGACAGTCAACTGCGTGGAATCTGCAAACGTTTCGACAAACTCACCACCGAACGAACGCTACCTGAAAAGATTGCAAGAACTCAGTTCCACTCTTTCTACCTCTTTGACAAAGCTCTTGACGCCAGAAAAGCATATCGATGGGCAGAACTGAACGGCTTGTACGCTAAGTCGCAGGCTTACGAAGGATGGCAAAATCTTCTCCCAGCGTCTGACCGCGCCGTCCTCACGACTGCGATTGCACTTGTCGATGCCATCTATAATGTCAAAGCAATCACACAGGCCATTCTAGCAGATTACGAAGGGTCCAGGCTCCGCCGTAGTCTCAATGTTGCGCGAGTCGTTCGTACGGTTCTACCCTTGCACGCTCTAGCTCTGATACGATATTTGAATGTCGTTACCGAGGAGGCACTACAGGCAGGCCACCGTCAAAACCCAGCCAGTGATCTTGAACCCTCTACTCATGGTTCAACACGGGCCGCTGTGAACTGGCTATGCCGTTCCGGAACGATCGAAGCTAGGATGCTATCCTCTAACTCCCCACCCCGTATCATATACAACGACGCTTGGTCCATCGCTGAACAATACGACTACAGTCTGCTATCGCAAACTCTGTGCGCCGTCAGCTTGAAGGTGTATCCTACGATCCGGAATTTTGCCGGAGCAGCCTGATACTCGAGTTCGCGATCGATGCTTTGCTCAAGCAGCACTATCAGCTCGGGCGACGACACGACAGAGAGAAGGAAGCCTCTACGCAGTACAGCGACGACAGCTGCGAACAAGACAATACCGATGAGGAGCACAGATGGGAGTTCGCTCATCTGGACGCTTACGACCTGCAGAACAATACTCAACTATCTACACGAACAAAACTTGTCAGGGCTTATGACATACACCTCGAGGTCAACGCCAAAGTACGTTCTATCTTCCAGGACGAACGACAAGCTCAGAAGATTCTTGACCTTATTGATGAAGAGGCTATCGTACGTCATGTAAAAACACAGTTCAATCGGATCCACGGGTTATCCTTGAATGGTATCAAGACTGCGGTGGCCGACGAGTTACAGAAACTTGGTCTGAATAATTGGCCGGACTGCACATATCTTGATTCCTGATGATGATGGGTCCAATCTGGTAATCTGTGTTGGCGAGGGAAACTGAGGCAGAAGCGGTGGAACAATGGCTGAAACCTAAGAGAGATTGGAACGGCTGGGGTTCAAGAACCGTGGAAGTGGCACTCTTGCGGTATAAGTAGGCGACGAGACACCTTGGAAGGTTTTGATTGGAATGAGATTTGCGTTGTCCACGAACAAGTGCGGTCACATCACTACCAGTTGTCTATCCCGATCGCTGATATTTGAGTCCAAGGTCCTAACACCAACCGAGCAGCCTCATGATCTCCCTCCTAACCGCGGCTGAGTCGCTGCTGCACACCGAGATTACAGAACTTGATACAAGTAGCTGCTGAGGCGCCCTGATAAACCTGGGAATGGTGCTGCACCGCTTTAGACACCGACTTTTCACAGACCCGGCTATGCAGCTGGCCTCCTGCATGTGCTCAAGGACGTGTTCGATCTCCTACGGAACCTTCATCCACGACAGGCACCAAATTCCTACCAGTACGTCCTCACCCTCTTCTGTAGTGCTTGCCACTGGTCACATACCAGGGTCACCAGCAATGTCGACAACTCGGCAGCTTTGGGCCAACCGCGTGTCCTGGTCCAACTCGATTGGTTCCGTTTCGATAGGCTTTGACTCGATCAGGAATTAGGACAGATGGTAAGATATCGGGCCTGCGAGGTAATGCTGGTGATGGTGAGACAGTGTCGAACCAGATGTTGGATCGAAGGCGATTCTCATCCCCACCCTGGTTTCGACTTCCGGGCGGTTTTGACGATGATCTGACTTCAGACGTCACTGACACCGAAGAACACAATCATTCTTCGGTATCGTCGCAGCCCATCACTAAGGTCTTTCGCAAGGTCAAGTCGTTCCTGTTAAAGGTCGCGTATCTCGATGATGGTAAACTCGATGAAGAACCATACAGGTCAACGGCTATATCTGACAGACTCGAGGCTGACTACCTCGCCACAGCTGAGGTCACCGTGTCCAAACGCTACTACACAGAGGATGAGGTTACACAAGTAGCTATCGACAAATCCCAGCAGGCAGTTACTGAACGAGCAGAAGGGCAATCATTCTTAGTAAGTGCTGAGGAATGGTCTCATGACTTCTCTCTACCACATACTGTTGCACCTATGATTCGACATGGCCGACAACGAAGATACAGTGGTACACAAAGTGCGCCGGATCTCTATGGTCTCCCCGAACACAAAGCCCCGAAGGCCATAGATCCAGGCGAGATCAAGCCTGAATACTGGGGCCTCCATCCGTGAGCTGCCATCAACGTCGGCCCATATAGCGTGAGCAGACCAGTCGGATGACAGAGCGGATGAGACGAGAATGACGGGTATCCAAGGAACATATCACAGAGACCAGAACACATGCGGCACGAACAATACACGCCACGGCATCATCGGTGCGCGATCGAAGACCAAGTTGCTCAGAAAGACGCCGATGTTGGATCCAAAGAGATCTGCAGCGGCGGTGGGTTATAGCCGAATGGAGTAGATACCTGCTTATACACTTGATCAGAGACATGCCACAAAGCGAGATTAACAAATTGTCTTGTTCAAACTTCTGGTCAGTATCCGGTGGGTGATGTGATGTTGTCTGTCTTAAAATCCGCTGTCCTCCTCTCATATCATGATGTTCTCGAGTAGACAAAAGAACAAGAAGCAAGGAGGATGAATGTTGTAATAGGGCTACAGAGCGCAGTTGTAGGTATACCTAAGATGGGCCTAGATTATCAGCATACTAGTAAGCGCCACGTTCTTCGAGCTTGACGAAGTACTAACATCGCCAAGTCGCGGCAATGTTGCCAAAGTCTTACGTACGATGGCAGCACATGATGCACGGCTGAGCAAAGTAGAAGTGAATATCATAATCCAGACTGCCTGGTCGAACAGCCAGCCACAGAAGGACCAGCGCAAGCGGTTGGTGATATCCTCGGTGGTCGAGATGTAGAATTGATGCCAATTTCAAGATACCTACACAGGCACAACTTTTGTAAGTTCTGATATCAATCATTTCAGGATATTTTAACCCATTCGCATCTTTGACAAGAATACAACGATGAGCATACCTCGTCATCCTGTCCGCACATTTATACAGTGTCGTTCCACAGGTTGTTTCTCCCGTTTTCTTGCCCCTGGCCGTCTCTTGTGACGGTCGTGAATCACCCCCTCTCCCCCCGTCCTCTTATCATTCCAGCAATTTCATGGGCTCATTATAGGGCTTCAACCAGATTTGTTGTGTGCCCCATGTTATTAGGCAGCACTGGGGTCTGGAAGCATGCTCTGCCTTACCAAGAGTCCGCAGACTGTTGCCACGGCCCACTTGCTCTTGCTTCGGCGGGTCCACGAGGTCCTCCTTCCTCCGCAGGTCGATCGTTCAATTTCAACTTCTTTGCGCCTGGCCGCCTCATTTTTGGGCTCCCGAGTCAAGCCCAATCCCTCCAGCGGGATCTTTGCCTTCCTCACCCTCCCGTCATTCTTGATGATATCAGCTGCATACTTGACGTTAGGTCTCCAGCACCATGGTCTGTTTCAGTATGTTTTGTGGTCCTGGAAGCTGAAGGGGAACTTGGTTTGTTATGAGTTTTGGTAATTGAGCATGATCGGAGTGTTCTGCTTCCTTGGTGCCATAGATGTTGTGTATGGGGCGCAATCGTCCGTTTCCCACACGGTGATCACTTCGTCCGACGACTATACAACCAGGCGAGGTATCCCGTGATCGTGGCTGCTCGGGGACAACTTGTTGTGCGAAGCACGATATCTTCGTGTGTCAAATTGTCCGAGTAACGAAGCATTAGCTGATCGCGCGTGCTGCACAAATTGCTGCGGTTCGGAGACGGTTGTTCACCCCCCTGCTTCTCGTCTTCAAGTGCCTCACCTCAGGAACTACTTCTCGTGCCGAAGGTGTGGCCTCGTATGTGGCTATGGTCGCACCTTCATCATATCCTTGCACTCCCCTTTGAGCTGCTGACGATACTGCCAGCCTCGTCGTGTCCGGTACAGGGTGGCAACGATGATAGTGGCGAACAGCTTACAACCGAACAGCTAACTTGACTGTCCCTATGGGCTAGTGCATGCTTGTTCGACCTCGCAGTCTCATCAAGGAACGGCTTTCCTATCACAGTCAATATCGCCACAGATGAATGTACGCATCTCACACATTGCATCGTGGACAAGCTTTGCGATGACCTGCAGATAATATGGGAGAACGGGGTCTTAGATTTGCCCAGCCCCATCGACTATGCTAGTCGGAGGAAGAGCAGCACATTGAGGAGCTACTTGTGAGACGGACAGTGGCATTTCTAGTTGTAATCGTGCTAGTATTGGCAACCTATGCTGGTAGAGGACACTGCATGCAAGGGAACATGCCTGGGGGCAGGTGGATAAGATCCGGTGTCCTCCAGAGACTCGGCCTTGACCTCAAATGACTATCGTTAGAGAACTCACTGATCGCTCACCTCTCATGGCTTCCCCAGCTAGATTAGACGTGGATACAGACGAAAACTGCAGTGTGAAAGTGCCCAGAGTTGAATGCGTAATCGATGAACTTTTGCACGAAGAACGGTGCGAAAGTGCGACGATGAATGGGTTCCGGCCGAGGTTTAGGCATCTCAAGGCAACTAGGATGGACATCAGGCTAGCCTAAAATAGAACACAAGCCTTCCAACGCGTCATCTGAGGCTCAATCCGCCTTTCCAGAGATACGCAATGCGTACCCCAACAATGACGCGAGAGCAGACATTCCTACGGAAACGAGCATATGATATTGACATAGTAATAGTTATGGGCTGAACGATACCTAATCTCTACAACGTCACCAAGCTCACAGGACCTTGCTCTACCCTAATCATCTGGCCCTTCTACCTGGGAACCTCACGACCCCGCCATGGCTGAGCAAGTCAGCGTCAACCAGCTGGTCACTGGAGACTCGCCAAACCAAGAGCCCCCGATCAAACCCGGGATTACTAGGTGGGAGACTGCTAGAGAAGAATTGGATGACTCCATACCAACCGTAACCCAACCACAAAGTACCAACCAGAGAGCGGACGGGTCAACACCGTCCCAAGGTCAGCTGCAACCTACCAGAGAGCAAGCGGACAAATCGATCACATCCGCCGGCCAACTACAGACTGCCAAACCAGTCATGAACGGGCCCATGCCACCCCAGGACAAACCGCAGCCGGGCAGAGAGGAAATGGACAATTCCGCACCACGTGGTGGCCAGCTACAGACTGCGACACAAGGAATGGACGGGGCGGTACCACCCCAAGACCAGCAGAAGTCTGCTGGAGAAGAGAGGAAGAAGTCGATACCGCCAGAAGGCCAGCTACTGACGGGCAAGGAAGAGCACTACCTTAAGCGAGAGCTCATCTCTAGAGAGGTCTATGCCGAGATACAGGAACTGAACACTCCCACGGCTCTGCAGCGATTTGGGGCACCATTTCGTTCCCAGTATGGAGAGGTTCCACCTGTCGACTCTGAACTGCCTATACTGCGCTACCTCTTCGTCCACCACGTACGCAACTTCCCGTTCCTTGACAAGGCCAGAGAGAAGGAGTTCTGGCAGGACAAGGTGCAGGTGTTCCTCGAATCCTTCGCGAGTAAATACATCTCATCCTCAGAAGATCGACTAGAAGAGACCAAAAGGCGGAAACTAGCAAAGAAAGCCAATAAGCTGGTCGAGCTGATGATGGTTTCCGGTATACCTACTGCCTCAGGTTATGAGGAGAGAATAAGGTTCGAAGAGATGGAGATCGTGGACAGAGGTGCCAACGAGCAAGGCTTGATCGCAAATATACCCGAGGGCAACTTCATTAACGGCTGGGATGTCAACGTCGCAGGTGTGAGGCTAACATCTGTCAAGAGACACGTTCGACATCACCAGCATGCAGAGTTTCTGATTCGCGTCAAGAGGCTCGATAAATCAGCATACTACATTGGCAAGCGGTATGGCGAGTTCGTGGCCATGCACAAGCAATTGCGCACCGAGATGCCAGGCAAGATCCTTCCACCACTACCTCGCAAGAACAAAAACACCACACTCGCATCCATCGGTGGTGAGGATGATGATGCTTCTTCTGTCTCGTCCGTCTCTACTCAGGACACTACGAATACCGAAAGCAAATCCTCCTCCCGCAATCTCCTTGGTCATGCTCGCTTTAAGTCGAACTCCTCCAAACTTAGTGTGGGAGGATTATCTCGTCCGTCTTCCTCAAGTAGTCGAGCTGCGAGTCCAATGCCGGTACGACTGCATCGAGAAGACCAAAGGGTGTCGTTGAGAGCATCTCTAAGAACACTCCTCCAGAATCCACAGATCGCCGAGTCGAGGGCAATCAACGAGTTCCTAAAATCCAAGCCCATCAAGCTCAATGAGGAGGAGCTAGAAGACATCCAGAATCGCAAGCAGATGGATGCACTACGACTAGAAGAGCAGCAGAGATTCTATGAGATTGCTAGACAGCGGGCAGCAGAGCTGGACGTCTACATGGAGCGCTTCCGCCGAAGCATTGTCGAAAGCAACGGCCTTTCCAAGCTATTCGGCGAGGTCAAACAGAAAGACACTATACAAGATCTGAGTCCGGAATATCAGAAGTTCGCCGAGTGGCTCCGAATAGAGATTGCAGCCACGATATACCACCTCTTCCTCGCCGAGGACAACTCACCGGAACTGTTCGCCCAGTTTAAACAAATCCACTCCCTACTACCTTATACGGTGATGAAAAATGTGATTCGTGTTGCGAACCCAGCCGCGGTCATGTCTGGTGTTCTTGACCTCTTCCTAGCACAGCCCTTCGGCACCAGGTCACTACTACAACGCATTTTCTCTACCACTCTACACAACGGTATCAAAACAGCGCAAAGGTCTGTCGACGGAGTCGCCGCTGAGGTTGACGAACCAGTCTTCGTGGAGAAACTGAAGCATTTCGTGGAGGCATCAGAAGAAGTTAAGAACGAGCTCAGGGCGGAGGCTGAGGCAGAGAACGTTGATACAGTCGTCGTGATACTAAGGTCCGAGCATTTCTCACCCGCACTCACCCCAAAACAGATTCAAAAAATCTTCAATGCTTACGTCGCCTGGAACAGCGCAGTCGAGAATGTTGATGACGAGCTGAAGCAAGGCGCAGAGGACTTTTCAAAGCTGAAGCAGCTTCTCAAGTTGATGACACGAAAGCGAGACAAGGAAATGATGGCGCGGATGATCGAAGAACCAACCACTCTACAGCTCTTCCGTGACCTCTTCACCATATTCTACGAGCCGCTTGTTAGAGTGTACAAGTCGGCCAATGTTTACAACAGTATTACGGACTTTGCTCAGTTCGCGGATGACACCATCAAGACCGTTGAGACTGCGCAAAGACAAGATGTCTCTGCCGATCCGAACCAGACAGTGCAGTCGTTCATCGACCTCTGCCAGCGACACGAGCATAACTTCTACAAGTTTGTGCATGAAGTGCATGTCCACGACAACGGCCTGTTCGGTGCACTTATGGGCTGGATCGAAGAGATCCTCGACTTCTTGAGGAAGGGCCCCAAGGGCGGCAAACTCGACATGAACGCCATCTTCCGCGGCGCGCTTGACATGAAACAGGTTGACCAAGAGAAGACTATAGCGGAGATCGAATCATTGATCAGTTGGCAAGAAGCACGAAAGAAATGGCATGCCAACAAGACTCGACAGAAGATGGCCGCTGAAGGCACAAGTGGAAGCTCAATGCCGGGGATTGGTTCGTTCAAGAGTAGTGATTTTGGACTGCACGAGGTATGTATTGTACTATTGCCGATGGGAAATCCATGTTGACTAACTCTTCTAGTCTGACCTTGCGGACCTTAACATGGAGGATGATGAAGATGAGGACAGCGAAGAGGAAGCAGCCCAAGACGATCTCGACCCGATAGCAGCCGAACGAAGAAGACGAGCAAAGCAACAAGATCGGTTGAGGCGGAGTGCGGGTGAGCCGGAGAAGCCTCCCATACAAGAAATCGTGAAAATGCAGCCCGCTTTCCTGGCTATGCTGCGGAATGTGCTCGCGGACTGAACACGGCAGGATGTCAACATTTAGAACGAGTCGAGGCGGTCAGTGGTTTGTTCCTAGCATCAGGCAACCGAAGAACGTTGGATCAACAACGAATCACAAAAATCACATCGGCAACGACGAATGAAACAATCAATGCTTCGAAAAGTCGCCACGATGAACCAATGAACAACGTCGCTCGTTGATAAATCATGTGATTGGCTGCTCCAGAAATTGGGTCGACACCGCCCAGAACGAGCAAAAAGCATGATTCACACGAGAAAGGCGAAAGTGCAAGTCGGAAACGACAAATAGAACCTTCAGGGAACGCCAGCCCCGGATCCACCACATGCCGATGTACAGAGGTCCAGCTCTGCTCCGTAAGAGTGTCGATACTGCGTGACTGTGCATGCACCGGGCTGGTTGCTGTGCTCACAAGCACTACTTGGGCAGCAGAGCATTGCAGTTAGGGCTGATAGCTACTGCAGGCGGTGCTGGCACGTCTTGCTTTCCCAAAAGTCCACCTAAGACTCTATCGTCATGAAGCACACCTAATGATATGTATCGAACAACAAAGCATATATACGACCAATGGTCATACGCGAACCCTACAAAGAGGCCGCTCAATAATTGCCTTGTTGATGCCCTACATTAATTGGGCAGGCGTATTCTAGAGACTGGAAGCGAACTTGGCCTTTCTGGGAACTTGCTCGGCAGGTGCGAAAGCAAGGATGACTCGGTTGCATCGTCATTCGCGCTAACGTCTGCAAGAAAGCATCACTTTCGCGATTTAGCCGAGAATTTGGCTTCGAGAGTCGGAAAGCACGAACACAGCTGGGAGCTAGGCTGCTCAAAGGTAGTGAACTGGTTGCCGTGTGTTGTGCAACATCTTATTCATGATGATTCAGCTCCCTAGATGCTTTAGTCGTTCAATGATCAGGAAACATCATCGTGAAGCCTTCTTCCTGCCGATCGTCCAGCGTGTCACAAATATCTCCAGTGGTCATGACTTCGTGTTCGACACGCCAAGTGGGCCATAAAAGTGGGTCAAAGCAAGTAAGGCCAACGTTGCCGAAGGCTGACACTTTCCCCAGTTCCATCGTGCTGGGAGCTGATCTCTCGTTCGCCCAAAGCTTTTCTCCCACTTCTTTAACCAACCATTTTCTTGCTCGTCTCTTCTCATCTTCGTCCACCAATCGTCTGCTTGTCACACAATCTTGTCGCTACCCAATCACCATCTCATCGCATACTTGGGAACAATCAGCTCACTGCCAGTGTACTCCACGCCTCGCTATCGCGCACACTGGTCGCTCAGTGGTTGTGTTTTATCTTAAGCGACCATTCACGTCGCCGACTTCAACTTTTGAAACTCCTTCCTACCACGAATCAGTTTCCATACCTCGTAACCCCAGTCCCGCGTACCTGGTGTCCTCCGCCGGCTACTCAATTATTGGTTCATTGTCGCGCAACAAGCAGCTGTGTCTTGCAGTAAAGCCACGAGCTCACGCGTGCCACACTGCCGCTGCGTGCTGCAGAAGGCTCATCTCTCGATAAGCGCGACCACGCTTCTCTGCACGTCGCATTATTGCCGCCACAACCAGTCAGAAGCTCCTGTACCTCGACAGCTCCTTTCCTTGAGGCGCTTACAGAAGAGCGTCAGTGCTCAAACATCAATCTAAACGCGTGACAGCAGTGTCAGCTCTTTGCATCACAATCTTGAGCATCGCTCGAGCCGCCAAGAACTACGTAAGGACGAGCGCGTACAGCTCATCGGGCAAGAATCTTCCCACATCAAAAGTCCTCGGCTCAAAGGACGACTTTGAACGACTTTACACAACAGAGCGGGCAGAAGCAGCAAGCCGACCACAGCTGCATCGCTACCGGCAAATCGTCATTGCACAAGAATAGAACTCGTGCTGCCTTTATCCTTGTGGGATCCAGGTTAGTGCATCATGCCAACGCATCTCTGCATATTCTCCCAATGACCGCCTTTTCATGGCGTCCACCTGGCCCGCCTCTCCAATAACACCTTACCCTTCACCGCACCACGCCATACTAACACATATTGTCTTTGCTCCAGATTCACAATCGAATCATATTGATTCGGACGCGGCCTCAGCCATTCCAAAGGCTCCATATACACGTCGCTTTACCAGCTTGAGCAAACACGATACCAAGCTTCTGGAAAGCAGAACCCCGGTCCTATTGACCATCAATCCTTGAAACAACCACAAGGTCAACAGCATCGCGGAGCCTGACCATAGCCTCAAGAATCGAGGCAAGCAAACTTTCAGGCAGAATTACCGCGCCGCACTCGACGTCCACCGCCTGCCCGCAGTGACAGCACATCGATCGCATCACCAACCCTAGCTTTCCTGCACGGGCGCCCAAAGCGAGGCAAATAGATTACTCGACAACGTCACAAGACGACCGAAGTGGTTGAGCATCATCTTGATATTGGTCTGTGACAAGCACGTTTGAGACCCTTCTAACTATCTTCGTCAAAAACACAAGTGAGTCGTCCGTTCCCGCTTCCTAGTATTGCATTGGTGTCCACATGCGGTCCAGTGACCAGTCGTCTATGCAGCAAAAGCTAACTCAAGAGACCAGACCGCGCCTTGTTGGTTTAGATCATCGAATCAGCTTTTGAAGGCTTGTGGTTCGCTCTTCACGACTTTACCATCCCCAAAGGCGCGTTCCGACGACCTATCGAACCTCCTTTGCAACTCGGTCTCTCACTGCATCTGTCTGCACGTTGCTTGACTTCCCGGAACAGTCCACAATCGCGCGCTGCACTATCTGATCTGCTCACCACTCAGGATACATCGACATCTGCTTTGGTCTAACTTCCGTTAATCCTACCGCCAGCCATGATGCAGGCATATTCTCAGTACCAACCGCACGATGCGCATAATCCTCACCTCGGTGGTGGCTATCAGACGTCTCCTCAAGGTGCAAACGCAGGATCTCTCACATCACCGTCTGGACCACAGTCGCACATGAACCAGCACAATCCACAGGCATCACCAATACTACCTTCACAGAGCCAGAACCAATACCAGGGGCCTCAATCGATGGGCTATCCACAATATGGCGGTGTCAACATGTACCAAAATCCAGGTATTTCAACCTCGGCGGCAGCAGCCATGGCTACCGCAGCAGCTTCAGGTATGCAGAGAGCCCAACTGGTCTCAGGCAGCCTCACTAACACGCTCGCAGGTCAAGCTATGCCGCAGATGTCCCCCGGAATGCCACAAGGCCCGCCCATGAATCAGCAACGGCGAATGAGTCACGTCACGAGCCCTCACGGCCAAATGTCGCAGCCCGTGATGAACAGCATGGCACGACAATCTGTACCACCGCCGATGCAACCTCCGCAACAACCAGTTCAAGCACCGCAGGAAGAGATATCTACAGGCGGACACGAGGAGGCGCCGCTCTACGTTAACGCGAAACAATTCCACAGAATACTAAAGCGCAGAGTGGCGCGTCAGAAGCTTGAAGAACAGCTGCGCCTGACATCGAAGGGACGAAAGCCGTACCTCCACGAGTCGCGACATAATCACGCTATGAGGCGACCACGTGGCCCTGGCGGTCGATTCTTGACCGCTGATGAGGTCGCCGCTATGGAGAAAGAGAACAAGGGCGATGACGGCTCGTCCATTGAAAACAAGGACTTGAAGACACCTGCCAGCGGCACAAAGCGCAAGGCGCCGTCCGATGACAGCGACGACACGCCTGCGAAGAAGACAAAGATCTCAAGTGATAGTGCTGACGATGACGACGACGATGGTGATGGTGAGGATGAGTAGAGCTTTCTCCTGCCACTCACGCCTGTCAGGGTCTAATACAGTACCCGATCTTGGCTCACCTCGTCTCATCCCCATCACAACAGCCTTCCACGTTCTGTCTTGTGGCTCTTTGGCTTATGCATGGCGACCGTCTGATGTTTTAGCAAGCGTTATCTATGGACTGGGGGAAGGAAATGAGCGCGAGACCTGGTGATGACGAATGATGCCCAAATACATATACATAATACACCAAACACTACCTGATACCCCTGAGTGTGATGGAGAAGGAAAGAAGGAAGAGAAAGACCTGATGGGTGAACATGGAACGATGATGAACGACCTTTTCAATTCTTTGAAGGACTTTTTATGCATGCTGGACTTGCTGGGAGTGACCTTTGATGTTGTTATTTTGCAGAGGAATTGGATATTAGGGACCCCGAACCGCTGTACTTGCATTACCAACACCAACTCATATAAGATACCTCGGAAACAGGGAGCGAGACGGGACAGGCTCACGCCATAAAGACACGAATACGATACGAATCTCTTTTCATTACTTTTACACCTACCTACACCCAGTGCATCAAGCCGATTGAGTACTAGCCGCGTCTGTGGCTCCAAAAGCTTGCACAACACTTCTGTTTGCTCGACCTCCGAACAAACATTGATAAATGCCCCCTACGAATCCGGAGAAAATGGAGATACCCCGAGCGAACTCACATTCATTATCGATTGTGTTCACTAGCTAGCTGTATGAGTTTCTGACTGTTCAGACGCTAGTGACGGGGATGAAGGAAGAGCAGGAAACGTGCGAGCCACGATAGTTTGTCATGGAAAAAAGGACTGCATTGAAGCCAGGCAATTGTTTGGAACAGCACATAAGTGAATGATGACTTTGCTCATCACTTGGCTGGCGCGGTGTGCTGAATATGATCTTCGTTTGACTCCAATTCTTCCTCCTACCTCTCTGCGCGTGATGGCTGAATGTGTCTTCTCGAACTTCCCGAGGAGCATTCGGCGACCACTTCGATGTGCCTGCTCAAATCTACGTAGTAGTGAGTGAGTACAGATCAGTCCCGACTTGTCCACGTGCTCGATCGTGTCACGTGTGCTCTCGACCCGGAGGTTCTAGTAGTCGCCTTCTCGTATGGATCTCACACCCTCGAATGACTATCTTGCAGAGCTCACCGGTGGGTCCACTCCAAGCTTGAAGAGCGAGATGGCATAAAATGCACACGAGACGCGATCGGTAGGCTTCGTACCGAATGGCTAGCAACTGCAGGGACGTAAGCGCCTCAGACTCAGCCAGGCGATGACAAGCAAGTGCTGCACAAAAGAATAACTCGTCACTGCATTCCATCCGTAGTCCTATACATACGGTCTCGGCGGACTACGCGGGGTCCTGGGTTTTCAATACTCACCAGGAATTACTCATCCGGACCTTCGTCCGCCGATGTGGTATGTACTCAGCATACGGGTGAGTCGCGCTCAAGCCTGCCTACATAAGTCCACCATGGCCACTGCCACTGCCACTGCCAGTGCCACGGCCCCGCCTGCCTATGGCAAACCGCAAACACGAAAGCCACCGCCCTATCATAGCGCACGAGCCTCTTCCAACTCGCCATCGCCTATGCCCTGCCTGAGCCGATCGGCACACATACAAGCTCACACTGCCTGGCTGAAATCCCTAGGACGCCTACCACCGCGAGATTAGCGCCTAGACGTTCCTAACAGCAGCACAAGCCCTCATCGACGCTGGCCTTCGCGATGCAGGCTACAGCTACGTCGAGGACGACGAATGCTGGTCTCAGGGCAGGTGGGGCAAGGGGGATCGCATGCCACACACAACACATCTGTTTCCGCGAGGCACCAAAAGACTCATCAACAGGCCCACGCCATGGGTCACCAGTTAGGCATCGACAGCACAGCCGAGGACGCAACATGCGCTCCGTACCTCACCTTAACCTTACTAGCCCACGAGGCCACTGATGCAGCCGAGCCTACTTCGCCAGCAGTGGGATGGACGTGAAGGCTCGTGGTCATGAGATGCGGAACGGAGCGGAACGGATGTTTGGACTTGCGAGGGCCTCGGATGCTCACGTGAAAGGGGGGTGGGTTTACCGGGCGGATCTGGCGGAGGGGGGCGGGTCACGATATAGCTGTGGTGTGATGTGGTCTTGCTTAGAGAAGAATGTATTGTTGAGAGGATGGAACGGATGACTTAGATGTAGGGATATGGGTATGGTTATACGTCTGACACTCATACTCGTACTCGGTGGTCGTTGAACCCTCCCCCCAACCCCCGCCTCCACGCCATGCCATGCAGCGGGCCACGTACGTGCCTCAATTGAAGTTGTTAGCCTAGTGTAAGGCAATTCAACCTAATGATCAACCACTTATGCTTCCTAAATATATAAATATTTCGTGCTTGTGATTACGTACGATCCCTCGTTTTGTCTTGTTTTGTTTTATTTTGTTCTGTTTGACAAAACTCCACAAGGTGATTATTGACTGATTGACTAACTACCTTAATAACAAGAGCAGGACTCCACGGAACGCAGGTCAATTGCTCCCAGACCCAAGCTACTGGAAGTTACTGAAAGGAACCGGTTCGAGCCGCACTGCAAGGGCCTGACTGGTTAGGGTAAGTACATAGATAGACAGGCACCGGGTGATCTGCCAGACTTTATTTTGTTTCACTCGCACCTACCGTGCCATGCCGTGATTCCACGAGTCGTATTTCGAGGCTGAAAGAAACCCATCGGGGAGTTTGAAAGCTTCGTAAGGTAAGTCGAGAGGACTAAGTTAGTGGGGAATTCGACGAGAATGGCTGAGCTGAAGCGAAGAGCTGCTTGGTGACGGCGCCTCGAACGGTTCAAACGAAACGGAACGAAACGACGAGACTAGCGGTGCGGTGGTTTCGGCGTGAGACTCCACGCGCTGTGTGGTATGCCTGGCTAGTCAGCTGGAAGGAACAAATGGTGCTTCGCGGACGATTCGCGGGATTTCAACAGCTGCAGGGTTGCGATGGGAGGCGCTGTCGACTTCCCTAGAGTAAGGGTTGCACTTCTGAAAGACACCACGACCTCGGCTGGGGTGTCGAGCCTTGCAGTCACGTGTAGCGGTGCAGTCAAGCTGACTTTCGGCCAGCTTGAACCGCTCCGCGGTGTAGGCAGAAGAAGATGGCGCCTCGAAGCGCGTAGTATGTGAAGGAGGGGGAGGTGGAGATGCGGGAAAATAGATGTGATGGTGTTTCAGAGCGAGACCTGCGGTTGGTCGAGCTTGATGCACTCTGGAGGTGTTGGATGGTTATCTGTTGCCTGGTGGGTCAGTCATTCCTCTTCATGCAGCGCAGCAAAAGTGTTTCGGTCAGCATGACGAAGGCTGGTCGGTAGTTATGTTCACACAATCTCTTCGAAGTGGTTGTAATTGTCGTATTGTACAAACACATGTCCTGCCCACCGTACTGCATATCTACAGCTCGTTCCCAAGCGCGTGTGCTTCATATCAAGCATGTGAAGTAGCGACTTTTGCGAAGCAATCACATATAACGCCTTTTCTTCTAGGCCCCCAAATCGCAGTACTCTTCTCGCAGTGTCCAGCTGCCCTAACACATTGAAACACTCGGATGGAGATTGCTGTTGAGTATATCTATGGGATGGTGTTTTCTCATTTCGCGTGATCAGCGGAGATTTTCTGTAGGTATGCTTCGAGGTCAAAGTTCTTGTCCTCGGGATCGGAGACGACTGCGAAGTGTTAGCACTGGGGTCTAGGGCGCTGGCTGCTGGGTGCTGGTTGGTGGGAAGGCGGCACGTACCACCATCGTCGCCTTTTGTAAAAGCACCTGGGTTCTGCTTCTTCTTCCATTCCAGCTTAGCCTTCTGTATCAGGTCCTCCTTGTGTTTCCATTCTGCTTGGGCATGTGCAGCGTGATTTTGCGCGGTTATCGTTCTTTGGTGTGAGAAGCCGTAAAATATGCCGACTGCTAACGCTGACCACCGTAGCACCTTCAGAGAGTTAGTATGGCACAATGCGCGCGGCAGGGAAGGTCCTACATTGACTCCTTGCGACGAAGACATGTTGAGGGCTAAATTCCTGCTCTTGCACTCGGACCGCGGAATGTCAGGGCAATTAAGCTCGGTGAATAGGTCAGGATAGCAGGGTGGGCGTGTGAGGGAGGGTAGGGTGGCCTGTCGTGTTATCGTGTGCTTGGTGAGCTTTTTGCTGTGCTGGGAGCTCGCCGTTCGAGAAATCGGAGCTCAAGGAAGTACTCCGTAGATCACGTGACAGCGCATGTCAAGAGGACACGAGGAGGAATGGGCAGGAGCGAGACGCGGCAGGAAGCACCAGTAGTAGCGGATATCGCATTACACGTCTTATGTCCCTTTCAACACATTAATACCGTCGCAACCATGTCGTCATCAATACAATCGAGGAAAGAGGAGCTACTGGCCAAAAAGGCTCGACTGGCCGAGCTGAAGCGACAGCGCGAGTTGAGGCAGGAACAGTTCTCAGCAGGCAGGCAGAGCATTGGCGTCGGTGCTGAGGTGTGTACGTACCGCCACAGCCTGCAGTAACAAGACACTAACAAGGCCCAGTCTTCGCCCCGGAGGACAGCTGAGGAACGCCGGTCAGAGATCGATAGTAT
>Ga0210040_10003772_pt1 | contig 20268 bp, 19 predicted proteins | sample CryGeyCG12114_NA_FD_185462 | JGI IMG/M metagenome (GOLD analysis project Ga0210040, IMG submission 185462) | Groundwater microbial communities from aquifer - Crystal Geyser CG19_WC_8/21/14_NA (SPAdes) (version 2) | ecosystem: Environmental > Aquatic > Deep subsurface > Groundwater | place: USA... | reverse complement strand
TGGATGTCGCAACCCGTGGCGAGGACACACCCGACCCCCGCATCGCCGTGGAAGCCCGCGGCAGCTATGCTGGCCAGCCGATTACAGGAACGGCGACGGGCGGCGCCCTTCTGGCGCTGCAGGACACCGACAAGCCCTGGCCAGTTGAGATGCAACTTGCCAATGGCCCGACCCGAGCGAACCTGCGTGGCACAGTTCGCAACCCTCTTGCCCTGGAGGGTGCCGACGTGCGGCTGGAGATACAGGGACCCGATATGGGGCTGCTGCAGCCACTCACGGGAGTGCCGATCCCTAAGACACCTGCCTTTCAAATCGCTGGGCAGGTGGACTACGCCGAGGGGCGTGTGCGCTTCCGCGACTTCAATGGTCGGATGGGCAGCAGCGACCTTTCGGGCAACATCGCCATCAGCACGGCTGGACCAAAACCCAGCGTGGAGGCGGATCTACGGTCCCGCCGCGTGGACTTGGCCGATCTCGGCGGCTTCATCGGTGAGGAGCCGGGGAGAGCTTCCACGCCCGGCCAGACCGCGCAGCAGCGCCGGGAGCTGGCGCGCAACCAGTCCCGCGCCCGTGTGCTGCCGGATGATCCGATCAACTTTCCCAAGCTGGACGCCGCCAACGTTCACCTGACCTACCATGCCGATCGCATCACCGGCCGGAACATGCCGTTCGACACACTCCGGACGGATATGGAGTTGAAGGACGGCGCCATCACGCTGCGTCCCATCACCCTGAGCGTCGGCACCGGCCAGATCCAGGGCACCATGGCCTTCACCCCACAGGAAGGCGGGCGGATGCACGCTCGGGCCGACTTGCAGTTCCAGCGCATCGACCTTTCGCGCCTGATGCGCGCGACCAACGCCTTTGAGGGAGCAGGACGGATCAATGGTCGCGGGCGGATCGAAGGTACGGGCCGTTCCTTTGCCGAGATCCTTGGCCGCGGCACGGGCGAGGTCACGCTGGGCATGTCCGGCGGCAACCTCTCCGCGCTACTGGTCGATTTATCGGGGCTGCGGCTGGGCAATGCCATCCTGTCCTCGCTTGGCGTGCCAGGTCGAACCACGGTGCAATGCTTTGTGGGCAACTTCGGGCTGCAACGCGGCGTGCTTGGTCTGCGCACCGTTCTCCTCGACACCGAGGACGTCATCGTGAACGCCACCGGCAGCGTCAACCTGGCGACGGAACGGCTGGACGTGCGGCTGCGGAGCGAGTCCAAGAGCTTCACCATCGGAGCCATCCCGACCTCCATCCTGATCGACGGCAGCTTCCGCAATCCCGATGTCGGACCGGACATGGCGGAGTTAGCAGCACGTGGTGGGATTATTGGCGGGCTGGCGGCACTCGTTGCGCCGGTGGCAGGATTATTGCCGACCATCCAGTTTGGTGTCGGTGAGGACAACCGCTGTGAAGCGTTGGTCAGAAGTGGGCGCCCGGCGGCCCGTTCAACGCGCTGACAAGGAGCGGCAGCGCATCTTGAACTGGTCTACCTGCTGCCAGGCGTCACTCTTTGCCGAAGCGACGCCCGATCACATTCAGGGCGAAGCTGCACCGGGCGAAACCGTCAGGCACAGCTGTACACGCAACAGGGCCGCAGGCTTAGCGCCAGGCTGGGCGACCCAGGTTGACGTCACGACCGCTGGTCAGGGCACCTCCGGCTGCGCCCACCACGTCCCAATTAGGGCATGGCTTTGAAGATCCCTGGTGGAAGCGGCTGGATTGCTAGGCTACCCGATCCAGCGCTGCCTGGATCGTCGCTGCCGTCGGATGTTGCGCGTCGTCCACCAGTATGAACAGTGCTGTTGCTAAGAGGGCCTTATGGGGCGCTGGGTTGGTATGCAGGTGTCCCTCCGCGTCCATATAGGCGATCGGCGTGCCAAAGTTTGCCTCCAGTACCGTTGAGACGAGGCGCGCCCAGGTGATGCGCTCCACCCGCACCGCAAAGCGCAGGCACTCGTCGCCTTCGCTCCCGAAAAGACGCTCGATGATGCGTTCCGTTCCAGGGGCGACGATGGCGCGCACGATCATCTCAGGATAGCCACGCAGCGGACGTACCACGGCGTCGGCTCCGGCTTTCTTGAGCCGTTCGCGGTTCCGGTCATCCACGCATTCCGCGATGATGCGGGCACGCACACCGTCCTCGCGCAGGCGGTGAATGATATCGAAGGCGCGGCTGTCAGAGAGGCGCTCCGCCTCTTCTTCAGCAAGCACCACTACAACGCGAGCCGCGGCCACGTTAGCGGCCTTAAGCGCTGCCGGGTCGTCAAAGCGACCGCGGACCTGCACGATGAGTGGGTCATCCTCCAGCATCGGCGGCATGCCGTCCGGGAACGCCTCAGTGATCACCAGCGCCTGGATCGCCTCCGTACCGGCATGGGAATGGTGCAGTTGATCCAGCAGCCGCCGAAGGTATTCGGCCGGCTGGTCTGCTGGCGCATTCACGATCACGACGTGGTCCCGCATACCCCACCTCCACTCGCCCCGCCGCATCCGTTGACGCCTGAGCACGCGCAGGCCGAAAAATGCGCTGGCGGCCTGGGTCACCAAGAAAATGCCGCTAAGATAGATCAGCCCGATTGTCGCCATCCGCCCGGCAACGGTTTTCGGGGCGTAATCGCCATAGCCTGTCGTGGTAATCGTGGTGAAGGTCAGCCAGACGGCAGAGCCGAGGCTCAGCCCCTCCATCGCCATCATGGCTAACACATGCAGGCCGATGAGCAACACCAGCCCAGCTAATGCGAAGCGCAGGCGGTTGCGGAGGTCCCGAACCACGCTTCGGCCAAATCGCGACCCGCCTTCAGCCAAAGCGTCCTACCTCCGGACAAAGCCTCTCGCAGCTAGTCTGGGGGGCGTGGCGGCTCCAGAAAAGGCTTTGTTCCGGTTTGCTGCTTTCGCCGAATACGAACGCGAGTTGATGGCCGAACGTACCCAAGCAGGCCTGGCTGCGACGCGGGTTCGGGGCTGCATAGGTGGATGTTCGCGCAAGATGGACCGCGCGACGCTCACCACGGCTACGAACGCCTTGAGGGACCCAAAGCAAAGGCTGCTGAGGTGGCCCGACGTCTCGGCGTGACCACGTCCGCATCATGTGAGTGCCGACCAGCCTGAGGCCTGCTGCGTCTGCAAGGTGCTCCATGCAACGCAGCCGTTCACGGCTCGACGTTGAGGTGTCGCGATACCTTGGGTGGGCCATCGCCTCGGTGTAGCGCGGCGGCGCGGGCAAGCGCCCACTGGTCGCCCTCATCCAGCCGGGTCGAGTGACGAAGATGCTCGGTCCAGGACTCTACGGCCCAGAGTTCTGTCCAGCGGTCAGGCTGGGCGACATCCTCATAGAGCCTCCACCCCGCAGCCCCGGCGCGCAAACGGACCTCGCACACGTCTCTCATGGCGGCAAGGAAGGCGGCGCGGTCGGCCAGGTCAATCCGGTAGTGAACGGCCTCCAGGACCCTGCCTGAACCGTCGTGCAGCAGATCCTTGAGCTCTGGGGAGGGGGCACCGGACTGAGGCAGGGACACGGACCTCAGCGCCTTAGCCCACCTGCCCTTACCCTGCGTGCTTGCTGCGAGCCGCCAGGGCCGCACAACGAAGGCGGTGATTGTGCCTATCCCAGCGCAGAGACCGAGTGCGACGGGAACACCCTCCCTGGCCCCGATCCAACCCCAGAAGGTGGAGCCCAGTGCAAGCGCTCCGAAGAAGGAGAGATGATAAATTCCAAGAGCCCGAGCCCGAGCCCAGGCCGGCGCCGTCATCTGAGCTGCTGCCCCTAGGGTGCTGCCGGCGGTGAGCCAAGCCGCGCCAAAGAGCAACAGTGCCAGAACCGCCATTGCCCAGTGCTGGGCGGTGCCGAGCAGGGCCATGGCCGCATAGGCGAGCAATGACGCAAAGAACACCAGCTTTCCCTGGGAAACGCGTTCTCTGAGCACCGGCAGCATGACCCCAGCGGTCACGGCGCCAAGGCCGGCAACGCCCAGCATGGCCCCGAACGCGGCAGGCCCGAGCCCGAGCCCCTCGCGGATCACCAGCGGCAGAAGCGCCCAAAGGGCGGAGGCGAAGAAGAAGAAGGCGCAGGCGCGCAGAATGGCCGCCCGCATGCCCGGCGCGGCGGCAACAAAGCGCAGCCCGGCTCGTACGGCGGATGGAAGCCGCTCCGGTGGCAGCTCGGCGCGAGGCGGCGCCGGCCTGCGCCAGGTGATCAGCGCCACCAGCAGCGCAAGAAAGCCGAGGGCATTCAGCGAGAATGCGGCTGCTGGGCCTGCTGCCGCCATGACGAAGCCACCGAGCGCCGGGCCAAGCGCGCGAGCCAAGTTGAAGCCGACGCCGTTCAAAGCGACCGCTTGCACAAGGTCCTCGGGCGGCACCAACTCGGGTGTGGCGGCGGCCCAGGCCGGATAGATCACGGCGGTGCCCGCGCCGATGGCAAAGGTCAGGGCCAGCAAGCCCCAGGCGCCGAGTAGGCCGAGTGCGGCCAGCACGGCGAGCACCAGCCCGGCCGCCGCAATCCAGAGCTGAGCCCCGATTAAGGTGAGCCTGCGGTCCAGGATGTCGGCGAGGGCACCACCCGGAAGGGCAAATAGGAAGACAGGGAGCATCGAGGCTGCCTGGACCAGGCTGACCATCACCGGGGAAGGTGCCAGCGAGGTCATCAGCCATCCGGCACCGGTGTTCTGCACCCACAGCCCGGTGTTGCTGGCGAGATTGGCAATCCAGAGCGCGCGGAAGGCCGGGTGGCGGAGAGGAGCGAAGGCGGCTGAAGGGCTCGACGGCATGGGTCTGCCTGGGCGGGAGGTCGGCCGAAGTGCGGGGGACCCGCTCGTCCAACCGCACCTAACATACGCGCCCCACCATGGAAGGTTCACAGCTGGACCAAAGGACTTAGTTCGGCTCGCTGGTGCCACAACCCTGGCCCACAGCCATCGTGTTGGTTCTTTAAGCTTTCGTCAGCCACGCAGCGCCGTGCTGCCTAGCGCGTTCAATAGCGGAATATCAGACGGCGGGTGCGGAGCAGGCTGAGCCGACGATGACCGCCATTCCCCACCATCACAGCATGGTTCATCGTTCCGAGCCAGCCATGACACACTGCGTGCCCCTGCAGGTCATCAGCAAGGCCATGACGAGGCTGATTCAACACTCCAAGATCCCCCCGAGGGGAGTGCGCCCTGGTTGCCATTCAGCACCCGCTGTCCTGCCTGGTGGAAGCCACCTTGGCGGACTTGCAAATGCGAAGTACCACCTCACGCAGATCTGGCAGGTTTGCTCCCCCGCTTTCTGAAGTCGAGATCAAGAGATGTCTGACTGGCGACGCGACCGTAAGTCCCGTAAGCGCGGATCTGATGATGACATGTTGCAGGACGGTGGCTGGGTCGCTCCTGCGCCTGCACCATCCGAACTCCAGGCTTACTCACGACAGCCCCCCATCTCGTCTGATCCGGAGTTCGGCGCGGTGGTGAAAAGGTTCGATGCTGAGAGAGGCTTTGGCTTTGTCTCACTGGATGGAAGTTCCGGCGATGCCTTTCTGCACATCAGAGTACTGCAGCAGGCCGGTGCAGATGCAGTAACCCCAGGCACTCGGCTCAGGGTGAGGGTGGGCAGGGGTGAGCGAGGGCCGCAGGTCACCCAGGTGCTTGAGGTCGGAGGCTTGGAGGCAGCCAGGCCGCGCGAGCATCGGGCGGCACCCCTCTCCTCAACCGGACGGATTGGTTTGGGCGAAGAAGTCCGCGGCACGGTGAAGTGGTACAATGGCGAAAAGGGCTTCGGCTTTATCGCGCGAGAGGACGGCGGCGAAGACGTGTTCGTGCACGCCACAGCCTTGGAGCGGAGCGGCACTGCTCCTCTGGCGGAAGGTCAGGCAGTGACCATGCAGGTGGTCCAAGGGAAGCGCGGGCTGGAGGCAAGTACCGTTAGATAATCGGCTTTATCCATTGTGCAAATCGGGCCTGTGCATGGGTTTGCTGAACCACCGGCCGCCCGGGTCAGGGTCGGAAGTGGATAAGCAGCATTGGCCTGCCCTCTTCCGCATTCCTGCAGTGGCGGACAGAACTGCTCCCTAGCAGGCTTAACCACCTCACGCTTGAACTCCTCCGTAAACTCACGACGTGCCTCGGTCACCATCGAGGCATTTTGCTTCTTCGGGAGCTTATCCGAGGTGTCCACCAACACGGAGGAGGGTCAGATTGGCCAACCCCTGTGGAAGTGTATCCTTTGACCGAGCAGTATGGCTGGTCCGATGCGTTGCGGCTGGCCTTCGAGCCGTATGCGCGCGTTGGCCACCTCCCGGGACGTATCATTGTCCAGCAGCGAGATGAGAATCTGGTGGCAACGGATAGTGGCAGCCTGAGTGCCAGACTTTCCGGCCGGCTGCGCCACGAGGCTCGGGAGGCGGGCCATCCTGCCGCCGGCGACTGGGTGGCTGTGTCGGCAAAGGCCGGCGAGGGGAAAGCCACCGTGCGTCGGGCGGCTGACAGCGTGCAGACGCTGCAGGTCATCGCAGCCAACATTGATGTTGTTTTCATCGTCACCTCGATGAACGCCGAGTTCAATCCGCGTCGCCTTGAGCGCTTCCTCGCGGCCGCCTGGCAGAGTGGTGCACGGCCGGTAGTGGTGCTGACGAAGGCGGACGTGTGTGAGCAGCGCGAGGGCTTGGCCGCTGAGATCGGCACGCTGGCAGCGGGCTGTCCGGTGCTGGTCGTCTCGGTGCTCCAGGGTCTTGGCCTGAGCGGCTTGAAGGATCACATCTTGCCGGGTGAGACCTGTGTGCTGATCGGCTCGTCCGGTGTCGGCAAATCCACCCTGGTAAATGCGCTATTGGGTGAGGAGCGGATGGCAACCTAGGAAATCCGCGCGGCGAATGCCCGGGGACGTCACACCACCAGCCATCGCCAACTGATCCTGCTGTCTGGCGGCGGGCTAATCCTCGACACGCCTGGCATACGCGAAGTGGGCCTGATCGACGCGGATGAGGGGCTCAGCACGGTCTTCGACGACATCGAACACCTCGCCCAGAACTGCCGGTTCCGAAACTGCAAGCACAACGGCGAGCCGGGTTGTGCGATCTGCGCTGCGCTCGACGGCGGCCTCCTCGATGCAGACCGGTGGGCGTACTTCCAGAATTTGAGCCGAGAGTTGGCTGCATTGGAGCTGGCGAAAGATCAGACCGCGCAGGATGTCGAACGTCGTCGTTTGGCTGTGCTGCAGAATGCCTATCGGTCGAACAAGAAAGATCTGCGAGACCTGTGATACCGGGAGGACGCCACGCAAGCTGAACGATTTCGATGCTAAGGAACTGCGCCACTTGCTCGGGAAGCGATGCCTTCGTCGCGTGCGGTGGCGCATTTGTAGGGGTGCCGCCAACAGTCCGTTAAATGCCTGACCCACCTTCAGGGTTGTGCCGAAGTGGTGGAACGGGGATGCAGCTCCAGCGCCCACGTGGGCGCTGCGGGTGGCGGTCGCACCTGTCGATGGCTTCCTATAAGGTAGCGGGAAAAAGGAGGGGCCAGTTGTGACAGAACGACGCGAGCTATATCGCAGTCCCAATGGGGACACTTGGTTTCTGGGGCGAGAGCCTGAGAACGGTCATGCGTTCATCATTCATCAACCGAATGCCCCGTCTGGGGGACGGCTGTCCCACATTGAACTGGGCGCGTTCCTGAACACCGAGACGAAAGGCCCAGAACACAAGGCCCTGCTACGCCTCATCGGAACACTGGTGGACGTCCCCCCTTACGCCGACCGGCCCTAAGGTTAGAAGCGCTGCGCTGCTAGGCGCGTTGGCGGCCCTCATCCTCGAAGCTTCGCTTTACTCTCAGCAAGGAGCCTAGCGGCTTCGGCCGGCGCGTCACTCCGAACGGGGCTACCCACCATCAGGACGTCGATCGCCAGCCGATCCCAGCTCAGCCATCGTGGGCCCCTATGGTTGTTTGGTATGGGGAGGCTTGCGCGGACCTTGCTTGAGGGAGGCTACATGCCTGGTCCTTCTACCGGGAACCGCAGGGTCACAACTGCTCCCTACCCCTATGGTATCGGACCGGCAGAGAAGGTGCCTCGCAGCTGGGAGGTCAGTCCTCGTGGCAGACGGGTGCCGAGCCCGTTTCCGGCAGGAGGCAGCCTAGACGGCGCCGACACCTCGCCTTCCGGCGGCAAGCCGACACCCTCATCTGCAACAGTGAGGACATCGTCGTCCCCTCGCGAACCAAGTGTACCCGCAAGATGCCCCGATAATCCTCCTCAAAGGCGTAGTTCAGCGTGTTCGTGACAGCCTCGTGAGAACGAGCCTGAGCGGGACAGCGCGGGTAGCCGACGGTAACTCAAGTCAATGAGAGCACACACGTTTCCGCATATTTGGGCCGTACCATGAAAAACGATATCGTCGGTGATCCACGTTTCTTTTCCCAAGGCGGCTCCTACTGTTTGGCCGATATCGTCCAAACAGTAGGGGAAAGGTCGATGCCAGCGCCAATACTGACCTGATCTTCCATGGCGTGGCCCCCCTGCAATCCGCCGGTGCGCATCACATCAGTTTCCTGCACGACCGCCGCTACGCTGGGGTGCTGGACACCACCCGGGCCGGCGCAGTCCTGGTTCCGCTGGATCTTGCAGGGCGGGTGCCTCATCCGGCGGTGGCTATCCTCGTGGAGGCCCCCTACGAAGCGTGGGCCAGAGTTGCCGCACTGTTCCATCCTGTGCCCGCCGTGCTGCCCGGCACGCATCCGCTTGCCTTGGTGTCTCCTACAGCTGCAATCGATCCTTCCGCTGAGGTCGGGCCGTTTTGCGCCATAGAGGCCGGAGCCAGCGTCGGACCGGGATGTTGGATCGGCCCTTATGTCAGCATCGGTGCAGGTGTGCAGATCGGCAAGCATTGCCGGATCGGCGCGCATGTCAGTATCAGCCATACCCTGCTCGGCGACCGTGTGTGCCTGCATCCCGGCGTGCGACTGGGCCAAGAGGGCGAAGGTGACGCGGATGCCCGCACTCTCGAAGAAGGGTGGCTCGAAAGGCAGCAGGGCCAGGATACGGTCCAGCCGGTGGGCCATTTCCTTCACTCGCCCCTGGCGCCAGGCCCAGACCTGGGGGGCGACGTAGTGGATGACGGGGATGCCGAGCGGCTTCACCCGCTTGGCGATCCGCAGCGCGAAGCCGGGGCTATCGATGGTGACGAGGGCGGCCGGGCGGAGGGCGGTGATCTCGGCCACCGTCTGGTCCATGCGGCGCGACAGGTTGCGGATGTTGGGCAGCACCTCCAGCAGCCCCATGAGCGCCAGTTCGCGCATGGGAAAGAGGCTTTCCACCCCCTGCTCCGCCATGCGCTCGCCGCCGATGCCCGCGAAGAGGAGGCCGAGCCGCATCGCGCGCAGTTGCTCAATCAGCCGGCCGCCGAGCACGTCGCCAGACGCTTCCCCAGCGACAAAGTAGAGAAGAGGTCCAGCGCTGCGCGGATGACGATCGGCCATACCCACTGCATAGGCGGTTCAAGCCGCACACGCGATCCCAGCTCACTTAGGACTTTAGGAGGTATATAGCTCTGTGTCGGGTTGGAGCCGTTGGCTGCGTTAAGCGCCGGTCCAACTATGAGGTGGCATTCTGGAAAGGGCTTGTCCTGCTTCGGTTGGCACCAGGATTGGCAAAGCGTGCATGTCGATGGCGGAGAGAAGGCCGGCCATCGGAGTGGCGAGATCCACATCGCGTGATCACGGATGCAGTCACGCCTCCACGCCTGCAAGGTGACCCGCGTAGGACGGTTGGCCGCAACCCCACTCCGGTCATCATCGTTCAACCCCGAATTAGGTGAGACACGCAGGATGCGCACGGGCAGCCGCCACCCCACCCTAGGCACCGGCCGCCGTCGGCTGCTGGGAGCCGGCGTCGTGGTTGGTTCCGACGTGCTAATCAGTGCTCGGGCTCAGACGCAGATAAGTCAGACACCTACAGGACAGCCGGAGCAGTCCGCCGTCATCGAGTTGATCAAGGACTGGCCACAAGCCGCGAAAGCGGCTGCGGAGGAGATGTTACGGAAATACGGCGCCCCTCAGGAGGTCACCGGCACGCGACTTCACTGGGAGGGCAATCGCCCCTGGCTCCGCAGCGTCGTGGTTAAGACAGGCGTTGAGCACGACTTCCCCGCAAAGCACAGCGATGTGCTGGAGCAGACAGTCTCCTACCGTATTCCGCTGAACTTCCTCGAGCCCATTGCAAACTTCAACGGCAGCGTCATCCCCGATCGTACCCGCGGCGAATTGACGGCGCATTGCGACCGGGAGGCGACCAACATCCTGGCGTTGAACCTGGCGCACGACATTATCCGGGGCCAGAAGACGGTGGCGCAGGCCCGCGAAGCGATGGCGGAAGGTCAGCGCGAAATCCAGGCCGACCGGGTCCCAACAGATGCTCGCGAACTCCGCCTTGGGCCGCCGCAGGGCGACCTGCGGGATCCCGACACGGCAGCCGTCGCACCGGCCGCTGGGCAGGGCAGCGGCGTCAGCCCCGCGATCATCCGTTAGGCCAGTTCAAGCCTAATCGTCTCCTGACTATTTGAATCGCACGGCCAAAACGAGCCCAAACGCTCGTGAGGTAGAGACGCCCTGAAACGGCCGCCCTACCCCGTCGAAAGGCGGCGCCCTCTAGGGCGCCGCTCTTTTCAGTCCTCAGATGGCCTGCTGTAACGCTGCCTTCACCCGCGGCGGCGTGAACGGCACCGAACGCATCCGCACCCCTGTCGCATCAAAGACCGCGTTGGAGATGGCGGAGGGAATCACGGCCGCCGAGGGCTCGCCGGCGCCCCAGGGCTTCTCGCCAGGGCGGTCGAGCAGCTCAATCGCGATCTCCGGCACCTCGGGGAAGGTGATGACGGGATAGCTGGCCCAGTCGAGGCTCGTCACCATAGAGCGATCCCAGGTGAGCTCTTCCTTCAAGGTGCGGCTGATCGTGTGCAGGACATTGCCCTCAACCTGGTTGCGCACGCCGTCCGGGTTGATGACCTGCCCGCAGTCATGCACGACGGAGAAGCGCTTCACACGGATCTCGCCGCTGCCCCGGTCCACGTCCACCTCAGCAACGGCGCCGACGTAGGTCCTGTTCAGCTCGTATTTCACATAGCTGACGCCACGCCCATTGGCCGTGCCGCTGCCCGTGCTGCGCTGAGGCGAAGGTCGGCTCTGCCAGCGGGACAACACTGCGAGCCGGCGCAGCAACTCCACCCCGCGCTCGTCCTTCAGGTGCCGCAGCCGAAATTCGAGAGGGTCGACGCCGGCGACCGCCGCCAGCTCGTCCAGGAAGCATTCATTGGCATAGGTGTTCTGCATCCGCCCGGGTGTGCGGATCCAGGAAGGCTTGAACAGTGTGTTCTCGAGCCGGTGGCAGACCGTGTGGATGTTCGGCACGGCGTAGGGCAGGGCCGAGTTCTGGATGATGTTGCCCGGCGCCATGGACTCCTCATGCGGCAACCCGGCCAGCTCCGCCGGAACCAGGGCGACGTTGCCGGCAGCTCCCTGCGGGATGAAGAACTCGGATTCCCACGCGACGATGTTGCCCTGGGTGTCCAGGGCTCCACGCAGGTCGATGAGGGTCGGCGGACCCTTCGGGTCCCAGCCATGCTCGTCCTGCCGTGTCCATTGCACCCGCACCGGGCGGCCTTCCACCGCGCGTGCAAGGAGCGCCGCGTCACCTGCCGCATCCTCGTGGCCGTTCCGCCCATAGCAGCCCGAACCCTCAAGGTAGATGCAGCGCACCTGCTCCTCGGGCATGCGCATCATGGCGGCAAGCTGTTTGCGGAGATTGTGCGTCATCTGCGACGCGCTCCAGCAGGTCAGCTTTCCATCGCGGATTTCCGCAACCGCGCAGGACGGGCCCAGCGAGCCATGGGTGTGGATGGCGAAGTCGTAGGTCGCGGAGAGGCGCCGCGCGCCCTGGCCCATTGCCTCGCCGGCATTCCCGACATTGCTGGTCACGTCGTCCTTTGCGACGCGGGTGCCGCGGACATGGTCCCAGAGGCGGCTCTGCTCCGGCAGGCCCTGCCAGTCCGACCAGGTCACCTTCAGCTCCTGAGAGGCCCGGACTGCGGACCATTCGGATTCCGTGATGACGCCGAGGAAGTTGCCCTCGCGGACAATCTTCACCAACCCCGGAATGCCCCGGACGGAGGCCTCGTCCACCTCGCGCAGTTGCGCCTGCAGTGCCGGCGGCCGCACCACCCGGGCATGCAGCATGCCTTCAAGCCTGAAGTCATGCATGTAGGTGAAGCGGCCCGTCGTTTTCTCCGGGATGTCGAGCCGCTGGACGGATTGCCCGACCACACGGAATTGGGCCGGGTCCTTGGTGGTGATGTCCTTGTCCACCTTCAGCGAGAAGTCGTGGCCCCCGACCAGCTCGCCATAGCCGACGCCGGGCCCGCCGGAGCGCCTGCGCACGGTGCCGTCCTCCACAACCAACTCCGTCGCGGGCACGCCGAGCCGCTGGGCCGCCGTCTCGACGAGCTGCTTGCGGGCGGTCGCGGCCGCCTGGCGGATTTGCATGCCGCCATTCTGGATGGAGAGGCTGCCGTAGGTTGGCCCCTGGTCCGGCGTCAGGGCGGTGTCGCCCTGGACAAAGGTGATGCGCTCGATCGGGACATCGAGCTCCTCAGCCGCCATCTGGGTCAGGGCGGTCCGCACGCCGGTGCCGAGATCGACCTTGCCGGAGAACAGGGTGACCTTCCCGTCTGCGCCGATAGCGAGGAAGCCATCCACGTCGTCGATCGCCACACTCTTGGCAACCGCTGCGCCGCCGGCCGGGGCCGAGGGGCCTGCAGCAGCGGGCGCCTGCTGCCCTTGGGCAAGCGCCCGTCCGCCCAGGGCAAAACCGATGACAAGGGAACCACCCGCGCCGAGGAAGGCGCGGCGCGAGGCTTTGGAGGAGATCATGGCGTCGCTTCCCGTGCTCATGCCGCACCGGCCGCGCGCTTCACGGCGCGCAGGATCCGGGCATGGGTGCCGCAGCGGCAGATGTTATTAGCGAGCTCGCTCCGGATCTGCTCCTCGGTCGGCCTGGGCGTCCGCGCCAGAAGGGCGGCTGCCTGCATGATCATGCCATTGATGCAGTAGCCGCACTGGACGGCCTGCTCGTCTATGAAGGCCTTCTGCACCCGGTGCGGGTTTTCCGGCGAGCCGAGCCCCTCTAACGTAACGATCTTCTGGTCGGGGCCAAGGGAGGAGAGCGGCGTCACGCAGGACCGCGCCGCCTCGCCGTTTATATGGACGGTGCAGGTGCCGCATTGCCCGAGGCCGCAGCCGAAGCGCGGGCCGTGCAGCCCCAGATTGTCCCGCAGCGCGTAAAGTAGCGGCATGTCCGGATCGTCGATGGTGACGGTCGTTGCCCGCCCATTGACGTGTAACGGCACGGAAGTCGGCATGACGAGGATCCTCCGGCACCCTGGAGCCCCCATTTCGGAGGTTGGGCTGAACCCAACTAACGGACGACCACGCTCCACGGTTTTGTGCAGCGATGCGGCTTGCGGCGGCTGCGGCATCACCGAGGCAGGTTCCAGGGCCATCCGGCCCCTCATGAGCCCCCGCCCTTTACAGCCTGCGCGAATGACGTTCTGGAAGGCAATCTCCGTGGGCCAGTAAAGCCCACTCGTGGCAACCGCCCCCTCCCCGCCCCTCACGCACGGCAATGGGTCTTACTGACGCAGAGACTTGATGCTGCGAGATGTAGCCATGAAGGTGCTTCCGCACGTCGCCTAGCCTCACTTGGATGGTTAACGCTGGTACTCCGAGAATGCAGCCCACTTGGTGGCGAGGACGCCTGCATCCCCTATCCAGGATTGTCACACGGCCTTGATGCATGTTCAGGGACCTCGTCTGCCTGGGCTGCAGGCCAAGGGCTGGGCATCGACAGGACGGGTCACCAACTGCGCGTTCCCCGCCACAACCCGGAGCCCTGACCCATGTCCGATGCAGAGACCGACACAAGGGACGTCGATCTCCCCGCCCTGCAGGCAGATCTCGCCGACCTGCTGCAGCTCGAGAACGACACGCTGCCCATGTACTCGCTTGCCATCTCCGCCCTGCGCGACCCGGCACTGAAGGAGAGGCTCCGGGCCTATCGGGGGGACCACGAACGGCACGCCCGCGACCTCACGGCTCTTATCCGCGAAATGGGCGGCGTGCCCCCGGTGCTACCGCACCTGCCGACCGGGCTACTCAAGCTTGGGGTGCAGATGGCTGGTCTGCCGGGCGGCGACCGGACGATCCTGATGGGGTTCGTTTCCAATGAGTGGCAGTCGCGCGAGAAGTACGCCCGCTACGCCGCCAAGCCCTACCCTCCGGCCATGGCGGCGCTCATCGCCAGCCACGCGGCGGACGAGGCGGCGCACTACGCGTGGGCCAGCGAGGCGCTGCGTGGGCTTGGCTGCGGCGAGGAAACGCTGGCGGGTCAGGCGACGCAGGCTTTCGCCCGAATGCACGGATCGGTCGCTGACGTGATTGAGGGGATCGGCCGCGCGTCCAACGAGGCCGTGCTCCGGCTGACCCGGCGGCCTTAAGCCGGCCACCGCGTGGCCACGGATGGGATGGGAGCGTCAGGTCGTGTCCTGTTCCAAGCTGCGCTTTGCCTCAGTGACAAGGTGTCGATCACCGGTGGAGGCGACCAAACCAGCTTTGGAGAACTGATCGAAGGCTTCCACCACCTCCTTCGCGCTGAACTGCAGCGTGGCCTCCAGTTGTTGTCCCGGCCCATCCCAGAAGGCCTCGACCTCCCCCGGCGGCTGGCCCTTAAGTTTGCGATGCGCACCCAAGAAAAACGTCTGGGCGTGTTTGAACTTCAGCAGCGCATGCCGTAGCCGGCTCGTAGCTTGTGCCTGTTCTTGATGGGTCATCCGCCCTCGCTTGCCCGCACCAGAACCCGCTGCACAGTCGTCGCCGTCCCAGCGCCACCGCAAGGGGTAGGGATGCCCTGCTCCGTCAGGGCTCGTGCGAGGGTGCGCAGGCTCAGGTCTGCCCCCTCGGCGGCGCGGATATTCTCAATCGCGACCATGACCCTGTGGGCTTCCTGAACGGCCGCTCGGCGCATCGCAGCTCCACCCTGACTGGTGTTCCGGATCATGCGGGCTCCTTGGGCCAAGACCGCCGTGACAGTGACATGGGACACCTCAACGCCACCATGATCCGCCTCTATGCTCCTGGCCGGCGGGGTCGGGAGATGACGTGGAGCCCGTGTGCCGTGTCTCAGGGGAGCGCGACCGCCCTGCGGATTCAAGCAACGCAGTTACGGAGGCAGCACCTGGGCAAGCCAGGGCCACCTCCGCGCTCTGCCAGGGGTTAGGCGAGGTCGTTCGGACCGGTGGGTAGCGCTGCCGCATCCGGTTCACGCGCCGGTGGCTCGTCCTCGGGTGCCGCATCAGCCTCGGGGTTCGAGCCGTCGTCGGTCAAGTTCTGCGAGAGCCCGGCGACAGCATTGAGGCCCGTCGCCATAGCAGTGGCGGCCATGGCCGTACCGCCGGCTGCGGCGACGGGCGCGGCCATTGTCGCCATCATGGCGGCACCCGCGCCGGTCATCGCGGCTGGAAGGGACATCGCCGTCCCGGCCTGCTGCTCGTTCCCTTCATCCGGTGGCGTGGCGGGATCAGGGGAGTGCCCCGGGCCATTGCCGCCGTTGCTCTGATCCCTTTCGGGTGCGGACCGGGCACGCCGTGAGCGACGGGCCGCAGCGGGCGCTGCCACTTGCGAAGTGGCGGTCTGTTCGGATGGCGCAGGGCTCGAAGTAGCGGCGTCCGGCGCCTTCCTCCGTGCCGTTGGCTTGGCCTCGGGAGTGCGTTGAACCGAGGACTTCACCGGGGCGGCAGAGGGTCGCGCCGTGCGAGTGCTGGCAGGTTTTGCCTTGCCCTTAGCGGATGAGGAGGCCCGGGGCTGAGCTTTGGGCTTCGCTGCGGTGCCTCGCGGCGCAGACGACTTTGTCGCCCGGGCCGAACTGGCAGCCAAGGACGCTCGCTTGCTGGGCGCAGCTGCAGGTCTAGCAGGCCGCCGCGCCGGTGTTGCCGCGGCGCGAGGACCGCGGGCAACGGTCTTGGTTGTCCCCTTCGCCCCCGAGGCGGCGCGGCCCGGCGTCTTGGCCTTGGCTGCAGCGGGCGGGGAGCTAGCCTTTTGTGTCTTCGTCCTGGTGCTGCCGGGCGCTGGAGCGGCCCGGCGCGCCGGCGCCGCGGCCGGCTTCCTGGTCTGCTTGGTGGGAGCGGCGGTGGCGCGAGTGCCGCGCGCGGTACTCTTGCCGGTGGCCTTGCCGGCTGCTGCCGCTCGGGGTGCCGCGCTGCGCCTGCTGGCGGCGGGAGCGGCCTTCTTGGCAGTGGCCGCAGAGGCTCGCTTGCGCTCTGCTGTCGCCGGGCGTGACCCGCGTGCGGGCGTCTTCACGGCCCCCTTACGAGCCGTTGGTGCCTTTGGTGCAGCAGGCTTGCCGGTGCGCGACGGAGCGGCCGTGCTCGCCTTGCCCTGGGCGGCTGTGCTGGCGCTGCGGGCACTCGGGGCAGCTGCAGGGGCCGCGGTAGCCTTCCGGCTTGCAGTCGCAGGCTTGCTGCGCGTGGTGGACGCTGATGGTTGGCGGCCGGCTGGACGCGGGCGTGTCTTGCTGGGTGGGGCGTTGTTGCCTGGACGTTTTGCCATGATCACCTCCGAGACGAGCGGACGGTTAACGAGTAACCGATTCGCAGTGTGCGCTCCGGGTGGTGCTGCGCAATCAGCTCCGTTTTATACCGCCCGCGGTTGTTGAGACACCTGAGTGAAGGCTATGCGGCGAGAGCCGCGGGTGAAAGCCGATCCTGCCAGGCGGCGTCCGGTGTTCTGAAGCCGTGTCGCTCGATCAGCCAGGTTAAGTTGTAGGTTTTGCGGAACTCAAGGAGCGCCTGGCGGAGTTGCTCGGTGGTGAAGGTCTGCACCCACAGGAGGTTCAAACGCCTCAGCCGCGAGCGCGCCGGCTCCCATGTGCACCATCCTTTGCTTCGCCAAGATAGCGCCGGCGGACATGGTGCTGTGGCAACCGCCCCCTCCCCCACCCTTACGCACGATAATACAACATTATCGTGCGTAGGGACCATGAAGGCTTGTTGGAGGGGCGGGTTTGGCCCGGATATGTTGGGTTTTCATTGGCGAGCGGGTTAGGGTGAGCCACTTTCCTTCCTTACCGAGACTGGAGCACAGCGGCTCAATCTCCGAGGCATTTTGGACAGACCGCTGGGTTCGGGAAGCGGAAGACGCGTCCTGTAAGAACGACAGCGCTCAGGTGGTCGCAAGAACCGTTAGCGCCGGCCTCCAACATCGAACCCGCGTAGCCTTAACAGCATGTCACCCAGACTGATGCGCCCAGGGTCCGTTAGGCGGCGCATCGTGGCGTTCGCCGGTGCCTAGCGGCTGGCTACTGTAGAAATTTTCCCCATCACAGAACGCCCACAGGAGGACGGGAGCGCGACTTGGCAAAGGTCGATGCGACTTCATCTGAGTGAAACGATCCCATCACCTCCGTGGGGTCCGGTGGAGCCGGAGAACTGATAAATGTCTCGGACCAGCGCCGGATTACATAGGCTCGTTTACTGCAGCACCATCAACTTCGACGCTACCTTCGCACCCTATACCCACGAGATCTGGGAAATCTTGAACTGGTCGCGGGCCTACAACCCCACTGTCCAGGTAACGGGCGCCCTCATGGTGAGCGCAACACACTTCGCTCAGGTGCTCGAAGGTCCCTTGGACAGGTTGCGCCCCCTGTTCGGCAACATTGCCTGCGACACGCGCCATCGGCTCGTCACTCACCTGCAGTGTGAGCCGGCGATTGATCGGTACTTCGGAGACTGGTCCATGGCCTACCTCAGCGAGGAATGGGGAACAGATGTCCCACTCTCCGTGCGTCGGCCGGAGTTGTCCTTGTTTGCTGCATCCGTCTCGGCTGATAGGGTCCTCGCCCTGTTGCGCTATCTGGTGCAAGGCCCGCAAGGTGGTCACGGTGGACCACCTTCAGATTAAAACGCCGAGTGGTGAGCAGATCTCCTTAACGGAACAGGTGCTGTCGGATCATTCCGGCGGCCTGTCGCGCCTTGCGGCGCAGGAGCGACTTGTCGTCCCAGTAGATGTTGCTCACTGACGGACGTTGGAAGGACTTGGCAACGATCTGGCCGACCGCGCGCAAACCTTGTCGGTTCAGGTACTCGACTTCGGATGGAACCAGAGTGCGGAACAGCACCCCTTCCGGATAGGTCGCCTGATAGTCAGGCTGCAGGCGATCAAAGGCCAGGTCGTGATAGGCCCGAGGCAGGTCGACACCCATCTTGTAGGCAAAGTTGATCGTGCCGGAGAAACGGGGGTTGACCTCAAGAAGGGTATATTGCCCGTCCTCGCCTTTTAGAAAATCGAGATCAACGGCGCCGTGCCATTTGAGGGCACGAAGCACCTTCCGCGTCGTCTCGATCAGCCCGGGATCGTTTACGGTGTAGGCATAGGGTGGGGTGCCACCCACCTGAGATTCGATAGGCGATCGGAAGGCGAAGTAGGCGACCACCTCGCCTTCGGCACAGACGGCCGTCACGTCATACAGGTCGCCCGTGACGAAGTCCTGCACGAAGGGCCAGTTTTCGGGTGTTCCGCGTTCGCGGAAGAACCGTAGCAGGGCGTCAGGATCAGCGACGACCCGGACGCCCATGCTGGCCGTGCTGACGGGGATTTTGGCGACACAAGGATAGGCAACGGAGCGGGACAGGGCCTCGACCTCCGCCATGTCGCGGGGAAAATAGCTTCGAGGGGTAGCGATGCCTGCTGCGGCGGCAAGCTGTGTCGTGCGCGCCTTGTCCTTGGCCACGTCAATCTGTGCCGGCTCCGAAATCGCGACTCTGGTATGCCGTCGAACCTCCTCAAGGTGGCCGGACACGGCGTCAATCTCAAGGTCGCTAATTGGCACGAGAAGATCGTACCGCCCGTCCGCAAGCGTCCGGAGCAGGTCCTCCGCAAAGGCGTCCGGGGTGCTTGCGCCGCGACTGGGCACGAGGCCGCTGCAGTACCGAGAGCTGAGGACGGGATGATCGATGGACTCGCCGAAGACAAAGACCTCATGACCCAACCTGCCCAGGCTCTGCACGCAGCCAAGGGCGGCTTCCCACTGCGCGTTCGTGACGAGGATCCGCTTTCGTTCAGAAACCGACGCGTTCATTCATCTGCCTTCATTGTGTGGGTCACCCCTAAGGAATGCGTTAACTTTCCTTCATCTAACTTGCGGCGATCCACTTAAGCAGCGCGTGCAGAGGTCACAGAACAGTGACGCCTCCTTCTGAACGTGACGCGCCATCCATGCAGGAGAAGCCAGCGACCCTGTAGCCGCAGGCTAAGGACAAACGCCGCTCTAGATCTGCCGCAGTCCATGGGGACGTGCCGTAACGGGCAGAACCGGCCGCCGCACCCGGTACCAATCGCTCTGGCGGATGACCGCGTAGGGTCGGAAGCGGTCATCATACCAAAGCGGTTGGTATGAGACAGCCCTAGCGCCGTCCTCCGGCATCGAGCCCGCGCAGCCACAACAGCATGTCGCCAGGGCTGATGCGCTCTGATTCTGCCCGGCGTTGCATCGTCGCTTTTGCGAGGGGCCAAGCCAGCCGTCTGTGGCAGGGGTGCCAAAAGCAAGCGCGGAGGGAACACTGGCTCTTTCGAGCCGCAAAAGTCCCCTTGCGCAGATCTATCGCTCACTCCTAAGTTGCTCACGGTTCTGTGATGTTGGCTGATTGCTGTTCCGCACGAGGGCGTAGATGCTGGTTGCCGAGCGCAAATCCGACTTCTGGTGGTCCGCTGAGACTGCGGTGGTCACTACCGCACCGCAGCGTGCAGATCTGGTCGTGCTGACTGACAAGTCCGACCGAGGCGGCCCCTGTTATGAGTACAGGGGTGCAGATGTTCGATCGAACGCGAGCGCGACGCGACACTGGTTCTTTCTTGCGGGGTTTCCTGGCTGTGAAGCTGGAACCTGGCGGGAAGCCCGGCACCTTCCTTTGGTTGTGGCTGCTGTGGATGCGTGGCTCGACGCCGGCACAGCTGCGCCACTGGGTTAGTTCAACAGGAACTGCACCAGGGAGATGGCCGCCAGGAGGGCGCTACTCACCGTGATGCTCGCCAGGATAATCGAATTCATTGTCCCCTCTCCTGGTCGCAGTAAGCATGCGCGCGATCATCTAACGTAACGAGCTACTCTGATACCAAGCTGCAGCCGTCCGGAAGATTTTTGAGACATCGCCGATAGCGGTCCATGGGAACGTGCCGTAACGGGCAGAACCGGCTGCGGAGGTCG
>Ga0210040_10003771_pt1 | contig 20274 bp, 20 predicted proteins | sample CryGeyCG12114_NA_FD_185462 | JGI IMG/M metagenome (GOLD analysis project Ga0210040, IMG submission 185462) | Groundwater microbial communities from aquifer - Crystal Geyser CG19_WC_8/21/14_NA (SPAdes) (version 2) | ecosystem: Environmental > Aquatic > Deep subsurface > Groundwater | place: USA... | reverse complement strand
CTGGTCGGCGCGGTGCACCCGACCGCCGCGGTGTGCGGGACGCCCACGGCCGACGCCGCCGCGCTGATCGGCGAGCTCGAGGGCATGGACCGCGGCCGCTACGCCGGACCGGTCGGCTGGATCGACGCCCGGGGCGACGGCGAGTTCGGGCTGGCGCTGCGCTGCGCCGAGCTCACCCCCGACGGCGGCGCCCGGCTGTTCGCCGGCTGCGGCATCGTGGCCGGCTCCGAGCCCGCCGCCGAGCTGGCCGAGACCCAGGCGAAGTTCGCCGCCTTCCAGAACGCGCTCGAGGGCTAGGAGCGGATCAGCCCGTTCCGGTGAAGGCGACGTCGCTGATCGTCGTGAAGTCCCGGATCGCGCCGTCGTTGCCCGTGCCGGCGATCTCCAGCACCACCCGGGTCGTCGTCACCGGCTCCCCCAGCCGGACCGCCGCCATCGCCCGACCGGGTGCCGCGACGTCCTGGCGGTGCACCCCGCCGGTGTCGAAGCCCCACGTGACCGCGGTGACCGTCCGGTTCTCGCCGAAGCGGTCCGTGCCGTCGACCGGGTCGGTCTTGTCGTAGCCCGGGACGAGACCCACGGAGGCGAGGGCGACCGGCCGGCCGAAGTCGAAGACCAGGCGCTGGCCCACGGCGGAGCCCGCGCAGCGCCAGGCGGTGCCGCCGACCCCGTCCAGCGTGTTCACCGCGTCGTAGCTGACCGGCGCACCGGCGGCGTCCACCCCCGGCGGGACCTGGCAGGTGGCGCTCACCGACACGGGCAGGAGCGGGCCGACGACGGGCGGCGGCACAGGCACGGTGGGAATCGGGGCCACGTCCTCCTGGCTCCCGACGTCCTCCGGGCTCCCGACGTCCGCGAGGCCGGGGTCGGTCGCCGGACCGGCGTCCGCAGCCGGGTCGGGGGCGCCGGGGCCGTCCTGCGCCACGGCCGGGGCGTCGTCGGCGAGCAGCAGCCGGTCGCCGACCAGGTAGCCGCCGCCGCCGACGACGAGCACGCCGGCGCACGCGAGCGCGGCCACCACCAGCGGCCGGCGGTCGGGGGCGCGGCTCGCGTGCCGGGGCCCGACCCGCTCGCGCACTGCAGGCGTGCGCTCCGCCGCCGGCGCGACGTGCGCGGCCGGCCACGCCGCCGGCGGCACCGGATACGCGAGGACCGGCTCCACGACCGTGCCCCGCCCCGGGTGCGTCGCCGGCTGCAGGTTCGCACCGCAGACGATGCAGAAGCGCTGACCGGCTCCGGCCTGCACCCCGCAGGCACCGCAGGACCTCATGCCGCGTCCCCCTCCTCGTCGCGACTCATCGGGGAACTCCTACTGGTTGGGCGGCGGGACCGGCGGGAGCGGCTGCTGCTGCGGATAGGGCGGCTGCTCGTGCGGCGGCTGCCCATAGTTCTGCGGCTCGGCGGAGGGCGGCTGCTGCTGCGTGTACGGCTGCGGCGCGTACGGCTGCGGCTCGTACGGCTGCGGCTCGTACGGCTGCCCGTACGCCTGCGGATGCGGGTAGGGCGGCTGCGCGAACTGCTGGGTGGGCTGCTGAGCGCCGGGCTGCTGCCAGCCCTGCCCGGTCGTGGCGGGCGCGACCGGCTGGGGCGCCGCGACGCCGAAGCGGCCGCGGAGCCGGGTGACGAGCGAGCTGGAGATCCGCGTGGCCAGCACCGGGCCGAGCAGGCCGGCGACGAGCCCCCAGGCGGCGAGGGCGATCGCGGCGATGACCGGGTCGAACGTCGCCGAGGCGTCCGCCGAGGCGCCGAAGACCGCGACCCCGCCCGAGAACTCCGTGGACACACGCAGGAGCAGCGCCGCGACGAACGCCACGGCCGCCAGCGCCCCGGCGAACCGGAACCCCTCGCGCCGGGCGTCCGCGACGGAGTTCTGGCGGACGGTCAGCACCGTCGCCACCGCCAGGAGGACGAGCAGCAGGACGACCGGGGCCAGCCACACCCAGCCGCTCTCGTCGGTGAGGGTGAACAGGTCGACGCCCTCCGAGGCGCCGCCCCCGGTGATGTCGCCGAGCCCGATACCGGCGACACCGGCATTGGTGCCCAGCGGGACACCGGCCGACCACAGGACGCTGGCGAGCGCGCCGTTGCCGGCGCCGAGCACGAGGGCGCCGAGCTGCGCCACCCGATCGTCGTTCTGGACGAGGCTGTGGACCAGGAACGCGAGCACGCCGAGCACGCCGGCGGCGAAGACGGTCAGCGCGCCCAGCAGCGGAGCGATCGCCTGCGCGCGGACGGCGGCGAGCCGGGCGGGCAGGCCACCGCGGGTCTGCCGGGAGAACAGCTCCACCAGGCCGGTCGTCGTGACGGCGAACAGCAGCGCGCCGATGAGCGTCGACCAGACCGACACCCCGACCCGGCCGATCGCGCCGAGCACCTCGTCGGACCCCTCGATGCGGTACCGGGTCAGCAGGGCCAGCGGCAGGAACAGGACCGTGAAGACCAGCGACGTGCGTACGCCCTGGAGGAGGACGTCGCGACCGCGGTACACCCCGCGGGCCCGCAGCGACCGCACGAACAGCCAGGCCAGCAGCGCCAGCCCGGTGAGGGTGAGCGTGAGGGGCAGCAGGCCGACGCTGCCGGAGCCGCTGATGACCCCGCCCCCCTCGCCGAAGAACTCGTCGCTGCCGCTGTCGAAGAACTCGTCGCCGCCGAAGATGTCGGCGGAGGTCTCGACGAAGACGTCACCGCCCACAGCGGTGCAGACCGCGCCCGCGGTGAGGGCCACGACCTCGCGGAACCCGAGCTCGCCGGCGGCGAGGAGCAGGACGCCCACCAGGGCGAGGGCCAGCATGGCCAGCACGGAGAACCCGGCGGCCTTGACCGCGCCGCGCCAGTCACCGCCGAGCAGGGCGTCGATCGCGCCGCGGCCGGCCGGGCCGGCGGCCTGCGGCGCCGCGGAGCCCCACGGGGCGCCGCCCTGCGCGGGGGCCCCGTACGGACCGCCGGCCGGCGGCCCGCCGTAGGGAGCACCGGGCTGCAGCACGGACGTGGCGCCGTGCGGCTGCGCGTAGGGAGCGGCCGGTACCGGTCCGCCCTGCACCGGCGCCACCGGGCTGCCGCACGAGCCGCAGTAGGCCGTGCCGGGGCCCACCGGAGCTCCGCAGGAGCCGCAGATGCGGTCCGTCATGTGTTCTCTCCCCAGCCGTGACGGCGCGCGCCGTGCCCGCGCGACACCCTAGGGGTCACCGGCCTCGGTTCGGGTCCTCCCGGTGGACGGCGGCGCGGCGCAGCTAGCCGCCCAGCGCTGCCGCGGCCGCCGCGCGCAGGTCGCGGGCGAGGGTCGCCTCGGCTCGCTGATCGGTGCGGACGACGACCACGTGCGGACCGCCCAGGCCCAGGGCCGTCGTCAGCTCGTCGGCCGTGGACACCCGCGTCGCCGCCCAGCCGAGTGCTTCGGCCACGGCAACCAGGTCGCGGCCGTGCGGCGTGCCGAACACCCGGCGGTACCCCTCCGCGTAGCGGTCCTCGCCCGGCTCGAGCTGGGCGAAGATCCCGCCGCCGTCGTTGTCCGGCACGACCACGGTGAGGTCGGGAACGGGCTCCCCCTCGCCGGTCAGCAGCCCGGTCAGGTCGTGCAGGAAGGTCAGGTCGCCCATCAGCGCGAACGCCGGGCCGTCGTGCGCGGTGGCGGCGCCGATGGCCGTGGAGATCGTTCCGTCGATGCCGGCGACCCCGCGGTTGGCCAGCACGGTGAGATCCGCCCGCGGCACGGCCAGCCGGTCGACGTCGCGCACGGCCGTCGACGACCCGAGCACCAGCAGCGCACCGGACGGCAGCGCGGCCACGACGTCGCGGGCGACCCGCGCCGCCGTCAGCTCGGGCGAGCCGTCCAGGACGGCGTCCACCGCGACCCCCACGCGGAGAGCGGCGTCGTGCCAGGCTCCCGGCCAGGAACCCGTGAGCCAGTGGCGCTCCGGCGTCTGCCCCGTGAAGACGCGCGCGACCCGGCTGCTGCTCCGGACGGCGTCGGCCCACCTCGGCACGGCGCTGACCGTCTCCACCCTGACCGCCGGATCGGCGAGCAACGCGTTGACCGGCCGGGAGAGCGTCGGCCGGCCGAGGACGAGGACGTGGTCCGGGCGGTGCCCGGCCAGCCAGTCCGCATCGCCGAGCAGGAAGACGCCCCCGCGCACGCTGCCGGGGCCGCCCCACGAGCCGCTGCTGGGCTCGGCCACGACCGGGAGCTCCAGCCGTGGGGTCAGCCCCTGCGCGGCGGACGGGGGCCCGTCCCCTGCGATCACCAGCGTGCGCACCGCCAGGCGGTGGGTGTTCGCCGCGGGAGCGGAGGCCTCGTCGACGGCCGTCCAGGGTGCGCCGTCCGGGCGGCCCACCCACGGTCCGCCCAGTGCCCGGTCGTCGACGTCGGGCATCAGCGGGTCGCGGAGGGCGAGGTTCAGGTGCACCGGTCCGGGGTCCGCGGACAGCGCCCCGGTGGCGGTGATGAGCGCCTTGGCCACCACGGAGCGCCAGTAGCGGTTCTGCGCCGCCTCTCGCCCCTCCTCCGGCACGCCGACGTCCGCGGCCCACCGCACCGCGCCGCCGTAGAGCTGCGCCTGCTCGATCGTCTGGTTCGCGCCGGTGGACCGCAGCTCCGGTGGCCGGTCGGCGGTGAGCGCCAGCAGCGGCACCCCGGAGGCGTCGGCCTCCAGCACCGCGGCGTGCAGGTGCGCCGCGGCCGTGCCCGAGGTCGTCAGCACCGGCACCGACCGGCCCGACGCCTTGGCCAGGCCCAGCGCCAGGAACGACGCCGTCCGCTCGTCGATGCGCACGTGCAGCCGCAACCGGCCCGCGCGCTCGGCCGCTGCCAGCGCCAGGGCGACCGGCGCCGAGCGCGAGCCCGGCGCCAGCACCGCATCGGTCACGCCGCCGCGCAGCAGCTCGTCGACCAGGACGCGGGCGAAGGCGGTCGAGGGGTTCATGCCGTGATCACCGCGGCCATGCGCGCGGCCCACCGCTGTTCGGTCTCCGCGTCGGCGGCCACGGCGGCGAACCGGTCGGGCTCCGGCCGCACGACCGGCAGCTGACCGTCCACCGGGAGCAGCGGGGTGCTCGACACGTCGTCGGTGAAGAGCGCGACCGTGGCCAGGCCGCAGGCGAACGGCAGCTCCGGGAGCGCGGCGGCCAGCGCCACCCCGGCGGCGATGCCGACCGAGCTCTCCAGCGCCGAGGAGACGACGCAGGGCAGACCGTGCGCCTCGGCGACGCGCAGCGCGGCCCGCACCCCGCCCAGCGGCTGCACCTTGAGGACGACGACGTCGCCGGCCTCCCGCAGATCGACCGCGAGCGGGTCGGCCGAGCGCCGCACGCCCTCGTCGACGGCCACCCGGACGTCGATCCGCCGGCGCAGCGCGGCCAGCTCGGGCAGCGAGGCGCACGGCTGCTCGACGTACTCCAGCCCCACGGCGGCGTCCAGCGTGCGGATGCGGGCGACCGCGGTGTCCACGTCCCAGGCCGCGTTGGCGTCGACCCGGACGGCGCCGGACGGCCCGAGGGCGTCACGCACCGCCTCCACGCGGGCGAGGTCGTCGGCCTCGGTCTGCCCCGGCTCGGCCACCTTCACCTTGGCCGTGCGGCACCCGGAGGCGGCGACGATGGCGTGTGCCCGCTCGGCGTCCACCGCCGGCACCGTGACGTTCACCGGGACGGAGTGCCGCAGCGGGGCGGGCCAGCCCACGGTGGCGGCCTCGACGGCGGCGGCCCACCAGCGCCGGCTCTCGGCGATGTCGTAGTCCCAGAACGGGGAGAACTCGCCCCAACCGGCCGGCCCGCGCAGCAGCACGCCGTCGCGCACGTCGATGCCGCGGAAGCGGGTGCGCAGCGGCACCGAGTAGACCCACGCGTCCGCCGCCGGCCCACCGCCGCTCGGGGGGTTCGAGATCATGGCACCACCCTAAGCAGGAGGACTCCCCTGCCCCCCGCCGCTCGCAGGCTCGCGACGGGCCCCTGCAGCGGAGCCGACGAGCCACCTGTCCCTTCGGGGCGTTCCTCCGGCCGTACGCTGGTCCCTCGTGGCCCGGCACCTGACCCTCGTCCCCGCCGCCGGGCTGAGGCAGGCCGACGTGCGCGCGGCCCTGGACGGCGACCGGCCGCTGGCCGTCCTCCCCGCCGGCCCGCCGGCAGCGGTCGACGCCGCCCGCGCGGTGCTGCGCGCCGAGGCCCCTGTGGAGGACGGCGCCGATCTCGTCGTCGTCACCTCCGGCTCCACCGGGGCCGGCCGCGGCGTCCTGCTGACGGCCGGCGCCGTCCGCGCGTCGGCCGCGGCGACGCTGGAGCGGCTCGGCGGGCCGGGCAGCTGGCTGCTGGCGCTGCCCGTCTCGGCGATCGCCGGCCTGCAGGTGCTCTGCCGCAGCGAGGTGGCCGGCCGCGAGGCGGTCGTGCTCGACAGGGGTGAGGACCTGGCGGCGGCCGTCGCCCGCATGCCGGCCGGCGACCGGCGGTACACCGCGCTGGTGCCCACGCAGCTGGTCCGCTTCCTCGACGCCGAGCCCGACGTGCTCCGCGGCTTCGACGCCGTCCTGGTCGGCGGCGCCGCCACCGACCCGGCGCTGCTGGCGCGCGCCCGGGCCGAGGACGTCCGCGTCGTTACCACCTACGGGATGACCGAGACCGCCGGCGGCTGCGTCTACGACGGCGCCCCGCTGGACGGCGTGCGCGTCCGCGTGACCGACGGCGGGACCGCAGGACCCGGCGGTGGGGGCATCGAGCTGGCCGGCCCCGTGCTGGCGTCGGGCTACCGGCTGGACCCGGCCGGCACGGCGGCCGCGTTCGAGGGCGGGTGGTTCCGCACCCGCGACGCCGGGGAGCTGGACGACGACGGCCGGCTCGCCGTGTTCGGCCGGCTCGACGACGTGCTCATCAGCGGCGGCGTGAACGTGGCGCCCGCAGCGGTGGAGGCGGTGCTGCGCGAGCACGCGGGGATCGCCGACGCCGTCGTCGTGGGCCGGCCGGACCCGGAATGGGGCCAGCGCGTGGTTGCCGCCGTCGTCCCCTCCGGCGACCGCGCCCCCGACCTGGCCGAGCTGCGGCGCTGGGTGGGCGACCGGCTGGGGGCACCGGCGGCTCCCCGGCAGCTGCACGTGCTGGCCGCGGTCCCGACGCTGCACACCGGCAAGCCCGACCGCCGCGCGGTCGCGGCCCTGATCCCGGAGGTCTGACCGTGGCCACCCCCGCGCAGTGGCTGGCCGGCGCCCGGCCGCGCACCCTGCCCGCCGCGCTCGCGCCGGTGCTCGTCGGCACCGGCGCCGCCGCGGCACTCGACGGGTTCCGCCTGTCCACCGCGCTCCTGGCGCTCGTGGTGGCGCTCGCCCTGCAGGTGGCGGTGAACTACGCCAACGACTACTCCGACGGCACGCGCGGCACCGACGCCGACCGGGTCGGGCCCATGCGGCTGGTCGGCTCCGGTGCGGCCTCGCCCCGGGCGGTGCTCGGAGCGGCGATGCTCTCGTTCGCCGTCGCGGCCGTGGCCGGGCTGGCGCTCGCGGCGCTGACGAGCTGGTGGCTCGTCGCGGTGGGCGCGGTCTGCATCCTGGCGGCCTGGACCTACACCGGCGGGCCGATCCCCTACGGCTACCGGGCGCTGGGCGAGGTCTTCGTCTTCGTGTTCTTCGGCCTCGTCGCCGTCGTCGGCACCACGTACGTGCAGACGCGGACGCTGCCGGGGCTGGCCTTCGCGGTGGCCGTCCCCATCGGGCTGCTGATCGTGGCGATCCTGGTGGTCAACAACCTGCGCGACATCGACGGGGACGCACTCGTCGGCAAGCGCACGCTGGCGGTGCTGCTGGGCGAGCGGGGCACGCGGTGGGCGTTCGCCGGGCTGTTCGGAGTCGCGCTGCTCGTCGTGGTGGCCGTGGGCGTCGTCCGGCCGTGGGTGCTGGTCACGCTGCTCGCGGTGCCGCTGGCCGTCCCGCCGCTGCGCACGGTGCTCGGCGGTGGCCGCGGTCCGGCGCTCATCGCGGCGCTGGGCGGTACCGGCCGGGTCACGTTGGTGGCCGGGGTGCTCCTGGCCGCCGGGCTCGCGCTCAGCGGCTGAGGGTCAGGCGGGCGGCTGCTCGCCGCTGAGCCGCGCGCGGAGCTGCTCCTTCTCGGCGCGGCGGGCCAGGCTGCGGGCGACGAGCGCCTCGCTGAGCCGCTCGCGGGAGGGCCGCAGCGCCAGGTAGGCGATCGGCATCGACAGCAGCAGTCCGAACAGCGCCCCGGAGAAGAAGTCCAGCCCGGCCATCCAGAGCACCAGCGTCACCAGGGCGAAGATGCCCAGCCGCCCGACGGTGTGCAGGACGAGCCAGGGCAGCACCTTGGGCGGCGTCGCGGGCCCGCCGGCGGGCCCGGCCGGGGTCACCGGCGGTCCTGCGGTCTCGTGCTCAGCCATGCCGGCCCTCCCACTTCGTAGACAGCACCACGGTGGTGCGGGTGCGTGCCACGCCCCTGATCCGGTTCAACGCGTTGACCGTGCCCTCGAGTGCCGGGATGTCGGCCACCCGCACCTTGAGCACGTAGCCCTCGCTGCCGGCCACCCGCCAGCAGTCCTCGATCCCGGGCACCTCGCGCATCGCCGCCTCGAGACCGGTGTCGTCGACCGAGTCGCTCTCGATCACCCCGACCAGCGCCGTGACGTCCAGGCCCACCGACGAGGGCTCGATGACCGCGCGGTAGCCGGTGATGACGCCCGCCGCCTCCAGCTTGCCGACGCGCTCGTGCACCGCGGGCGAGGACAGGCCCACCTGACGGGCCAGCTCTGCGTAGCTGGCCCGGCCGTTGGCCCGCAGCAGCTCGATCAGGTGCCGGTCGACGGCGTCGATGGCCTTCTCTCCGTCCTCGTGGCGGCCGGTCCCCCCGGGCCGCCTGCACTTCTCGGTCGGCACCGAGTATCGCCGCGGTCGTACGCTGGGGTGGGACGAGGGGGTGTGACCATGATCTTCCTGGTGGTGCTCGTGGCGGCGATCGTGGTGATCGCGCTGGTCATGCGGGCCGCAGCCAATCCGGGCGGGCCCGGTGGCGGGCTGCGTGACCCCCGCCCGCCCCGGCGTCCCCGGCCGCAGCGGCCCACCCGGCCGCTGGCGCCCGACGACGACCCGGAGTTCCTCCGCGAGCTCGAGCGGCGCGCCCGCCGGGACGACGGCTCCCCCGCGTAGCGAAGGACAGCCTTCAGGCGGCCGACCTCGCCCCGAACAGCCGCCGCCAGCCCCGCCGGGGCGTCAGGGGAGTCGCCCGGACGACGGGTGCGCTGTCTTGCTCCGTCGGCCCGGGAGCGGGTTCCGGGGCGTCCTCGTCCGGCGCCGGGCCGGTGTCGTCCGGCCAGCCCACGGCTCCCCCGCCCTCCGGTTCCGGCTGCGGCCAGCCCGTGCCGTCCCCGGAGTGCTCGCCGCGCGCCGCGGCCGGAGCACCGGCACGCCGGGACAGGGCGTCAGCGACCAGCGGGTCGACCGTCGAGTCGTCCGCCGCAGTGTGCTTACCCACGGTGACCTCCTGGGGACCTCGCTCCGGGCGCCGTCATGCCTGCATCGAAGCACGACGGCCGGACGTCCGTCACCGACCCGCCGCGCCCCGCCGGGGTCGGCCTCACGCTCCGTGAGCGTCTGCGGCGGAGGGGCTACTTCCCGCCGTAGCTGTGCAGGCCGCTGGACACCAGGTTGACGAAGGTCAGGTTGAAGACCATCACCACCAGGCCGATGACGTTGACCCACGCCGCGGGGCGCCCGCGCCAGCCGGCCGTGGTGCGGGCGTGCAGGTAGCCGGCGTAGACGACCCAGGCGATGAATGCCCAGGTCTCCTTGGGGTCCCAGCCCCAGAACCGGCCCCAGGCGCTCTCCGCCCAGATGGCACCGGCGATCACGGCGAAGGTCCAGATCGGGAACCCGAAGACGGCGGTGCGGTGGGCCAGCCGGTCCAGCACCGAGGGCTCCGGCAGCCGCGAGACGAATCCGGTGCCGCGCGCCTCGGCCGGCTTCTGCTCGTCCTTCGTGCGGACCAGGTACAGAGCGCTGGCGATGCCGCTGACCATGAAGATGCCGAATCCGATGATGGCGGCGGTGACGTGGATGGCCAGCCAGGCCGACCGCAGGGCGGCGACCAGCGGTGCGCCCTCGACGTACAGGAACAGACCGATGCCCACCATGCTCAGCACGACGGGGCCGAGGACGAAGACGCCGATGTGCCGCAGGGCCGGCGACCGCAGCGCCAGCACCACGTAGGCGACGACCGCGACGAGCACGACCGCGGTCGCGAACTCGTACATGTTGCCCCAGGGCAGCCGGTCGAGGGCGACCCCGCGGCAGACCAGGACGGCGGCGTGCGTCAGCGCGCCGAGGACGGTGAGGCCGGCGGCGAGGGAGCCCCAGCGGTGCGCCCGGCGCTGCGCGGCGCGGTCGGCGGTGGCGTCGGCCACATCGCCGTCGAGGAGGTCGCCGTCCCGGATGCCCCCGACCGGGTTGCCGCCGGCCAGAACCAGCTCGCGCGCCCGCTGCGGGCGCCGGCCGAACGCCAGCTGTGCGCAGAAGGCGACCAGCGCGACGGAGTACAGCGCGACGGCGCTCGAGAAGAAGGTGTCCGACAGGTCGAGGAGCGACTGGTCAGGAGTCACGCGGGGGGACCTCCGGGTGCGGTGCGGTGCGGGCGGCGAGCGCGGCCCTCAGGTCGTCGGTGAGGGCGGCGAACCGGAGGGCGCTCTCGCCGCTGCCCCGCGTCAGCGAGGCCAGCACCAGCACGGTACCGCCGCCGTCAGGGGCGGGGGTGGCCCGGGCGAAGACCCGCTCCCGGCGCAGCAGCAGCAGCCCGAGCAGGCCGGTGAGCAACGCGATGGCCGAGACCAGCACCCACACCTGGCCGGGGTCGTGCGAGTACTGCATGGCGGCGAACTCCTGGAAGCCGCTGAAGGTGATGACCGTGCCGTCCTCGAGGGTCATCGACTCCCCGGCCGACAGGTTCGCCGCCCCCGCCTCCACCAGCCGGCCGCGCTCGATCTGGCTGGCGTCCAGCGAGTAGACCGACTGCGGGATGCCGGAGTCCAGCCCGAGGTAGCCCTGGTAGGCCACCACCGCGACCCGCGGGTCCAGCGGCCGGGGATCGATCGAGGTGAGGACACCGCCCTGCACCAGCCCGGTCGGCGCGAAGAAGCCCTCCAGCGCCAGCTGGGTGTCGCCGCCGACGTCGGGCAGCTTGAGCGCGCCCTCGCTGGCCATCGTTCTGGGATCCGAGGGCAGGAACGGCACCGAGATGTCCTCGAAGGTCCGGCCGTCGGGCAGGGTCACGCTGAACTCGGGGCTGAAGCCGTGGCCGGTGACGTAGAGCCGGTCACCCGAGGAGCGCAGCGGGTCGTTGACCCCGATGGTCACCCGCCTGCCCTCCTCACCGGGCCCGCCGGAACGGATGTCGGCGGTGAACGACGACGCGGTGAGGTCGGGCTCGTACTCGGCCTCGAAGTCCTCCAGGGTCACGCACGTCGGCGAGAGGTCGCGGCCCTCGACCAGCGGTCCGGCGGAGTAGGTGTCGTACTGCTGGAAGGAGTTGCAGAAGCCGTCCCCCTCCGTGACCAGGATGCTGCCCTCGTAGCCCCACAGCTTGCCGCCGGCCAGGCCCAGCAGGAGCGCGATCAGGGAGAGGTGGAACAGCAGGTTGCCGGTCTCCTTGAGGTAGCCCTTCTCGGCGGACAGCTCCCCCTCGCGGCGGACCACGCGGTACCGGCGCACCCGCAGCTCCTCCTCGACGACGTCCAGCGCGGCGACGGGGACCAGCGGGGTCAGCACCTCTCCGGAGTCGGGCAGCCGCAGCAGGTTCCGAGGGGCCGGCGGAGGTGCTGCGCGCAGCGCGCGGGCGTGCTCCACCGCGCGCGGCACCACGCAGCCGATCAGCGAGATGAACAGCAGCAGGTAGACCGCGGCGAACCAGGGCGAGCTGAACACGTCGAACAGGTAGAGCCGGTCCAGCACCGGCGCGAGGTCGGGGTGGTCGGCGAAGTACTGGCGGACGTTGGTCTGCGACAGCGACCGCTGGGGCAGCAGCGAGCCCGGGACGGCGGCCAGCGCGAGCAGGAAGAGCAGCACGATGGCCGTGCGCATCGCGGTGAGCCGGCGCCACCAGCCCAGCAGCCGGGCGGCCACCCGGCGGCCCGTCGAGGGGCGCGCGGGCGGCGGCGGCGCGATCGGTGCGGGCGCGGTCGTGGTCACAGCGAGGTGTCCGCGAGACCGTTGGCCGCCAGCCAGCCCTGCAGCCAGCGCATCATCTCCGACCAGGCGCCGGTCAGCAGGAGCAGCCCGATGAGCACCAGGACGCCGCCACCGATGCGGGTGACGGCAGCGGCGTGGCGGCGCAGGAACACCGTCGCACCCACCGACCACCGGGCGCCGAGTGCGACCAGCACGAACGGCACGCCCAGGCCCAGGCAGTACGCGGCGCCCAGCAGCGCCCCGCGCCCGGCGGAGGCCTCGCTGACGGCGAGGGTGTAGACCGCGCCGAGGGTAGGACCGAGGCACGGCGTCCAGCCGACGCCGAAGACGACACCCAGCAGGGGCGCGCCGGCCAGCCCGGCCGCCGGGCGCACGGAGAGCTTTTTGGTGCGCTGCAGCAGCGGGAGCCAACCGAGGAAGGCCAGCCCGACGACCACGGTGACCAGCCCGAACACGATGTCGACGGTGCGGGCGTACTCGACGAGCAGCCGGCCCAGGCCGCCGAACGCCGTCGCGAAGGCGATGAAGACGACGCTGAAGCCCAGGACGAACAGCAGCGCACCGGCCACCATCCGGCCGCGGGGGGCGCGCTCGTCGGTGCGCACCGCCGTCGCCGTCCCGCCGCCGCCGGACGCGGGTGCGGGCGCCGTCGCGCGGGAACCGGAGCCGACGAGGCCGGTGACGTAGGAGAGGTAGCCGGGTACCAGCGGGAGCACGCAGGGCGAGGCGAAGCTGATCAGCCCGACCAGTGCGGCGACCGCGGTGGCCACGAGCAGCGGGCCGTCGGTGACGAGGTCGGCGAAGGTCTCCCCCACGTCAGTCCTCCTCGGCCGTCAGCTGCCGGAGCACGGTCCGCAGGTCGTCCTGCGCCAGCTCACCGGTGTACACCGCGGCCACCCGGCTCTCCCGGTCCAGCACGATCGTGGACGGGACGGCGCTGGCCGGGTAGTCCCGGAACGCCAGCGCCACCTCGCCCCGCGGGTCGTCCAGCGAGGGGAACTCGATGCCGAGATCCTCCTCGAACGCGCGGGCGAGCTGGTCGGTGTCCTTGACGTTCACCCCGAGGAACTGCACGCCGTCGTCGCGCACCTCGGCGTAGACCTCCTGGAACTGCGGCGACTCCACCCGGCAGGGAGCGCACCACGACCCCCAGAAGTTGATCACCGCGACGTCACCGGCGAGGTCCGTGGAGGCGAACTCCTCGCCGTCGAGCAACGTGCCGGAGAACTCCGGCGCCGTCGCCCGGTCGTCGTCCGGGATGACCTCGCCGCGCGGGGTGCCCTCGACGAACCGGAACTCACCGCCGTTGTTGACGTCGACGGCGTCGTCACCGGTGCTGCAGCCGGTCAGCGCCATCGCACCGACGGACAGGAGGACCAGGAGCCGCTTCATGCGCCCGGCACCGCGTCGGAGGGGGTCGCGCCCGCGGGCTCGGCGTAGGTGACGCCGGCGAACCGGTCGCCGTCGTAGGTCACCGAGGTGACGCTGGCCAGCGCGCACTCGCGGCGGCGCGGGTCGTGCAGGTAGCGGCGGCCCTCGAGGTGCAGCCGGACCGTCCAGATGGGCAGCTGGTGGCTGACCAGGACGGCCTCGTGCCCGCGGGCGGCGTCGCGCGCGGCCTCGACCGCGCCGAGCATCCGGGCGGCGATCTCGACGTAGGGCTCGCCCCACGAGGGAGCGAAGGGGTTGCGCAGCTTCCACCAGTTGCGCGGCGCCCGGAACACGCCGCCGGTGCCGCCCACGACCATGCCCTCGAAGGCGTTGCCCGCCTCGATCAGCCGGTCGTCGGTGTCGATGGCCAGGCCGCTGGCCTCCGCCAGCGGGCGGGCCGTCTGCTGCGCGCGCTCCAGCGGGCTGGAGACGAGGTGGGTGACGTCGCGGCCGGCGAACCACTCGGCGGCGGCCACCGCCATCGCCTCACCGGTGGTGGACAGCCGGAAGCCGGGCAGCCGCCCGTAGAGCACCTTGCCCGGGTTGTGCACCTCGCCGTGCCGCAGCAGGTGGACCGTCGTCCGCTCGCTCATGCGCCCACCCCAGGGGCCAGGATGGCCATCTCCGCCCTCATGTGGACCGCTCGCTCTCGACGGGACCGGCCGCCGGGGCGCCGTCGGCCTGGGCTGCGGCGCGCGCCGCGGCGGGCAGCGCCTCCAGCACCCGGTCCAGCGCCTCACCGGAGAGCTGGGCGTTGACGAACCACGACTCGAACGCCGAGGGCGGCAGGTAGACCCCGCGCGCGAGCATGGCGTGGAAGAAGGCGGTGTAACGGAAGACGTCCTGGGTGCGGGCGTCGTCGTAGTTCCGCACCTGGCGCTCGTCGGGCACGAAGAAGATCGAGAACATGTTGCCCGCCTGCTGCACGCGGTGCGCCACCCCGGCGGAGAACAGCGCGGCGCTCGCGGCGCCGCGCAGGACCGCGGCGACCTCGTCGCAGTGCGCGTAGACGTCCTCGGTGCAGTGCCGCAGCGTGGTGAGGCCGGCGGCGACGGCCACCGGGTTCCCCGACAGCGTGCCCGCCTGGTAGACCGGCCCGACCGGGGCGAGGTGGTCCATCAGGTCGGCGCGTCCGCCGAACGCCGCCGCGGGCAGCCCGCCGCCCATGACCTTGCCGAAGGTGAACAGGTCGGCGTCGACCGGGTCCAGGCCGTACCAGCCCGACCGCGACACCCGGAACCCGGTCATGACCTCGTCCAGGATGAGCAGCGACCCGGCGGCGGCGGTGATCCGGCGCAGCGCGGCGTTGAAGCCGGGCTCGGGCGGGACGACGCCCATGTTGCCCGCCGCGGCCTCGCTGATGACGCAGGCGATCTGCGGGCCGCGTTCGGCGAAGACCGCCTCGACCGCGGCGACGTCGTTGTAGGGCAGGACCACGGTGTCCGCGGCGGCGCCGGTGGTGACCCCGGGGGTGTCGGGCAGCCCCAGGGTGGCGACGCCGGAACCGGCCGAGGCCAGCAGCGCGTCGACGTGGCCGTGGTAGTTGCCGGCGAACTTCACGACCAGCGGGCGCCCCGTGACGCCGCGGGCGAGCCGCACCGCCGAGAGCACCGCCTCGGTGCCGGAGTTGACCAGGCGGACCCGCTGCGCCGGCGCGACCCGCTCGCGGATCTCCTCGGCCAGCTCCAGCTCGCCCTCGGTGGGCGCTCCGAAGGTGAGCCCGCGGCGCGCGGCAGCGGTGACCGCCTCGACGACGGCGGGGTGCGCGTGCCCGAGGATCAGCGGGCCCCACGAGCTCACCAGGTCGACGTAGCGCCGCCCGTCGGCGTCGGTGAGCCACGGGCCCGAACCCTCGACCATGAAGCGCGGAGTGCCACCGACTGCCTGGAAGGCGCGCACCGGGCTGTTGACCCCGCCCGGCGTCACGGCGCGGCCACGGGCGAAGAGCTCCGCGGAGACGGGCGCCTCGTAGGGGAAGGGCGAGCTGTCCGGCGAGGTCACGACCCCAGTGTCCCTTCTCCTCCTGGGCGCCCGCGAGAGGCGTCGGACACAGCGGCGAGCAGAGCCGCGCGCAGGGCGACGGGGTCGCGGGTGGGCGCCAGGACGGTGCGCCCTCCGTGCAGCCGCAGCGGCAGGCCGGACCGGCCGGGGGGCAGCGTCCACCCGCCGCCGAGCACCGGTGCGCCGGCGTCCACGCCGCCCTCGACGGTCGCCAGGTGAGCGGCGTCGACGTCGGCCAGCGGGACGGCCTCGGGGCCGACGGCGAGACCGTCGGAGTCCACCCGCACCGTCCAGATCCGCCGGGCCGACAGGCAGCCGACCCACGTGACACCCAGGACGCTGACGACGGCCAGCGCCCACAGCCACGGCGGGACGTCCGGGCCGGGCAGCGCCAGGTCCAGGACGAAGCAGAGCCCGAGGGCCCCGGCGACGATCCAGACCGGTCGCCAGGAGCCCCCCGGCTCGACGTACGACGTCATCTCAGCCGCGGGCGAGCCAGCGCGCGGCCTCGACCGCCCAGTAGGTGAGCACCTGACCGGCGCCCGCGCGGCGGATGGCGACCAGCGTCTCCAGGATCGCCCGCTCGCGGTCGATCCAGCCGTTGGCCGCGGCAGCCTCGATCATCGCGTACTCGCCGCTGACCTGGTACGCGCTCACCGGCACCTGCACCGCGTCGGCGACCCGGCGCACGATGTCCAGGTAGGGCAGCGCGGGCTTCACCATGACGGCGTCGGCACCCTCGGCGAGATCCTGCGCCACCTCGCGCAGCGCCTCGTCGGCGTTGGGCGGGTCCATCTGGTAGGTCGAGCGGTCGCCGAACTGCGGCGCACCCTCGGCGGCCTCGCGGAACGGGCCGTAGAAGCCCGAGGCGTACTTGGCGGCGTAGGCCAGGATCGGGACCTCGGTGAACGCGGCGCTGTCCAGGCCCGCGCGGATGGCAGCGACCTGCCCGTCCATCATCCCGCTGGGGGCCACCAGGTGGGCGCCGGCCTGCGCCTGCGCGATGGCCACCGCGGCGTACCGGTCCAGCGTGGGGTCGTTGTCCACGACGCCTGCCGGGGTGACGACGCCGCAGTGGCCGTGGTCGGTGTACTCGCAGAGGCAGAGGTCGGCCATGAGCACCAGCTCGTCGCCGAGGTCGCTGCGCAGCTGTTGCAGCGCCACGTTGACGATGCCGTCGGCGGCGTCGGCCTGCGAGCCCACGGCGTCCTTCTCGGCGGGGATGCCGAAGAGCATCAGCCCACCGATGCCGGCCTCGGCCGCCTCGTGCGCGGCCGTGCGCAGCGAGTCCAGCGAGTGCTGGACGACGCCGGGCATCGAGCCGATGGGCACCGCCTCGGAGAGGTCCTGCTTCACGAACACCGGCAGCACCAGGTCGGCCGGGGCCACCCGGGTCTGCGCGGTCAGCCGCCGCAGCGCGGGCGTCGACCTGAGCCGCCGCCCGCGGGCGAAGCCGTCGCTCACCTGCCCTCGCCGTCCTCCGACTCGCGCAGCGACAGGGCGTACTCGGCCAGGGCGTCGACCAGCGGGGCGACGGCGGCCGTCTCGGGCTGCACGTCGACGCGGAGGCCGAACTCCTGGGCGCTGGCGGCCGTCGCGGGGCCGATGACGGCGACCACGGTCTTCGCGTGCGGCTTGCCCGCGATGCCGACGAGGTTGCGCACGGTGCTCGACGAGGTGAAGCAGACCGCGTCGAAGCCGCCGCCCTTGATCGCCTCGCGGACCGACGCGGCCGGTGGGGCGGCGCGCACGGTCCGGTAGGCGGTGACGTCGTCGACCTCCCAGCCGCGCTCGACCAGGCCGGCGGCGAGCACCTCGGTGGCGATGTCGGCGTGCGGCAGGAGCACCCGGTTGATGGGGTCCAGCACGTCGTCGTACTCGGGGAACTCGGTCAGCAGGCCCTGGCTGGACTGCTCGCCGACGGGCACGAGCTCGGGCTGGATGCCGAACGCGCGCACCGCGTCGGCGGTCTGCTCGCCCACGCAGCCGACCTTGACGCCGGCGAAGGCGCGGGCGTCCAGGCCCAGCTCGGCGAACTTCTCGCGCACGGCCTTCACCGCGTTCACCGAGGTGAAGACGATCCAGCCGTAGCGGCCGGTGACCAGGCCCTTGACCGCGCGGTCCATCTGCGCGGGGCTGCGCGGCGGCTCGACGGCGATCGTCGGCACCTCGACCGGGACGGCACCGTAGGCGCGCAGCCGGTCGCTCATCTCGCCGGCCTGGTCCTTGGTGCGGGGCACCAGCACGCGCCAGCCGAACAGCGGGCGGCTCTCCCACCACGACATCCGGGCGCGCTTGTCGACGGCCGCGCCGACGGTGACCACGACCGGTCCGGTCAGGGAGTCGAGCCCGGCCGCCTTCTCGGCGACCGCGGACAGCTTCGCGACGACGCTCTTCTGCGCCGTCGACGAGCCACCGGTGGTGACGACCACCGGGGTGCTGCCCGACAGACCGCCCTCGACCAACCGGCCTGCGGCGTCGGGGAGCTCCTCGACCGTGGCCCGCAGCACCAGGGTGCCGCCGGTCGCGGCGGTGGCAGCGGCCAGCGCGGCCAGGTCCACCCCGCTGCGCAGGTCGGCGGTCAGTGCCGTGCTCCCGGGGGCCACGCCCGCGAAGGCGGGCACGGCGATGGCCGGCGCGACGCCGGGCACGACGTCGAAGCCGACGGAGGTCCGGCCGACGGCCAGCACCTCCTTCACGGCGGCGTCGTCGGTGTACGGGTCGCCCACGACCAGCCGCACGACCACCGCGCCGCCCTTGGCCGCGGCGACGGCGCCCTTGGCGATCTCGGCCGGCTCGCCGGAGACGGGGACGAGCTCGACCGCGGGGTTGATCCCGCGGACGGCGTCCTGGACGGCGGCGGGCACGTCGACGTCGACGAGCACGGAGGCGGCCTCCGCGATCGCCGCCGTGGCGCGTGCGGTCAGCATGCCGGGGTCGCCCGGTCCTGCGCCGACGAAGACGACTCGGCCGGTGCTGCCGACGGTCTTGCGGAAGCGCGTCATCGCGTGCTCCTGATCCTGGCCCTGAGGGCCTCTGCTGCTGGGTTCTGGGGGGCGCGGGCTGCGCCCATGGGGGACGTGGCGGGCACGCTCACCGGCCGATTGCCATGAGCTCGGCCGCGCCGCGGTCGAGCAGCTCGGCCGCGAGCGTCCGGCCGAGCGCTCCGGCCGCGTCGAGCGGGCCGCTCAGCGAGCCGCGGACGCCGTCGCTGCCGTCGATCGCCGTGACCGACGCGCGCAGGAACAGCTCGGGGCCGTGCTCGCCCTCGGCCACCTCCGCGTAGGCGGCCACGGGTGCGCTGCAGCCGGCCTCGAGGGTGCCCAGCGTGGTCCGCTCGGCCAGGGCGCAGGCCCGGGTGCGGGAGTCCTCCAGCCGGCCGAGCAGCTCGCGGGTGCGGGCGTCGCTGGTGCGGCACTCGACGGCCAGGGCGCCCTGGGCGGGAGCGGGCAGCACCTGGAGCGGGTCGAGGGTCTCGGTGATCACGGAGAGCCGCCCCAGCCGGGACAGCCCGGCGCGGGCCAGCACGACGGCGTCCAGGTCGCCGGGGCCGGTGGCCGAGCCGGCGACCCGGCCCAGGCGGGTGTCCACGTTGCCGCGGATCGGCACGATGTCCAGGCCGAGCCCCAGCGCCCGCAGCTGGGCGACGCGGCGGGGCGCGCCGGTGCCCACCGTGGAGCCGGCGGGCAGCTCGCCCAGGGTCAGCCCGTCGCGGGCGACCAGCGCGTCGCGGGGGTCCTCCCGCGGCGGCACCGCGGCGAGGATGAGGCCGGGCGCGGGCGCGGTGGGCAGGTCCTTGTAGCTGTGCACGGCCAGGTCGATGGCGCCGGCGAGCAGGGCGTCGCGCAGCGCGGTGACGAAGACGCCCGTGCCGCCCAGCTGCGCGATGGCGGCCTGCGAACGGTCGCCCTCGGTGGTGATGTGCACCAGCTCCACCGGGGTGCCGGTGGTGGCGGTGATCGCGTCGGCCACGGTCTGCGACTGGGTGCGGGCCAGCATGCTGGCGCGGGTGCCCAGCCGGAGCACGGCGGTGCCCGAGGCCGTCTCGGCCGAGGTGCGCAGGGCGGTCACGCGACACCTCCGGCGCGCTCGGGGTCGGCGGTCACGGCGTCGGCCAGGTTGGTGGTCTCGGGGACGTCGGCGTCGATGCCGAGGCCGAAGAGGGCGCGCAGGGCGCCGGCGTAGTCGGTGCCGCCCGGCACCGCGGAGAGCGCCTTCACCCGGACGGTCGGTTCGTGCAGCAGCTTGTCCACGACCCGGCGGACGGTGCGCGCGATCTCGGCGCGCGAGCGCGGGTCGAGGTCGGGCAGCCGGGTGGAGAGACGGAGCAGCTCGGCGTCGACGACGTCGGCGGCCTGGCTGCGCAGCGCGGAGACCGTCGGGGCCACCGCCGCGGCCTGCTGCTCGGCCCGGAGCAGCGCGGCCTCGGCCTCGATCATCGCGTGCGCGGTCGTGATGTCGTCGGCGGCGACCGGCCCGGGAGCCGGCGCGCCCGCGTCGCGGGCGGCGACCCGCTCGCCCTGGAGCAGGGCGAGGTCGACGACGTGCACGTCCGGCAGGGCGGCCACACCCGGGTCGACGTCGCGGGGCAGCGCCAGGTCGATGACGGCCATGGCCCGGCCGTCGCGGCGACGCATGGCGGTGGCGACCGTCTCGGTGCTCACGACGATGCCGGAGGCGCCGG
>Ga0210040_10003770_pt1 | contig 20275 bp, 10 predicted proteins | sample CryGeyCG12114_NA_FD_185462 | JGI IMG/M metagenome (GOLD analysis project Ga0210040, IMG submission 185462) | Groundwater microbial communities from aquifer - Crystal Geyser CG19_WC_8/21/14_NA (SPAdes) (version 2) | ecosystem: Environmental > Aquatic > Deep subsurface > Groundwater | place: USA... | reverse complement strand
CTTTTTGGGACAAGGTATAGTGGCGGTATACTATACCATGCATGGGCCAAGGTTGCAATCTATACTATATGCGAGTCCTCATTTCGGACTGATTTTATTGAGCCTCTGCATGTTTTTGACACCATTTATCTGTTGCGGAAACCCATAGGAGCCATTTCTGTAACGTAACTTTGTTTTTTAGTATCCCAGTATTTCCATTCTCCTCTCTATCGATCTCAAAGAATCTGAGAAACAGCTGAGAGTTTGATGGCTGTAGATGCAGTGTACCTTCAATTTTTTTGCATGCCTCAATTTGAACTGGAAATTAGTTAGGAAAAATAGCCGGATCACTGGCCTTTAGACAGACTCACTCTTACGAGTAAAAATTCAAAAGTAAATAATAAGTATATAATATCAATATCAATTATTACTTTAATTGAAAGAAGAAACGATGATTAAGAGAGCCCCTGCAATAATGTCTGAAAAAATTGGTTTCCCAATTGGTTCAGATTTACATATTGCCAAAGTTGACTGAACTTTCTGAAAGGAAGAATATTTGTGTGCTTGAAATGGTGTTCATGAAACTTAACTTGGCAAAATATTTTATCGTGCTAAATCTTATTATTAATTACAAATTAAGGCCCAATCTGATTTTTAAATGCATGGTTGCCCGTTCAATATTGTGACAGTAAAGAATACTATACCATGAGCTAAAAAATGTACAAACTAATAATAATCAAAACACAATTATGAAATATGAAATCTGTGCAACCACGTCCTGAACTATATCTACTCCCCCGCTCCCTAAAATAAACAAGTTTATGGAAATAAGAAATAACATGGAATCGGAATAGCGTCTGTAATCTTTTACTTTAGATGCTACTAACTTCAGCTGTTAACTAACTCTAATTAAGTCAATTCAACCGTTGAAAAAGAATTGAGAATATTTTCTTAATCCAAATCGTGAAAGTCATTTAAAAGCCCTGGACAACCAAAAATCCTTGTACTCACACGCGCACACACACAAAGAGACACGGAAAAGGATCGATTATGTTATAACTTTGTCATGTAAACTTGCAGAAGTGAAAAAATTTGAATACGGTCTTTACAAATTCTTCCTGGTAGACGCACATCGAAATAGCCGACGGGAGAAAATAACGGAGTTCTTTGATAAGATGTCCCCTGAACTCAGCGCCTCTCCTGAATGGAAGGAATGGTTTCGTAAGTACTTTTGTCAATTTATTGTTCTCCATATCTATCTAATGTGTTGCAATTGAATGCATAGTCCTCTTGTTTTCATTCAGTTTATCTAAATATAGAGCATAGTAATACAATTGGAGTCCTCGTCTACATGATAATTCCTCTTGAAGGGGAAACTTTGGCCAAAAAAGTAGGTTACATATATATTCGTGCAGATAAAGATAGGGCGGATAAAGCTCGTAGCCGTAGTAGTACCAATAGAAGATACAGCAAAGTGGTAAGTAAACTTCATGCTGACTTTCCTTTTCACATATTATACTTTGTTCGTAGTCCTATCATTTGATAAATGGATACTTGCTCATTACAATGATTCTTAGCTGTGGCAAAAAAAGGGCCTCTACCCCTGTGCAAATAATACACATACCTTTTGGGAAAGAGAAAAAGCTTTTTCCAGTGAGTGTGCACACTCGTATAGATAAAGCTATCTATCTTCATGCTTTTACAAAGATATAGTTAAGTAATACCTTAAAGATGAAGGGGGAAAACATAATTACGTTACCCATGAGATACGTGAGTATGTATGGGAAAATGTATGTGTTTGCACAAGGACAGGCTCGCAAAAAAAGTGGCTAGAAAAGAGAGTGAGAGGACTAAATAAATCACTGGAGAGACTCATCCAGTTATCTTGCCCCAACTTTGTACAGACTCCTTAGACCTTTATCAGGGTTGATCACAACACTTTGTTTTCATGTTTGGCATCTTTTGTTTTCTTGTCACTGAATATATACTACTACTACTACTGCTATATACTAGTACAGCGGAGCAAGAAATGACTTTTCAATTCACCCAGGGAAAGTATTGCCACTGGTTAGTTTGCAAAACTTTCTGCTCAGACGATTACTCAGGATAAATCGAAAATGTACTCGTTGCGACCACTAATCCTAACTGACTTTGTTTGCCGACGCACGGGAACTGGGAGATTAAATTTTACAATAACCTAGTAACCGAAATTGTTTCCACTTTTCAATTCAAGCCATGGCATTCAGTCTCAGTCAGTGAGTCAGTCTGTCTGTGAAGGGATGGGGCCCATAACTTTATGCCACAACGAGCTGCGCAATCCTTCATATTTAATGCATCCAAAAAATGCCCTCATGTCGAGTTCATATAAAAAGTTATTGTACTAACTGACTGAGTAACTAACTGAAATGGTGGCAATGTATTTTGTATGATAAATGTTGGACTGTTAATGAACGGCACTATGCTGGGAGAGTGTAGGATTATAAGTACCAAATCATAAGTTTGACGTTGAAGTCACAAGTGATCACTATTTCAATGCAACGGACTGTAAGTTAATGAAACCGTCCAACCCCGCAAAAAAATCATCTCGATTATTGGATTCCATAAAAATTGAAAGAAATTTATGGGTAAGCTCCCACAACCGAATTCCTCTTGCGCTCAAAGTAAACAAATCCGTAGACGCAGACCAAAGTAGACCAATATTGATAGATATGATGATAGAATCATTGGAATTTTTGGAATCACCAACTTATGTAAGTAAACAGGGGACGACTGGTTTATTATCCTCGTCGTCATTAGTTTGGGAGCTCCATGGTTGCAATTTTTTCCCATCTAATCGTCCTCTCCGTGCAGCCCATTATATGATTTCGATCAGTGGAGCATATTTTGTTCTGCTCGAGATCATGAGATAAGTCATGATGGATGATTAAGTGCAACGAAGCATAACCTGGGCTGCCTGATGGAAATGAATACTTGAAGAAATGATAATTTCATGGAATGATCCACTGAATGAGCTGACATGTATTTGTGCTCCGGATGGCTCCCACTTGCCCCTCTCCCAATGAATCATGTTTGAGCTACTTTCATTCTTAGATTCACCAGAATCCATGTAATATGAATGAATCCATAAAGCTGGTTGCTTGTACCCATTCGATTTTTAGATTTTTTATTGCTCAACAGTCAGTCGCTTCTCTTTAAGCATTGTTCACGAACTTTCTCATGTCAGACTTTGAGTTAGAATTGAGAAAAATTGGAAACCACTTTCTTAACTTATCTGAAAACTATTATTTTTATACTGTCTCTGACTGACTGGCTCAGCCAGTCCGTATGTAATGTGTACTATTTGTGGTCGGGCTAAGGAAAAGTAAAGAATTGTATAGTCGATCATCACCGTCCGTATGCTATAAAAATCAATGCGAGATCTTATGATTGCAGTTTATGGTTTTTTTTGCAGATAGATACTTAATATAGATGCTGCAAATAATTCTACGCACGATACGTTTATTTCATAAGACTTTCTAAATACGATTCCGTAAACCGTAGGTATAAAATGATTATAACTTGCTATGACTTCTGAATATTTTATACGAAATATTATTCTCTGGCTTAAGCTACCCAGGAGAGATAGTTTAGCTGAGCTCGAGGATAACGTGGTACGTGAACATGTCGGTACGAACAAGGTATAGGAACAACTCAAATGTCTTGGACAAGAGAGTTCAAATAACTAACCTCTCGTCTTTAGGGCTTCGAATATGTATGTAGATATGTCGAACGCTCTGGGTCGCAATTTCGAAGCTAGAACCACCAAATTTTGCACACATGTCTATGAAAACCGTGTAATGAGGCCTATAGATTTTCATAAACATCGGTCAATGGCTTCATACATTTTAATGGTACTTAAATTTACCGAATTGACATTTTTAGGCTAAACACTGTTTTCCCAAGTCTGATCAAAATCCACATGTTGCTAAAACTTTCATCCAGCCCAATAAGCGAAAAAGGGACGAGAATTTATCAAATTCACTAAAAATGTTCATATTGCATGTGGTAAAGGGTAACACTTTACATTTGAATTAAGTTTGAATTTTTTATTCACGTGAAAAAATCGACCAGCTATGTTAGTGACCGGAACGTCCTGGTCGTGGGAGTACCAGTGGTAAAAAATTACATTTTGAACATCCAATAATTTCTGCAATGTGTGCTTTTCAAATGTCTCAAGTTGAGGATAAAATGCAGTATTTGTGGACATGATCCATATGCCACCACTACTGTAAAAAAAATTCGAAGAATTCCTTCCACGAAAAAGGGATCTTCCTAAATACTGCAATCTGTTCCAACTTGAACTTTAATTAAGTCAAACAAACTTCCCATAATCTTAATAATTTACTTCTGCTAAGGTTTCCGCCCTATAGTAGCTGCGTGCAAGTTCTTTTTTTATAAAGGTTTGTGCACAAACGTTTTTAGTTCCCAGTTTGTTTGATTTTTCAAAATAAAACATAAGCTGCAATATTCTTTGAGTTGACCGAAAGAAAAATATTTCAAGAGTGAAAGTAAAACGTAAATCCATTTGTTGTAAAGGAACCAGCAACTGGAAACTTCACCCACACTGGCAAACACAATTTGGAAGGTTCCTCTTGAGAAATGCTAACTAAATATTAGTAACTTATTGACCAATCCATCGTTAGTCTGCTACTACTGTTTAATTTCAAACAGGATCTTTGTTTTTGTGTTTTCTTCGCTTAAATTAGATCACTGATGTTTACTTTAACCAAGTTGAGGGAATGTTTCTTCCAAGCTGTTTATCTTTGCAAGTTTTAACATTGGGTACACATGAAATACGAAAGTTGCATTCTTTTAGTTTGTTTGTGAATTAGCCTTTGCTTGGTTTGGGTTAGTTTATATTGGAAAGGATTAAACTTTTTTAACATCTATTCATTTCAACGTACAAAATAGCACTGTACTAGTCAATAAAATAGCATGAACTGTATAATAGTGAAAGAAAAGTACGTATGGCTGCCAATAATTCCGCTAAAGACTGCCAAAGTATTTTTCAGAAATCGAAAATGCCAATTATCTTACGGTCTTTGACATTTAACGTTTAAAAGTAACCAGAAATTCTATTTTATTTATGTTTTAAAAGCCCAGGTCTAGTCCAGTCCATTTATTATTTACAACCCCCATATTATTTTTTACGTTTGAATATATTAGGCCAAAAAAGCAGGCCCTACTATTGAAAGCAATAGCTTCAAAATAGTATCCACCTTTATTTTATTTTCCTAAATTTATGCCATAAAAGCCTGGATGGAAAAGTGTGAAAGATTTTTATCAGTATTTATGTAGTATTCCGTTGGTTAGCCATCGAATTGTCTTTCTTTGCTCCTCACTGTTATAGATCTATAGTCAGTACGTAAGTACTCGTTTCTCTCCATAACATAAAATGCGTATGCATAAACCCCACATTTGGTATGCAAAAGACAGAATGTGCCAAAAATCCGTATTTCACGGCCCTTTCCTCATATTCATTACGACTGGGAAGGACATGAGGGTAGAACAGAGAAAAAAGTTGAGAGCTTCTCTGCAACGTTAAAGAAGTTTTTCAACTATTTGACATGCCATCTAATATCTTTAGATCATGCCATAACCATATGGATAGTGGGATTCCTCCCTAAACCTTTAGCTGTTACCATTGGAGTCTGAATTATTTATCTGTAGAGAAGAGACCTATAGGATGAAAACAAAATTGAATGAATCTCATGAAATTCAGCATAAAGACTATGTAATCTTTTGCAACTGCACGGATTGTCAGCTCGCAGATTATATCTAGCCATATATGAGAGCAGCACGTGCAGATCCGCCAATAATGTGGTGCACATAAAGTTGATAGCATTGCTTTTATTGAAAACCAATGGGTTCCTGGGTGTAGCTATAGTAGGTAGACTGCATTGCACAGGAAGGATGAGAGGGTTGTTAAATTGTCTGTTGATGGAATGATGACATTTTGATCTCCCTGGAGCAAAAATGCCGCCTAATGTCTTTGTTTTCTTTTCTTTTTCCTTTCTGTCACACAGTGTTACCTCACGTGAAGAATATTGAGGAGCAGACATACTTTGCAACGTACACGAACCGAAATTACAGGGAAGCCTTCTTTGTCTCGATGCGGAATTTCCTAAACATGAGCTATTATAGAACTTTGGCCATGTCAGACGTGTGCCCAAGAAATCAATATGCAATCGAAATTATGGACGACTTCTTCTCAATTGCTCAACCCAAGTGAAAGCAATTGCGCACACACGTATACATACTAGGCTAATATGTACGCTAATCGTATATAGTATAACTAACTATAGTATCTAGTGAGATGTGGTGAGTGAAACTAGGTTAGTTCAATGAAGAGAAAAAGGATAGCCAGCCTTGAGGAACTTTTTAATGTCAGCGGCAAACTCTGTGCAACCTGGTTTTCATGTCGAAACCATTGTACAAAGCAGTTTTATTGTTTCCTCATTTGATAAGGAGGTGGAACCTAGTACATACTACCAGACTGAAAGAACTACTACTAGCTACTTTAGTTTTCCGCTTTAAGTGTGCCCCAAGTGTTTTGCATTCAAACTAGTGTGTACGTTCCGGAATGTTTCTCCAAAAATTGCCACTCTCATAGTGTCCACCTTTTTGTCACTACAAGCTACATATTGTAACTTTCCAATTCATTCCATAACTCTAGTCTGGATTCATAATAATACACATTGTACTTAATATTTTGAGCTACTATACATAAAAATTTAGAGTTAGGTCATGCATGCTGTTGTATAGCTATTTAGTTTGCACTAACATAAACTAATGAAAGAATATTATGATGACAAAGAAAGCACAAAATGTTTAGTTATCATGCGTAGAAGAATTAAATTGAACCCTATACTTTGTTAGTAAGTATTAGATAATATACTGGATACGTTAATTGTAGGAAACAACATGTTTAAATGCAAACAATTTACTCACTACATGTATTGCCCATGGATGGATACAGTATTTCCCACCGGTTTCCAAAATCGTCCGACTAACTACTAACGCATACTTTAGTGGTACGGAAAGAACTGAAGAGAATCTCACGTCGAACTCGTACCAAGAACTACGTGGCATCCTATCGGTATGTTATGCGAATTAAGTGGTTTTCTTACTAACGTTGTAAACATGGAGCTCGTACGTGTATGTACGTGTTTATGTGAGTATCTAACGTTGGAAACAAAAACGACTAGGGTTAACTTTCTTTGGCAAACATGGAAGGTCCTATTTATTCAACTCGAACCGGTTCAACTTCATCTCTGAAACGGAAGGACCATACCTATGGGCGTAGAAGGGAAATCTGATATTTAGAGAATGTCCGACGTTGCAACCTTGTAACAACTTTCTCTTCCTTTGGAGCTCTATTGAAACTGGTTATCTTCCAGTTTCCTATTATCTGGAACCCATTTGTTTCACTGGGTACTCACTTCTTCCCCTATGCATGTATATGTAACTTATATTATGACATGTGCTATGCCTGGGTTTGTTTCCTTCGTGTGAGGATCATGTTCTGTGGCTTTGTCACTTTCTTTTAAACTGGTTATCATGCATGTATGTTTGTGTTCCGCCGCGGTTCCACAATGTCTAATAAACATCCATACCCAAGTAGTTATAGTACATCTTTATTCCACTCATTGGCAACTTGACACCTAGTTGAACACGACACGATGAAATAAACTTTCCCATTGTGACCCCAGACTCCATTCAAGTCAGGTTAAATATTCAATCACCTATATATACATTAAAACGTTGCTTAGACATGATTATTCACCAAGGGGAAGAAATGGACAAATTCATCCAACAGCATTCATTATCTGGTAGCATCATGATCAGTATTATGCAGACTACTATAGGAGTGTGAATGGGAGTAATAGAAATTACTGTTGCAACTCTTACTGGAATTCGGCTTTGAAGCATCCACACAGATAATTGAAACAAACCTTTGACAAATTTCAAAGTATTGGAGCACAGGAAGACGTTCTATTTATACGTACGATGTTGATAAGTCCTATAGATATTTATTATGAAGAGATTGGGCCACCCCAACTGCAGGTTATAATCTGACTAAGTGCTCGGATGTATTCCGTAGTAGTAGTTACTAGTGCCCAACTTTAATATTACGGATATTGAGAACTAACCAGGAAAAGAACAAGAAGCTCCTATATATGACTATAACGACTGACTGAGTACACTATGAGATGTCTCTTCAAGTGAGTTATTGTATACTACAGGCTGAGGCTATGGTAGGAGGCAGGATGGGTGCTATAGCTCCACAGGGATAGAAAGCACAAGCAGGCAAGGAGCAAAGATTCATTAAAGAGAGCAGCTCCAATGATGATGAATGCACAAGATATAATTCAATTGTTTTACTCGTGTTGGAGTCTGTACATGGCTTTAGCGGTGTATTAACTGTCCTTATATACAGTGTTGTCACCACTGACGGCACAGTAGGGTGGATCCTCGCCAGACAACACAGTTAGTAGTTGCACTTGATTTCCAGCGAGTGAAAAGGCAGAATATTTGCATTTAAATTGATTTCGCTGTGGCTTTAATGAACTGGCTGAGAGCCAATAGAGCAGCAGGAAGCACATTTCAGGAAACCCCGCGATTTACCTTGATCATCTAGGAATTTCCTTAACAGATCCCTGCTTCCAAACAACAGTCCAATGCAAGGACTGGCCTATCAAACTTGTACAGATGTTGGCCGAGCGGAAATAAATGTCAGTAGTTCATTCATGTATCGTATACTGGAAAGTTTTCAAAGACTTACCAATGACCCAGTGCTCCTTCTGGCACCGTCCTGATTTCATCCCGAGTACAACGTCTTTAATTATAGATTCTAGATGCTATATACTGACTAACTTAGCTGGCAACTCGCAAAGCCTTAGGGCCATGTTCCCTCATCCTCAGTCGGCTCTCATTTTCTCACACAACAGACAGTTACATTTACACTATACTTGTTTCCCATTTAGTTAGTTGCTTAGTTAGTTAGTTAGCTGCTAAATAGTTCCATGGGAGCAAAATGTGCAGACACAGTAGGAACTGTAGATAAAATCTGATGGTTTATCATGCCAGGTAATGGGAAATACCATGCGAGTTATAACTGTCAAGGTAATTAATTGAGATCCTATTTATTTCACTGGTTGAGTAAATTGAGCACCAAAGTTTGTGTGAGTGAGATACCATATTTATAAGTAGAGTCCTCACTAGTCCAAAAATCAGGAAAATCCTGCACAAACTGCTAGAGAACGTGCCAGTCTCACAGTTTGTAAGCTACCCAGTGGCTTGGAGAAAGCTTGGCAAGTGGAAAAGTGTGAAAGCTCAAACTCATTGAACTTGAAGGCTGGAAACTATCTTCTACGTACTGCCCTATAGTTGGCATGTTAGTACCATGTGTTCACAACTGCATACCACTTGTGCATCCATAGTCCCTTGTGAACGATTCCATTCACACATAGTGAGTGACAAGTAGACAATACGTTACTCACATCACATTCTCATCACCAACAATAATAATGATCCAAAGCGTAGCATGTGCCTTCGCTGGAAGTTCCAAACGTGTTTACCACTTTTACCTACCCCAGTGGGTTTACATAATGGGACAATCAGTGATGTGGCCTTACCACCATATACTCCACTGCTAGCTGGCTAACTCACATGAATAGACAAAAGTAAATGGGCTCAGCAGTTGTCCCTATTCTCTTGGCCCATATTTGTTTTCTGACTCAATTATTACTCTTAGGGGCGTTTCATTCAGTGCTCCCTTCAACTTGGACCCCTGCTCGTTTTTAAAATGCACGCACGTGGTAAAACTAGTGGTATTAGATTTGTTGCAATGTATTTACTAATTATATACTAACAATGAAGAAATCAGTGTTTTTTCTTATCAGGTTTGTTTATATGTATATATGCAACATGATCAGTCACATCAGCTTATAGCTCATTTGTTTATTATTAGTAAATGATCTAAAAGTAAAGCCCTGTTACATCCTAGAGTCATTTTTAGTCAATCATATAGCATATCTTCTTCACATGTATACACAACCTTGGGAGTTTAGTCACCCTCACCAAATAATTACACATTCTAGCAGTTTATATTATAAAGTTACACATAATACATAAGTTACATAAGCCATAGTAAGAATACTATAGCACTAAGATTTTGATAGAAACGTGCGTAGCTCTCTCATATTAATACATTGGATTGAATTTTGGAATACACAAAAAGAGTATTGCATATTTGCAGTTAGTTAGTTAGGGACACCAAGCAAGTAGTAGAATATGCAGTTCAGTTTTACAGTTTTTCAGTTACACCTTACTCGCGGTATAATTGTATTACGCAGTACGTGGTAGTTAGGTTTCAAGAATAGCCAAAGATTTGTGATTCGTCAGCATCTTTTTTCTTCTCCATTTTGATTGTACATCGCAGTTTGGTATATTATTATATTGTAAATTGTGTGGGCTCCGGATCACTCGGAGAAAGTGTGTACATTACTCTTTTAACAGTCCACATTGCTAGTGGTAATGGTTTCATGGGCATTTGGCGTTGTCACGGCATACTGAGCTTCCCTGTCATTATTGCTGGTGCTAAAAGCTTTGCATTTTTTGCAAAACAGAGTATTGATTGTGTTCTTGAAAGCATCCCGAAAGTCGCGGTTGAAGTACCTGGAAGGGAACAAAAGGAAATCAAGATAGAGCTGTTATCAAGTTAGGGAAGTGATTTGCGAGAGATGATGAGAAGACAAGAGAAAAGTTAACTCATTACGCATAAATGATTGGGTTGAGCGACGAGTTGAAGTATCCAATCCAGAACACGAGCACTACCTGTGAGAGTAAATACAAGTTAAGTTAGTTTGCTCCCTTAAATCCTGTGAACTCATCCTACGAGATGAAAATATCAAACAAAAGTACAACTATGGCCATGAGGAATTGAAATATATCCAACATATATTCTTGGTTCCATTGTAAAGAGCGAACAAGGTGAAGAAATTCAAATGTATCTATCAGTTTTTATTATGACTGCTATGGAGATAGCAAGTAAATAACGATTGCATTAGAGACTGGCTCACATCCACAACTCATTGGAGATAAAATGTGAATCTGCCTACAGGAGCTGTAGACAGGAGGATCTAACCGTAGACTCTGTATTACGTGAATCTATAGGTTGGAGCGTGAAGCCAGCAAATTGAGAAGGACTTGATTACTTTCCCAAGAAATTAAAGGTGAGATGGTGAGCATTAGTGAAATGGCATGCAATCACATTATGCGTGCCTCCACACAGGAATCATTAAGAAATCATGAGGAGAATGCGATGTGAAACGAAAAATTGAAAACTTTTAGTTTACAGGATTAGGAGTTTTCCCAGTCTGTGTATAACTCAATGAACCGTATTAATAAAAATAAACATTCACTCAAAAGTGTCAAGCAAAAGCTTTCCCTTCAAGTAAGTTTCTCCTGTCTGCCCAAGAAATGTAATTTAGCCCGCACAAGTCCCTACCACTGTACACACAACTCTCCTCCGATGGACAAGAATCGGTGGTACACACAAAAATTTACTCAGCAGTGAAAAAATGAGAGCATGTGAGACGTGCTAACATTCAGTGCATGTACACCAGTTTGATGGAAAATGCTTTCATCGATCCAATGTAAAATGGAGTTGACTTGTATTTGCATAGGCAAATAGGTTGGAGATAAACTACTCCATTATTTGAGATTATATGTTCAAGGCGGATGGTTAGTCCTAATGTCTTCTCTCAGTCTGTTAATTGTAGTGCACAACAGATTTACGTCTCAATCCATTATCTCCGTCTGATTCATTTATTGCCTACCAGTCTTTACTGCACAAAGGTCTCATTCACTTTATCTTTGTCCTGTCCTAAATAATAGCTCGTGTGGTGGGTTATGAAACACCACGGCAGTCCTACATGAATATAGCTAGGATCATTTAACGGCCCTTTCTCCCAGCTACTTCCCATTGCACTCTCATTTCTCCTACAAAGAGCTCCTGAGCCGACATGAGCTTTTCTGACAAGGCTTTGACTTTTTGTTCCCTCCTGTCAAATCCAATCATTGGTAATTTCACTCTCAACCTTAAAAATACAAGTTTTGAATCCCCAGATTCTCTGTCTCTTTTTTTCTGCAGATGAATGCCGTGTACTCATAGCTGCTAAATAACTAATATTGTTCTCCATTTACAAATATATGAAGCCTTAATTGGAACAGTTTAGGTGATCGAAGCATTAAATTGAACCATCACCGTAGAATCAGATCATGAGATCACTTATACAATGTTTTACGATCTCTTTCTTTGGGCTATAATCAAGATTTCTGGCAAATAATCTTATGGCTTTATCTAACCGGAGTCCACCGGAGAAAGCTTTATGTTTTTTGTATGGCGATCAATTTTTAAGCCTCGCTTCCGAGAAAATTTCATGCTCTAAATATATATTACAGAGTAAAACTTTTGCTCCAGAAATTTTTTTTCGTAGCTTATACTACATCAAGGTAGAAAGAAGGGATACGTGTGGAACAACCTGAGTCAGCAAAAATTAAATAAAAAGCAAACAATTATCAAGCCTGAATGAGACAAGCTCATGTTGTACCTTTATTTATACACACGACAAGTTTTAGAGTCACAGTTTTAATGAGCACCGAATGAAATACTTTGAAGAAAAATTTAATTCCAATTAAAAACGTATTTTCACACCCTCAGCGTCATTGTAAATACTTCGTTTAGTATTTGGAACAAACTTGCTTTCATATAAAATTCATAGTTGAGGTCCTGCTCAATAAAAATCGTCTAATATATCAAGTAGTGACACAAGAGACAAGACTTGACAACGTGTCCCATCAAACCTCATGTCTGGCACAAAATAGTGCATGGCACCGAAACTTTCACAATTCTCCCTCCCATCTTCCATAGACGATTCATCGTTTCAAAGTAATTGAAAGTGTTAAATTCAAACATAAATTGCTAAATTTTCAGTCCTGACTTTAAATAAAGTGTTTGCCTCAATCATACACCGTAACGTGTTTTTTGTTTTTAAATGTACAATTGAGACTCTGAGCTGAGCCAAGTCTGTTTTATCGTATTGAAACCCAGTGACTTCCTTTGCACCAATCATAAGGCGCAAAAATCGGAAGAGGCGGGACATATTGTCTGAAACTTTAGCTTAGCTCAGAGTTTCAACTGTACAAACCAAGTTAAACTATTCAGTTACCAACGTACTAACTTTGTTGCGCGCAGTTGGATCAAAGAAAAAAATCCAAGTAAGGTAAAAGACTGCACAAGTTAATACTCAAATTGGCAGCAAAAATGTACTCTAATCAAGCGCAACTTGCTGTCGAGGCATAATTTTGAAACACAAAGGTGCATTGTGTTTGCAATGGGCTCTTTGCTTTCCTAACGAGCCAAAAGAATAATGAAAATTCTGTGAGTAAGTAACCGAATGAGAAGCAAACGAAATCTGTTAAAAAAGGAATGTTGACAAAAGACAGACTCAACCAAGTCAAGACTATACACTGTTGCATAACTTACGCAACCAGCCATTCTGGAAAACAACGAGACATTCAAAGCTAATTAAATATTTTTCTTGTCGTGCAATGTTAAACTTGCGATAATTTGTTCCCCCTGATGGGTCTGACATACTGAAGTACACGAATTGAAAGAAACGTTCACGTTCATTTGCCTCTCTTTCCCCATCTCACGCAATGATTTAATATCAATGTGAATTTATATCCTGCAGTACTATGTGAAATTGAAATGGAAAAATTACAGTCCAAAGTTTTTTCAGCAGAAACAGGTATGGCATTCATGACATGGCATTCATCTAACAAAACGGACAATACTGCTTACCAAGTAACCTGAAAGGATTGTACCATGCTATAGCAATAAAAGTTAAGTGCTTGTGAATGTGATCCATGAGAAGTGAATCAAAGGTTTGTCTGGGATTTCAGTAAAGATTTGACACTAAATCCTTCACGGGAGTACATATACACAAATGGCGGCCAGACTAGGGGGACTGGCTGTCAAAGTCAGTGAACGCTTTTACATACGAGGAGACTAACTATATAGAAGAACCAACCAACGAGCCCACTATGGTGCATACTTGGCATACCCATACATTACAATGAGATATGAAAGAATTTGAATGAATTGTACGCAAGATTGTGGCACATGCGGAATATAAAACAGTTAGTTAGTCAGTATGCATGGCAAAATATGGATTTTCAGGACATAAAACCCATTCAAATAGATTGGTCATGATATTTATGCATGTATAATAGTGCAAGAAACTTACCACCCAGTTCGGCGTTGGACACTTGTCATGACCACAAAGGGATGTGACTAGATACCAGGTAAAAAAGGGGAGCCATGAGAGAATGAAAACACCGACGATAATTCCCAGTGTTCGTGCCGCTTTGTGCTCACGTTTCATGCTTTGCACTGCAAATTTATTGGATGCTTGTAAGGTCAATAAATTCTCAAAACGTTTTTCAATTACCAGTGAAGGTACATTCCTTCCTCCACTACAGTAAAAATGAAAGCACAGAGAAGAGAGAGAGAAAAAGAGAGAGAGAGCAGAAAGAGAGGAAAAAAAGGAAGAAAAAAAGAGGACCAAGCTATGAGTTTTTTTTTGCGTGCACACATATCTATATATATGCATAACCTTAGTTTAGTAAGTTAGCAGGAAGCTAAAGCATTTGGCTAGTTAGTTTAGTTAGGCAGTAAGTAAGTACTCTAGTGCTGCTGAATGAAAGAATATGGGAAGTGAAAAGTGTTTTTACTGCCAGGACTGCTGGGAGCATTAGACTGCTCTACTGACTATCTGTGCTCTAAAGGACACACAAACACACAGACAGGCATGCCATAGATACAAGGCTGTATTAAGAAGCGCGTGAAAACATTCAGCAGCTTGTGTTAATGGTAGGAGGATTCCTGCATTAAATCAGTCAGCGTGGTTTTTGCCAACCAGTTCCTCCAAAAGTAAGTGCCGTTCCCAGGAGTCCTTTCGTTCAATGATCACTGCTCATAAAGAGGATTATTGTATTAGTTATGGACACCAAGTATGAGAACGTGAATGAAATCCTTACTTAGAAATTTCCTGTAGGGGTTGCCGATCGGAAACTTGATGCAAGAAAGGCATTTATAATGTAGAGACGAAAACAGGGCTTCGTTACCCATGAACCCCCCTTACTTACACTAACTGAGCTAGTACAAATTTTAAATCTACTCAATTGAGAATCCAAATTTTCCACAATATACGTTCAGAAATTTATTTAAATCGATCTAACTAATCTAATGCAAAAAAAATGTCAATGCATCTTTCAAACTACGATTTCTCCATTGACAGCAGTAATTAAACTACTGAAAGTCCACACTTCTTAACCCCAGTGATAAAAAATTAGCTCTTCTTCAGGGAGAAAAGATAAAATCTTCCCCACTGGCTGTGAAATTGCTCATCAAGTTCTTCATTAAATCACAGACTGTGCACACCCCTAGTTTCCACATGTCATTTTTTCCTTGGGTTTTGTACAAAACTGGTAATTTTCTGTCCAAGATGGGGGCACATCTCCTTGAAATGCCCTGCACATGTTTGTAGTACGAGAGAGAGAGCCACTAGAAATCCGCTTATGAGACTAGCCTGTGCTTCAAACATATAGGGCTCACTCACACATACTGATCACTCGGGTTCATCCAGTAGCGTATACGAGCCAAATCCCACAAGGTATAAAAAAACTAACTAACTGACTCACTGACTACTACATGTTCCATCATTACCTTATATAATACAATGTCCCGAATTCTGGCACTCTATCCATGCACTTGATTTACTCATATACTATGTCCCATCTACTATCTAAAACTAAATACACGTTTTATGTCCATCCCTGTAGTTTTCTCGTGGGCAAGCCATGTACAGACATACATACATGGGTTCGTGTGACTTTGTTAAGAAAATACACATGTTGCACACTGTCTCAAGTGAAAAGTGGCCGAGCTTTCCCACTGGCTCCGAAACAGCAGGTTACAGTATAGGGAAAGGCTTTTTCCCGTTGTACACACAAACTTTTCTAGCGGTGTCAAGCCAACTTGCCAAGATTTATTTTCTTTTCACTAAACGAACAGTTTGAAATTGATGAGCATGATGGAAAGAGAAAACAAAAGGTTCTGCCATTTCCTTCTAAGGATGAGTGGAGCATGTCAAGTCACACTCTGAATACCGTAGTAGTGGTATTAGTTATAGTGTAGTATAGTAGTCTTCCAAAGTGAGGGTTTTAAAAAGACAGTCCTCATCATTCTCCATTGTGAGCGGGCGTTGTGTATACTTCTTTTGGGCATGTTTCACAACAAGTTGGAACAACCGGGTCTCAATACCATGTTTGCAGGAGTTTAGTTGATAAGAGAACTAGGAACGGGCAAAGGACGTACACATTCCACGTTTATTGTTCAGTTAGTTGAGTACTTAATGAAATAAGAGCGTGTGTAGTGTTCTCACCACAGACCGTTTCTATCTCATGAGACTTCTAACTACATATTTATATTGGTTTCCTTTTTATTAAAACGGGGAGCAACCTGCATACTTGGTAATCTAATTTTTTTATTTCAAAAGTTGGGTTGACCGTCGTTAGTTGTTACCATGAGTTTTGGAATTTTGTCTACAACGCTTGAAAACATATCATGCTGGCACATACTTTTGGAAGCTCATGATGATTATTCTAAATTTTTTCCTAGTGAGAAACGGAGATAAGCTCAGAGAAATTGAATGGTAATCAGTGAATGGAGCGTACCTTAAAAAACTGATATTTTGCTTAGATAAAAAAATTCCCAATCGCGAATCAGGTGTTTCCGTACAAGCTTTTTAGTTTGCTCTGTTACGAGACATATTTGCTTTGCTACAGACCCGGCCCTGTTGATCATTACTAAAGAGTCACGTAGGAGTTACGACTTGGAATTTCACATTCATCTTTAGTTGAAATTCCTTTTGTCTACGCTGCTCTCACTTTGGGAGAGAATTTTGTAATTTAAAAATAAGGCACGTTTGATCAAAGAAACATTGTTGTGATCAACAAGGCTGTTTCTCAAGCCAAATTTACAAGGACAATTATCTAGTTAGCACATGTTGATGCTTAAAACAGAAGTTCGTGCATAAAAAAATCACGTACTGAAAATTAAACTACTAACTATCTGTATTTACATCTGTGAACGGAACTGTTGATTTGAACATACTACAAGTCAAGTTAGAAAGTATCCCATATCAAGTGAAAGTACCAACTCAGTCAAAGAGAAACCCTAAATATCAACTTTTTCCACTTTAACTGCACCTTTGGTATATATAATATTTTTCTATTCTGGGCAAAATATAATTATTCATTTCAAATTACATTCTTTTTTTGAGAACACTACATTATAAGCAGAGAGTCTATGAGAAAAGCAAGCCAACGTTAAATAAACTGCTTGCAAGCACATGCAAGCATGTAGTAGCGTTAGACACGTTAAAGTAGCGTAAAATTGATTGATTGATTGATAAGATTTATTCAAGTGACTTCCATATTAACGGTAACATGTTACCATTACCGTAATATAAACGTGTAATTTTGTCTCATTGGCCTAATAATAATAAACTGTTATTAAGCATTTAAAATTTTTACCCTCCGAATTTCGCCTAAATAGTTGAGCAATTTCGCTCATCTTCACCCACGAAACTACAAATGTGGTCACGTATATGTTGAAAAAAATTCTTTGCTGTCCGTTGAACCGTTCGTGAGCTATGCTACGGACAAACGGACGGACGGAAGTGACTGAGAGAGCGTTTCTAATTTGTAGCAATCGCTACAACGACTGCCACAGAGGAAGAAAAACTGGGAGCCTGATCCCAACTAAGACGAACTGTGTTGAAATAGAATAAATTGTGCTGCTTTTAAATTCTTGCTCACTCCATAGTTGTATTTACGTACCACACAATGTAGCTGTGTGGAGAAACCAGACGTTTTCATTCTTATGCTTCCAGTGAATTCACCATGGATCGTTGTTGGTCTGCTTCCCTCTGTTCTTTGTACTTTGCTACCTAAATGGAATTACGTGTGCACTCATGCAAGTTTGATTTGTTGAAGTTCCATGAAATAGTAGTAGATTTCAGATTGCCAAGATATTGACTTCATGATCTTTAGGTCTGGCACACGCCAGCTTCAAGTTTTCTCTCTCCACTGTCTGATACACAAAACAGGGCGAGAACATGGCCCTTGGTGTGTTATAACTAACTAACTTATAACTAACGTAACCAACCACTGGCAGAGTTTAGTTAGTTAGTTTTTAAACTATACTCTCTGTAGTTAGACTTTGCTTCTTCAGAGAAGCATGATGTATTTACATGAACCAGTAGGAATGAAATAAACTCCTCATTTAGATAAGTCCCCATTTCTGACACTGATTAGAGTGAACCGCACTTACTAACTCAATGCTCAACTAACTAACTAACTAACTAACTAACTAAGAAGTTCTTGGATCCCGTAGTTAATCAGTATTAGATGGGATGTGTGTCCGCCATTGAAACAATTGAACAATTTAGCTACTAGATTTAATTTATTTAACCAATAAAGGGAAGAATCAGGTGTCCTACTCCACTTTGCGGGTATTCTTTTCTAGTTCCTACCATTGGTCCATTCCATAAGTTGGAAATTGAGACCGCAGGGGTTGTGTTTCCAAATTATGTAGGTATCTCGTCCGTCCGGTAACTTCTTAATTCCAGAACGGCCATCATAGGTAGGACCACAGTTTGAATTGAGAGAACTACGTACTGATTTTCTAAGGCTTCTTTGTCTTCAATACATAAGAGCGAAGAATTTTAAGAATGGCGGTAACGGGTATAAATTCTTTCACTAGTATTGTTTGTTTTCTACCGGATGGAAGAAAAGAGGCAATTTTAATGGGTAAATACTTTGATAGAAATAGAGCCTTAGAGACGACATGAAGTTTATAAGTTTTCAAAGTCTTTTTTATAAGATGATGTGCACGTTTCAATTTCCCAGCAATTCCCACTATGGCCTGTAGCTGTTCGCAAAGATAGAATCAAGTTGAAGTCTGGAGTGAAACTTTTAAGCAGGCTCATCGGAAGTAACTGCTTATTTCCCAAGGAAAGAAAAGGAGAAAAAGTATGAGCAACCTGCAGGCACTTTATGTTCAGGTGACAAGAAAATAAGTACATTTGCAATTTATTCTTTCATCACATTTGAATAAAAAGCTATTTCCATCCATTTATTATCTTTTTTGGAAACTGCTGCCTCCATTCTTATGTCACACCGTCATCATTTCCGTTTTCCTTGTAAGCAGCCCTAATAGCGTTGTTTGAAGCCAACTACTGTACAAAGTGAAAAAACTAACTGTCACAAGGTTTGCACTGGGAAAATGGGAGAGCGGAATGACTGTGATAATAAGCTAGGAGATCAAGTGTTACACGCATTGTCTATGACATGAATTTTTGGCTCACTTATTTTTTTCATGGTGAAGCATTGTACAGTGTGCACTACTTTATAGAGCCTTCAAAATGTAGATAACTGTGGAACAAAATAACTATGAACAACAAAAAAATACGTCAAATTGACGTCAAAACTGAAATTTTTCTTTCATATTCGCTATAAAATAGTGCTATCTTCTAGATGTTAAGCATTTCCAATAGAAATGCTTAACATCTAATTTCCAAACAAGTGACCAAGGATCAGCATGCAGCGATCATGAAATTTCATGGAACCTTTTTGTTTTTTACACTAAAAACCTCTAGAGTGCAAAATCCAGGCCATGTGAGACAATAGACAATTATTGGGACCTTTATGACATTATGCAGTACCGTGATAAAGTTTATTTATTGATTTATTTATCATTGTAGATACCCACAGTGAGAATTTTCATCGGTCCAGCCTTGTGTCTTTTTCAAAGACCAACCGAAATTGATGACCCTTTAATCTTCATTAAATCGGAAAAATTATTTTCAGTTTTCGCTTAAATTTGATGCATTTTTTAGTGCTCAGACTTTTTGTTTGCGAGTTATTTGCATTTTAAAGACTCAAAACAGTCATGTGCGCACTGTATATTGTGCCTCAACCAATAAACATAGAATAGTTTCTAAGCGAAACGAAAAACAGCGAAAGTAAAAACAGCGAAAATAATAACAGCGAAACAAAAATCCATGGAAACTAAATATCTCGAAGTCTACTGTAAAAGTTTTCTACCCACGAATCGTGGGGG
>Ga0210040_10003769_pt1 | contig 20276 bp, 13 predicted proteins | sample CryGeyCG12114_NA_FD_185462 | JGI IMG/M metagenome (GOLD analysis project Ga0210040, IMG submission 185462) | Groundwater microbial communities from aquifer - Crystal Geyser CG19_WC_8/21/14_NA (SPAdes) (version 2) | ecosystem: Environmental > Aquatic > Deep subsurface > Groundwater | place: USA... | reverse complement strand
GCCCGCCGGCAGGGCGTCCGGCAGCGCCAGGCCCTCGCCGCGAGGGCTGCCCCAGCAGGCGAGGGCGAGCACGGCGCCCGCGAGGTCGGCGGTGGCGACCTCCGGCTCGGGGCGCGGGGGCAGGCGCCCGTCCTCGGCCACCGACCAGCAGCGGACGACGACGCCGGGGCCCTCGCGCGCCGCGCGCCCCGCGCGCTGGACCGCCGACGCCCGGGACACCCGCACCGTGTCGAGCCCGGCGAGGCCGCGCGCGTGGTCGGTCCGCGGGACCCGCGCCAGGCCGGCGTCGACGACGACGCGCACGCCCGGCACCGTGAGGCTGGACTCGGCCACCGCGCTGGCGCAGACCACGCGCCGCCGGGGGCCGGCGCGCAGCGCGGCGTCCTGCTCGGCGCGGGGCGTGCGCCCGTGCAGGGCGAGGACGTCGACGTCGGGCCGCGCCGCCCGCACGAGCGAGGACACCCGGGCGATCTCCCGGGCACCGGGGAGGACGACCAGGACGTCCCCGGGGAAGGCGTCCAGGGCCCGGCGGACCGCCCCGGCGACGTGCTCCAGCAGCCGGGGGTCGACCCGCAGGCCGCGGGGCGGGTCGAGCCCGGCCGGCGGGGGGTCGTGGACGACGGCCAGGGGGTGCACGGGCGCCGTGGCCACCACGAGCGGGACCTCCTCGCCTGGACCCGGCGCGCCGGGCGCGCGGCCCTCCGCGCCGGCGGCGCCCGCCGGCGCGGCCCCGGAGAGCGCCCGGCGCAGGGGGGCCTGGTCGGGTGTGGCCGAGGCGGCGACGAGGAGCAGGTCCGGGCGCAGCACCGCCCGCGCGTCCACGACGAGCGCGAGCACGAGGTCGGCGTCCAGCGCCCGCTCGTGCACCTCGTCCAGCAGCACCGCGCCGACGCCCGGGAGCTCGGGGTCGGCCTGCAGCCGTCGCAGGAGCAGCCCGGTGGTGACGACCTCCACCCGCGTGCGCGGTCCCGTGCGCCGCTCCCCGCGCACGGCGTAGCCGACGAGCCCGCCGACGTCCTGCCCGAGCAGGGACGCCATCCGCTGCGCCGCGGCGCGCACCGCCACCCGGCGGGGCTCGGTGACGACGACGCGCCGTCCCGCAGCGCCGCCGGCGTCCAGGGCGTCGGCGAGCGCCAGGGGCGCCAGCGTCGTCTTGCCGGTGCCCGGCGGCGCCACGAGGAGGGCGCGGCCGTCGGCGCCGAGCGCGGCGACCAGCGCGGGCATCGCCGCGGAGGCCGGTAGCGGCGTCCCCGCCCGGGCCAGGGCGTCCTCGGCGGTCGTCAGGAGCACGGCGCAGAGACTGCCCGACCGGCGGGCTCGGGCGCCCGCCCGGACGGGCGCCCACCCGGCGCACCCGCCGGGGCGGCCCGCTCCGGACGCGGGCCGCCCGCGTCAGGAGCGGACGACCTCCACGCGCACGACCCGCGGGTCGGCGGCGGTGACCTCGTGCACCGGGCCCGTCAGGTCGACCTCCGCGACCATCTCGACGTCCTCGCAGTCGGGGCCGACGACGAGCTCCACGCGCCCCGGCTCGACGACCCGCACGAGGCGGCGGTCGACGAGGGACAGGCGCTGCGTCGGCACGTCGAGGAGCACCTCGGCGCTCTCGCCCGGGTCGAGCTCGACCCGGGCGTACCCCAGCAGCTGCACGACCGGGCGGGTGACCGACGCCACCGGGTCGCGGCCGTAGAGCTGGACGACGTCGGCGCCCCGGCGCTCCCCGGTGTTGGTCACCCGGACGGAGACCGCGAGCGCGCCGTCGGTGGGCGCGGTCGGCGCCGCGACGCGCAGGTCTGAGCGCTCGAAGGTGGTGTAGGAGAGGCCGTGCCCGAAGGGGCGCACCGGGGCGGTGTCGATGTTGCTCACCGAGCTGGCCCCGCCGAGCCTCGGGTGCAGGTAGCTGTACGGCTGCGCCCCGACCGAGCGGGGCAGGCTCACCGGGAGGCGTCCGGAGGGGTTCACCCGGCCCGACAGCACGCCGGCGAGCGCCCGGCCGCCCTCCTGCCCGGGGAAGAAGGCCTGGACGACCGCGGCGCAGCGCTCCAGGGCCCAGTCGACGGCGTAAGGGCGCCCGGTGAGGAGCACGAGGACGACGGGCGTGCCCGTGCCCAGGAGCGCCTCCACCAGCTCGCGCTGGCGCCCCGGCAGGTCGAGGGACTCGGCGTCGCAGCCCTCGCCCGAGGTGCCGCGGCCGAAGAGCCCGGCGCGGTCGCCCACGACGGCGACGCACACCGCGGCGCCGCGGGCCGCCTCGACGGCCTCCGCGATCCCGCTCGTGTCGCCGGAGTCCACGTCGACGCCGCGGGCGGAGACGAGGTCCGCGCCCGGCAGCTCCTCGCGCAGCGCCCGCAGGACGCTCGCGACGTCGAGCCCCAGCTCGGTGCCCGGGTGCTGCGCGAGCACGTGGTTGGCGAAGCTGTAGCAGCCGAAGAGCGCTGACGTGTCGTCGGCGTTGGGCCCGACGACGGCCACCGTCGGCCGCTCCCCGCCGCCGTCCTCGGCGAGCGCCGCGAGCGGCAGCACGCCGTCGTTGCCGAGCAGGACGAGCGACTGCTCGGCGAGCTGGGCGGCGAGGCGCCGGTGCTCCGGCGGGTCCAGGTCCACCACGGCCGGCACGGCGTCCGGGTCGTAGGTGGCGTCGAGGATGCCGAGCTCGGCCTTCTGGGCCAGCACGCGCCGCACGGCCCGGTCGACGACCTCCTCGTCGAGCGCGCCGGCGCGCACCCGCTCGGCGAGCGGGCCGAGGAACGCGGTGCCGGTGGGCAGCTCGACGTCGATGCCCGCCTCGAGCGCCTGCGCGCCGGCGTCGCCGAGGTCCGCCGCGACGCCGTGCAGCGTCTGCAGGAAGGCCACCGAGAAGTAGTCCGCGACGACGGTGCCGGTGAAGCCCCAGCGCTCGCGCAGGAGCTCGGTGAGCAGCGAGGCGTCCGCGGCGACGGGGACGCCGTCCACCTCGGCGTAGGAGTTCATCACCGAGCGGACGCCGCCGTCGCGCACGGCCATCTCGAAGGGCGGCAGCAGGACGTCGGCCACCTCCCGCGGCCCGGCGTGGACGGGGGCGAGGTTGCGTCCCGCGCGGCTGTTGGAGTAGCCGACGAAGTGCTTGAGCGTCGCGGCCACGCCGGCCGACTGGACGCCGCGGACGTAGGCGGTGGCCACGGTGCCGACCACGTAGGGGTCCTCGGCGATGCACTCCTCCACCCGGCCCCAGCGCGCGTCGCGGACGACGTCGAGGACCGGCGCGAGGCCCTGGTGGATCCCGAGCGAGGCCATCGTCGCGCCGATGGCGGCGCCCATCTCCTCGACGAGCTCGGGGTGGAAGCTGGCCCCCCAGGACAGCGGGGCCGGAAAGGTGGTGGCGCGCCACGCGGCCAGCCCGGTGAGGCACTCCTCGTGCACGAGCGCCGGGATGCCCAGGCGCGTGCTCCGCACGAGCCACTGCTGGCGCGCCGCCACGGAGCGCGCGCCCTCCGCGGGCTCGATCGGCGCCGTGCCGAAGGGCCGGGTCATCTGCCCCAGCCCGTGCACGGCGAACTCGGTGAAGTCGCTCTCCTCCGCCTGCATGGCGTCGGCCATGGGCGCCACGTCGCCGCCCTCGCCCCCGCCGCCCCGCCCCTCCCAGAGGCCGACGAGCTGGGCGAGCTTCTCCTCCAGCGTCATCTGCGCCAGGAGGGCGTCCACCCGGGGGTCCGCGGGCCCCGCGTCCGGACGGCGGCTGGACAGGTCACTGCTCATGGGGCCTCGTTCTGGTCGGTGTCGGTCCGGACGGTGCCCGGCGGGTCGTCCCGCCCGGGAGGTGCGCGCCCGGGATGGCTCGGCGAGGGGCGCCGCCGCGGTGGCGACGCCCCTGCCGCGCCGTGCGTGCTGGAGGAGTCCTGGAGGCCAGGAGGCCTCTACTTGCTGAAGCCTGCGGTGAGGCCGCTGACGAGCTGGCGACGACCGACCACGTAGAGCACGAGGATCGGGAGCGTGCTCAGCACGACGGCGGCGAGGACCGCGGGAACGTTGACGCTGTACTGGCCCTGGAAGGTCCACAGCGCCAGCGGGAGCACCCGCAGCTCGGGGCTCTGGGTCAGGACCAGGGGCAGCAGGAAGCCGTTCCACACCTGGAGCCCGTTGTAGATGCTCACGGTGACGATCGCCGGTCGCGTCAGGGGGAAGGCGAGCCGCCAGGCCATCTGCCACTCCGACGCGCCGTCCAGCCGCATCGACTCGAAGAGCTCGTTCGGCACGTCGCGGACGAAGTTGCCGAGGATCAGCACCGACAGCGGCAGGGCGAAGGCCACCGACGGCAGGATGAGCGCCAGGAGCGAGTCGTAGAGGTTCAGGCGGATGATGATCAGGTAGACGGGGATGATCGTCGCCTGCACGGGGATCGCCAGGCCCAGCAGCAGCAGGCGGGAGACGGTCTGGACGAAGCGCGCCCGGCTGCGGACGACGGCGTAGGCGGCGAGGAACGCGAAGGCCACGGCCGGCACCACGGCCCCGAGCGTGACGATGACGCTGTTCGCGAAGTACCGGGCGAAGTCGTTCTCGAGCACGAGCCGGTAGTTGTCCAGCGTCGGCGTCGAGGACGGCACCAGCGGGTTCTGGACGAAGTAGTCCGTCTGCGCCTTGAAGCTCGTGATCACGATCCAGTAGATCGGGATGATGATCACCGCGAGCCACAGCCACCCGGCGACGCCCGCCGGGAGGTTGCGCCGGCGGACCCTCGTGCCGCCGTCCCGCGGCGGGGGACCCACCCGGCTGGAGGACCTCCTGGTGCTGGCCGCGCCGTCCCTGGTCATCGTCGAGCTCATGTCGCCCTGCTCTCGTGCGGGGTGCGCCGGCCGTGCCTCGTGTCGGTGCTCACAGACCCTCCAGCTGGCTCGATGCCCGGTCCTTGCCCCCGAGCCGCTGCAGGAGCAGCGCCAGGCCCAGCCCCATGAGGACGATGATCACCGCGATGACGCTGGCGGGGCCCATCTGGTCGGCCCGGAAGCCGCGCAGGTACATGTCGAGCGCCAGGATCCGGGTGGAGGTGCCGGGCCCGCCGGCGGTGAGGATCCAGATGAGGTCGAAGGCCGTCAGGGAGCCGACGACCATGAGGGTCGACGACGTGATGATCGTGTACTTCAGCTGCGGCAGGGTGATGGAGAAGAACTGCCGGACCGTGCCGGCGCCGTCGATCTGCGCCGCCTCGTACAGCGACGCAGGGATCTGCCGGACGCCGCCCTGGTAGATCAGCGAGTGGAAGGGCACGTACTGCCACGACAGGACGAAGATCACCACGAAGAGGACCAGGGTCGAGTCCCCCAGCCAGTTCTGGGCGAGCAGCGGGAGGCCCAGGCCCTCCGCGAGACCGAAGTTCGGGTCCAGGAGCGCCTTGTAGGCGATCGAGATCGCCGCGGCCGACAGCAGCAGCGGCAGGAAGTACAGGACCGCCAGGAACGCCCGGTACCGCTGGCGGCCGGCCGTGAAGGTTCCCAGCAGGATGCTCAGGGGCGTCTGCACCAGCCAGGAGACCGCCATCAGCCCGAAGGTGAGCCCCAGGGCCTTGTACATGCCCGGGTCCGCCAGCACCGAGCGCCAGTTGCCCAGACCGTTCGCCGTGATCGCGCCGAAGCCGCTCCAGGTGGTCAGGCTGAGGGCGAACACGCCGATCAGGGGGACGACGCCGAAGGCGACGAACATCACCAGGGCGGGCAGGGTCATCCACCACACCGACCCCGCCGCCGTCGCCCCCCGGGGGGGGCGGCCCCCCCGGCCCACCGGGGCCGGGGGGGCCGTCGCCGCGGCCGCGCTCACTGGCCGAGCGTCTGGTTCATGTTGTCCGCGAACTGCTGCGGGGTGATCGACAGCGAGAACAGCTGGTCGATGTTCGTGAGCAGCTCCTCCGACGTCGCCGGGCTGAGCGCCTGGTCCCAGGACTGCTGGAAGTTGGGCGCGTCCTGGACCAGGCCGTAGGCGAACTGGAGGAAGTCCGCGTCCTCGGACTCGGCGATGAGGTCGTCGATGCCCGTGGCGATGCAGACCTGACCGGAGTCGATGTACGCCTGGATCACGGAGTCGCTCATGATGCCGTTCTCCGGGTCGGCGAGGTAGGCCTTCGCGGCCTCCTGCGCCTCGGCGTCGGCCGCCGTGGAGATGGACATGTACTGGGCCGGGTTCCCGACCATGTTCTTCGGGTCGCCCGCGCCGCCCTCGACGGTCGGGAACTCGATCCACTGCAGGCTCCCGCTGGGGACGAAGTCACCGCCGTCGCCCTTCATGCCGGAGTACGTCCACGAGCCGTGCAGCATCATCGCCGTCCGGCCGGTGTACATGAGCGCGATGTCGGCGTTGCTGTCCGCGGTGATGGACTCGAAGCCGGTGATGAACCCGCCGGCCTGGACGAGCTCCTGGATCATCGTCAGGGCCTGGATCGAGCCGGGCGCCGACCACGCGTCGGGCTCGCCCGCGTAGATGGCGTTGAAGACCTCGGGGCCGCCGACGCGGTCGTAGAGGTACTCCAGCCACATCATCGACGTCCAGCGCGACTGGCCACCGAGGGCGATGGGCGCGATGTCGTTGTCGTTGAAGGTCTGGACCGCCGCCATGAGGTCGTCCCACGTCGCCGGGGGCTCGATCCCGACCTGCTCGAACAGGTCGCGGTTGTAGTAGAAGATGATCGGCGAGGCGTTCTCGTTCGGCAGGGCGTAGATCTTGCCGTCCACCGTGGCGGCGCCGTAGGTCGACTCGAGCACGCGGCCCTTGACGTCCGGGTTCTCGTCGAACCAGCTCGTGAGGTCCAGGACCTGGTCGGCCTCGGCGTAGCTCGCCAGGATCCCGCCGCCCCAGCCGTAGATCAGCGTGGGCGCCTGGCCCGCGCCGATCGCCGTCCTGAGCTTGGTCTTGTAGGCGTCGTTCTGGAAGAACGTGATGTCGAGCGTCTGGTCGGGGTTCGCGTCGTTCCAGCTGCTGATGTTCTCGTTCTTGATCGTCTCGTTCGGCTCGCCGCTGAGGTACCACATGCTGGCGGTGGCGTTGCCGCCGCCACCGCCGGTGCTGCCGCCGCTCGAGGAGGAGGGGCCGGAGGTGCCGCAGGACGACACCGCCGCGGCGGCGACGGGCGCCATGGCGACCATCGTGAGGAAGGAGCGGCGCGAGGTCTTGGTCTGATCCACAGTGATCTCCATCGTGAGGCGCGCAGGTCCGGGCGCGGAGGCCTCGGCACGGAGCGGGGGACGCGCGACGACACCCGCGACGGTCGGCCGCGGCGTCCTCGCCGGGTGGGCCGTGTCGTCGAGCGCAGTCGCCGAAACTTTTCGACAACTCATCGGACGGTCGGACTGTAAGCACACGGCGGGCGGGGGTCAAGGACTCCGACGACCGCGTCACCCGGGAGTCTGCCTGCAGGGGCCCGCCCGGGGAGGAGAACGCAGGTCGTGGCCCCCCTCGGCGCGGCGGGCTCCTCCCCGCCGGGGCCCCGCCCGGCGCGGCTCGGCGGCGCGGGCGGGGGTGCGGGCGGGGGCGCAGGTGGGGGTGCGGGTGCGGGTGCGGGTGCGGGTGCGGGTGCGGGTGCGGGTGGGTCTCAGAAGTAGTCGAGGACCTCGACGAGGTCGCCGCACGCGAGCACGTCCAGGGCGGCGAGGGCCGGGGCCTGCGCGCCGAGCACCTCGGCGCCCGCGGTGCGGGCGGCCCCGAGCGGGGTGACGGACCCGGCGTAGAGGGCGGCCAGCCCACCGGGCGTCAGGCGCACCACCGGGGTGCGGTCGGTGCGCCGGGCGGTGCCCTCGCCGCCGGAGACCGCGAGCTCCCACGTCCCGCTGTTCCAGGGCGCGAGGGCGTCCTCCAGCGCCACGACGACCGAGCCCCGCACCGCCGCGGGCCAGCCCCGCTGGACCATCGCCTGCTCGAGGTCCACGACGCGGTGCATGACGACCTTGCGGTCCACCACGCGCGCCAGCTCCACGGGCAGGGCGGCGGCGACCGCGTCACCGCGCAGCAGCCGCAGGTGCAGGTTGCGCGCCACGGGCGCCCAGCCGGCCAGGACGCCCAGCAGGGTGCGCGCGGCCTCGGGGGTGTCGGCGACGACGTCCCGCACGGTGAACACGGCCTCGCGCCCGTACCCCCTCCCGCGGTGCCAGGAGGCGGCGGCCACCAGGTGCTCGCCGTCCTCGACGAGGGTGAGGCCGTCGACGCCGTCGGGCAGCCGGTCGGCCGGCGGCGCCGGGCGCACCAGCATGCCGCTGCGCGCGCGGGCCTCCCGCTCGTACAGCGCCGCCACCGCCGGCAGGTCCGCGGGGCCGCCCGTGCGGGTGCGCAGCCCGGGCGCGGACCCGCTGCGGGCCAGCGCGTGGGTGGGCACCTCCACGGTCGTCAGGGTCCCGGTGACCTCCCACCCGGCGCGGCGGTACAGCCCCGCGACGGTCGGGAACAGGGCGGACACCGCCGCGCCGCGCTCGCGAGCCCCCTCCAGCAGTGCGCGCAGCAGCGACGTCGCGACGCCGGCGCCGCGCGCCTCCGGCTGCACCGCCACGTCGGTAACGTCACCGGCGACGACGCGGCGCCCGCCCCACCAGTGCTCGCGCGGGAGCAGCGTCACCGCCCCGAGGAGCTCCTCGCCGTCGCCCAGGGCCCCGTAGCGGACGGCACCCTCCGGCTCGCTGCCCGGGTCGGGCGGGGAGGTGAGGTCCTCGCCGAAGGACAGGGCGTGCAGGCGCCACTGCCGGGCGTGGTCCTGGGGCCCGAGCGGGCGCACGACCGGGCCGGTCGGGGCGGCGCGGGGGTCGTGGGCGGACGGGGCGGGGGTCTCGGCAGGCACCTCGGAACGCTACCGGCCCACGGCTCCTGCGCCCCGCGCCCGCGGGCGGCCGGGCGGGGCGCTGCCGGGAGCCGCGGCGGGCGTGGGCCCGGGTCGCCCGCGCTCCCGCCGCTGCGGCCGGACGAGCAGCGCCCGGACGACGGGACGACGGGACGACGGGGGCCGCCCAGGACCGCGCCGGCGGACGACCGGACGGGCGGGTCAGGAGCCGGTGGTCCCGACCCGCTCGAGGACGAGCTCGCGCACGCGCTTGGCGTCCGCCGCACCGCGCGTGGCCTTCATCACCGCGCCGACGACGGCCCCGGCGGCCGCCACCTTGCCGCCGCGGATCTTCTCCGCGACGTCGGGCTGCGCGGCGAGGGCCTCGTCGACGGCCGCGACGAGCGCGGACTCGTCGGTCACCACCTCGAGCCCGCGCGCGGTGACGACCTCGGTGGGCGTCCCCTCCCCCGCGAGCACGCCCTCGAGCACCTGGCGGGCCATGCGGTCGTTGATGCGCCCGGACTCCACCAGGTGGGCGAGCTCGGCGACCTCCTGCGGGCCGACGGGCAGCGACGTCACCTCGACGGCGCGCTCGTTGGCGGTGCGCGCCAGCTCCCCGCCCCACCACTTGCGGGCCGCCGCCGGGCTCGCCCCCGCGGCGACGGTGGCCGAGAGGACCTCGAGGAGACCGGCGTTCACGACGTCGCGCATCTCAAGGTCGCTGTAGCCCCACTCCACCTGCAGCCGCGCCCGGCGGGCGACCGGCATCTCGGGCAGGGTCGCCCGGACCTCCTCGACCCACTCCCGCGAGGGCGTCAGGGGCACGAGGTCGGGCTCGGGGAAGTAGCGGTAGTCGTCGGCGTCGGACTTCACGCGGCCCGACGTCGTGATGCCGGTGTCCTCGTGCCAGTGCCGGGTCTCCTGGAGCACCGTGCGCCCGGCGTCGAGCACCGCGGCCTGCCGGGAGACCTCGTAGCGCACCGCCCGCTCCACCGAGCGGAAGGAGTTGACGTTCTTCGTCTCCGTCCGCGTGCCGAGCGGGGCGTCGGGCGAGGGGCGCAGCGAGACGTTGACGTCCGCGCGCATCTGGCCCTGCTCCATCCGGGCCTCCGAGACGCCCAGGGCGCGCAGGAGGTCCCGCAGCGCCGAGACGTACGCGCGCGCCACCTCGGGCGCGAGCGCGCCGGCGCCGGTGACCGGCCGGGTGACGATCTCGACGAGCGGGATGCCCGCGCGGTTGTAGTCGACGAGGGAGTGGTCGGCGCCGTGGATGCGCCCCGTGGCCCCGCCCACGTGCGTCGACTTGCCCGTGTCCTCCTCCAGGTGGGCGCGCTCGACCTCGACCCGCCACGGCGTCCCGTCCTCGAGGACGACGTCGAGGTGGCCGTCGGCGGCGAGGGGCTCGTCGAACTGGGAGGTCTGGAAGTTCTTCGGCATGTCCGGGTAGAAGTAGTTCTTCCGCGCGAACCGGCAGGACTCCGCGATGCCGCAGGACAGCGCCAGGCCGATGCGCATGCCGTGCTCGACGGCGAGCCGGTTGACCACGGGCAGCGCGCCGGGCAGGCCCAGCGAGACGGGTGAGACCTGCGTGTTGGGCCCGGAGCCGAACTCGGTCGAGCACCCGTCGAACATCTTCGTCGCGGTGCCGAGCTCGACGTGCACCTCCAGGCCGATGACGACGTCGTAGCGGGCGGTGGCGTCGTCGTAGGCGACGACGGGCTCGCTGCCGCCCGTCGCCGGCGGTGTCGTGGTGGTGCTCATGCGGGCGCGACCTCCGGTCGGGCAGCGGGTGCGGTCTGCAGGGCTGGGGCCGAGGCGAGGAGCGGCCCGCCCCAGCGGTCCTCCAGGAGCGCCTCGAGGGCGCCGCCGAGGCGGTAGAGGCGCTCGTCGGCCCGGGCCGGGGCCATCACCTGGAAGCCGACGGGCAGGCCGTCCTCGGCGAGGCCGCTCGGCAGCGACATCCCCGGCACCCCGGCGAGGTTCGCGGGGATGGTCGCGATGTCCGCGGCGTACATCGCCAGGGGGTCCTCGAGCCGGCTGCCCAGGGGGAAGGCGGTCGTCGGCGCCGTCGGGGAGACGAGCACGTCCGCCTGCTCGAAGGCCGCCGCGAAGTCGCGCTGGACGAGCGTGCGCACCTTCTGCGCGGAGCCGTAGTAGGCGTCGTAGTAGCCCGCCGAGAGGGCGTAGGTGCCCAGGATGATCCGGCGCTTGACCTCCGGGCCGAAGCCCGCGCCGCGGGTGGCGGACATGACGCGCTCGGCGGTGACCGGGCCCGAGGACGGCTCGACGCGCAGGCCGAAGCGCATGCCGTCGAAGCGCGCCAGGTTGCTGGACGCCTCGCTGGGCATGATCAGGTAGTAGGCGTCCAGGGCGTGGGCGAAGGTCGGGCACGAGACCTCCACCACCTCGGCGCCGGCGCCCTCCAGCAGGTCCAGCGCGGCCCGGAAGCTGGCGCTCACCCCGCTCGAGAAGCCCTCGCCCGTCAGCTCGCGCACCACGCCGACGCGCATCCCGCGGACGTCGCGCGAGCGCGCGGCGTCGGCCAGCGCCCCCACCGGGTCCGTCAGGGACGTCGCGTCGCGGGGGTCGTGCCCGCCGATGACCTCGTGCAGGAGGGCCGCGTCGAGCACGGACCGGGCGCACGGCCCGGCCTGGTCGAGGCTGGAGGCCATCGCGACGAGGCCGTAGCGGGAGACGCCGCCGTAGGTGGGCTTGACCCCCACCGAGCCCGTGACCGCGGCCGGCTGGCGGATGGAGCCGCCCGTGTCGGTGCCGACGGCCAGCGGCGCCTCGAAGGCGGCCACCGCGGCGGCGCTGCCGCCACCGGAGCCGCCCGGGGTGCGGGAGGTGTCCCACGGGTTGCGGGTGGGCCCGTAGGCGGAGTGCTCGGTCGAGCTGCCCATGGCGAACTCGTCCATGTTCGTCTTGCCGAGCAGCGGCATGCCCGCCGCGCGCAGGCGCTGGACAAGCGTGGCGTCGTAGGGCGGCACCCAGCCCTGGAGGATCTTCGAGCCGGCCGTCGTGGGCGTGCCGCGCGTGACGACGACGTCCTTGACCGCGACCGGGACGCCGGCCGCCGGGTGCAGCGCCTCGCCGGCGGCGCGGCGCTCGTCGACGGACCGGGCCGCGGCGAGGGCCTCCTGCCCGCTCACGTGGAGGAAGGCCGCGACCCCGGCGCCGTCGCCGGGCGTCCCGTCCACGGCGGCGATGCGGTCAAGGTGCGCGCGCACGACCTCCTCGCTGGAGATCTCGCGCGCCGCCAGGCGCCGCGCGAGGTCGGCGGCGCCGGCGCGCACCAGGTCGTCGGCGCCGGTGCCGGCCGTGCTGTCGGCGGGGGCCATCAGTCCTCCTCGAGGATCTGCGGGACGAGGAAGCGCCCGTCCTGGGCGGCGGGGGCGCCGGCGAGCACGTCCTCGACCGGCAGCGACGGCTCGACCACGTCCTCGCGGTAGACGTCGGTCAGCGGCAGCGGGTGGCTGGTGGCGGGCACGTCGTCGGAGACGACCGAGGACACCGAGGCGACCGCGGCGACGACGGCGTCGAGCTCGCCCGCCAGCCGCTCCAGCTCGTCGGGGTCCAGGTCGATGCGCGCGAGGGCGGCCAGGCGCGCCACGTCGTCGGTGGAGAGTGCGGGCATGCCGGGGAGTCTAGGAGCCGGGACCCCGGCGCCCGACCCTGCCGAGCCCCCCGCGCCGGCGTGCCCGGCCCCGCTCCACCGCGGCGGCGGACCCGGCGCCCGGGACCGGTGCGCCCCCGGCCGGCGCGGCGCCACCCGTCAGCGGGCGTCGTAGGCGTCGAGGATCGACCGCTTGACCCGGCCGCGCGCGGCGACCTCGAGGCCGTTGTCCCGCGCCCAGGCGCGGACCTCGTCCAGGTCCGTCCGCCGGGGCGCGGGGCGCGGCTCCGGCCCACCCCCCGGCGGGCCGTCGGCCGGCTCGGGGGCGCCCTCGGTGGTGCCCTCGGTGGTGCCCTCGGTGGTGCCCGGGGTCGCGACGCCCTCCTGCACCGGCGGCTCGGGCGCCGGGAGGGCCTCGGGCCCCTGCTCCAGCAGCACGCGGAAGCCCGCCTCGTCGAGGATCCGCAGCCCGAGCTCGCGGGCGCGGACCTCCTTCTGGCCCGCGTTCTCCCCGACCACCACGTAGTCCGTCTTCTTCGACACCGAGGCCGAGGCCTTCCCGCCGCGCACGAGGATCGCCTCCTTGGCGCCGTCGCGGCTGAAGCCCTCCAGGCCGCCGGTGACGACGACGGTGACGCCCTCGAGGTGGCGAGGGGCGGACGTGTCGCGCTCGTCCTCCATCCGCACGCCCGCGGCCCGCCAGGCCTCGACGGTCGCGCGGTGCCAGTCGACGTCCCACCACGCGCGCACGGCCTCGGCGATGACGGGCCCGACGCCGTCGGCCGCGGCCAGCTCCTCCGCGCCGGCGCCGACCACGGCGTCGAGGCTGCCGAAGCGGGTGGCGAGCGAGCGGGCGGCCGTGGGCCCGACGTGGCGGACGGACAGCGCCACGAGCACGCGCCAGAGCGGCCGGTCCCGGGCGGCGGCGAGGTTGTCCAGCAGGCGCCGCCCGTTGGCGGACAGGTCGCCGCTCGCGTTGCGGAACAGCGGCACGTGCAGGAGGTCGGCGTCGGTGAGGTCGAAGAGCCCGCTCTCGTCCGCGAGCACGCGGGCCCCCGCCTCCACGGGCGCCCCGTCGGCCTCCGGCCGGGCGTCCCGGCTCCCCCCGACCTCGGGCACCCCGCCGAGCAGGGCCCCGGCGGCCTCCCAGCCGAGCGCCTCGACGTCGAGGGCGTTGCGGGAGGCGATGTGGAACAGGCGCTCGCGCAGCTGCGAGGGGCACGTGCGGGCGTTCGGGCAGCGGATGTCCTTGTCGCCCTCGCGCTCGTGCGCCAGCGGCGTCCCGCACGAGGGGCAGGAGGAGGGCATCACCCACTCCGGCCCGCGCTCGGCGGGGTCGGCGTCGGCCGCCAGCACGGGCCCGAGCACCTCGGGGATGACGTCGCCCGCCTTGCGGACGACGACGAGGTCCCCCGGCCGCACGCCCTTGCGCCGCACCTCGTCGGCGTTGTGCAAGGTGGCCAGCTCGACCGTCGACCCCGAGACGAGGACGGGCTCCATCCGGGCGAAGGGCGTCACGCGCCCGGTGCGCCCGACGTTGACGGAGATCTCCAGGAGCCGGGTCGTCACCTCCTCCGGCGGGTACTTGTAGGCGATGGCCCACCGGGGCGCGCGGCTCGTCGCGCCGAGGCGCCGCTGCAGGGCCAGGTCGTCGACCTTGACCACGGCGCCGTCGATCTCGTGCTCGACGTCGTGGCGCCGCTCCCCCGTCCGCTCGACGAAACCGCGCACCGCGGCGACGTCGTCGAGGAGGCGGGTGTGGCCGCTCACCGGCAGGCCGAGCGCGGCCAGGCGCTCGTAGGCCTGCGACTGGCTCGCGACGTCGAACCCCTCGCGCCGGCCGAGGCCGTGCACGAGCATGCGCAGGGGGCGCCGGGCCGTGACCCGCGGGTCCTTCTGCCGCAGCGACCCGGCCGCGGCGTTGCGGGGGTTCGCGAACGGCTGCCGGCCCGCCTCGACCAGGCCGGCGTTGAGCTCGGCGAAGGCCTCGACCGGGAAGAAGACCTCCCCGCGCACCTCGAGGAGCTCCGGGACCGGCGCCGCCGCCCCGTCGAGGCGGTGCGGGACGTCGCGCAGCGTGCGGACGTTCAGCGTGACGTCCTCGCCGGTGCGGCCGTCGCCGCGGGTCGCGGCCCGCACCAGCCGCCCCCGCTCGTAGACCAGGTCGACGGCGAGGCCGTCGATCTTGGGCTCGCACAGCCAGCGCAGCCGCGCCCCCTCCCCCGCCTCGCGCACCACGCGCCCGACCCACTCGTCGAGCTCGTCGGGCGTGAAGACGTTGTCGAGGCTCAGCAGCCGTTCCAGGTGGTCGACCGCCGTGAAGTCGGTGGAGAAGGTGCCGCCCACCTGCTGGGTCGGCGAGTCGGGAGCGGCCAGCTCGGGGTGCGAGGCCTCCAGCTCACCGAGCCGGCGGAGCAGGGCGTCGAAGGCCGCGTCGGGCACGGTCGGCGCGTCGCGCACGTAGTAGGCGAACTGGTGGGCGCGGACCTCCTCGGCCAGGGCCGCCCACTCCCGGCGCTCGTCGTCCGTCGCGGGGGCGGGGAGGTCGGTGTGCTGGTCCTGCGGCGGGGTCGCGCTCACGCCCGGCATCCTGCCCCAGGCCCCGGCGCCGGACGGAGCGAGGCCGCCCCGGCCGGTCCAGCTGGACCGGCCGGGGCGGCCTCGGGTGCGGGAGGGCGAGGCCCTCCGCGGGAGTCGTCGTCAGGCGATGGGTCCCGCCGCGGCCGCGTCGGCCTCGGCGACCGCGGTGCGCTCGTCGATCAGGGCGCGCGTGGCCGTGGTGCGCTCCACGACGCTCTCGACCGTCGCCTCCTCGGCGCCCTCGGTGGACGCGGCCATGCGGGCGACGGAGGCCTCGAGCTCCTGCGCCTCGACGGTCGCGTCCGCCTCGCCCGGGGCCGCGAACTGGCCGCCCAGCTCGCCGCGGACGCGGTTGCCCTCGCCCACGGTCGGGGCCGGGTCGTTGCCCTCGCCCGTCAGGTCCCCGGCGACGATGTTCTGGTCGACGGTGATCTCGGCCATGTTGTTCGAGATCGTGACGTCGCCGCCCCAGAAGCTGGCCGAGTCGCAGACCTCGACCGGGCCGTCGGCACCGAGCTGCAGCACGGACATGTTGCCCGTGTACGTGGCGTCGCCGTAGACCTCGCTCTCGCAGAAGACACCGCCCTCGGCGTTGTCGGTGACGGCGAGGCTGCCGCGCAGCGTCGAGTCGACGACGTCCGCGTAGGTGGTGCCGGTGCCGAGGACCGCGCCGCCCACCACCGAGGAGCTGATCAGCAGCTCGCCGGAGCGCGCGTCGACCTGGGCGGCGACGGTGCTGCCGTCCTCCAGCCACGTCGCGCTCAGGACCTCCGAGCCCTCGACGGCCCGGGTCACGACCGACTGGGCGTCGGTGCCCTCGAGGACGACGCCGAAGCCCTGGCGGGAGGTGACGCGGCCCGCGACGCTCGAGTCGACGGCGCCGAAGAAGCCGTCCTCGGCGACGACGACGCCGCCGCCGAAGGTGGTGCCCTCGACGACGAGGTCGCCGCCGGCCGCCACGCGGGTGCTGCCGGTGACCGTCACGTCCGTGAGGTCGCAGGACGCGCCGGCGGGGACGACGAGGTCGCCGGTGATGGTGATGCCGCCGGCGGTGCCGGAGCACCGCGTGGTGAGGGCGGGCGCGCTGGTGGCGGGGCCGGCCACGGCCACCACGCCACCGGCGGCGAGGAGGGTGCCGGCGGTGAGGGCGCTGATGAGCTTCATGAGAGGACTGCTCCTTCGTCGGCCTCGGATGAGGGCGCGGTGGTCGGCGGGCCGGGTGGCGGTCAGCCGGCGGAGGTCGGGTCAATCGGACGGACCGTACGTTCTCAGAACGATCACGACGAGGCAATGGCCTTGGTGCGAACGCCCGGCCAACTCCGCGGGGCGGGCACGCCCAGCGACGGGAGGGGGCCGGTCGGGCGGCGACCGGAACCCCCGGGCGGTGACGGAGCGTGGTGGCGCGCGGGGCGCCGACCGGGGCGGGTCAGGCCTGCGCCGCCTCGGCCAGCGCGTCGGGCACCTCGCGCAGACGCGCCAGCGAGGCCCGCGCGGCGGCGGGCGAGGAGCCCGCCAGGCCGCACGCCGGGGTCACGACGACGTCGGCCAGCCCGGCCGGCGGCAGCCCCACGCGCCGCCAGGGCTCGCGGACCGCCTCGACGAGGCGGTCGACGGACGCCGCGCTCCCCCGCGGGTCGGCCACGTCCAACCCGGCCCACAGGCGCTGCCCCTCCTCGACCGCGACGGCGACGGACTCCCACCCGGCGGCGCGCAGGCGCGAGAGGTCCACCGCCAGCCCGTCGGCGCCGCTGCGGCGCAGCACGGCGAAGGGGACGTCGTCCGCGCAGGAGTGGACCAGGACGTGCCGGGCGCCCGCCCCGCGCGCCGCGTCGACGACGGCGCCCAGCCCCGCCTCGACCTCCTCGGCGGGGACGGGCTCGAGGTGGCCGAAGCCGCTGGAGCGGCGCAGGCGCCCGTCGAGCACGGCGGCCAGCGAGGGCTCGTCGAGCTGCAGCACGAGGCGCGCCCCCGGGACGGCGCGGGCCACCTCCGCGAGGTGCTCCCGCACCCCCTCGGCCAGCGAGGCGACGACGTCGCGCCGGGCGCCGGGATCGGTGGTCGAGCGCTCCCCCCGCCCGAGCCGCACGGACGCCGCCAGCGTCCACGGGCCCGTGACCTGCGCCTTGAGCTCGCCCGCGTACCCGTCGGCCGCCTCGGCCAGGGCGTCCAGGTCGGCCCGCCGGTAGCTGCGCGCGCGCTCGAGGTCACGGCCGGGGTGGTCCACGAAGCGCCACCCGGAGGGCTGGAGGTCGACGGGGAGCTCCACGAGCAGCGCAGCGGCGCGACCGACCGCCTCGGCGCCCGGGCCCCGGCCCGGCATCTCGACGACGTGCGGCAGGCCCGGCGCGGGGCCCAGCTCGCCGAGCACCGTGCGCGCCGCCTCGAGCGGGTCCTGCTCCGGCCACGAGCCGATGCCGCTGGCGCGACCGAGGAGCGCCGGGGCCTCGGCGGCCGGGGCCGGCCCGCCGCCGGCCGGGCGCTCTGCCGGGGGGTGGGGCTCGGTCGCTGGGTCGTCGCGGCGGCTCACGGTCCGACGGTAGCCGCGCCGGGCCGGGCGGGTCCGAGCTCAGGCGGCGGAGTCCACCGTGGCGGAGCCGACGACGCGCGTCCCGTCGTAGAGCGCCAGCGTCTGCCCCGGCGCGACGCCGCGGACGGGGCTCCCCAGCTCGACCACGAGCGGGTCGCAGGACGTCAGGACGCAGGGCACCTCGGCGCCGTGCGCGCGCAGCTGCGCGCCGAGCCGGTCCCCCACCGCGGGTGCCGCCCCCGTCCACACCGGGGCGCCGCCGACGACGCGGGTGCGCTCGAGCCGCTGCGCGGGCCCGACCACGACGTCGCCGGTGGCCACCGACAGCGAGAGCACGTAGCGGGGGCGGCCGTCGGGCGCCGGCGTCCCGACGCGCAGGCCCCGGCGCTGGCCGACCGTGAAGCCGGCCGCGCCGTCGTGGGCGCCGAGGACCGCGCCTTCCTCGTCGCGCACCAGCCCGGGCCGCGCGGGCACCCGCTCCTGCAGCCAGGCCCGCGCGTCCCCGCCGGGGACGAAGCAGATGTCGTGGCTGTCGGGCTTCTCGGCGACGGCGAGCCCGCGCTCGGCCGCCTCGGCGCGCACCTCGGCCTTCGACGCCGCCCCGCCGAGCGGGAGGAGCGCCCGGGCGAGCCGGTGCGGCGGCACCACGGCCAGCACGTAGGACTGGTCCTTGGCGGCGTCCCGCGCCCGGTGCAGCGTCGGCGGCCCGCCGTCCGCGGCGGCCTCCAGGCGCGCGTAGTGCCCGGTCGTCAGGGCGTCGAAGCCGAGCGCGAGCGCACGGTCGAGCAGCGCCGCGAACTTCACGCGCTCGTTGCACCGCACGCACGGGTTCGGCGTGCGGCCGGCGGCGTACTCGGCCGTGAAGTCGTCCACGACGTCGGCCTGGAACCGCTCCGAGAGGTCCCAGACGTAGAAGGGGACGCCGAGGACGTCGGCGGCGCGCCGGGCGTCCCCGGCGTCCTCGACGGTGCAGCAGCCGCGGGCCCGGGCACCTCCCGAACCCGCCCCGCCCGCATCCGCCCCGCCCGCACCCGCCCCGCGCGAGAGCGCCAGGTGGACCCCCACGACGTCGTGGCCGGCGTCCACGGCCCGCGCCGCGGCCACGGCCGAGTCGACGCCGCCGCTCATCGCAGCCAGGACGCGCACGGCTCAGACCCCCGCCGTCGCCGCGGCGACCGGGGCGACGGCGGCCCGGGCCCGCCGCGCCGCCTCGACGACGGCCGGGAGCGCCTCGAGCAGCCGGTCCACGTCCTGCCGGGAGCTGGTGCGCCCCAGGCTGACCCGCAGCGCCCCGCGGGCGTCCTCGTCGGGCACCCCCATCGCGCGCAGCACGTGGCTGCCCTGCAGGGTCCCTGCGCTGCAGGCGCTCCCGGTGGAGATGGCGATGCCGCGGGCGTCGAGCAGGTACAGCAGCGCGTCGCCGTCGCACCCAGGCAGCGTGAGCATCGCCGTCCCGGGCAGCGACGCGCCCTCGCGCGCGTCCCCCCGCAGCACCGCGTCCGGGACCGCCTGCGCCGCACCGGCGAGCAGGTGCTCGCGCAGCGCGCGCAGGCGCGGCGCCTCGGTCGCGCGCTGCTCGGACGCGGCGGCGAGGGCGACCGCGAGCCCCCGCGCCATCGCGACCGCGGAGGTGCCCGAGCGCAGCCCGCGCTCGTGCCCGCCGCCGCGCAGGAGCGGCTCGAGCGCCGCTCCCCGGCGCAGCAGCAGCGCCCCGACGCCGACCGGCGCGCCCACCTTGTGCCCGGAGACCGACAGGGCCGTGAGGCCGCCCGCGCACAGGTCCACCTCCTGCGTCGCCGGCGCCTGCACCGCGTCGCTGTGGACGGGCACGCCGGCTGCGGCGGCCAGGGCGACCACCTGCGGGAGCGGCTGCAGCACGCCCGTCTCGTTGTTGGCCCACATCACGCTCACGAGCGCGGTCTCCCCGGGCGCCCGCTCGAGCTCGGCGGCCAGGGCGCCGAGGTCGAGGCGACCCCGCGCGTCGACGGGCAGGACCACGAGCTCGGCGCCCTCCGCGGCGGCGAGCCGGCGCGCGGGGTCGAGGACGGCGGGGTGCTCGACGGCGCTGACGAGGACGCGGCGCCGCCGCGGGTCCTGCGCGCGCCGGGCCCGGTACAGGCCGGTGACGGCCAGGTTGTCGGCCTCGGTGCCGCCGGAGGTCCAGACCACCTCGTCCGGGCGCGCGCCCAGGACCGCGGCCACCTGCTCCCGCGACTCCTCCAGGAGCCGGCGCGCCGCCCGCCCCTCCGCGTGGGCGGAGGAGGCGTTGCCCGTCAGCGCCAGGGCCTCCAGGACGGCCTCGGCGGCCGCGGGCAGCACGGGCGCGCTGGCCGCGTGGTCGGCGTAGACGCGCGGCGGGGCGGCCGGGGTCGGCGGTCGCAGGACGGCGCCGGGCCGCGGCCGCCCGGCGGGGGTGCTGGCGCTCACCGCACGAGGGTAGACGCGCCGCCCCGCGCGCCCGGTGCGCCGCAGACCGCGGGCCCCGGCGCGCGCGGCCCCGGTCGTGGCGTCGAGGGCCAGCAGGCGGGTCTGCCCGGCCACCTGGGAGATCAGCGTCACCGCCTGCCGGGTCTGCTGCGAGGACTGCTCGAGCCGGCCCACCGCCCCTCGGGCGTCTTCGCCTCGCGGACGGGCAGGGCGACCGACCCGGACGGGGAGAGGCACAGGACCGTGCTCGCGAGCTCGTCGGCGAGGCGGGCGTCGGAGCCCTCCTGCGCCCGCGCGGCGGCGGCCGTCATGGCCCGGCGGGCGCCGTCGACGATGCGCGCGCCCCGGCGGAAGACCCC
>Ga0210040_10003768_pt1 | contig 20276 bp, 19 predicted proteins | sample CryGeyCG12114_NA_FD_185462 | JGI IMG/M metagenome (GOLD analysis project Ga0210040, IMG submission 185462) | Groundwater microbial communities from aquifer - Crystal Geyser CG19_WC_8/21/14_NA (SPAdes) (version 2) | ecosystem: Environmental > Aquatic > Deep subsurface > Groundwater | place: USA... | reverse complement strand
AGAGGAACTCGGTGCCACCCACGTCCTGGTTCATGACGCCGCACGCCCGTTCCTTCCAGAAGCGGTGATCGACCGTCTGCTTGCGTCGTTCATGCAAGCTGACGCGGCGAGCCCTGCCCTGCCCGTTGCCGATACGCTCGCCGCGGCCCCTGACGGGGAACTCGGTGCAACGGTGCCGCGCGCCGGGCTGTTCCGCGTCCAGACGCCACAGGCGTTCCGGTTGTCGGTGCTCCGTGAGGCCCACGCCGCTTGGCCCGCGGGCGAGGAGGCGACCGACGATGCCCAGATGGTGCGGCGGCTTGGCGTTAGCGTCGCGGTGGTGCAGGGCGACGCGGTGCTGGAAAAGATCACACACCCTGCCGACATCGCCGCTGCCGAGGCGCGGGTCGGTGCCGAGTATCGCACCGCGACCGGTTTCGACGTTCATCGCCTGGAGCTTGGCGAGGAGCTGTGGCTGGGCGGTGTGCTGATCCCCCATGACAAGGGGCTGTCAGGGCATAGCGACGCGGATGTGGCTCTCCACGCCCTGACGGACGCGTTGCTCGGCACCATTGCCGCCGGCGACATCGGCACGCACTTCCCGCCAAGCGATCCACAATGGCGCGGCGCCGAATCAGGCCAGTTTCTCCAGCATGCGGTCGGGCTGGTTCGCGCCAAAGGTGGTACGGTGACGTTCGCTGACCTGACCATCCTTTGCGAAGCGCCAAAGATCGGGCCGCATCGTGCCGCCATGACGGCACGCATTGCGGAATTGGTCGGCGTTACGCCCGATCGGGTCAGCATCAAGGCGACGACGACCGAGCGCCTTGGCTTCACCGGTCGCGGCGAAGGGATCGCCGTCCAGGCTGCAGCCACGGTCAGATTTGGCGGGGTGCTCGCATGAAACCAGTCGTGATCGTCGCCGCGACCCTGATGGTGGCGACACCGGCAACAGCGCAACGGCCCTGCCTGTCCGGGCCTGAGGCCGAAAACATCGCGCTGGTTGCGTTGCCTGAAATCCTGAGCGAAACAGGCGTCGTTTGTGCGTCGCGCTTGCCCGCCACCAGCCTGCTGCGCCGGCAAGATGGGCCGTTCCTCGCAAAATATCGCGCCGCGGCCGACCTGGCCTGGCCCGCAGCCCGTGGCGCGATCGTGAAGCTCAGCAACCCGGCCGCGGACCTGCTGCTGGACTCCAGCTATGCGCGCCCGCTGCTAACGACATTGCTGGTGCCCCTGCTCGTCGGGCGGATCGCGCCCGGCGATTGCGGCATGCTCGACCGGCTGGTCACCCAGCTTGCGCCCCTACCTGCCCGCAACACGGCAGGGGTGGTCGTGACGGCGCTTCAGTACGTTAACAAGCAGAAGGCCAAGGGCAAGCAGGTCGACGTGCCCGAACTGCCGCTTTGCCGCGAGGATCAGCCATGAACGCAGACACGATCCTTCCGCCTGAACTGGTGGAGGCCGCCCAGCGCGTGATCATGGCCAATCGCGAGGTGGGTCGCCGCGTTGCGGTCGCGGAGAGCTGCACGGGTGGTCTGGTCTCGGCCGCCCTGACGGAGATCGCCGGCTCTTCAGACGTGTTCGAGGCGGGGTTCGTAACCTATTCTAACGACGCGAAAACAGCCATGCTGCGGGTCAGCGGCGATGTCCTGGAAACCTTTGGCGCTGTTTCCGTGGCGGTTGCCTGGAGCATGGCGCAAGGGGCGCTTGCCATGAGCGGTGCCGACGTTGCGGTGGCCATCACGGGCGTCGCAGGACCAGGCGGGGGTACCGCCAAGAAGCCGGTCGGAACGGTTGTCTTTGCGCGCGCGGAGAAAGGGGCCGACTCGTCCGATGTTCACGCCGACAAGAAGCAGTTCGGTGAACTCGGCCGCGGTGAGATCCGGCTTCAGGCGGCGCTGTGTGCGCTCGAGTTGCTGTTGCCGGAGCCCGCGGCGTTGCTCGAACCATAGAGCGCTGCCGCACGCGCCTCAAACGCGCCGATCATGCGGCGCAGTGCCACCCCGAACACCTGGCCCGCCAGTGCCTCGAACACGCGGTTCTTGAACTGAAAGTCGACCGCAAAGTCGACGGCGCAGCCGCCCTCTTCGTCGCGGAACACCCAGTCGTTGCGCAGGTACTTTAGCGGTCCATCGACATAGTCGACATGGATGCGCGTGGGGCGCTCCTTGTCGACCTTGGACGTGAAGCTTTCGCGCAGGCCCTTGAAGCCTACGATCATGTCCGCGATCGTCTCCGTTGGCCCGTCCCGGCGCACCCGCATAGCGCTGACCCACGGCAGGAACTCCGGGTAGCGTTTTACGTCGGCTACCAGGTCGAACATCTGCGTCGCGCTATAGGGCAAATGCCGGGTTTCGGTGTGCTTAGGCACGAACCAGCCCCAGCTTCGCCTCCCGCGCGGCGCGCAAGCGGGCGAAATCGTCGCCCGCATGGTAGCTCGACCGGGTCAGCGGGGATGCAGCGACCAGCAAGAAGCCCTTCGCCCGGGCGATGCCGGCATAGGCGTCGAATGCCTTGGGAGTGACGAACTCGTCGACCTTGGCGTGTTTCGGCGTGGGCTGCAGATATTGGCCCATGGTCAGGAAGTCGATGTCTGCGGAGCGCATATCGTCCATGACCTGATGCACCTCCAACCGCTGCTCGCCCAGGCCCAGCATCACGCCGGACTTGGTGAAGATCGACGGATCGTGCCGCTTCACGCTCTCCAGCAACCGCAACGACGCATAGTAGCGCGCGCCGGGCCGGATTGTCGGATACAGCCTCGGCACGGTTTCCAGATTGTGGTTGTACACGTCGGGCCGGGCGGTCACGATCGACTCGACCGCCGCTTGAGCCTTGTTGCGGAAGTCCGGCGTCAGGATCTCGATCGTCGTCCTGGGCGTGTTGCGACGAAGCGCGTCGATCACCTTCACGAACTGCGACGCGCCGCCATCGGGCAGGTCGTCGCGATCCACGCTGGTCACGACGATATGCTCCAGGCCCAGCTCCGCCGCCGCAACCGCGACGTGCTCAGGCTCCAGCGGGTCGACCGCGCGCGGCATGCCCGTCTTGACGTTGCAAAAGGCGCACGCGCGGGTGCAGGTGTCGCCCAGGATCATCACGGTGGCGTGCTTCTTGGTCCAGCACTCACCGATGTTCGGGCACGCCGCTTCCTCACACACGGTGGCAAGGCCCAGCCGCCGCATCAAACCCTTGGTTTCCGAAAAGCCAAGGCTGGTCGGCGCCTTGACCCGGATCCAGTCGGGCTTGCGGGGGCGCTCCGGACGGGCGAGCGGCGTCATCTCGTTCATGATGGCGCAGATAGACATGCGCCCGGCGCGGAGCAATGGTGGGAACCGCTTGGCCTCTCCTAGATTAGGTTTTTAGGCCAACACTGAAGTTGCGGGATACCGATGACCCACTTTTCCGACCTGATCGATGGCTACTACCGGTTTCGCGGCGGGGAATGGCTGCAGGAGCGGCAGCGTTGGAGCGAACTGGCCGAGGGGCAGGAGCCCAAGGTTATGATCATCAGCTGCTCCGACAGCCGTGTTGATCCGGCCACCATCTTCGGCTCACGCCCCGGCGAAGTGTTCGTGGTGCGCAATGTGGCGGCGCTGGTGCCCCCGTTCGACGCGTCAGGCGGGCTGCACGGCGTGTCCGCCGCGGTCGAGTTCGCCGTAACCAAGCTGAAGGTCGATGAGATCCTGGTGCTTGGCCACGGTGCCTGTGGCGGGGTCAACGCAGCCCTGACGCGCAGTCTCGCTGATGCGAAGCCCGGCAACGGCGGCTTCGTGGCAGAATGGATCGGCCTGCTCGATGAGGCTCGTGATCGGGTCGTGGCGGAGTTTGGGGACGGAGCCGAAGGGCAGCGCGCGCTGGAGCAGGAAGGGGTGAAGGTTTCGATTGAGAACCTCAAGACCTTCCCATTCATCCGCGAAGCGCTGGATGCCGGAGCGCTCACGATCCACGGCGCCGTGTTCGCAATCGCCGATGGCAAGCTGCGCGCATTGCAGGACGATGGGCGTTTCGAGCCGGTCTGACGCGGTACTTCAGGCGGGCTGGTCGCCTTTCGGCAAGGTTGCCGACCAGCCCCGCCGCCGCAACACCAGCCAGTAATAGGCTGCCGAGCCGCCGATCTGGACGGCGGTGGCGATCAGGGCGGGCCGCCCCTCAGCGGGATCGAGCCAGCTCGTCCAAGTGACATAGCCGAGCGCCGCTAAGGTCAGCAGCGGCGCGAGTGGGTATAGAGGCATGCGGTACCCCGCCCCGTCCGTCGCGCCCGTATGCCGCCCGGCCATCGTCGCCAGCGCGATACCGGCATAGATGGCGATCAGCCCTGCGCCGCTCCAGATCAATAACAACCTGAGCGGCAGGAAGCACAGCGCCATGCCCGTCACGCCGATCAGGATCGTGCCGAGCCAGGGCGAGCCCCAGCGCGGATGGATCGCCTGCAACCACGAATCGAGCGGGCGCCCCCATGATCCGTCCCGCGCCGTGCCGTAGAAGAAACGGGCGCAGGCGAGCACCCAGGCGATGATCGCGTTGACGATGGCCAGCGCCACGCCCCAGGCAACCCATTGTGCGGCGGTCGGTCCTGCCCATTGGCGGATCAGCAGCCCGAACGGGTCATCGTGTCCCAACATCGCCGGGAGATCCGGCGACCCGGACAGCGCCGCCAACACGGGCACGCCCTCCAACACCAAAGTCGCGGCCAGCGCGATCAGGATGGCGCGAGCGATCCGGCGAGGCGCTTGGTGCATCTCCTCGCCGAAATACACGGCAGCGCCGTAGCCGTTCAGCGCGAAAATCGCGATCGTGGTCGCCAGGCCGATCGAGGTCAGGTCGGCTGGCCTCAAACCACCAGCCGCGGCCACCACCGGGGCGGTCATGAACCCGCCCGGATCACGAACCAGGTGACCAAATCCAATGACACTGACTGCCGCCAGGGCGAGCACCTCTATGGCCAGAAACAGTCCGGTCAGCACCGCGTTAATGCGAATATTAAACAGCCCGACCAGCGTACATGCCCCGACGACCGCGATCGCTGTGCCACGCGGCGGCAGTCCGGGTACTACGCCGGCCAGCACCTCGCTCACCCCAAGTCCCGCCACAGGCAGGAAGAGCAGGTTGTTAAAGACGTTGACGCCCAGCATCACGAAGCCGGCAAGCGGCCCCAGGGTGCGGGCCACCGCCACATACTCACCGCCTGCGACCGGCCATGCGGACGACTGCTCAGCATAGATGAACGCCGTCGCGACGCACACCGGTCCGGCAATGATCATCGCCCAGACCGCGCCCGTGCCGGCGACCTGGAACATGCCGGGGACGATCACGAACACCGACGAGGCGGGCGTCGCGACCGACAGGGTCAGGAACAACACGCCCGCCACGCCCAGGCTGCGGGTCAGCGCGGTGGGCGCTGCCGGTCGCAGCTGGTCATCGAGCACGAGCGCTTTCCCCCGATTTCAGCCTCTGCGCCCGCTCACGGGGCGCAATCGACCCGGCATCTCACCCCGCAGAAGGTGCAACCGCCTTGTCCACGTCCTTCACCTCCGCCGTGGAGCGCAGGTTCAGCTCGCGCAGCTGCTTGGCCGACACGAAGCTCGGCGCGCCCATCATCAGGTCCTCCGCCTTCTGCGTCATCGGGAAGGTGATGACCTCACGGATGTTCGGCTCGTCAGCGAGCAGCATGACCATCCGGTCGATGCCCGGCGCCGACCCACCGTGCGGCGGCGCGCCGAACTTGAAGGCGTTGATCATGCCTGCGAAGTTGGTGTCCACGTCCGCCTGGCTGTAGCCGGCGATCTCGAACGCCTTGTACATGATCTCCGGTCGGTGGTTCCGGATCGCACCGGACGACAGCTCGATGCCATTACAGACGATATCGTACTGATAGGCGAGGATATCGAGCGGATCCTTGGTCTCCAGCGCTTCCAGCTCGCCCTGCGGCATCGAGAACGGGTTGTGGCTGAAGTCGATCTTCTTCGCGTCCTCGTCATACTCGAACATCGGGAAATCGACGATCCAGCAAAACTCGAAGCGCTTGGGATCGATCAGGCCCAAGTCGTGACCGACTCGCGTACGGGCGAGGCCGGCGAGCTTGGCAGCCTGCGCTTCCTTGCCCGCTGCAAAGAACAGGCCGTCATCCGGCCCAAGGCCGAGCGCGTCGGCCATCGCGTTCATCTTGTCCTCGCCATGGTTCTTAGCGATCGGACCACCCCATTCGCCGCCCTTGCGGGTGGCATAGCCAAGGCCCGCAAAACCCTCGCTCTGGGCCCAGGCGTTCATGTCGTCGAAGAACTTGCGGCTCTTCTCCGCAGTGCCAGGCGCCGGGATCGCGCGCACCACGTCGCCGCCTTCTACGATCGACGCGAAGCGCCCGAAGCCGGAGCCGCGAAAGTGATCGGACACGTCGGAAATCTCGATCGGGTTGCGCAGGTCGGGCTTGTCGTTGCCGTACTTCAGCATCGACTCGCGATACGGGATGCGGCGGAACGGCAGGGCGGACACCTGACGCCCCTTGCCCTGCCAATCGGCAAACTCTTCGAACAAGCCATGGAGCACTGGCTCGATCGCCTGGAACACGTCTTCCTGCGTGACGAAGCTCATCTCGAAGTCGAGCTGGTAGAACTCACCCGGCGAACGGTCCGCGCGCGCGTCCTCGTCGCGGAAGCAGGGCGCGATCTGGAAATACCGATCAAAGCCCGCCACCATTAGCAGCTGCTTGAACATCTGCGGCGCCTGGGGGAGCGCATAGAACTTGCCCGGGTGAACGCGGCTGGGAACCAGGTAGTCGCGCGCGCCTTCGGGGCTGGACGCGGTCAGGATCGGCGTCTGGAACTCGGTAAAGCCGCTATCCACCATGCGGCGGCGGATCGAGGCAATCACGTTCGAGCGCAGCAGGATGTTGGCGTGCAGCTTCTCACGACGCAGGTCGAGGAAGCGATAGCGAAGGCGAATGTCCTCTGGATACTCGGCGTCGCCAGCGACCGGCATTGGCAATTCCTGCGCGGTGGACTGCACGGTGGCCGCACGGGCGAACACCTCGATCGCGCCGGTCGGCAGGTTCGGGTTAACGGTAGCGGGGGTGCGTGCCTTCACGACGCCGTCGATGGTAATGACCGATTCGGCGCGTGCGGCCTCAAGCGCGGCCAGGGCGGGGCTGTCGCTGTCGGCCACGACCTGCGTGATGCCATAGTGGTCGCGGAGATCGACGAACAACACGCCGCCATGGTCGCGCTTGCGATGCACCCAGCCCGACAGGCGAACAGTCTCGCTGACCGCCGAAGCGTTCAGCGCGGCGCAGGTGTGAGTGCGATAGGCGTGCATCGTCTGGTCCGTATTCCCGCGCAGGCTGGATCCCGAAGGGTTCCGGACACCACGCGCTAGGCCCCCGCTCACCGCGAGGACGTGATTGATTGAAGGCGTCGCCCTCCCCTCCCCAACCCCCTTTTGTCAACCGGGAAGCGCCGCGCTACAGCGGGCCGATGCACATCCACCCTCTGGTCACCGACAGCGTAACGCTCGCCAACCTTTGCCATCGCTGGGCCCAAGCCGACTTCATCTGCGTCGACACGGAGTTCATGCGTGAAAGCACGTACTGGCCCGAACTGTGCCTGATCCAGGTCGCCGACACGGAAGAAGCGGCCGCGATTGATCCGATGGTACCCGGCCTCGACCTGCAGCCTCTGCTCGACCTGATGGTCAGCAATGAGGAGGTACTGAAAGTATTCCATGCCGGTGGGCAGGATATCGAGATCATCTACAACCTGACGGGCAAGACCCCTCACCCGCTGTTCGATACCCAGGTTGCGGCGATGGCGCTGGGTCAGGGCGAACAGATCGGTTATTCGAATCTGGTCGATAGCTGGCTCGGCATCAGCATCGACAAGGGCGCTCGCTTCACCGACTGGGCTCGTCGCCCGCTCGACGCGCGTCAGATCGAATATGCGATTGGCGACGTCACCCACCTCGCAAACATTTTCCCGAGGATGCTCGAACGGCTGCGCAAGACCGGCCGCGGTGCCTGGCTGGACCAGGAGATGGAGCGTCTGGCTGACCCCGCGAACTACGCCAACGATCCTGACCTGGCCTGGAAGCGAATCCGCGTGCCGAGCCGCAAGGCGGACGTGCTGGGCAGGCTAAAGGCGCTGGCGCGCTGGCGGGAGCTGGAAGCGCGCAACAAGGATCTTCCACGCGGCCGCATCGTGAAAGATGAAACGCTCGCCGACCTTGCCGGCCATGCCCCGCGCAAGCAGGCGGATCTTGCCAAGGTTCGCGGGCTGTCCGCGACCTGGGCCAGCAATGACATCGGCGCGCGGCTTATGGCGACCCTCGAGGCGGCAACCCCGCTTCCGTCGGACGAGATGCCGCCCCGTGACGACCGCAAGCCCGGGCTCGGCAAGGACGGCTCCCTGGTGGCGGACCTGCTCAAATTGCTGTTAAAGATCCGCGCGCGTGACATCGATGTGGCTCCTCGCCTGCTCGCGCGATCTGAGGAATTGGAGGCCCTGGCCGCCGGCGTGCGAGGCGGGCTGCCGATGCTGGAAGGGTGGCGTTTCGACCAGTTCGGGCGCGACGCGCTGGATCTGGTGGAAGGGCGGCTCGGCTTCGCGGTGAAGGGCGGCAAGCTGAAGATGACCAGGGCCGACGAGGCGGTCGACGCGGCTGCGTAAGCGACGGCAGCTCAACCCGACCAAAATGGTTTCGTAACGGGCTGTTCAACGCTGTGCCTGACAGCGGAGGCTATCTTGCCGGGACCGCCGTTGTGATCGAACGCTTTCGCCTCTTCCGCCGCCGGCGCCTCGCTTACCTTGTCTGCGTTGCGGCTGCTTTGACGGCCAGCCCCGCCATCGCGTGTACTCCCAGCGCGACCTTGAGCGATGATGCGGGTTCGGTGTCGCCAGCCGCCATCGCGGCGGGAAAAGTGCCGCCAATCAAGCTCAACGCGGGCCTTACCTGCCCCAACAGCGTGCTGGTTCTGCTCGGCAGCAACTTTGTGAAGGGCAAGCTCAACAGCGCCAATAGCTTCAAGCTGAAGCGCGGTGACGGGGCAACGATCAGCTACACCGCGTCTGCCGATCCCGCTGCAACTGTGCCATATGCCCAGAACGGCACCGTTGATTACATGCAGAACAACCTGCTCGATTTGCTCGGGCTGTTGTCGGCCGGCGATGCGACCCTTCCCATCTTCATCAAGCCGGTGGGTGGCGCCACGCCCGCACCCGGCACGTACACGGACACGGTCACGATGACCTGGGACTGGTATATTTGCCAAGGGATCGGGGCGCTTGGTCTTTGCGTCGGCACTCCGCTCACAGGCGTCGCGAAAAAGTCCGTGATCACGGTCACACTCGACGTTTCGGTCAAGACAATCGTCCTTAGCGCCACCACGCGGACTACATGGGATCCCGTCAGCGGCTCGGGCCAGCCAAGGGCTGTGCCAGGCAGCCGGCGCCGTCTGACCGTGGACGCGTTCAATCCCGATCTGGTGGCGATCGACGCCAACAGCGTCGCAATCACCGTACCGCTCGCCAGGGGGGAGGCAGTCGCTTTCGACGGCGACGGCTCCGGATCGTCAACGGTGTTCGCGCTCACCGACGGCTCGCCCGCATCGGGGTTGAGCCTGCGGTACACGGCGCCAAACAGCACCAGCGACGATGTCGACTTTTCCAAGGACAATGGCGCCAGTTGGACCTTTTCCCCGATCCCCTCGGACACCGCCTCAGTGGCCCAGATCACCCATGTACGGCTCCGTCCACAGGGTAGCATGGCGGCCGGATCACGGGTGAGTCTGTCGGTGCCGACCCTTAACCGCTGACTTTCAGCGCAGCGGCCGCGTTCCATGCAGCAGCCAGAGCAACGTGCCGTTTCTCGACCGCCTCGCCGTACAAGGCCCGGTCGGTGGGTGCGAGTGCTAGGGCGACCTCGCCAGGCGCGCGCTGCAGGGACGATCGCTCCAGCGGCCCGGCCAGCCCGCCAGACAACCGCTGGCCAAGACGCATCGCCAGCCCCCACGCGCTCGCCATCTTCAGTTCGGTCGCGCTCGCCAGGGCCGGCAACGGAGCTGGACTGGCGGTACGCCCACACAGGCTGGTAAACAGTGCCTGCGCCAGCATCGCACGTTCGTGCGCCTCGATCGCTACCCAATTGCCGTGCAAGGCGATCTCAACGCCGCGCTCGGCCCGGAACTCGGGATTGGCGCGCCATCCCACATCCGCCAGCAGGCAGGCCGCGTGCCGGATCCGCGCCGCCCAGGCGGGCTCTCCGGCGAACACCGGCTGCACCCATCGGTCGAGCAGGTCGCCATGCTCGGCGAAGCGGCCAAGCAGCCGCCCTTCATCGCGCGCTGCCACGATCAGCGGGTCGAGCGCGCGCGTCTGCGGGTCCAGGGCTGCGTGTAGCAAACCTTCGCGCAATCCAAAGGCCGACGCGATCGCGACCCGGCTACCCAGCAACCTGAACAGCACGTCCAGCAATGCGGCGGCATCCGGAAGCGTGGCGGAACGTCCTGCGGAAAGGCCCGGCACCTGGCGCAGGGTCGCCTTGTCCATTCGCGGCAAGGCCCGGCACAGATGCGCGACCCGGTCGGGCGTCAGGCCATATTGATGAATCACCGGCAGCGGGTATCCGGTCAGGCCCATGTCGAGCCGGGCCAATGCGCGCCATGATCCGCCGACCAAGTATAAGGGCAGCCCCAACCCCTTGTTCAGCCATCCCGCTGCCTCGACCAGCCCACCAACATAGCGCTCGAACGCCTTGCCGCGCCGTTCCTTCAGCGCCGCTAGTCGCAGTACGCCAAGGGGAAACGACACGCGCGCGGCAACCGCCCCGTCTGCGATGCGGACCAGTTCCAGGCTGCCGCCGCCCAGATCGCCAACGATACCGTCCGCCGCAGGGATCGCCGACAGCACCCCATTACCGGCAGCGCTGGCCTCTTCTTCGCCGGTCAACAGTTCCACTGTCAGGCCAAGGTCACGTGCGGCTTCGATCAGGCGGCCACCATTTGACGCGTCGCGCACTGCAGCAGTCGCGACCGTGCGGACCTGTTCTGCCTTCATCTCCCTCGCAACGGCGGCAAATCGGGCCAGCGCCATCTTCGCAGACGCCATGCCGGCCTCGTCGATCGCACCTGTCGCGGACAGGCCGCGACCAAGGCCCGCCAACACTTTCTCGTTGAATAGCACCGCGGGAAGCCGGGGCGGTCCCTGATAGACGACAAGCCGGATCGAGTTCGAACCGATGTCGATGATGGCCGTGCGCGGCTGGATTGCGTCAATCATTCTCAGGCGGGGCCAATCGTCAATTTGGGCACCTGCGCAGGGGAGTCGAGCGCCGCACCCCGGCCGGACAGCGACGGATTCGTCATGAAGTATCGGTGCAGGTTGAATGGCCGCTCGCCAGGCTCCAGGCGCGTGTAGCTGCCGTCCGGGTTCAGGGCCCAGCTTTGTTCGGTGTCGATCAGGTTCGCGACCATGACTTGGTCCAACACCTGATCGTGTACCGTCGGGTTCAGCAACGGCAGCATGTATTCGACCCTGCGGTCGAAGTTGCGCGGCATCCAGTCGGCCGACGAGATGAACACGGCCGCGCCGTCATTGGGCAGCGCGGCCCCGTTCCCGAAAGCCCAGATGCGGCTATGCTCCAGGAACCGGCCGACGATCGAACGGACGCGGATGTTCTCCGACAGGTGCTCAACCCCGGGCCTCAGGCAGCAAATGCCCCGGATGATGAGCTCGACCTTCACCCCCGCCGCACTCGCCTCGTAAAGCTTCTCGATGATCGCCGGGTCGACGAGCGAATTCATCTTGGCCCAGATCGCGCCGGGTCCACCCGCCTTGGCCGTGGCAATCTCGGCATCGATCAGCTTGACCAGCCCGTCGCGCAAATCGCGCGGGGACAGGCTGACCCGTGTCATGGACGATGGTTCGACATAACCGGTGATGTAGTTAAACATCTGTGCGGCATCAGACCCGATCTTCGGATCGGCGGTGAAGAAGCTGAGATCGGTGTATATTCTCGCGGTAACCGGGTGATAGTTGCCGGTGCCGAAGTGGCAATAGGTGCGATAGCCCTGGCCCTCTCGCCGGACCACCATCGCGACCTTCGCGTGCGTCTTCCAGTCGATAAAGCCATAGATGACTTGCACGCCCGCACGCTCCAGCGCACTCGCCCAGGCCAGGTTCTGTTCCTCGTCGAATCGCGCCTTCAGCTCGACCACCGCGGTGACGGACTTGCCAGCCTCCGCTGCCGCAATCAGCGCATTGATGACGGCCGGCTGCTTGCCCGCGCGATAAAGCGTCTGCTTGATTGCGACCACGTCCGGGTCATTCGCCGCCTGCTTGAGAAAGGCGAGCACCACCTCGAAGGTTTCATAAGGGTGCTGGACCACAAGGTCCTTGGATTTGATCGCGGCAAAGCAATCGCCCCCAAACTCTCGGATTCGCTCGGGAAAGCGGGGAGTGAAGGGCGGGAACTTCAAGTCGGGCCGGCCCTCGTCGACCAGCAGCGACAGGTCAGCAATACCGAGCAGGTTGCCGCTTTCGGTGATGATCGCGTCCGCGCCGCCCAGTTCGTCCTTCAATACCGCGGCGAGTGCGTCGGAGATGCCGGATTCCAGCTCGAGGCGGATCACCCGGCCGCGACGGCGGCGCTTGATGGCGTTCGCGAAATAGCGGACCAGATCCTCCGCTTCTTCCTCGATCTCGATATCGCTGTCTCGCAGCACGCGAAAACTGGCCGCTGCGCCCACGTCATAGCCGGGGAACAACAACGGCGCGAACCGCTTCAGGATCGTCTCCACAGCCACATAGCGGGCGACCTCACCCGGCAGCCGCACGAAGCGCGGCGTTGATGCTGGCAGCATCACCAGTTCGCGGATCGGTTCGTCGTCTGAGCGGCGTACCAGGTCGAAGATGACGCTGAGGCCGCGATTGGGAATGAATGGAAACGGATGCGCCGGGTCGAGCGCCTGCGGCGTTAGCGTCGGAAAGATCTGCTCGAGAAAGTGCGTTTCGAGCCACCTCGATGTTTCATCGTCGATGGCATCGCGGCGAAGGACGAACAAGGACGCGTCATCCAGCGCCAGGCGAAGATCGCCCCACACCGCCTGCTGGCTGTCCATCAGCCGATCGGCCTCCGCGGTGATGGCGGAAAGCTGCTGCGTCGTGGTCAGCCCATCCGCGGACCGCTGGTCGACGTCCTGCTTCTGTTGGCCCTTCAGCCCGGCGACGCGAACCATGAAAAACTCGTCGAGGTTCGAACCGGAGATCGATAGAAAGCGCAGCCGTTCGAGCAATGGGTGCGCCGTATTGCAGGCTTCTTCCAGCACGCGTCGATTGAAGGCGAGCCAGGACAGTTCGCGATTGAAGTACCGGTCCCCGCCTGCGCCGTCGAATGGATCATCGTCGCGAGCGGCAAGGCGGGTCAGGTGTGCGGGCCGGCTCATGCAACGTCCCTTCGCGGCGCGATCAGCCCTGCGTCGAGCAGGGCGTTACGCGCGAAGGGAATCGACAACCTCTTGCGCCGCTCGAAAGCTTCCTGGTCCAGCAGATCCACCGTGCGCATAACGGCCAGATGGCTGCGTTCGATCCGGCTCGCAAGCCAGTCGAGAAGATCGGGACGGGCGTCGAGCCCGCGCCGGGTGAAAAGATGTTCAAGCAAGGAGCGCATCAGCGCGTCATCGGGCGGTTCGATGACGGCAACGTTACTGGCCGCAAGGCGTGAGCGAAGATCCGGCAGTTTTATCGCCCAGGCCGGCGGCGCGGCATCCGCGACCATCAACAATGGCAGCCGTTCCGCTTGCGCCCGGTTCCAGGCGTGGAACAAGTCCGCTTCGGGCACCTGCTCCGCATCGTCGATAATGGTGCCACCGCTCTTCGCGGCAAAGATTCGGGCGAGCAAGCTGCGTCCGGATTTGCGGGGGCCGACGAGCAGCGCCGCCCGCACCGACCAAGTCCCCCAATGGTCCAACAGGTGAACGGCCCGCACATTCGACGGGGAAACCAGAAAAGCGTCGTCACGCGGCACCGCGGGCCAGGCCAGCGGTAAGGCGATCTGGCTCATTCCGCTCCTCGGCCCCCCGTTACGTTGTCGCGCGACAGGTCCGGCGGCAGCAGTTGCGGCACCCGCCGGATGCGAATGGCGGTTCCGCTGCCGAATACCTGGTACCCGCGCGCCTCCACCGCGGCACGGAACCCGTCGGGATCACCGTCAAAGGTGACGCGCAGCACCGACACCCCGCCCAACGCAAGGCTGGTCGTCTGGGCTGATCGAACCCCCGGCACGCCGCGCAGGATCGATTCGATGTTAGCAACTGCCGAGGCGCTTGGCGTGTCGGCCTGCACCGTGATCGCGATTCCCGGCGAGTTCGGAAGAGTCGCGGGGTTGTTCAGGTCGTTGATGACGCCGTCGAGCGAACCGTCCCCATCACCTTCGTCCGTTGTGACCGGGGTTGGCGCTGGCGGCGGTGAGAGGGTCGGATCAACCGACAGTACCCCTTCACGCAGGGCCCGGGCATACATGTCGTCCAGTCGCTTGACGCCCGCATCCAGAAGCTGGGCGATGCCGGCAGAGCTGCCGACCCGCAACGTAAAGCTGCCGATCAGGCGATTGTCGGGGCCATGCCGCGCCTGAAACACGCCGATGACAGGGCCGCCGGGCCATTGCCGAAACAGCCTGACCACCGGGATCAGGATGTCGGACGCGCCATATTGGTCGATAATCGTTCGCCACCAGCCGCGCCCTGGGCGCTCGACCTGTCCAACGTTGAGGAGAAGCGAATCGGCTCCGGTGCCGGCCGGCCTGATGTAATCGATCGCGCTGTTGCCGGTCCGGAACCGGGCCCAGGCGCGTTGCCAGTCCGTCGTCTGCTCGAATACCGTGCCGACCCCACCCGACCACTGCACCGGAACGACCAGCATGGGCGGGGACCGGTCGGCATAGGCGCTGATGCCGAGCAAGCTCGCGGCGCGCGATCGATTGAACAGCACGCCCAGCTTCGCAACGTACCGCTTCGGACCGATCTGTTCGTTCTCGACCACGATGCCGGATACGATCTGGTCCAGCGTGCCGTCGCCGATCGCCGCGCCGCCTCCGCCCAACCGGTTGGAAAGCTGCACCCATGCCTTGCGCTGCGCCAGGCGCCAGCCGCCATAGCGCGCCTGGTCGGCAGTGGGCGCGGCCACATCGACCGTCACGCCCGACACCTCATAGCTGCCGGAACTGTCGACGGGCGCAACGCCGCGAGCAGTATCGACCTGCGCCGATGTGCTGTGCCCTGCCCCTATGGCGAGCGCGACAGCCGCGCCGGCGGCAAGAAAGGGACGAAAACGCATTGCCCGCCTTTTGGCGAAGCAGACGTGGAAATCCAAGCGCGTTGTGGTTAGTCGCCAGGAATGGCCGAAGACACCTCCTCCGCATCCTACACCTACGCCGACGCTGGCGTGTCGATCGCGGCCGGCAATGCGTTGGTGCGCGCCATCGCGCCCCTCGCCCGCGCCACCCGCCGTCCGGGTGCCGATGCGGACCTGGGCGGCTTTGGCGGGATCTTCGATCCCAAGGCGGCGGGCTTTAAGGACCCGTTGCTGGTCGCCGCCAATGACGGTGTCGGCACAAAGCTGAAGCTAGCGATCGAATGGGACCGGCACGAGGGCGTCGGCGTCGACCTTGTCGCGATGTGCGCCAACGACCTGATCGTTCAGGGCGCAGAGCCGCTGTTCTTCCTCGATTATTTCGCGAGCGGTCGGCTCGATGGAGCGATTGCGGAGCGGGTGGTCGCCTCCATCGCGGAAGGATGCAAGCAAGCCGGCTGCGCGCTGATCGGGGGTGAAACAGCCGAAATGCCCGGCATGTATGCAGAGGGCGATTATGACCTTGCCGGCTTCTGCGTCGGGGCGGTGGAGCGCGACCAGTTACTGACCGGCCAGCATATCGCGCCGGGTGATGTCATCCTTGGCCTCGCCTCCTCGGGCGTGCATTCCAATGGCTTCTCGCTGGTGCGCCGGCTCGCGGCCGACAAGGGCTGGCGACTCGACCGCCCGGCCCTGTTCGACGCGGACCGGTTGTTGATCGACTGGCTGATGGCGCCGACCCGCATCTACGTCGCGAGCTTGCTGCCACTGCTGCGCGCCGGGCAGATCCGGGGCCTCGCCCATATCACCGGCGGCGGATTGCTGGAGAACGTGCCCCGCGTGCTGCCGCGCGACACCCACGCCGTGATCGACGCGGACAGCTGGCCCTTGCCGCGATTGATGGCATTCCTCCAGGCGCAGGGGGCGATCGAGCCGGAGGAGATGGCGCGCACCTTCAACACCGGCATCGGCATGGTCGTGATCGCGGGCCCGGATGAGGTGGAGCGCGTCACGGCCTCGCTGACCGACGCTGGCGAAACGGTGCACCGTATCGGCCAGATCGAGGACGGTCCTCGCGGCTGCACCGTGCGCGGCAGCACCGACGTCTGGAGCGCGCGGTCGGATTGGAGCGCTACGCACCATGGCTGATCCGGCGCGGGTCGCTGTGCTTCTGTCCGGCCGCGGGTCCAACCTGCGCGCCCTGGTCGAAGGAGCGCAGGGCTACCGCGTCGTGCTGGTCGCGTCGGACAAGCCGGATGCTGGCGGGCTCGCCTGGGCCGCGGAGCAGGGCATCGCCACCTTCGCGCTCAGCCCGCGCGGGATCGGCAAGCAGACCTATGAAGAGGCGCTGGATGCAGCGTTGTGCCAGGCCGGGGTGCAGGTGATCGCGCTTGCGGGGTACATGCGCCTGCTGTCCGATGCCTTTGTGGATCGCTGGCGCGGGCGGGTGATCAACATACATCCCTCCCTACTGCCCAAATATAAAGGGCTCGACACCCATGCCCGCGCGATCGCCGCCGGCGATGCGGTTGCGGGCTGTTCGGTGCACCTGGTCACGGAGGAATTGGACGGGGGCGACCTGCTCGGCCAGGCAGAGGTGCCGATCCAGCCAGGCGATATCCCGGACAGCCTCGCCGCCCGCGTGCTAGTTGCGGAACATCAGCTTTACCCCCGCGTCTTGTCGGAGTTCAGCCGAGCCATGACCGATCACCCCGCCCTGCCCCGCCTTCGCGAGCTCGCCCATGCCCTGCCAGGCACGGAGGAGCGCCCAAGCCACGGGCAACCGACCTTCTTCGTTGAGGGCAAGATGTTCGCCCAGTTCCGTGACGACCATCATGGCGACGGCCGAACCATTGTCGCGATCAAGGCCAGCTCTCCCGACGAGGCTTCCATGCTGATCGAGGCTGCGCCCGAACTCTACTCGAAAGTGGCGTACTTCCGGCCGGAATGGGTCGGGCTCAACCTTGTCGATCCGGACTGGCAGCTTGTTGAGGATCGCGTGGCGCAAAGCTGGGAGCTCGCGGCACCCAAGGCTCTGCTGGAAGCGGGCGGCCGGTGAGCGAAAGCGCGGATCAGGCGCGCACTCGCCGCCGCTGGATCAGCTTGGCCGAATTTGTGGCGGTCGCCGGCCTGGTCATCGCCGCGCTCGGCTTCTGGAACAGCTGGTCGGAACGCCGCGACGCGCAGGCGGACCGCGCCCAGGCCGCCCAGGATGCAGCCAAGAAGTCCCGCTATGTGCTGAGGGGTGAGGTCGCGTCGGACAAAGCGGTCAAGCTGACCCGCGACGAAAATCACCCGCTCAGCGAAGCACGGGTCAGCTTTCCCAAGGCGCTCGGCGTCGGGCCCGAGGACGCGCTGGCCGACTCGATCAACGCCGACTGGTTCGCAAAGCCGCTGCTAAAGCTGACGGACGGCGGTCCCGACGAAAGGACCGGCCGCCTGCCGGTGCTGATCACCTACACCTACAACGACGCCGATGGAGAGCATCGCGGAAGCGGCATCTATGACGTGATCTGGCAGACCAGGGCCGGCACCCTGCCGCTGCAAGGTCGCCGGTTCACCATCGCCAACTTCCGCTTGCGCCATGCTGGCGGCAGCCAGGCCGAACTCGATCGGTTGTGGACCAAGCCCTGACTGGCTGGTCAGCGCGGAAGCACCTTAGCCCTAAAGCTCTCGCGCATAGACGACGTCGTCGAACCAGGTAGATCCGACGAGAAATCGGCGCTCCCCGCGCAGCGTGAAATCCTGCCGCTCGTAGAAGGCTCGCGCGCGAGCGTTGGTGGCGAGCACGCCCAACCATAAGGTCCGAGCCCCGAGCGCCCGCGCATCGTCGGCGGCGCGCTGCATCAACTGCGCTCCGAGCCCCTGGCCCTGGCAGCGGGACAGCGAATAGATACGCCGCAGCTCGATGTCCTGCGGGCCGAGCTGCATCGGCAGGTCGGGTCGCGTCAGGACCGAATAGCCCAGCGGTGCGCCGCCGTGTTCATGTTCGGCGAGCATGACAACACTGTCCGGGTCACCTGTCCACGCCGCGAAAGCGTCCGTGGAGCTCTTGCGCGCAACATGGGCGATGATGTCGGGGCCGGCGAGCACACCGGCAAAGGTGTCGAGAAACGTAGCAGCCGCGACCAGCGCGGCCGCGGCGGCGTCGTCGGTCGACGCGCGCCGCAGCCGCCAGGACATCAGCCAACGATCTCGTTCGGCTGGAAGAAATACGCGATCTCGATCGCCGCGTTCTCGTCGCTGTCGGAACCGTGGACGCTGTTCGCCTCGATCGACTCGGCCAGCTCCTTGCGGATGGTGCCCGGCTCGGCATTGGCGGGGTTGGTCGCGCCCATGATGTCGCGGTTGCGCTTCACGGCGTCCTCGCCCTCAAGCACCTGCACGACCACGGGACCCGAGATCATGAATTCGACCAGGTCGTTGAAGAAGGGGCGCTCGCGGTGAACGGCGTAGAAACCCTCGGCCTGCTCGCGGGTCATCTGGATGCGCTTGGACGCGACGACGCGCAGGCCGGCTTCCTCCAGCATCTTGGTGACCGCGCCGGTCAGGTTGCGGCGGGTAGCGTCGGGCTTGATGATCGAAAAAGTACGGTTCGCGGCCATGACGGTCACGCTGCTCCTGCTCTGGTGTGGGAAGTCGCCGGGCCTCTAGTCGGCGGGTCGGGCGGATGCAACCGCCACGCCGGGCTGCTTCATCAGGCGGCCTGTTCCCAGCGCCCGGCCTCATTCTGCTTCCAATAGCGCCGCTCCACGCCTTCCCGCTCGCCCAATCCCTTCCACGCCGCACGCGCCGCCCGGATCGCGTCCTCGTCGAAGAAGTGAAAGGCACGGTCGAAATCGAGCGCTTCATCACGCCACATGCCATCCACCAGCGCGATAAAGCGCGCGCCGTTGGCGGCGTTGACGTCAGGCGCGATCAGCACCGGTTGGGCACGATCGTCGCCCGCCCCCAATTGCGCATGGGGCAGGAAAGAGTCGGGAACGTAATTCCACAGCAGCCGGTCAAGCGCGGTGCGCTGGTCCGCGTCCTCCGATACGACCAGCAGCCGGGCGCCGCTCCCGATCACCTTTTCGACGATCCTGGGCAGCGCCCGGTCGAGCGGCATGGCGGTGAGGTGGTAGAAGTCTACCTGCACCGCCCGCCCCTCAGCGCTCCAGGTTCTGGGAAACGAAGCGGTCGAGCAAACGCACCCCGTAACCGGTCGCGCCCTTGTCATGGTGGGTGCCCGGCTTGTCGGACCAGACCATGCCGGCAATGTCGAGGTGCGCCCACTTCACGCCCTCTTCGATGAAGCGGCCGATGAACTGTGCTGCCGTGATCGAGCCTGCGCCCTTGCCGCCGATGTTCTTCATGTCGGCGATGGGCGAGTCGATCATCTTGTCGTAGGTCGCCGACAGCGGGAAACGCCACAGTCTGTCGTCGCTGGCCAGCCCCGCCGCGATCAACTGTTCGGCAAGCCCGTCATCGTTGCTGAACAGCCCGCCATTTTCGTTACCCAACGCAACGATCATCGCGCCGGTAAGGGTGGCGAGGTCCACGATCGTGGTCGGCTTGTGGTTGCGCTGCACCCAGGTCACCGCATCGGCCAGCACCAATCGCCCTTCGGCATCCGTATTCAGCACCTCGATGGTCTGGCCGGACATGGACGTCAGCACGTCGCCTGGACGCGTCGCGTTGCCGTCGGGCATGTTCTCGACCAGCCCCATGACGCCCACGACGTTTGCCTTCGCCTTGCGCAGCGCCAGTGCCTTCATGGTCCCGGCAACCGCACCGGCGCCGCCCATGTCCCACTTCATGTCCTCCATGCCCGCGGCGGGCTTGATGGAGATACCGCCCGTGTCAAAGGTCACGCCCTTGCCGACCAGCGCCGTCACCGGATCGCCCTCGCCGGCGCCGTTCCACCTCAGCGCAAGCAGCCGTCCCTCGCGCGCCGAACCCTGGCTAACGCCAAGCAGCGCGCCC
>Ga0210040_10003767_pt1 | contig 20277 bp, 16 predicted proteins | sample CryGeyCG12114_NA_FD_185462 | JGI IMG/M metagenome (GOLD analysis project Ga0210040, IMG submission 185462) | Groundwater microbial communities from aquifer - Crystal Geyser CG19_WC_8/21/14_NA (SPAdes) (version 2) | ecosystem: Environmental > Aquatic > Deep subsurface > Groundwater | place: USA... | reverse complement strand
AGCACCTCCGCCTTCCCGGGATGCCGCACGAGCGGGCCCTGGGGACGGCGTTCCGGCTGCTCGACCTCGGCTTCTTCCGCGTGGGTGGGGAGGCGTACGCCGAGGCGAACCAGAGCTACGGCCTGGCGACCGTCCGCAAGGAGCACGTCTCGCTCGAGGGACGCTCGGTCGTCTTCGACTACATCGCCAAGTCGGGCAAGGAGCGTGTCATCAGCCTGGGCGACGACCTGGTGCGGGCGTCGGTCGAGGAGCTGCTGGCCCGTGCCGAGGGCGAGGAGCTGCTGGCCTACCAGACCGAGGACGGGGAGTGGCACGACGTCACGTCCACCGACATCAACGCCTACGTCAAGGACGTGGTGGACGGGACGGTCTCGGCCAAGGACTTCCGCACCTGGCACGGCACCGTGATCGCGGCGGTCGCCCTGGCCCGGGCGAACGAGGCGGCCACCACCCCGAGCAAGCGCAAGCGCGCCGTCTCCTCGGCCATGAAGGAGGTATCGACCTACCTCGGCAACACCCCGACCGTGGCCCGGGCCTCCTACGTGGACCCGCGCCTGGTCGACCTGTTCAACGACGGTGTCACCATCGCCCCCGACCTGGTGGGCACGAGCAAGGACCTGTCCGACGGGACGACGCACGGCAAGGTCGAGAAGGCCGTCCTGGCTCTGCTCGCCGCGCCCAAGAGCGAGATCCGGGCGGCCAAGCGGGAGGGTCGACCGGTCGTCGCGGTCTGACGGGTCGCTCCACGCCGACGTGCCGGCGCCGCCGCGATGAGTTCCGCGGTGCCGGGCGGTCCACCTCCTGACCGGACCACCACCTTCCCAGGAGCACCCATGGGCCTCGTCCACATCGAGCTGTTCGCCACCCTCGACCTCGTCGGGCAGGCTCCCGGCGGTCCCGAGGAGGACCCGGAGGGGTTCGCCTTCGGCGGCTGGCAGGCACCGCTGCTGGACGAGGTCGCCGGAGCGCAGGTCGCCGCCGCGTACGAGGGCACGGACGCCCTGCTGCTCGGCCGGCGGACCTACGACCTGTTCGCGGCCTACTGGCCGCACCAGGAGGGCGGTCAGGACGACGGCATGGCAGGTCTGCTCAACCGCGTCCCGAAGTACGTGGCCTCCCGCGGCCGCCCCGAGCTCTCGTGGACCGGCTCCACCCACCTCGGCCCCGACCTCGCCGGGGCGGTGCGTGAGATCCGTGGGCGCCACGAGCACGTGACGGTGATCGGCAGCCTGGACCTGGTGCAGACCCTCCTGCGCGAGCGGCTGTTCGACCGGCTCGACCTATGGGTGCACCCGGTCGTGCTCGGCCAGGGCAAGAAGGTCTTCGCCGGCGGGGCGGTGCCCACCACCCTCACGCTGCTGGAACCGCCGGCCGTCAGCCCGAAGGGCACCGTCTACCTGCGCTACGCGCTGGCCGAGGGGACGCCTGGGGTGGGGGACATGGCCGCCCGGACCGGGGGTGGGGCGTGACGCCTGAGCGGTGGCGCCCGGGGCTGCTACGGGGTGGTGGTGCTGGTGGGCCTAAGTGGACTTGAACCACTGACCTCTGCCTTATCAGGGCAGCGCTCTAACCGACTGAGCTATAGGCCCGCGTACCTGCGGGTCGCGACCGACTGGGAGCCGGGCGCGACTCGCAAGATTAGCCCATGGCCGCCGGGCCGCTCAAATCGTGCCGTCCGTTCGGCCGTCCTTGCACCCGGGAGGTGGTGCTGCACCCCGACGTACGGGTGCGGCGCCACCTGCCGGGTGCGGGGAAGGCGGTCAGTCCTCGGCGAGGGTGACCTCGAGGCCACCGAGCATCGAGGCGGCCAGGTTGTAGAGGAACGAGGCCAGGGTGGCCAGCACCGTGGCCAGGATGACGTCGAACACCGCGATCACCGCGGCGGCACCGGTCACCCGCTGCGTGCTCAGGTAGTCCTCCACCCGGAACGGGGTGGTGTCCCCCGGGCTGGAGAGCACCGCAGCCACGATGTCGTTGATCGAGCTGAACAGACCCGAGGTGCTGAGCACCACCCAGACCGCGTACACCGCGACCACGAGCACGATGCCGGCGGCGATGGAGAACAGGAACGCGGTCTTCATCACCGACCACGGGTCCAGCCGGCTGAGCCGGAGCCGGGCCTTGCGCGTCCGGCGCGCCGGGCTGGCCGGCGGGCGGGACGTCGACAGCTGCTCGCCGACCTTGCCGGCGACCGCTCCGGACGCGGCACCGGCCGCTGCTGCCGGGAGCACCGTGGTGGCCGCGGAGCCGGCTCCCACCGGGCTCTGCTGGCCGGGCTCGGCCGTGGCCGGCTGTCCGCCGCGGGCCTGCGGGGCCGTGTCCCCGTTCGCCCGTGCCGAGGGGTTTGCCCCCTGGCGGAACTGCTGCAGCGTGCTGGGCCCGGCTGCCGGCCGGGTCGTCGTCGCGTCGGTGGTGGCCGCCGCACCCTGCTCGCCAGCCTTGGCCGCCGGGGCCACGCCGTCCGCTCCCTCGGTGACGGGCTCAGCGCCGTCCTCCGCTGCGTGAGCCGGCGCAGCGGCGGACCGCTCGAAGCCGAGCGTCTCGGTGAGCCTGTTCCAGAAAGACCTGGGCCCGGTGGTCGTCGCGGAGGTCGTGCCCGCCGACGCGTCGGCCGCCGGGCTGCCGCCGGGGGCCTCCTCTGTCGTCGTCGCCGCTGCGGGTTCTGCCGCCCGCGGCGGCGCCTCCGGGGAGGCGGCCTGGCGCAGCTGCTGCGGACCCGAGCCCGGCCGGTTCGGCACCGGAGCGGGACGCAGGTCTGCGGCACCCGGCCGGCCACGCTCGGCACCGGCACCGGCAGGCGCGCCCTGCTGGGACCGCTCGGCCACGCTCGGGCGCTGCGCGGGGGCCTGTCCCGTCGTCGGCTGACCCGGTCGCTGGGCGGCACCGGAGCCGGATGCTGCCGGGGGGTTGAACCCTGGCTGGCCGGACCCGGGCTGGGCCTGGCCCTGGCGGGCCGGGGCAGCCGTGGGGCGAGACGGACCGGGCCCGAACTGGCTCGGCACCGGCTGACCGGGCCTCGTCGACCGGGACGGCTGCTGGGCAGGCCGCGGGTCGGCGGCCGCCGGTCCTCCCGGACCTGACCCGACCGCGCTCGAGCCGGCGGCGCTCGGGGACGAGCCCGGCTGGGCCGGGCGGGTGGCCCGCGGCGGGGCCGCGGCCGAGGTGGGTCCTGCGGGCGGGAGCGGGGTCTGGCGACCCGGCAGCGGAGGCGGCGTCCAGCCGGAGGCGGTCGGCTGCGGACCCGAGGGACGTGGTGCCGCGGTACCCGGCCGGACTGCGGAACCAGCCGGACGGGAGGAGCCCTCGGCCGAGGAGTCGCGGACCGGCGGCAGCTGCGCGGTGGGCTGGTCTCCCTCGCCCTCGCTGTGGTCGCGTCCAGGGCTCACGGGTGGGCGGCCGTCGGGCCCCCGGCCCGGCTGCTGGTCACTCACTGTCGTCCTCCTCGCGGTCCGTCGGCGCGTCGCCGTCGAACGTGCCGTCGTCACCCACGCGGTCGTCCAGCTCCCCGGTCTCCAGCACACCGGGCTCGGCGGCCACCTGCGACTCCTCGATCGCCAGCGCAGCCTCGGCGGCTTCCTGCTCCACCTCGGCGACCCCTTCCGCGACCGCCTCGTCGATGGCGGCGACCTCAGCCGTCGTCTCCGGGTTGAGCGCGATCACGACCACCGAGTCACGCTCGCCGACCCCGACGAACTTGACCCCCATCGTGTCACGTCCCTTCACCGGGACCTCGGTGACGGAGCTGCGCGTCACCTGACCGCTCGCCTTGATCGCGATCACCTCGTCGTTCTCCAGGACCACCAGGCCGCCGACCAGGGAGCCCCGGTCCTCGTTCAGCTTCATGGCCTTGATGCCCAGCCCGCCGCGGCCCTGCAGCCGGTACTCCGAGACCGCGGTCCGCTTGGCGAAGCCGCCATCGGTGACGGTGAACACGAAGTGGTCGTCCTCGGTCTCACCGGCCCGGATGACCGACATGGACAGCAGCTCGTCGTCGCTGCGGAACTTCATCCCGGTCACCCCGGAGGTGGCCCGGCCCATCGGCCGCAGCTCGTCGTCGCTGGCCCGGAACCGGATGCCCTGCCCCTTGCGGGAGATCAGCAGCACGTCGTCCTCGGCGGAGCACAGCTGGGCCCCGATCAGCTCGTCCGGCGTGCCGGAGGCCCCGTCCGGCTCGGCGACGTCGTCGCGGAAGTTGATCGCGATGATGCCCGCCTGGCGCGGCGAGTCGTACTGGGAGAGGGCCGTCTTCTTGACCAGGCCGCGACGGGTGGCCAGCAGCAGGTACGGCGCCGTCCGGTAGTCGCGCACCGCCAGCACCTGGGCGATCTCCTCGTCCGGCAGGAAGGAGAGCAGGCCGGCGACGTGGCTGCCCCGGGCGTCCCGGTTCGCCTCGGGCAGCATCCAGGCCTTCGCGCGGTAGACCCGGCCCTTGTTGGTGAAGAACAGCAGCCAGTGGTGGTTGGTGGTGGCGAAGAGCTGGTCCACCTCGTCGTCGCTGCGCAGGGTCGCCCCGCGGACCCCCCGGCCGCCGCGCTTCTGCACCCGGTAGAGGGCGGTCGGCGTGCGCTTGGCGTAGCCGCCGCGGGTGATGGTCACCACCACGTCGAGGTCGGGGATCAGGTCCTCGTTGGACAGGTCGCCGTCGGCGGAGATGATCTCGGTGCGCCGCTCGTCGCCGTACTTGTCGACGATCTCGCCGAGCTCGCTGCTGATGATCTGCCGCTGCCGCTCGGGACGGGCCAGGATGTCCTCGAGGTCGGCGATCACCCGCTCGTACTCGGCCAGCTGGTCGATGATCCGCTGCCGCTCCAGGGCGGCGAGCCGGCGCAGCTGCATGTCCAGGATGGCGACCGCCTGCGCGTCGTCGATGTCCAGCAGCGCCTTCAGCCCCTCGCGGGCCTCCTCGGTGCTCGGGCTGCGCCGGATCAGGGCGATCACGTCGTCCAGGGCGTCGAGCGCCTTGACCAGGCCGCGGTAGATGTGGGCGCGGGCCTGGGTGTCGGCCAGCCGGTGGCGGGTGCGCCGCTGGATGACCTCGACCTGGTGCTCGATCCAGAACGAGATGAACTGGTCGAGCCGCAGGGTGCGCGGCACGTCGTCGACCAGGGCGAGCATGTTGCAGCCGAACGTGTCCTGCAGCTGGGTGTGCTTGTAGAGGTTGTTCAGCACCACCCGCGGCTGGGCGTCCCGCTTGAGCACGATGACGAGCTGCTGGCCGGTCCGGGAGGAGGTGTTGTCGCGGATGTCGGCGATGCCGGAGAGCTTGCCGGTGTTCACCAGCTCGGCGATCTTCAGCGCGAGGTTGTCCGGGTTGACCATGTAGGGCAGCTCGGTGATGACCAGGTTGGTCCGCCCGGCCCGGTCCTCGTCGATGTCGACGACGGCCCGCATGGTGACCGAGCCGCGCCCGGTCCGGTAGGCGTCCTCGATGCCCTGGCGGCCGACGATCAGCGCGCCGTTGGGGAAGTCGGGTCCGCTGACCCGCTGCATGGCGGCCTCGAGCAGGTCCTCGGCGCTGGCCTCGGGGTGCTCCAGCGACCACTGCACCGCGGACGCGACCTCGCGCAGGTTGTGGGTGGGGATGTTCGTGGCCATGCCGACCGCGATCCCGGTGGAGCCGTTGACCAGCAGGTTCGGGAACCGCGACGGCAGGACGACCGGCTCGGACTCCTTGCCGTCGTAGTTCGGCTTGAAGTCGACCGTGTCCTCGGCGATGTCGCGGACCATCTCCATGGCCAGCGGCGCCATCTTGCACTCGGTGTAGCGCATCGCCGCGGCCGGGTCGTTACCCGGCGAACCGAAGTTGCCCTGCCCCGAGACCAGCGGGTAGCGCATCACCCAGGGCTGCGCGAGCCGCACCAGGGTGTCGTAGATCGAGGAGTCGCCGTGCGGGTGGTACTGCCCCATCACGTCGCCGACGATCCGCGCGCACTTGTTCCACCCGCGGTCGGGCCGGTACCCGCCGTCGAACATGGCGTACAGCACCCGGCGGTGCACCGGCTTCAGCCCGTCCCGGACGTCGGGCAGCGCCCGGCCCACGATCACGCTCATCGCGTAGTCGAGGTAGGACTTCTGGATCTCCTCCTGCAGATCCACCGGCTCCCGGCGGTCCGCCGGCGGTGCCTGGGGGGTCTCGGTCATCAGGAAACCTTCCTAGTTCTCATGAGCAACGCGGAGGTGCGGTACGCGGCAACTGGGCCACGCCGGTGAAGTCCGGCGAGGGGGGCGCTGGAGTGCCGAGAAGGGGCGTGGACGGGCCTGGCGGGAGCGCCGGAGCCTGCGGAGGCGCGGATGGTTGCCCCGAGCGGGACTCCAGCGCCCCCCTCGTCGGACGGTGAGGGCGGCCCTGGGCTAGATGTCAAGGAACCGGACGTCCTTCGCGTTGCGCTGGATGAACGACCTCCGCTGCTCGACGTCCTCACCCATCAGGATGGAGAACATCTCGTCCGCGCGGGCGGCGTCGTCCAGGGTGACCTGCAGCAGCACCCGCTGGTCGGGGTCCATCGTGGTCTCCCACAGCTGGTCCGGGTTCATCTCGCCGAGGCCCTTGTACCGCTGGATCTTGTTGTCCTTGGGCAGCCGCTTGCCCTCCTCCTCGCCGACCCGCAGCAGGGCGTCGCGCTCGGCGTCGGTGTAGGCCAGCTCGGCCCCGGAGTTCGACCAGTTGATCTTGAACAGCGGCGGCTGGGCCAGGTAGACGTGGCCGGCCTCGATCAGCGGGCGCATGAAGCGGAACATCAGGGTGAGCAGCAGGGTCCGGATGTGCGCCCCGTCGACGTCGGCGTCGGCCATCATCACGATCTTGTGGTAGCGCAGCTTGTCCACGTCGAAGTCGTCGTGGACGCCGGTGCCCAGGGCGGAGATGATCGCCTGGACCTCCTTGTTCTCCATGATCTTGTCGATCCGCGCCTTCTCGACGTTCAGGATCTTCCCGCGGATGGGCAGGATCGCCTGGATGCGCGGGTCGCGGCCGCCCTTGGCCGAGCCGCCCGCGGAGTCGCCCTCGACGATGAAGACCTCGCACTCCTCCGGGTTGGTCGACTGGCAGTCGGCCAGCTTGCCGGGCAGGCCGCTGCGGCCGAGCAGGCCCTTGCGGTCGCGGGCGGCGTCGCGGGCCTTCCGGGCGGCGAGCCGGGCGATGGCGGCGGCCTGGCCCTTGCGGATGATCTGGCGGCCCTCGGCCGGGTTCTGCTCGAACCAGTCGCTCAGCTTGTCGTTGACCACCTGCTGGGTGAACGAGCGGGCCTCGGTGTTGCCCAGCTTGGTCTTGGTCTGGCCCTCGAACTGCGGCTCGGCCAGCTTGATCGAGATGATGGCGGTCAGGCCCTCCCGGATGTCCTCGCCGGAGAGCCGGTCCTCCTTCTTCTTGACCAGGCCCCAGGTCTCGGCCCACTTGTTCGTGGTCATGGTCAGCGCCGCGCGGAACCCCTCTTCGTGGGTGCCGCCCTCGTGGGTGTTGATCGCGTTGGCGAAGGTGTGGACCGACTCGTTGTAGGAGGTGTTCCACTGCATGGCCAGCTCCAGGCTCAGCCCGGCCTCGGGCCGCTCGGCCTCCACGTCGATGACGGAGCCGTGGATGACCTCCTTGGTGCCGATCAGGTACTTGACGTAGTCGACCAGGCCGTCGGCGTAGCAGAAGGTGTCGGTGAGCGGCTGCCCGTTCTCGTCCACCCGGTCGGGCCGCTCGTCGGTGATCGAGATGGTCAGGCCCTTGTTCAGGAACGCCATCTCCCGGAAGCGGGTGGCCAGGGTCTCGTAGGTGTAGACGGTCGTCTCGAAGATCTCGTCGCTGGCGTAGAAGGTGACCGTGGTGCCGGTCTCGGTGGTCGGCTCGTGCTGCTCCAGCGGACCGTCCGGCACGCCGAGGGAGAAGGCCTGGGACCAGCGGTAGCCGTCACGCCGGACCTCGACCACCAGGTGGGCGGACAGCGCGTTCACCACCGAGACGCCGACGCCGTGCAGGCCGCCGGACACCTTGTAGCCGCCGTTGCCGAACTTGCCGCCGGCGTGCAGCACGGTGAGGGCGACGGTGACGGCGGGGATGCCCTCCTTGGGGTGGATCTTGACCGGGATGCCGCGGCCGTTGTCGATCACCCGGATGCCACCGTCGGGCAGGACGCGCACGTCGATGGTGTCGCAGTAGCCGGCCATCGCCTCGTCGACGGAGTTGTCGACCACCTCCTGGACCAGGTGGTGCAGACCGCGCTCGCCGGTCGAGCCGATGTACATGCCGGGACGCTTGCGGACCGCCTCCAGCCCCTCGAGGACGGTGATCGACTCCGAGTCGTAGGCGCCCGGGTTGTTGCTGCCCACGTTGCGCGGGGCCTCGACGGTGCGGTCGGCGGGCAGCTCGTCGCTGGACGCCGGCCCGATCGTCACGCCGTCGACCTCGCTGGTCTCGACGTCGTCGGAGGCCAGGTAGCTCTCCAGCGCCTGCTCGGCGCCGGCGTCGGGGCCGGGAGCAGTGGGGTCGGTCTCGACGGGGTGGTCGTGGTTCTCGTCCGTCACCGGCACGGGCTCCTGTCGCAGAGGCGCCGCCGGACCCAGCACCTGGCCGGCCCGGAGGGGCACGGTCGTCGGGTGGCGGGAAGGCGGCAGTCACAACCAGCTGGGCCGGTGGGCCCGACTGCCCGGACCCCGGCACCCTGAGCAGGGCGCACCGCGGTCCGTGCTCCGATCTTAGCGCGGCAGGAGCGGGATCGGGCACCCCGGAGGGGGTGTGCGGGCCCCGGATCGGTCCTGGCTGGCCTTTGCCGGGCAACTGAGGACCACCGGAGGTCCTCGGAGGGTCCCCGTACGCACCCGGACTCGTCCACGGGCCCCTGAGGCCTTCTCGCCGTCACGGCCACGGCCGGCTCAGCCGTAGGTGTCCCGCGGGCCGCGGCCGTCGCGGACCGACAGCCGTCCCTTCTTCCACGACGGCCCGTCCGGCCCGCTCACCTGCACCCGGGTGACCGTGCCGTCGCCGAGCGCGCCGTTCAGCATGGCCACCAGCTGGGGGGCCATCAGCCGCAGCTGGGTGGCCCAGGCGGTGGAGTCGGTCCGGACGCTGAGCACCGTGTCGGTGTAGGAGACGGGCTGGGAGTGCGCCGCGTTGACCGGTCCGACCAGACTGGCCCAGCGGGCGAGCAGGCTGTGCAGGTTGACCTCGGTGGTCCAGCCCTTGCTCTCCACCAGCCGCTCGACGGCGTCGCCGAGCCGCTGCGGGTCGCGGTCGTCGGGGTGCGCGCCGGAGACCTGGGGACCGGGGCCCGGCCGGCCCCGGACGCCGTAGCGGGCACTGGCCTGGCGCTTCTTCTGGGTACGGGTCTGCCGGGTCTGCGCGCCCAGGGCCTGGGCGGTGGACCGGGCCAGGCCCAGCCCCCCGGGGTCGTGCGCCTCGGCGCCGTCGTCCGCGTCCGCCGCGGCGCCCTCTCCGACGGGGTCCGGGCCGGCGTCGTCGTCCCCGGGACCGGCGGACGTCGGCTCACCGCTCATCCGCGCATCCTAGGCTGCCCCACGACCACCAGCGGCCGGGTCGCGGGCTCCGCCCACGCCGACGCGCTCACTCCTCGGGGGAGACCTCGCCGGCGCGCACGGCGAACCGCCGTCCGTGCAGCTGCGCCGGCACGTCCGCCCCCACCGCCGCGGTGATCAGCACCTGCTCGGCGGCGCTCACCCCGCCGGCGAGGCGCTCGCGCCGGGTGACGTCCAGCTCGGCGAAGACGTCGTCCAGCACCAGCACCGGCTCGATGCCGTCGGCCCGCAGCAGGTGGAAGCTGCCCAGCCGCAGGGCCAGGGCCAGCGACCAGGACTCGCCGTGGCTGGCGTACCCCTTGGCCGGCAGCACCCCGAGGGCGAGGGCGATGTCGTCGCGGTGCGGGCCGACCAGGGAGATCCCGCGCTGGATCTCCTCGCCCCGCCGCTCGTGCATCGCGCCGAGCAGGGCCTCGGCGAGCTCCTCGCGGCTGGTGGACCCGTCGAGGTCGACCGCGGACCGGTACTCGGCGGTCGCGTCGTTGTTGGTGGGGGCGATGTCGGCGTAGGCCGTGGCCGCGTGCGGGCCGAGGTCGGCCAGGGTGCTCAGCCGCGCCGCCAGCAGCTCGCCGCCGGCGCGGGCGAGGTGGGTGTCCCAGACCTCGAGCGTGGACGCGGCCTCCGGGGCCGGCGCACCCCCGCGACTGCGGCCGCTGAGCGACTTGAGCAGGGTGTTGCGCTGCCGCAGCACCCGGTCGTAGTCGGAGCGGACGCCGGCCATCCGGGGCCACCGCGTGACCAGCAGGTCGTCGAGGAAGCGCCGGCGCTCGGCCGGGTCGCCCTTGACCACGGCCAGGTCCTCGGGGGAGAAGACCACGGTCCGGAGCACCCCGATCAGCTCGCGGGCCCGGCGCAGCGGTGAGCGGTTGAGCTGGGCCCGGTTGGCCTTGCCGGGGGTGATCTCCACCTCCAGCTGCAGCTGGCGGGGGTCGTCCAACCCTGCCTGGACCCGGGCCCGGACCACGGCGCGCTCGGTGCCGAATCGCACCAGCGGGAGGTCGGAGGACACCCGGTGCGAGCTCAGCGTCGAGAGGTACTCGATCGCCTCGACCAGATTGGTCTTCCCCTGCCCGTTGGCCCCCACGAACGTGGTGACGCCGGCCCCCAGCGGGACGTCGACGCCGGTGTAGGAGCGGAAGTCGGCCAGCTGGAGGTGGTCGACGAACACGCGGTGAGCCTACCGGCGGTCCCGGGGACCGCCGGTGACCGCGGTCCTCAGCCGGGCAGCCGCATCAGCATGATGACGTGGCGGTAGTCGGTGCGGATCTCCCCGTCCAGCTCGGGCACCCCGGTCAGCTGGCAGGGCTTGCTGGGCGCGGTGAAGGCGAAGTTCACGTACGGGGTGTCGAAGGCGCCGAGCGCGTCCAGCAGGTAGGTCGGGTTGAAGCCGGCCGCGGTGACCGCCTGCTCGCCGCCCCCGGGCTGGTCGACGGTCGCCTCGATCGACTCCGACGCCTGGGCCTGGTCGCCGGTGGCCGCCTCCAGGGTGACCACGCCGTCGCCGATCAGCATCCGCAGCGAGGTGTTGCGCTCGGCCACCAGGGCGACGCGCTTGGCCGCGGCGATCGCCTCGGCGGTGCTCACCCGCACGTTGAGCACGGCAGCCGTGTTCATGATGTGGCGGACCTTGGGGAACTCCCCGTCCAGCAGCCGGGTGGTGGTCTGCCGGGCGCCGGACGCGCCGTGGCCCTCGAAGCCGATGATGCCGTCGCCGCTGCCCGAGCCGGCCAGGCTCAGGGTGACCTGCTCGCCGGCCGTCATCGAGCGCGACGTCTCGTTCAGCACCTTGGCCGGCACCAGCGCGCTGGCCGAGATCTGGGTCGCGGCCGGGTTCCAGGACAGCTCCTTGAGGGCCATCCGGTAGCGGTCGGTGGCCAGCAGCGAGATGGTGTCGCCCTCGATCTCGACCCGGACGCCGGTGAACACCGGCAGCAGCTCGTCGCGGCCGGCGGCGACCACGACCTGGGAGACGGCCTGGGCGAAGACGTCGCTGGGCACCGTGCCGGTGGACTCGGGCATGGTCGGCAGCGAGGGGTAGTCGGCCACCGGCAGGGTCTGCAGGGTGAAGCGGGCGCTGCCGCAGACCAGCTCCATCCGGCTGTCGTCGGCGCTGATGTCGACCGGCTTGGTCGGCAGGCTGCGGGAGATGTCGGCGAGCAGCCGGCCCGAGATCAGGACCTGGCCCTCGTCGGTGACCGTGGCCGCGACGGTGATCTGGGCCGAGGTCTCGTAGTCGAAGCTGGAGAAGGTGACCCCGGCCGCGTCGGCGCGCACCAGCAGCCCGGCCAGGATCGGCACGCTGGGCCGCATCGGCAGGCTGCGGGCGGCCCACTGGACCGCCTCGGCCAGGACGTCGCGTTCGAGTCGGATCTTCACGCTGTGTTCCTCAACCCCTCGTTCAGGCCGCGGTCGGGTCGGAGGACGCACCTCGCCGCGGACGTGCCCAGGAAGGGCTCGCTGATCATACCGACGGACGGCCGCTCCGCCAGGCGGCCGGGAATGGCACCTCGGGGGAGGTCAGCGGCGTTCGTGCGGCAGCAGCTCGCGCAGGTCCTCCGCGGCCGCCAGCAGCTCGTCCTGCAGCGGTACCAGCTCCTCCATGCCGGCGGGCACGGGGCCGGTGAAGACCGGGCGGATCTCGAAGACCAGGTCGACGATCTGGTCCCGGGTGGGGGTGGAGCGGCGCAGCAGCGTGGCCTCCCCGGCCAGCCGGCCGTACTCGTTCACCCGTCCACGCCAGCCGGGGTTGTCGACCGACTGCACGTCGGGCATCCGGGCCGCGAGCGCGTCCAGCGCCCGCTCCAGGCGGGACAGCTGCTCACGCCGGCGGTCGAGGTCGAGCGTGATCGGGGTCTCCGGACCGTCGTCGTCATCGCGCTCCCGACGCAGCAGCTTGTCCATGAACCCCACGAGATCCTCCTCGGCCGAGCGCCGCACGAGCCTGCTGCCCGTCGCGGTCCCCGCTGCCGATTGTGCCCTGCTCCCCGCCCCGACCGGCCGTCGTGCACAGGCTCGCCCTTCTCAGACTTGTAAGTCCATCCATCTACGTATGACATCTCGTCGTAGTCGTAGGTGCTGTGGATCCTGTGGACAACCGGCATCCGCCCCGGTGAGCGTGTCATTCGACCGCCGACGGGCCTGTGGAGTTCTCCGAACTACACGGGGAGATCTGTAGACGGGCTGCGAGCCGGGCCGCGTCACCTCGTCGTCGTCCCCCGCTCCCCCTGCCGACGTCCACAGTTGTCCACAGGCTTCTCCCCAGCTGTGCGGGAAGAGTCACAAGCCGGTGACGACTGCTCATCTCGAGGTGAGGTGGCTCCCGGGGAACCCTGCAGAGCGCGGGTTCGACCACAGGCCGAGGCCAGACCACCGACCGGGGCAGACAGAGGCGGTCGAGCTCGGACCACGCGAGCCGGGAACCTCTGGCAGGTCGGCGAGCCGGAGCACGAAGGGCGCGGAGCGAGGGAGGGGCGTCGGGCGTGGATGGGCCTGGCGGGAGCCCGCGCGAGCTAGACCCGCCACCGCGAGGGCAGGGCGCGGGCGGATGGTTGCCCGACGCCCCTCCCTCCGCAGCGCCCGTACCCGACCACGACGTGAGCGCAGGATCTGCCCTTGGGTCGTCAGGACGACCCAGGAGCGTCAGCGCTGCGAGGCCTGCTGCTTGATCCGGTTGGTCAGCTCGGTCACCTGGTTGAACACGCTGCGGCGCTCCGCCATCAGGGTGCGGATCTTGCGCTCGGCGTGCATCACCGTGGTGTGGTCGCGGCCGCCGAACTGCTGGCCGATCTTGGGCAGCGACAGGTCGGTCAGCTCGCGGCAGAGGTACATGGCGATCTGTCGGGCGGTGACCAGGACGTGGGTGCGGCTCTGGCCGCACAGGTCGTCCAGGGTCAGACCGAAGTAGGCCGCCGTCTGGGCCATGATCATGCCGGTGGTGATCTGGGCCTCGCCGCCTTCGGGGATGAGGTCCTTGAGGACGATCTCGGCCAGCGACATGTCGACCTGCTGGCGGTTGAGGCTGGCGAAGGCGGTGACCCGGATGAGGGCACCCTCGAGCTCGCGGATGTTGGTCTGGATCTTGCTGGCGATGAACTCCAGCACGTCCGGTCCGGCGGTGAGGCGCTCCTGGGCGGCCTTCTTGCGCAGGATGGCGATCCGCGTCTCCAGGTCGGGCGGCTGGATGTCGGTGATCAGCCCCCAGCCGAACCGGCTGCGCAGCCGCGGCTCCAGGTTCTCCAGCAGCTTCGGCGGCCGGTCGGAGGTCATCACGATCTGCTTCTGGGCGTTGTGCAGGGTGTTGAAGGTGTGGAAGAACTCCTCCTGGGTCTGCTCCTTGCCCTCGAGGAACTGGATGTCGTCGATCAGCAGCACGTCGATGTCGCGGTAGCGGCGGCGGAACTCCGCGCCCTTGTTCTGGCTGATCGCGTTGATGAAGTCGTTGGTCAGCTCTTCGGTGGAGACGTAGCGGACCCGCACGCGGTCGAAGTAGTTGCGGACGTAGTGGCCGAGGGCGTGCAGCAGGTGGGTCTTGCCCAGCCCGGACTCCCCGTAGATGGTCAGCGGGTTGTAGGACTTGCCCGGGTTCTCGGCCACGGCCACCGCGGCGGCGTGGGCGAAGCGGTTCGAGCTGCCGATGACGAAGGTCTCGAAGGAGTACTTGGGGTTCAGCCGGGCGTCGGCGTCGCGACGCGGACGGTCGGGGTCGGTCGGCCCGTAGCCGTCGGCCGGGATGCTGGGGCCGGTCGGGGCGTACGCGCCGGCGCCGGCCGGGTGGAAGTCGGGGTCGCGGTAATCCTCGGCCCGGGCGAAGTCGTCGCGGATCAGGTCGCGACCGCCGCCGTCCCGGCTAAGGTCGCCGTAGCCGTCGACCCGTCCGCCCGGCCCGGGACGCTGGTCGTAGGCGGAGAAGTCGCGCCGCTCGTAGTCCGCGTCGCGGCCGAACTCCTCAGCGCGGTCGTCGGTGGGCGCCTTCTCGGCCGGCACCAGCGTCTCGTCCACCACCACGGCGACCTGGAGCGGCCGTCCGAAGAAGGCGGTCAGCTCGGCCTCGATGGTCGGGCGGAACCGGCCCTCGAGCAGGTTGCGGGTGAAGTTGTTCGGCACCGCCACCATCAGCAGGTCCTGGTGCAGCGTGACGGGGCGACCCGTCTCGAGCCACCGTCGCATCTCCGGCGGCGCAGCGGCGTGGATGTGCTCCCACGCCCTGGTGGTCGCGTCGACTGCGCTCTCGGGCGGCTCGCTCACTCGTTCTCCGCTGCGTTGGGTGCCTGAGGCCCGCGGACGCTCGACCGGGGACCTCGGCCGGGGCCGTCGGTGCTGGTCGATCGTGCTCGGGCGAACCGGGGTGTGTGATCAGGGGACTGGTGGCCGGGCGACCGGCCACCCCACGGCTGGGCGTCGTGCGATCGGGGATGCCTCACCTTAACCGTTCCACACAGTTATCCACACCTGTGCATGAGCAGTGGATGCAGCCAGTACCGGTCCCCCGGCAGCCCGTCGACACGGTGGCTGCGGTGGTGGACCGGGCGGAGCACCAACCGCCAGGGCGGCCGGGTCGACGTCGTGCGGAGGTCGTGCAGAGATGGTGCGGGACAGCGGAAACTTCAGCGACCGGGACGCTAGCAACCCCCCTGTCCTTCCGCAACCTGTTCGCCGACATCGGTGGAGCGGCACCGGCGTGTCGACTGGACTCCAGCCCGTCGGCCATCCGGTGCCGCCGCTCCGCCCCCCGCACGGGGTGGCGGGCGACCAGCCGGCACGACCGGTTTGACCACCCTGGGGCAGCCCCGTACCGTTGGCAGGTCGCTGTGCACCAGCGACCGCTGGTGCACGACCCTCGCAGGTCGGCCCGGCGTGCTCGACCGACATCGCACATCACCGACCTGGGGAGCCCTCCCGTGAGCAAGCGCACCTTCCAGCCCAGCCTCCGGCGCCGTAGCCGTACCCACGGCTTCCGCCTCCGGATGCGGACCCGCGCCGGCCGCGCCATCCTGGCGAACCGCCGCCGCAAGGGCCGCTCCGAGCTCTCCGCCTGAGCCTGCGCCCCCGTTGCTACCGCGAGCGTCTCGGCTGAACGCCTCCGAGGACTTCCGCCGGACCATCCGGCGCGGGGTCCGCGTGGGGCGCCCGACGCTCGTCCTGCACGTCGGTCCTTCGACCCACCCGGACGCGGTCCGGGTGGGTCTGGTCGTCTCCAAGGCGGTCGGTGGCGCGGTCACCCGGAACCGGGTGAAGCGCCGGCTCCGGCACCTCGCGGTCGGTGCGCTGGCGAGCACGCCCGCCGGCGTGGACGTCGTGATCCGGGCCCTGCCGGCGGCGGCGGACGAGGCGGCCACCCTGGGGGCGGACCTCACCGGAGCGTGGGCCAAGGCCCTGCGCCGGCTCGACGCCGCGCGACCGTGAGCACGTCGTCGTGAAGTACCTGCTCATCGGCCTGCTGAAGGTCTACCGGCTGGTGGTCAGCCCGCTGTACGGCGACGTATGCCGCTACCACCCCAGCTGCTCGGCCTACGCGCTGCGGGCGGTCGGGGTGCATGGGGCGGTCCGCGGCAGCTGGCTCGCCGGCCGGCGTCTGCTGCGCTGCCACCCCTGGGCCGCGGGTGGGTACGACCCCGTACCGGGAACCCCTGAGTTCGAGGAAGAAGTTCGTGATCAGAGTGCCCGAGCGGCGACACTGGAGCGGACGCACGACGAATCAGCACACGAGCACGGGCCGAGCGCGAACCCCGCGCCGGGAGCCCGAGCCGTGCGGCTCCGACCATGACCGAACTGCCGAGGACGCCCCCGTGGCGTCACGACGAGGTGTGAACTGATGGAAACGCTTCTCCCCGCGCTGCTGCCGATGGGGATCTGGGACCCCTTCATCGCCGTGGGCAGCGCCATCATGCAGCCTCTCTACTGGGTGGTGTCCGGGCTGCTGGTGCTGTTCCACACCCTGTGGTCCCCTGCTTTCGGCGCCGACTCGGGCTGGACCTGGACCCTCTCGATCGTCTCGCTGACCATCCTGATCCGGGTCGCGCTGATCCCGCTGTTCGTCAAGCAGATCAAGTCCTCCCGTGCGATGCAGCTGCTGCAGCCCAAGGTCCGCGAGCTGCAGAAGAAGTACGGCCACGACCGGGAGAAGCTCGGTCAGGAGACGATGAAGCTGTACAAGGAGAACAACGCCAACCCGTTGGCCTCCTGTCTGCCGCTGCTGCTGCAGTCCCCCATCTTCATCGCCCTGTTCCGGGTCCTGGACGGCGCCGCCCGGGAGATCCCTCGCGGGCACTGGCTGAACATCCACCCCGAGCTGCTCACCTCGCTGCACGAGGCGACCGTCTTCGGCGCGCGCATCTCGGACAAGTTCCTGCCCCTGACCGGCGGCTTCGGCAGCGTCCAGGTCGTGACCATCCTGCTCATCGTGGCCATGACCGCGACCCTGTTCATCACCCAGCTGCAGCTGATGCGCAAGAACATGCCGGCCGAGGCGCTGACCGGCCCGTTCGCCCAGCAGCAGAAGATGATGCTCTACCTCTTCCCGCTGATCTTCGCGATCGGTGGCATCAACTTCCCGGTCGGCGTCCTCATCTACTGGTTCGCCTCGAACCTGTGGACCATGGGCCAGCAGTTCTACGTGATCCGTCGCAACCCGGCTCCCGGCACCCCCGCCTACGAGTCGTGGGAGGAGCGTCGCCGGGCCAAGGGCAAGGACCTGCACGAGGCAATCGTCTCCGACCTCGAGGTCGAGGCGGAGGTGGCCGGCACCTCGGTCAGCCGGGTCATCCGTCAGCAGCCCCGCAAGCAGACCCGGTCCCAGCGCCGCGTCTGAGCCCCGGCTCCCCCAGCGGCGAGACACCCCGCCGGGGCCGCCGACCGCTACTCCCGGACGGTTGTCCGGTACGCCCACAACACGCAGGTCGCGAGGCCTGACGAGGAGGACCTGTGAACGACCAGGACGAGCAGGCCGCGACCCCGGCGGTGAGCGGGACGGCCACCGACGTGGTGGAGCCCACCGCACCGATGGCCGAGGGTGAGCCGACCGCGCCGGCACCGGAGGGCGAGGGCGGGACGGACAACCCGCTGGACACCGAGGCCGAGATCGCCGCGGACTACCTCGAGGAGCTGCTGGACATCGCCGACCTCGACGGAGACATCGACACCTACATCGACGGCGACCGGGCACACGTCTCCATCGTCAGCGAGTCGCAGGTGCTGGTGGGGGGCGGCGGTGAGGTTCTGGACGCGCTCCAGGAGCTGACCCGGCTGGCGGTGATGACCGAGACCGGTGACCGGAGCCGGCTGATGCTGGACGTGGCCGGCTACCGCGACCGCCGCCGCACCGAACTGCTCGAGATGACCGGTGTGGCCGTCGAGGAGGTGCGCAGCACCTCGGCGAAGGTGCCGCTGCCGCCGATGAACCCCTTCGAGCGCAAGATCGTGCACGATGCGGTGGCCGCAGCCGGCCTGGACAGCGAGTCCGAGGGCGAGGAGCCGAGGCGGCACGTCGTCGTTCTGCCCGCCTGACCCCGCGGTAGGAGCGGCACGAACAGCTCCTGCCCTGCGCAGCCTGCGTCCTCACCGGCCGCCATCCGCTCGCCGGATGGCGGCGGGTGTGGTCTGGGCCCGGGTCGGACCGTGCTCACGTGAAGTCGTTGTCGTGGCAGAGTCGGGGGCCGGCAGGGTCAGGACGAGGTGAGGATCAGGCGTGACGGCAGCGGAAGAGGTCTTCGGGGACCAGTACGAGTTGATCAGTCGATATGTCGACCTTCTCGGTACGAAGGGTGTCGAGTGGGGGCTGATCGGCCCGCGCGAGCAGGATCGGCTCTGGGACCGGCACGTGCTCAACAGCGTCGCGCTCGAGGGCCTGCTGCCCCAGGGCAGCACGGTTGCCGACGTCGGGAGTGGGGCCGGGCTGCCGGGGATCCCGCTCGCCATCCTGCGACCCGACCTCCAGGTCACGCTGGTCGAACCGCTGCTGCGGAGAGCGACCTTTCTCACCGAGACCCTCGACGAGCTGGACCTGCACGAGCGGGTCGCCGTCGTCCGCGCCCGCGCTGAGGACCACCGGGGGCAGTACGACGGCGTCGTGTCCCGTGCTCTGGCTCCGCTCGAACGCTTGGTCTCCTGGTGCGACCCCCTCCGCTCCCCCGCCGGCAGCATCCTTGCGCTCAAGGGACGGACGGCGGCCGACGAGCTGGCAGCGGCAGCCAGGACCCTGGCTCGGCGACGGCTGACCGGAGAGGTGCTGACGGTCCGAGCCCACGCCGACACCCAGCCCACCACCGCACTGCGCCTGGTGGAAACCGCTCGGCACTGATGGCGAGCAGCACGGCCCTGCGTGGCAGTTCCGTCCGGCCGGAGGTTCTCGGTAGCGTGAGGACCCGGACGTAGGGCGAGCAGTGAGGCGAGGCACGTGGGGCAGGACAAGGCGACGACAGCGGTCGCAGCGGGACTCGGCTGGCCGGCAGCCGTGACGCGGGACGGCCACGTGGGTTGGCCCCGGGTTCCACGTGAAACACTGCGGTGGCCGCAGGAGGCCAGCACAGGGCCAGGTTCGGGTAGCTCGCAGCCCGAGGAGCAGGTGACTGCTCAGCCCACCCAGGCTCCGGGCCAGGAGGACGAGTCGTCGGACAGCGGTTCCGGTGCAGGGGCGGCCGAACCGTCATCAGCGGCGCTCGAGCAGGCTGACCCGCCGGTCGAGCTCACCCGGAAGCTGTCGGAGGAGCTGCTGGTGCAGGTGACGGCGACGCCCACGACTCCCGCAACGCCCCCAACACCCCCGTCACCGGCAGCGGTCCCTCCCGCCGCGGAGCCGCCGCCGGTGATCCGGGCTCCGGGGCCACGCCGAGCTCGGTTCGACGAGGATGAGCAGGGCCTGCCGCCCGCTCCCGAGCCGGAGATGACCGTTTCACGTGGAACGAGCGCTCGACGGCCCCCCGTCCTGCCGGCTCCGCCCCAGACACGGGTGTTCGTCGTCGCCAACCAGAAGGGCGGCGTTGGGAAGACCACGACCTCGGTCAACCTGGCCGCTGCGCTCGCTCTTGGTGGCCTGTCCGTGCTGCTCGTGGACCTCGACCCGCAGGGCAACGCTTCGACGGCGCTGGGGGTCGAGCACTCCCCCGGTACGCCGGGCACCTATGAGGTGCTGATCGGTGGCGCCGACATCGCCACCCACGTCGTCGAGTCCGCCGAGGCGCCCGGGCTGCAGGTCCTGCCTGCCTCCATCGACCTGGCCGGCGCGGAGATCGAGCTCGTCTCGGTGGTCGCGCGCGAGAACCGACTGCTCCGCGCGCTGCGTGCCTACCTCGCCGACCACCACGTCGACTACGTCTTCTTCGACTGCCCGCCCTCGCTCGGGCTGCTGACGCTCAACGCGCTGGTGGCGGCCAACGAGATCCTCATCCCCATCCAGTGCGAGTACTACGCCCTCGAAGGCGTGTCCCAGCTGATGCGGACGATCAACCTGGTCAAGGGCGAGCTGAACCAGGAGCTCCGGCTGAGCACGGTCCTGCTGACCATGTTCGACGCCCGCACCCGGCTGGCTGCGATGGTCGCCGACGAGGTCCGCACCCACTTCGCCGAGGAGACGCTACCGACAGTCATCCCCCGCTCGGTGCGGATCTCCGAGGCTCCCAGCTACGGGCAGACCGTGCTGACCTACCACCCCGAGTCAGCCGGCTCCGTCTCCTACCTCCAGGCCGCGCAGGAGATCGCCCGACGAGGCGCCGACCCGGCCACCACCGACCACGTCCCCGCAGGAGCAACCCGATGACCACCACCACC
>Ga0210040_10003766_pt1 | contig 20280 bp, 12 predicted proteins | sample CryGeyCG12114_NA_FD_185462 | JGI IMG/M metagenome (GOLD analysis project Ga0210040, IMG submission 185462) | Groundwater microbial communities from aquifer - Crystal Geyser CG19_WC_8/21/14_NA (SPAdes) (version 2) | ecosystem: Environmental > Aquatic > Deep subsurface > Groundwater | place: USA... | reverse complement strand
CGCATTCCAAGATGGAGCGATCGAGCAAATTTGCAGTCACCCAGATGACCCTGTGTGGGTTCTCAATGTTAAACGAGGAATCATTTCCCTGTTCCAAAATATGGCCCACAAGGCAACCAGTAGCAAGAACCATATTGAAGAAGTAAAGTCTGCTTTGGCTTTTTGTAACTATGACGTGTAATCAGGAAAATTAATAAAGAGTTTTATATTTACTTGGCCCATATAGACGGATGTGAATGGCGTTTGTCCAACAGTCTATGAGGTTATTGACCAATCTTCATGGCGGGATGGAAAAAGTTACAGCAAAACCAAGGATTTGGAAGCTTGCAGACAACGCTTCAGTCACATTTCGGCCATTCAAAGTATCCCATACAGTTCGAATTCTATCAATTCATCAAGAATTCATCAAGCTCCACTTCTCACCGGCTCTGTCCGTTGTTCTCAAAGTGTTTTCGAAGGTTTGATTGAAAGAGTTGACTGCACGGAGACGAAAATATTCAAACCGTTCCAGCAAGCGGAAAGCGGTGCGACAACTGTCACAACACAGGTCCTCACTTTTTCCAAGGAGATTGAAGAAGCTGGGCGAAACACAGGTACATTACTAGTAAATTCTGTTAAAAATGTTCGCTGAACATTGGACTTAAGAAAATGATTGACACGTATACGTATAATATATAATGCACACTTGCACGCCTAGTCATTATGTCTACTCTCCGGCGTCCCTGGTAGGTTGGTGTGCTTGAATTGGAAAAATGGCAGCATCAACTGCTTTGACTGCATTTAGTTGTCGCTTTTGCATGTTAATGTGCATGGACACTGGACACTGTGCAGCACAGCAATGCTACATGTTATGTGCAAAACGTCAGTTACTAGACTACCACTACTACCACTACAACAACAATAGCTATATATAATTTTTGAATTGAAAACAAGCAGGAAAAGACAAATCCATTAATGGTAATCCATTGTTTGTTTATTTTGTTTTTTCGTCCCTCATTTTTTTAGAAGAAACAAGATGGACGCCTGCATCACTTCTTTTCGAGTCCAACCTACCCTCAGAAAGCCGCGAAACGGATATTTCAAAAGTTGTTGTAATCCTAAAGGAACTAGAAGGTGAAGCTGGAATTCCCCCCAAAATTCGTGAAAATGCTCCATTATTATTCATACAGCTTGTGGATCATCTAAGGCCTTTGAGCGAAAATGCACTGCAATCGCTCTTTGAGGATTCGGGATCGTTTACGGAGTTGGGAAGGAAAATGCTTTTGGATGCGTTGCCATTGGTCAATTCTGCACCATCTATGATTCTTATGCAAGAAATGATGCATGCTGATAGGGTTTCGGAAGATCAAATCGACGCATGGCTTCAAAATGTGGCCTTCATAAAAAACCCCACCGAAAACATGATCTCAGCACTTGCGGTAAATTCTATCCACATGAAATAAGCGCTTTTATAGAAATTGAATGAATTGGTCCTAGTAAATTAATAATTGGTTTGTTTATCGACTTGTAGCCTCTTCTGACCGAAACTCGCACAAAAGCAGCTATTCTTGGCATTTCCTCAATGGTGTACTCCTATTGCAAAGAAAACGACCAATGTACTCAATCAGAAGTCGTTGCTACTATATTGAACCATTTTGTATCATATCTTGGATCTGGATGCAATGGAGCAAAAACTGAGCCTGAGGTCGCTAATAAAATCATTTTGGCTCTTAAAGGAATTGGGAATATGGGAATGCTCCCTTCACGGAATACATCTATTTCCCAATGCATGACAGATCCAGCAGTGCCTTTGGAAGTACGATTGGGAGCATTGGATGCTTTTCGGCGAGTTCCGTGTCGACAGCTGCCTTTAAAAGCTATATTGAGTGTTTATACAAATACGAAGGAAGACACTGAAGTTCGGATTAAAGCATACTTGAATGCTATGAAATGTGCGAACCGAGGAATCATTGATACCGTCAAAGATACTTTATACAATGATGAAGTGAATCAAGGTTCGTATAAACAACGATAGTAATTTTTAGTGTTGTATAAAATTCGCCATGAGAGAAAAAATTAAATTGTTTTACGGATACATTTTTTCCAGTTTCTTCATTTGTTTGGACGCATTTAACAAATTTGCAAGAAACAACGAGTCCAGATAAGCAAACGATCCGGGAGCTATTGTCGAACGATTATTTGAAGAATAAGTTTAGTACGGATGCAAGAAAGTTCTCCAGAAACTTCGAAGGCACCATGTACTGGGAGCAGGTAAATGCTGGAGGAAATATTGATGGGAACCTTATTTTTACACCAGAATCTTTTCTACCTAAATCCGCAATGTTAAACATGACCGTGCATTTGTTTGGCGAATCTGTAAATCTGCTGGAAGTAGGTGCCAGAGTTCATTCGTTGGAAAAATTGCTGGAGCCAATTTTTGGTCCAAATGGACATTTCCCTGATGAGCGTATTGCGGAATTTTTCCATCATACTGGTACCCGCAACAAACGCAGCGTTGCTGCAAATGATTTCCGCAGGCTTACACATATTTTAGAGCAAACTGGACAAGACGAGGAAACATATGCAGGTGGCTCAGTGTATGCTAGGGTTTTTGGAAATGAAGTAAATTTCAAGAAATTCGAAATCCATCAAGATTCAGCAATTCCAGATATAGTAGATGAACGTGGAAAGAACTGGCTTGACATCAGAGCCATTCTCAGCAACTTGAGTACAGGGAAGAAAACTGAATTCACAAAATCCAATATTATCATGGATATCAGTTACACAGTGGGTACATCTGCCGGGCTTCCTTTGAGTTTGGGAATTCAAGCAGCCACATCTATGGCAATGTCTGCCACAGGAAAAGTCAACATTGGAAAATTTATTGATACTAAAGAACTAGAGATTCAAGGTTCATTGAAACCAAGTGTTTCAATTAAGGTGGATGGCTTGATGACAATAAAATTGGGAGGAATGTATGGTAATGTAGTGAGTGGATTACGAGTACAAAACACTTTGTGGTCGTCAACATCAATGGAAGCTCATTTGACAATGAAGGGGTTTCAAGTCATCAAAGCTAGTGTAAATGTACCTGACAAAGTTCAAGAACTAGTGAAAGTTTCTTCCGAAATTGTTATGCTCCGAGCATCAAACAATCCTTCCAAGGTTGAATTAGGTCTCCCTGGAACCCCAAAGATAGATTACAAGCTTTGCAGCAGCGATGAAATATTTTCGTGGGTAGGCCTTAGAATGTGTGCACACGTAAATATTCCGGATCATTTGAGTTATCCTTTCAAAACACCGTCTTTGGCATCTGTTTATATCGAAAAAATTGATAATTTTACTGGCTATTTGGTGGATTTACAATATGATGCAAGGCCATCCAGTATGCATATTGACGCCATGTTTGATGCTCCTGGTTCAAAAATTAGCCGAAGATTTGCATTGAAATTTGCATTGGATAGATCAATGGGCCATATGAATATGGTTTTGGAAACTCCGAAAAACAATGTGGTGGCAAAGGGATATTATTCACAATTTTATAAGAATTTCGAGTTCCGAATGATTTCTGACAATGAAAAAGTTCTACTATTGAACACAAGTTTGCATCATGTAGGAGAAAAAGTGCATCCGAAATTCTTGCTAGAATTTTTCGATCAACCGTTTGCCGAGTTTGGTGGTGTGTTGGATTTCTCTAAAAAATACAGTGACAAGGAAAAAGTATCCATGGATCTAATTCTAAGTCATGTGACACAGAAACCCATCCGCATAAAAGGTGAGCAAACATTTACATTGGCTTTTGTTTTTATTTTTTGTATGATTTTCAAGCTTAAATGTTGTGTTGCAGGTGACTTGACGCGTAGTGAAGAACTTCAGGAAGCAGAAATCAGACTGGAATCATACATACTCACAGGGAACTTGCATTCTCAGTTACGAAACAAAATAGGACATTGGAGTACAAAATCTTCATTTGAATACTCATGGAAAAATGGAAAACCAGAAACATTAGACTTTAGTGCTAAAATTCAAGATACACAGAAGGGTGCACTTTCAAAAGTTCTCTCTTCCGCAACATTGACCACATCCCAATTCCCAGACCACAATACCGAATTCAGCTGGGACTTTTTGAAAAGTACTGGCTATTGTGAAAACAAGGGTACGCTTAGCATGGGAAAATCATCATGGGATGCACATACTTTGTACAACAGCCATTTTGGGCCGAACAAAGATGGACTTCATATCAAATTGTCGCTTTTCGCCCCTCGTCATGAAGTGGACTACAAAGTTGAATTTTCTCACCAGCTCACTGATAAAGGACTTGCCACTAAACTGAACGCTCGACTGGACTCTGCAAATGAAGTGGAAGCCAGCTTTAACTATGCGACACAGTATGGATACGGAGCGTTACTGAGTGAGAGTGTAACAGTGGAGACAATTTGGCCAGGATCAAGATATTTGATTCATTCCAAACTGGTCGAGACCACTGAAGGGCATTTTGAAGGTGAAATCATTCTGCATTTCAACGAGCGGAAAGAAATGAAGGGGACACTCACGTATGACAACAGACCCAAAAACTACAAAATGAATCACATTGTAGAATTCAGAGGTCGTGGATTCACCCCGATCCCTTTCTCTGGGTCAATCGAGTTTACTGCAGGACAAAGTGAGGCTCATGCAAGTGGCCAGTTTGGATTTGAAGGGAATGAGTCAATGCAAAATCGTTGGAGTACCAGCATTGACTATAGCCATAGCGACAGAAAGCACAAAGTGGAAGCAAAATTGATTGCTGCCGACAGAAAGTATAACGGTGAAGTTATCTACGGAATCACGAAGAATGGGCGGGATAAGCGGCTCGTTATTGATTTACAGTTGGAGAAAAGAATTGTTATTGAAACCAGGGTGAGTACACAAAATTTTCTTTGTTTTTATCGGAAACACTATGATTAAAATTTGTTCATACTCTTTATTTCTCTATAGATTAAAGGATTGTATCCAAACATCATGATACTTTTTACCCTAACACCTGACAAGACCGGATTTCCAGCCAGTCAATTGAATTTCAATGGATATATGGAAAACAATGAGAGACTAAATTTGCAACTGGACCACTTCCAGGATAAGTTTGGTTTTGTTGGGTCATTTAGAGGCGGGAATATTCGTACTGAAATCATGTGGCCGAAAAACGGAACGTTTATGATAGATGTGGAAGCTCTTCATCTGACGCTCAGTAGGATTGAATTTAATGCTGACGTCATTACTCCCTTTTCTGGATTCAAAGAAATGAGTTTGCACATCGACCATATGCTGGAAGACAACATATTGAAGTCAAATCTGACAGGGAATTTGGAAGATACAGACATCTTGTTTTATGTTGAAAGTTTAATTGGGCCATTGTCTTTCGAGTTCACTACCAATTGGGACATTGCAGGGTACTCCCGATATGGAATAGAATTGACTGTACGACGTCAGCTAGAGAGGAAAACTTTCCGTATTGCTTTCGGCAAACCAAAAGACAAATCCATTTTGAATTTAGATTGGGACCAAAAACCAAAGAACACAACTTTAGAATTTCATGTGGAAGGATGGCAAAAAGACTTGCCTCATGTAACTGCAAAATACAATTCAATTTTCGTATTCATTACTGCCATTGTCACTTGTTTTTCTTAGTAAACGCAATTCATTTTTTGCAATGATAACAAATTCAAATATTCTATATTTCAGATCTCATTCACTTTTGATCGTTTCATTGGACAACAAACTGATACTAGACTAGTTGCAGATTGGCGAATCAGTGGAGAAGACAAAAAGCAGATAGTATTTGAGTCAAATCATGATTCTGCTCCTTTGTTTTGTCAATTCTCGCTGTCGACACCATGGGAAACATTGAAAACAGTTGATGGCAAAATATCCTCCCTGCACGGCAACAACAGTCAAGAGATCTCTTTCAAAATGAAAGGAGACATGGAGTTTTATCCTGTGAACCTGTTTATTCTTCTACATGGTAACGTTTCGAAATTCGCCAGTAATTCAATCATTTCATACAGCAAACAAGAAGTGAAAGCATCAATAGATGGAGGATTTAATGGCTTGCTGAACACAACACTAGAAGCTGTTATCAGTATGACTGATAATAAGTATAAAGTCGGAGGGAAAAGTGTGTACAACCCTAATGCCAGCTATATTGGTGAATTATTTGCTTTAAATAATGGAGAAGAAGCATCAGTTGGAACTAAGTGGAGTTATATGAGCAAGACAAAATATCTACAAGCCTCCATTTGGGGAAAAATTCCCAAGCAATCCAGAATGCTTGCAGCAATTCATCATGAAATCAGGGATAGTGTGAGTGTTGCCAGTTTGAAAGTGACCCAAGGCATTCACCCATACATATTGGCGCAAAATAAGCTAAAAGGTGAAAGTTTAAGTGCATGGGACTTAGAGACGACAATGGCGTCTTCCATATTTTTCATGCCCTCATTCAATTTGAACGTTGAGTACGAAGGCAAGGAGTCCAAAAATATGCACACCGCTCTAAAATTTAAACCCCTTGATTTGGAATTTGAAGAAATGAGGAGAAATAAACAAGCCTGGATTTTAAAGTTAAAAAATGTGGATATTGAAGTGAGTTTTACGAATGGAAAATTTATAACTGGCTCTGGAAAATATGGTGACCATGCACTCAGCGTTATTGGGCAACTGGAAAACACAGATTCCAGACTCTCATTAGATATGGATTTTCAATGCAATCAGTTTGATCCTATTAAAATAGCATGTGGGTGGAAACGAGAAGCACAAAGTTCTTCGGCAATGCTTCAAGTTAGTTCAGAATCAAATAATCTCGTAAAGGTTGAGGTGACCAAACGAGCTGATTCGGATGGCAAGGTTTCTACCCATGTGTTTTTGGACTCTGGGGTGACTCCCAAGTATGAAGGAACTTTAGATCTGGATGGACAAAATAATGTGTACAGCTTATTGGCTACTACAGATGACATGATTTTATTAAAAATTCAACTTTCATACGAGGTGAGTGTATTTTTTATTCTTGTAGCTTAACACAGTTTACATTTTGAATAGCCAAGGATTTCATATTCCTCCTGAAAATGATTAATAGATATCCATGACAGAGGGAAAACTCCATGTACAAATATCTAGTGATGAATATCTTGCATTGACAAACATAGACTGGGCATCAGAGTATAAATGGCATGGCAATTCTGTTGCTTTCTCCAGTAAATACAAAGATTCTTCGCGTGTCTATATTCTTTCATCTAAAGGACGGTGGGAACCCGAAGCAAAGGGATTTGAAATCAAACTAGATGGAGACATTGAAGCTGCACTTTTATTAAAACTCACGGATATGTCCCTGCTTGAAGGAACTGTTACGTATAACAAAAGATATATCGGTGGTGTGGCTCTTACATATGAACCCAACATGGAGTCATCATACGGATTGGGGCAACATCGCTTACATCTTATCACTAGAGGTGCGGACCAAAATAATGAAAAAGAGTACACACTCGTCATCTCTCTAGACCCAAACAAAGCCAAGATTCAGCTAGACACTCCATTTGAAGGTTGGACTCATATGGAATTAGGAGGGGATTTTCATTTTTCATCATATCAGAATAAAGTTACATTACAAGGCACACGAGAACAGGATAAAATGTTTGCGGCCTGGATGCACAACACATCCCCTCGTAAGATTGATCCATCTGCAGTAGAAATACAAATCAAGATCAATGGATTTGATTATTTGTGGCAAAAACTGGCGAATAAATTGGCATCTGACATGATCACCGATTCCGAAAAGAATATAATCTGGAAATTAGAGTGGTCTGCTAAGCTTTTAGATTGTAGTTTCCAAACTCCCCTGAAAAATTGGAGAAAATTTTTACTGACACTGAAAAAGGATTTCACTGGTCATCCTCATTCCAAATATTTAAGTGCATTAGTAACATACAATGAAAAAACGAACGAATTTAAACTATGGCTGGAGGAAAAAGCGGATTGGAAGATTGGACACGGCCAGATTTCTATTTCTCTTCATCCTTCCAAACTGCATGCATTGGAATGGAATTACAATGTAAATGATAACTATCAAGTAAATTTGAATTACGAGTCCCCCATTGACAAATACGGGGCAAACATTTATCTGATGCAGGAGCCACTGTCAGCTCAAATTGACTTGCAAACCCCAATTAGAGGCTATGAAATTATTCAATGGAAAGCCTTGTACCAGAAACTAGAAAATGGGCATCATGAAGGATCCGTTTCTTGGGAACTCAATGAGAAGAAAGAAAAGCTTAGCTTCACTTTGCAAAACACTCCCGGTCATTTGAATTTACGATTGGAGACACCAATGGTAGACTGGAACACTATGAAGATTTCAATAGATTACGACCTTGAATTTAAAACTCCACTCTTAATAATTGCTGAACGGGGAGATGGGAAGAAAATCGATATGGAAGTTATGGTTTCTACATCCAATAATTGGCTCAACACGGCAGAAACTTTCCAAGCAATTACACAACTACGACTGAATACTCCTTTCGAAGGATTCAAACAAATCTGGGCCACTGGAACTTACGATAGAAATCCATCTAAACACGGTTTATCTATTACATTCAAAACTGATAAAGACTTATCTAAAGGAGCATTCAACTTTCAAGTGAACCACGTAGATGAGGATTCGACAAAAATTGAAACAAATCTGGCTGTGGATTCCGATTACTTCAATGTTGATGAACTTAAATTGCAAGTAGTAGCCATGTTGAATCCTAGAGGAAAAAGTGTGACTACTTTGTCAATGACAACACCAAAAGTTGAGTATCAAGTTGATGGAACTATTGATTTGACTCCGGATCACAAAAGACTGATTTTGTCCACCCCTTTCTCAGTTTTTCAAAAAATTGACTTGGCATTAGAACATAGGGCTGATAAAGTTACTGTACTTTATGGGAGATACGAAGCAGATGACAAAATCAGTGAGATCTCAGAAGAACTGACTTTACTTAACGGAATTTCTGAGTCTATGATCAAGTTGAATATTCAGACTCACTTCTATAACATTGGATCCGTTGTTGTAGAAGCGTCAAACAATTACAGCCCTGGAAACATCGATGCAGGACTTTTCGTTCAGACTGATACAGTACGATGGATTGTAAGATCAAATGGAACTTATGAATCAAAAAGTGGAAATATTTCCTGCATTATAAACACTCCATTCAAAGAGTACAACAATATACTGTCAGCCCTTACTTACTCTTTTCAAGATAATAACAAAAATTTAGATCTATCTATTTCCAAAAATGGGCACATATGGGTTGGTGCGAATGGGGAAATACATCCTGATAAAGTGGAACTCGTATTGAACTCTAATGTTGAATACTTCAATGCATCTGTTGATGGATCTGTAAACTGGACCTCGCAGCCCATCTTCCAACTCATAGCGACAGGAAAAGATTCAGAAATGCGAGCAATTTTCAACGGTCTAGGATCGGGATTTTTTAAAGTGGGTACTCAATTGTGGAAACCATTTGATCTACTATTAGAATGGAATGTGGATGGCGGTCTGAAAAAAGGAAATATGAACGGAAAAATTTACAACTCAAAATCTGGTCTTCATTCTCTAAAATCAGCATGGAGTAGTGAGGACTCATGGAAGAAGGGTAATCTAGACTTTTGGATGCATAGTGACGCATGGTCTGCAGACAAAGGCATCTCCTTACAATACTCAGCAAAACCAAATCCGGCAAGTTTCGGACATTTGGACTGCAATTGCACTTATCAGTGGGCAGAGCAATCCCGAAAAATCCGCCTAGAGATGTCTATTTTAAAGAGCAGTCAAGGATTATACACCTTAGATGGTTCATGCGAGACGCCATTTTGGACGGATTTTAGCGTCAATGGAATGTTGAATTTAGGACCGGTATATAGTTGCAAAGTTTTGTCAAAGTTTAATGGCACAATTCTGGGATCATTAGACGCATCTACATCTTTCAGCGTCCTTGAAAGTGGATCCACTCTGAAAATTCATATTCCTCATGTGTTTCCACTATTTTCAATCGCTTCAACTCATGATTTCCGCAAGGCGATGGATAAAACTGTGAATTTTGAAGTGGAATATGGAAATTACTTGATGGAGGCCAAATCTCATGTGAAGTCAATAAAAAATAAAACCCAATTGGAGTTGGACCTTAATATAAGCAATAGAAATTTAACAATGCCGGTTACTTTAACATACAGTATTGGAGCAAGTTCAACACTTTCAGATGATAGCACACAAACTGTAGAATGTACTATCAACTCTAACAAAACTGGCCATTGGAGTTTAAATGGCAGTTTGCGACCAAAGCTGGATAATTTGTTTTCCAAATTGGAGTTAGTGAGTGCGCTCCCTGACTTGGTTCCATCCCTTGCGGTAGAGACACATTGGAATGGAAAGATTTCTGAAGTCATAAATTCCAAAATATTTGTTAAAATTGACACCTCAGAATTGCATGCAGCTCTAGCATTCGGAGACCAAAAATTGGAAGCTTCGTTGGATTCCTCATTTCCACAACTACGTAGCACATCTATTACCGGTATGTTGCGTGATGACAATCATGTGAATGGCAAATCGGTGCAACTTAAATTTTCTCAAGAAGAGAAAAAATATTTATTGGATGGCAAAATTTCTCATGAATTTCAGCCCGAATTTTCGGTAACTATTTCTGATGTTTCGTTAGAGGAAATAAACAGTCCAGTTATGTTAGGATCTGTGAAAGGAAGTTTAGTAGGTGGAGGAAATGTTGAGGTCAAAGGAACTTGGGCGAATCAAAACGTGGTCTTAGTTGGAAACATTAAAAGCCGTGGAAATCAATCATGGTGGAAAGCCGGTGATGCAGAACTCAAAATTTTAGTGGATTCCGTGGAACATGTTGAAATTCATGCCAGCCATGTTTTTCAATCAGGAGAATATAGTTTTAACGCCACTTCTGGGCAGACATATTCCTTCCGATCTTATTTGTATTTGCAACAACGAATCGTTTCATTGTTTGCTTTGACCCAATGGGGACGTACCAAAACGGCAGGACTGAACTTAAGAATCGAGCCAGGAACGTTTCAGGTGAGTATTTACTGTTGTTGTGAAAGTATTTTGCCCGTTTACCAGAATTATTGCTTTACTGTCCAAATACCAAATTTGTTTTTTACTTGTTAACAGATTTCTTCACCAAATCCATATCTACCCTTCGACATCTCCGCAAGTTATATTCTGACACCAAACCAAATCCACGTGCATGGGAACGTATCATGTGGAGAGGAAAAGTCTAGTTTAATTATCACAGGCAAAAACGTAGACAACAAATGGGAAGGACTTTTGAAATGCGAACATTCAATGCTGGGAAATACAGTGATTGCTCAGACTACTATTATTCAAGATGTATCCAATCCCCAAAATATCAAGGGGAATCTCAATCTCTCTATTGGAAAGACAGCTATTGACTTGGCAGTATCTTTATCAACTCCACCTTCCATCTTGGTGGACAATCGTAATGAGCAATCCTACACATTACAATACACTGTAAATATTCCACTTGGCATCTATTCCCACGTTTCCGGCTCCTACTATCTTTCTAAGCCGGAAAATAGTTATGATTACCTAAATCTAGACTTGACTACTACAGTAAATGGAAAGCCAACCCAAGTGAAGCTTGGATACCGACTTCCAACTGAATTCAATCAGCAGTTCATGATAAAATCTAACATGGAAACTCCTCACCTAAAGAATCCATTCCATATTTTGGTCACAACTGAGTTTAACCAAGGCCTGATGGTTTTACATACTGTTTTGCAATGTGGTGGAAACTCTTTTCAAATGCATGGTGATTATAATCACCCCAATTTTAACCTGGAATACACAGCAGACTTGACCAAGGATTATTTAGGCGCCCGCAAGCATTCCCTGTCATTATCCACAGTTGCTCTTTGGAATCGTACCCTGTCTTTTAAATTAAATGCAGCCAATAATCGCCAATTCTTTCAAATGAGCTCACAAGTTGATTTCGAGGAAAAATTATTTGTCACCAAGGCTTTTATGGAGGCTCCATATTTGTTCAATGCACCTCACAAGTATGAATTTAAGCTGGAAAGAGAACTGAAGTCCCCAAAAACTTATGGAATGGAAATCACTGGTGCTGGATTCAGCGACCCTATACATTTTCAGGGAGAAATTAATCTACAATCCGAATCCAAAGTGAGGGGATTCACTAAACTTACCGGTGCGGTTGGATCTCACTATTTAGATTTTAATGCAGATTCTTCTATGGGGGATAGTAGCCATGCAGCACTAAATATTGAGTCCACTGCGTTTGAGGAAGGGAAGCAATTGATTATTGATGCAACTGTGAAATATCTTTCTAAAGGATTAGATGGAGAAATTCGAATGCGGAAAAAAAATTCGATCAATTCTCTGAATGCTAAGGTTTGGCAAACGGACGGTACTGGACTTTTATTCACAAATGTAGAATTAAAAGCCCCAGATTTTTTAGCACAACCTATGGTTTTGAATGCAGAGCTGGAAAATAGTGATCTCAGACTAGGGGGAAGTTTTATTGTCACAGCAATGGGACAGAAACATGAATTAAAGGGATACTTTTATCGACTCAACGTTGAGGTGATGTTGCATGCTAAATCTGAATTGATTCCAACCAAGAATATTGCTTCGCATATTCGATATGTTCTTGAAGATAAAAAAGTAGATCTATTTGGTATGGTGAGTTATGGCGAATCCACATGGAAATTCGACAATGCTTTCTGGTTCCATAATTTTCTGGATTTTAGAACCCACATTGAATTTATGACACCATATACGGCGTGGAAACGAATTGCTCTGGCTGCGAAATCTGCAGGTGATGAATTATATGTGGAAATGTTTTTCCCAGTTTCTAAAGCACCGAATTTCAGATTGAAATTGTCTGGTATTGGAGTAATGGAAGAGCCAACGTGGAGAAAGTTTGAACCAATGTTGGATTTACATCTTCCATGGATGTCGATTACCAGTTACGGTAAGAAAGATTCTAAAATCTGAATTCTCTTTGTTCGAGTCCATTTTGTATTGTATGCATTTTAACTTGCTGTATGTTATTTTGTAGCCAAAATGACACCGTTAGAAGAAGCAAGTGGTGGAACATTGGACATACTTTTTGAAAAAACGGATAAATCCGGAGACTCTAAAAAATACCAGATTTCTTCAAGACTTGCTGCTCCTAATATCGACATGCTATCAGGAAAGAAACCTTTTACAGTCATGTTTTTCATCGAAACTCCCAACTCGATACTCAGAAACTTGAAGTGGGACATTTCTGGAGATTTCTCTTGGAATGAGATGCTCAATATGAAATCCAGTGGACAATGGAATGAGCAAGCTGGAAATTTCACACTACTGGTCCGTAACAATGATGGAAGTTTACAGTTACACACTGAATTGCTCACACCATTTACCCATTATGAACGGTTGAAAGTTTCGCTTGGATTAGAAAATTTTGAAATGATTGGGGTCGGAAAGGTAGCAAGTGCGGAATTTTTTAAATCCGGTTGGACATCTCCGATCAAATTAGGTGTAGAATACCGCTACAGATTCGATGGATTTCTGGACATGGAGGGTGAAATCAATGTTGTAAGTTCATCCCTGGATTTGCCACCACTACATGCTGAATTACGAAGCACTGCCCTGTTAGAGTTCAAGAAATATAATGGTGTAATTCGAGCCCATTGGGGGACTTTCGAGCCCAAGGTAGAGATCAATGCAGATATCAATGAGGATCAAAACCAAATGACTTTTGATGCATTTGCGCAAACGAGGAAAAATGAGAACGTTACTTGTCGGCTAGAATTTATGCGCCCCGAAGAAGGATTTCACATTATGAATAAAATCACATTTAGAGAAATGGAAATTCTTTTGCTGAAACTCACTCACGATCTTGAACTTGCTTACGGAGTGGTCAAAATAGCAACACCGTGGGGTCAGTTGGAGTCTACTGCAAATGTTGTTCCTCTAACTTCGTTCATATATCAGAAAAAGTCGATCTCAATGCTTCTGCACAATACCAATGTGAGTCTCGGATTTAGTTTTGCATCAAAAAAAATTCTTCAATTAGAACTCGTTAGTCGTCCAGGAAAACGTGTAATTGAAATCTACAATCCTATTCGACCTATCTCTCTAAGTGTGAATCAAGAGAGGATTGGTAAAGAAAATTTGAAAGTGAAGATTGAGGCGTGCTGGAATATTTACAAGCCCAATGGGTCCACTCTTGGACTGGAATTCATCGTGGCTAAAAGGGCCGGCGCTGGATCTGAATATGGTGTTTCTTTACAGGCAGCAAAATATGGGTTTTTTAAAATGAAGGTCAATCACTTATTTACTGTCGCGTCGTTAAATCATATTGTGAAAACCTCATGGGATTTCCCTTCTCAAATGTTAAATGGAAAATTTGGATACAGTGTAAATCTGGACCATTCTGACACTGCATTGCACAAAACTTATGATTTGACCGTCCATATTGATTTCCCACGAAGATCATTTGTACTCAAAACTTTGTCCAACGAATACGACCAGAAAGAGATGAAAAAAGATATTCAGCTGTGGTGGGACTATGAAAGAGATGAAACAAAATTTTTAGCTCTCAGAATCGACCGTGCGAAAACATCGGAATGGGGAGGCTACAAATGGGATACAAATGTGACAGTTACTCATTCCGCATTGGTCCATCCATTTGTCTTAACATGCAATCGAGCATTTCAATTCAACCGACTGAAATTTATGTCTCTATCTTTTCAAGCCACGGCATTAGCTGAAGAAAAGTTGGTTTTCACCGTATCCAAGCCAAACACTGAATGGGATCGTTTTGAAATGAATTTGAACCATGCAGCAACACAAACGAATATTACAGTAGACTTTGATTCCACCAATGAGGATGTACAAACAATTTTATTTTCATTTATGACCAGACATGGAGAAACAAAAAAACTTAAATTCATTCAAGAAGAGAAAATTGATTTGACAGACGTACGGACCATGTTTACTGTCCAAACTTTTGGGAATGATGAATTCCATGATTTGCTGAAAACAACATTAATTTCTAAAGAACTTGAAGCTGAGCTTATGATAAAATTTTTGGAACTAGAGTTAGAGTCTGAGTTTCGCAGCCAATTGCCTTTACTGAAGATACAAGTGAAAGTTGATAACGCTAGAAAATGGCAAATGGTTGCTGGCTTGCCTCATCAGTCGGAAATCACACTGAAACTATGGAGAGAGATATCAGGTATGAATATACATGACTTCACTGCTGCTTTGAAACTAAATGCCTCCAAGGCCATCAGCGGAAGAATATACTGGCGACCGGAATTACTGGAAGAAATGTCGAGTGTAAATTTCAAAACGGATGTTTTCAACGTTATCCCCTTGAGTGAATACACTATTCCTGAAATAGTTACTGATATCAAGAATGAGTTCAATGAACGTGCCCTTTGGTTACAGCCTGGCCTTCAAAATGCAATAGAAAGCATATGGGAGTTTTCAAATACAGAATTTCAAGTTATGTTTCAAGAAATTGGTCGGTTTGTTAACACTCTGGGATGGATTTACGAGCAGGACACATTTTATATGAAGACTGCTTGTGAGTTCGTATTTGCCTCGCATGGGACCTTCCATGAAATCAGGTCTGATTAACCATAAATGGGTTTTCCCATCCCATAAGAATGCGTATTATTGCATCATATTATTCTCATATTTTGTATTGTATTCCGTACAACAGATTAAAACTCATGGAAACTGCCAACACGGTCATCAAGGCTGTATTCCAAGGCTTACGTTTGATGGTTCTAAATTCCTACGAAACACTTAGAGATTGTCATTGGAAGTTTGAAGAGATTGTGATGAGATCCTGGGATTGTCTGGAAAATTATTTTGACGAGTTGTGGACTAATGGCTTAGAATCATGTTTCGTGGTACTGGACGTAGTAACGAATATTCTACAAATCGTCTCAGACGGAGTCGAGGGTCGGATTGAAGAGCTAGAGAAAAAACTGATGGCGGTTGGCGTAGTTCAGAAAATTATGAAGGTTTATAAAGAGTACTCGAACTGGATCGAGGAACTTTCCTTACTAGATATAATTGAAAAGATTGAAAGTATATTCAATATCAAGTAAGTACGACTAGTAAGCAGTTTCATCCTAAGTCCTAACATGCAATTTCAAGTATCATTGCTCTGTTTTACTGCAAATATATTAACACGGAAATTTATACTCTTAGAATCTGGAAAACTGTGGAAGACATATTGGAGCCTTTTGTGAAAACCATCCAAAACGCAATGAAGGACGAGAGCATTGAGAGATTACTAAACTCTCCACCATTCCCTTATATTCGCTACATGATGAGACAAGGGAAAACAATTGTTCAAAAAGTATGGGATTTTATTGAATTGGAAAAACAACTGAAAGAATTAGTACGGCTCACTTTACGTCATCTGGATGAAATGCTTCACCGGAATCTACCAGCCAACTCCTTTGTTTGGGATCTCACAAATGGAAACATTGAATACAACCAGGTCTTCAACATGATTGAATGGGATGGTTTCACCCAACTACCTAGATGGCGTGCGTCTCCCGATGATATTCAAGACATGAGTCACATGGGCAATTTTTATTATAAAATCTTGGAGAAGATCGAAAAACTGAAGCCAATGTTTGAATTAACATGGCGAGAACTGCTACCACCATTTAGAGCTATAGCTGTCATGACCGGAGATCATCATTACACCACATATGACGGCAAATATTTCCATTTCGCAGGTGAATGTAGCTACCTCCTAGCTGCAGACTCGGTGAGTAGAAACTTTTCTCTAATAGTAAACTATGAGAAGCATGGAGGGACAGTGCTGAAAAAATCCTACACGGTGCTAACCAATGGACAAGCGTTTGAAATCAATGTTGATACCTTCCAAGTGACATTGAATGGGAGGAAAAAAGAACTACCTGCGTTGGTTGGCAACACATTTGTGGAACGCGAGGGGGCAAACAAGTTAGAAGTTTTGGACACTAGAGGTTTCCGGTTGTCGTGTACCATGAAGCCTAAGATTTGCACCTTTTCTATGTCCGGATGGTACTTTGGAAGGATTGTAGGACTTCTGGGATCATATGATTATGAGAAAATAAATGACTGGAAAAGTCCGGACGGACAGATCATGGAAGACGTGAGCTCTTTTGCTTACTCTTGGAGGGTGGGTGATAACAGTGACAAATGTTCAATGCGAAATTTTGCTCCCGTGCTGCAAGAGACCAAAGACTTGCAGAACATTTGCCATGACATGCTCGTTTATAAGTTCTCCCCCTTACGTCCTTGTTTCAACAAAGTACCGAGGGAGATGTATATGGATATGTGTTTGTATGATGTCTCGCTTCACTCCAATAGTGCATCTCATACAAGTGCAGCCTGCAATGTCATGAGTGCATATGTTAGCGAATGTCAACGTAATGGCATTGACGTTTGGCTTCCTCCACCCTGCGGTAAGACTTATATTTGTTCGCATAATCGAATTAGACGTTCAGGCATTTGGAGGGGGCAATGATAAAGATATGAATTTTCATACAGGACTGGCATCCCAGATTAAGAAAGCCTAAAGCCAATGGTCTAATTTAAATTTGATTCGATTTACAGTGTTGTGTAAGATGGAAGATGGAAAAGGTCTAACTACTGGAGAAAACGTAACACTGGAAATTGATGGAGATGCAAAACCACCATTGTCTGCTGACATAGTAATTCTATTGGAAGAAGTTTCATGCTTGAAGGGAACAAAAGTGAGCCAAATGATGAAAATACTAGACCATGCAATGAAGTCAAAAGGAATAACTGAAAACAGATACGCAATAATTGGCTTTGGGGGGAAAAGCTCATTTGGGAAACCGCATATTAGAACTATTTCTGGTCGAGTGTGGACCCATACCACCTTATTTAAGCTCCCCAGGAATATTGCTATGGATGGTGACAATAATGGAAGCTTGTATGCGGCAATTAAGTTGGCAACACAACTCCCTTTCCGAGCAGGAGTGTCCAAAAATTTGATATCTTTTACATGTGGGGATGAAGGTTGTGGAGAAAACAAGCTGTACGCGGACATTCTTACTTTACTGGTGGAAAATGATATCAAGCTTCATATGTTGACTCCCACTGGATTTACTACGAAGGTGAGTACATATACTCTTTTACCTTACAATGTATGCAATAAGCAGATGATTATCTTATGCCAGTTAGATTTAACCGAAACTATGTAAAACTTTGAATTTTAAGAAGAGTTTTTGATTTTTTTCTGGTTTTCAGACTACCAAGAAAACGGCTGATCTGAACAGTGTGTTCGGTATCGATAGCAATGGAGTGTATACAGCAAGAAATACTCATGCTCCGGACAAATCTTTACTGAGACAAATCAACCGTCCTAACGATTTATGTACACCACTAGCACTGGAAACTAATGGTACTCGATTCCACCTACAAGAAAATTCAAAAAAAATTTTGGATGTTTGGTCTCAACGAGTTGCACGAGGTGCATACCCTTCCAATTGTCAACGCTGTGAATGCTCACCGGATAAGTCTGGAAATCCAAGATTTTTGTGTCACCAATGCATTTCTCCCAGCATTTGGCAATTCATGGAAGAGTGGAGACAGTATGAAGCCGAAAATCCAGAGGAGTTTGCAGTGTATGATGGCGAAGGCGATTGACACGAATTATTATATTGCATCTGACTAATATATTACTGTGAATAATTTGCCTACACTTCTGTTAATAATTAGTTTTTTCAACCATCATTATCTTATATGTCATTTTTAATTCAGTGGTTTGTATTCGAATTTCCCAATAAAGTATTCTTATTGTTGTTACTTCGGAAAGTGGACAATCGTCTTGATGTAATTTAAATATAATATGCATGTCTTGATTCCCGAAATATTACCTGAAAATTTAAAATCTATGCCCTGATTCTAAACATAAATAAATAAACAAACAAACATGATAATGTAGCGGTCACGGATGGCAACAACCGATAATGAATATTATCCGCCAAGATTTCCCATATGGCAACACTCCAGTTTGTTATTCCTATCCCTTAACCAAACAATTGATGATTATTAAATTGGTGAGCCATTTAGTCATTCCCATCCCCATCTCATTCACTCTTCAACATCTACACATTGAATTGCTCTCCATCCATCTTATCATATCACATATTATTCCAACTATTCAATCTCCAAGTCAATAAAAACAGTACAAGCTACGTCAATTTATCACCAATAAAGAAAATAAAATTATTTTCGTAACCTAAACTTCCACTTTCACCATGAGCATGGACATAAGCAACCTTTCTTTCTTCCCTGGGAGACCTAGACGCTTACTTGAATAGCGAAAGCGAACAAGAAGAGGTATTTCTGACACCCAGAGCCATGAATGAGTCCGAGCTAGCCGGCTTTCATTGTTCGAGGAGTCTCTTTGGCTTAAGGAGCTGCTGTGTTGCAGAAAAGATCACTGACTCTCGATAAACGCAAATCCGTGGTCATCTCTCGGAACGTATCAATCGCTCCTGTTCTGCCCGACAAAGTGTGATGCAACTGTTGGGTCGATCAAAGTCCATCTTTGGAAATCCGATGCCCGTTGCCATCCCAAGAGAAGAAAATATCCGTGGCACCATGGCATTCCTGTGTCTGTGTTGCACAATAATAATGAGGATCCGTTCCATTCCATGTGTCCACCACTAAACTATCCCGAAGAACCATCCAAAGCGAAGATATTTTCCCCGCGTACACATATCTTCTGCTTCAAAGAAGAAATCTGCTAGGACTAGTTGCAGATGGACAGAAATTCGGTACTGGAAGCGATGGGAAATGGGAATATAATGGACGATGATCACGCCTTGTACTATACGAAAGAAATGACAAAGACGAAGCTGGCGGTGCGGTTGAGACGGACGGACAGTCGGCTGTGAAAGTCTTATTGGCTGCTAAAAAGAAACCTAAAGCTGAGCGGGAAAAGCCATCACTTGTTCGAAAATTGGCTTCACCTTCTGTTTATCTACTTTTCAATGTATATTTTTAGCAGTTCGTTTTCGTTTTAGTTTATTTGTTGGCGTTTGTAGAAAACATTGGGTTCAGTTGTGGAATCCACTTAGAAAGCTGACACAATCTGTGTGCCTTTTTGATTTTGCCATCATGAAAGAGCAGTGCAATGAGGCAATATTCAACTGTCGAAAAAGTAAGTCAAGTGAAAGCAAACACAAAGA
>Ga0210040_10003765_pt1 | contig 20281 bp, 20 predicted proteins | sample CryGeyCG12114_NA_FD_185462 | JGI IMG/M metagenome (GOLD analysis project Ga0210040, IMG submission 185462) | Groundwater microbial communities from aquifer - Crystal Geyser CG19_WC_8/21/14_NA (SPAdes) (version 2) | ecosystem: Environmental > Aquatic > Deep subsurface > Groundwater | place: USA... | reverse complement strand
CGCCGGCGGACGCGCGGGTGGTGGAGCTGCCCGGAACGACGCTGATGCCGGGCATGATCGAGGGCCATGGGCACCTGTTCCTGCACCCTTACAATGAGGCGAAGTGGGACGCGCAGGTGCTGAACGAGCCGCTGGCGCTGCGCACGGCGCGGGCGGTGGTGAGCGCGCGCGACACGCTGCTGGCGGGCTTCACCACCGAGCGGGACCTCGGCACGGAAGGCGCGGCCTATGCCGATGTCGGCCTCCGCCAAGCCATCGACCAGGGGATCGTGCCCGGGCCGCACCTGCTGGTCGCCACCAAGGCGATCGTGGCGCGCGGGGCGTACGGGCCGAAGGGGTTCGAGCCGGGCGTCGAGATCCCGCTCGGGGCCGAGGAAGCAAGCGGCGTGGACGAAGTCGTGCGGGCCGTGCGCAGCCAAATCGCTGCCGGAGCGGACGTTGTGAAGCTCTACGGCGACTATCGCTGGCGCGCGGGCGAGGACAGCCGGCCGACCTTCTCGCTGGCCGAGATGAAGGCCGCGGTGGAAGCAGCGCACGATGCCGGGCGGCCGGTGGCGGTGCACACCTCCACGCCAGAGGGCATGCGGCGGGCAGTCGCCGCAGGGGCCGATACGATCGAGCATGGCTATGGCGGGACGGCCGCGATTTTCGCCAGCATGCGCAAGGCGAACGTCGCATATTGCCCGACGCTGGCGGCGGCCGATGCTGTCGCCCGCTATTCCGGCTGGACCGGCGCGGAGCCGGCGCCGGCGTCCGTGGTATTGAGCCGGTCGGCGTTGCGGCTCGCGCGGCAGGCGGGGGTGACCATCTGCGCAGGCGGTGATGCGGGCGTGTTCCGCCACGGCGACAATGCGCGAGAGGTGGAACTGATGGTCGCGGCCGGCATGCCCGCGGGCGAGGCGGCGATGGCGGTGACGGGCGTCAACGCGCGGGCGCTGCACCTAACCGATCGTGGAGCGATCCGGCCGGGGCTGCACGCCGACCTGGTCGGGGTTGGCGGAAATCCGACGACCGACATCGGCGCACTGCGTCGCGTGCATATGGTGATGAAGGATGGAGCGATCGTCGGGGCGGAAGCGCGCTGAGCTACTGGCCGGGACGGTAGACCCGGTCCGTGTGCCCGCGCAGCTGGTCTGGGGTGAGATAGACCGGCCGGAGCGCCCCGCTGGCGTAGCGCTGCGCCTGGTCGGTGAAGTGCGGTGACGACGGATTGCCGCTCTCGCCGCCGGCAGTGACCGCGACGGCGCGCACCTGCGGTCCGAACTCCACCACCGCCACGAAGCTGTTGCCCGACGCGCCATACCAGTCGAGCGTGCCCGGCTTGGGTGCCGAGCCGAAGGAGGCGAGCGAGCCCCAGATGGCGGACGCGAACGGGACAGGGATGCTGGGTGCGGCGTCGCTGAACGGGTGCAAAATGGCGGGCGAAACGCGCTGGAAGCGATTGATCTGCCCCCACGGCACGCGCCAGTCGCCATGCTCGCGGCGCAGGCGGGCAAGCGCTTCGGTGAGTGCGTCGAGCTTCTGCGCCGGAGTGGTGCCGGCCGCGAGCCGGGCGAGCGCGCGATTGCGGGGCTCGCCGCCGATCTTCGGGAGCTTGGGCTGCAGCGCCTCGCCCCAGAACATCGCCAGTGATTGCGCGGTCGAGCCGGCGCTCCAGCGGTAATCCCACGAGCGCAGGAGCTCGATCGGAGCGGCGAGCGCGCGGCGGCGCTGGTCTCGGCGCGGAAGCGCGTCATACGCCGCGACTAGGGGTGGGATGAGCTCGGCGAAACCCGGCTGGTAGCTGTCGTAGGCGGCGGCGCGGAGTTTCTCCACGGTCCAGCCGCGGCTCCCGGCGAGCAGTTGCTGGGCGTGGATCCCGCGATAATTTTCGCCGACGATGTCCATGTAGCGCGGGAAGCGGCGTGGGTCGGGGCTGGAGGGGCCCGCGGCCCGGTAGGGCCAGGCATTGGTGTTCTGCGCCCGGCCGCTGGCCGGATTGATGACGTTGGGCAGGCTCCCGATCGGGTGCAGGCCGCGCCAGTCGGCGCGCGGGTCGCTGCCGTCCACCAGGCCGGTGTAGTCGAGGCTGTCGTCGCGCACGGGGACGAACTGCGGATGGAGGTAGGCGATGTCGCCGCGGTCCGTCGCGAGCAGCGTGCTGTTGGAGCTGTTGGCCTGCAGGCGGGCGACGCGGAGGTAGAAGGCGAGGTTGGGCGCTTTGGTCCGCAGGAAGCTCTGTTCCAGAGCGGGCACCGGCCGGTCCATCATGGCAAACGCGACCCAGCGGTCGCCGGCAGTGCGGACGATCGGGCCACGATGGGTGCGCCAGGTCGTAAAGGTGCGGGTGGCGAGGGTGCCGTTCGGCAGGCGATAGCGCAGGGTCACGGAGCGTGCGGTGAGCGGCCGCCATTGCGCACCGAAGCGGTAGAGCGGGCGCGCACCCGGGCGCACCTCCATCGCGAACTCGTCCACGCTGTCGACGGCGCTCGACGTGTGCATCCAGCCGAGGTGCCGGTTGAAGCCCTGGTAGATGAAGAACTGGCCCCAGGTGGACGCGCCATAGGCATCGAGCCCTGCGTCGCTCGTGACCTGCTGCTCGGCCCGGAAGAAGAAGCTGGTGTGCGGGTTGATCAAGAGCAGGGCGCGGCCATTCGCGGTGAGCGCCGGCGCGATGGCGATGCCGTTGGAGCCGCGCGGCTCCTTGTCGGGGAGGGTGGCGACTTGGGCGATGGGTGCGCCGCGTCCCCCGCCGTAGAAGGCGGCGAGCTGCTTTAGGTCGATCCGCTCGATGTCGCCGCCGATGCTGCCTTCGGTGAAGCTCAGCGCCATCCAGGGCTCGAAGCGGGTGAGGACACGCGGGTGCGTGGCGGGATGCGTCGCGAGGTAGAAGTTGAGGCCGGCCGCCCAGCCGTTCATCAGCCGTCTCAGCCAGGGCGGGCTGGCGGCGTAGTGGGCCTTGAGCTCCGGCTCGCTGACGTACAGGCGGGCGCGCAGATCCTGCCAGATCGCGCCTTCGCCTTCGGCTTCCGACGTGCGGCCGAGCGCGGTCAGGTAATTGGCCTCGATCCGCGGAAAGTCGTCCTCAGCCTGCGCGTAGATCATCCCGAATACCGCGTCGGCGTCGCTGCGCCCATGGACGTGCGCAATGCCCCAGTCGTCGCGGGTGATGGAGACGCGCGCTGCCTGCCGCTGCCAGCGGCCGAGCTCCGGCGGTGCGGCAGCGCTGAGGAACAGGAGGAGCGGGGCGAGTGCCGTAGTTAGGTGACGCATCGCCCGTAATGCTGACACCGGCACGGGCGCGACTGCAAGGGCAAGATGGGGAAAGTGGCGCACCAAAGAGGGGTGCGCCAAAATAAGGACAGCAACGCAAGGAGCTGCAAAGCGGAGCTTCTGCTTCCGGCCACAGGCTGACTCTGCGCCGAAATGGGTCTAGAAGCAGCCTGTGCAACGCCTTCGCTGCCTCGGTTTGATGCATTGCAACCTCGTTGTCCTAGGTCTCCTCCTGGCTGTGGCAGCGCGCCTTCTGGTGCCAAGCGGCTTCATGCCGGTGTTCGAACAGGGATTGCTCTCGATCGTGCCCTGCTCGGGTGTCGGGCCGGTTGCCGGCAAGATGGGCGCCTCCCATCACATGGATGCCGGCACCAATCATCAGTCCGACAAGGAGCAAGGCGGAAGGGCAGAAGCGCCGTGTGTCTTTGCCGGCACGGCCATGCCCGTCATCGGCGGAGCCGATCCTGCTCAAGTCGCGGCTGCCCTAGTCGCCATCTTCATCCTTGGGTTTGCGCCAACGATCGTGGCCGCGCCCAGTCGCCCGAATCGGCTGAGGCCTCCGCTGCGCGGACCTCCCGTCCGTCCTTTCTAGGCGCGCGGCCGTCATGGCCGGGCCTTCATTCCCCAGGACTGCAGGTCGCTGACGCGGCGGTGCGAGCTGTTCCGCCGCATGGTGCCAGTGGTGTGACCATTACCATCCCGCGCTCTGCCGGGATGAAGGAAGCCGACCATGAAGATATTCCTAGCGGCCTTGCTCGCCACGAGCAGCATGCCCGCTTTCGCGCAGACATCGACCAGGGCGAGTACGCTTGACGATCCGACCAAGCCGACAGCGGCTGGCCTCAGCCCCGCGAGGGACATTGTCGTCACGGCGCAAAGGCGCCCGCAGGCGCTCATCGATGTGCCGGCGAGAATCAGCATTCTTCCTGAAGACATGCTTCCCCGGCTGAACGCGAGCGACTTTTCGAAGGTGGCCGACTCGGTGCCGGGAGTGGCTTTCGCCACCACTGGGGCCGGCAGTTCGCAATCTATCCTCCGCGGGCGGCCGCGAACAGCCGGCATCCGCTTGAGCAGGGGGTTCCAGTGATGCCGGAGCCCACCCTTGCAGCCCTGCCGCGGCCATCCGGCTCAGCGAACGTGCGATGGTACAATGCAGTCTGGCGCTGGCACTTCTATGCCGGCATGTTCTGCATCCCTTTCGTGATCTGGCTCGCACTCACCGGCACGGTCTACCTGTGGAAGCCGCAGGTCGAAGCCATCATCGACAGGCCCTACGATCACCTTGCCGTCAGCGGACCGGCAGCCTTGCCAGGCGACCAGGTGCGGACAGCACTCTCAGCGGTGCCCGGCTCAAGCCTGTCCAAGTACGTCCTTCCACAATCACCCAACCAGGCGGTTCGTATCCTGGTCAGCGCTGGGGGGGAGACTCGCCGCGTCTATGTCGACCCGCACACACTAGCGATCCTGAAGGTCGAGGCCGAGAATGACCGCCCATTCAACCTCATCATGCGCCTGCATGGCGAGCTGCTGATCGGGAAGACGGGCAGCGTGGTCGTAGAGATTGCGGCGTGTTGGGCGATCATCATGCTGCTCACCGGTCTCTACCTGTGGTGGCCGCGCAGCAGCCGAGGTTTCGCCGGCGTTCTTTATCCTCGTCTGCGACGAGGTCGCCGCCTGTTCTGGCGAGACCTTCATGCTGTTGCCGGCATCTGGGTGTCGGTCTTTGCGCTCGGCCTCATCCTGACTGGGCTGCCATGGGCTGCAGCATGGGGCAGCTACTTCGAGGAGGTCCGCTCCCTCACCGGAACGAGTAGCGGCCCCGTCGACTGGACGATCGGTGGCAAGGCTCCGTCACCAAAGCAAGATCCGATATTGGGCGTTCACGCCGAGCATGAGGGGATGTCGGCAATGGCGCCGACGTCGTCGCCCGACGAGCTATCGAGAGTCATTTCGGCGATCTTGCCACTCCGGATCGCGCCGCCGGTGCTCCTCTCGCCGCCGCCGCAGCCGGGCGATACCTGGCGTGCTGCTTCCGATGCCGCCGACCGGCCGATGAGGTCGGAAGCCGAGGTGGATGGCAAATCCGGTCAGTTGCGGGGGCGGACCGGATTTCGAGACCGCCACCCCGTCGACCGCGCAATCGGCTACGGCATTGCGGCTCACGAAGGGGCGCTGTTCGGATTGATGAACCAGCTTCTGGGGAGCCTCACGGCGCTGCTGCTCGTCGTGCTCGCCGTATCCGGGGCGGTTCTCTGGTGGAGGCGGCGGCCTACCGGCCTGCTCGGCGCCCCGGTCGGTCGATCTAGGCCGCGATATGGCGGGCTGCTGATTGGAGCCGTCGCCCCGTTGGCGATCCTGATGCCGCTATTCGGCTTAACCCTGCTTGCTCTCCTGGTGGTGGAAGCAACGGTGCTGCGCAGGATGCCGGGCGCGAGCGCTTGGTTGGGCCTACGAACTCCGGCGCGCGATTGTGTAGAATAACCATTGCGACAGTCCGTTGTTACTCGCTCTTTGTCACGTCCAATTCCGGCGTTCGCAAGCGGTCAGCGGACCGTCTGCTTTCGGCCACAACGAAAGTTCATCGAAGAGGTGGGCAGGCAGAAGTGCAGAGCCACAGGAGTTCAGGACCGCCACCCAAGGCGCACGTCGTAAACCGCAACACTGCTGCACGAGCGCGCCTAAGACTGGGGTGAGAAGGTTATGCACGAAGGCACAAGAACATCGATCACGAGAACTGGACGGCCCTGACGTCCGTGCGAGGGTGCCGGCAGACAGTCGTCCAAAGCAGCCCGCATCGCCTTGAGAGTAGTGCGCCTTACCCTCCTCCGGCGTGACGCATCTCACACGGCCAGAATGGTCGCTTCACCCCAGGCAAGCATGGGAATGTAAGCGGCAATAACGGCCAGCACCGCGGCTCCGAAGCGGTGTGCTCGACAGCGTCGTTCTGTCCACCGCCACAACAGCCATGTCGTTGCCAGCAGCACTAGCGATGCGGTGATCGAGGCAACGATGTCGCTTAGCCCGATGAGCCTGGCAAACACCAGCTCATCGAAATTCGGATTACCCCCGAAAGGCTTTTGAAAGGCAAACAGGAAGGTCCTGATGCCGACATAACCGAGATCCGTGACGAACCGACTGGCAGCTGCCGCCGCCAACGCCAGCGCCCAGGTCTTGTTCGTGCGCTTGTATGCGACCAGCCCAGCGGCAGTCAGCATAAGGGTGACAAAGGGACCAGTGCCCACTTGAGCGGCCTGTAGCCACACAGGATCGCCCGCCAGAACGCCGCCGCTGACCGAGGCGGAATGGAGCTGGGCTGTCCGGCCCGCAAGCACCGCCACTGAAAGGTGCCCGAATTCGTGCAGGAGAATGGTAATCGGAGTGATCACCAGAGCGAACACGAACACTCTACCTGACCCCTGCCAGCAATCGTTTTTGCCGATCATTGATCGAACCGCCTTCTCAGATGACCGGACCGCTGTTGAACGGGCTCATGACCGTTCGCCTCCGCATACCTTCCTTACTCATCTTGAGGGAACTGGCACGGCCGCAGTCTCAGGTTGGCCGATGGCTCGGCCAAGCACATAAATGGGAGCAGATGAACGGGCGGAGTGGCGCACCCAAGAGGATTCGAACCTCTGGCCTTTGCCTTCGGAGGGCAACGCTCTATCCAGCTGAGCTATGGGTGCGTGTGGCTCCGATTAGCCGCGTGGGGCCGCCGGGGCAAGGCTCCTTGGCGCTGCCTAGAGCTCGGCCAGCCAGCGTTTCAGCGGATCGTGAAGGTGAGCTGGCGCGGCGCGGCCGACGACCATGCCGACGTGGCCGGCGGGAACCGCGACGCTGCGGCCCGGGGCGGCGGTGTCGGCCGGCACGATGCGGTCGTTGGCGGCGGTGAAGTGCAGGGTCGGCACTTGCGGTAGGTCGAACCACTCGCCGCGGCCGCTGCGGTCGCCGCGGAACAGGTCGTCGATCAGCTCGGCGGCGGCGGGCAGCGGAAGCGGGTCGCCGGTGTTGGCCCAATCCTCCAGCGCGACAAAGCGGCGGGCTTCGGCTTCCATCGGATCGAGCTCAGCCAGCCGAGCGAACTTGGCGACCACCCGGTCGGGGTCGAGCGACCAGAAGGCCGATTGGAGCACCTCGATCGGGAGCGCGCCGACGACTTCCGACGCCGGCCGCGCATCGCGCCACAGCCGATCGAGCGCGGCTCGCGCAGCGGCCGGGTAGGCGGCGAAGGTCCACGGCGAGGCGAGGGTGGCCACTCCCCGAGCGGGTAGCTGGCTGGCGGCGGCGAGCGCCATCGTGCCGCCGAGGCAGTAGCCGACCAAGGCGGCGGGTTCTGCCAGAGCGGCGAGCAGCGGGACGAGCAGCTGCCGGACGTGCTCGGCCATCGAGAGCGGCCGTCCCGCGGACGGACCCCAGTCCAGCAGGAACACGCGTCCGCCTCCGGCCAGCGCCTCGGCCAGCGAGCAGGCCGGGTCGAGATCGAGGATCGTCGGCGGGTTGATGAGGGACGGAACAAGCACGATCGGCGCCCCGCCGCCGCCGCCGCACTCGCGCAGGCTTGCCTGGCCTACCCGATAAGCGACCGGCCGAACGTTGCGCGGCGGGTCGCGCGGGGCATGCTGGTACGCACGCAGCCCGGCCAACGCCTGCGCCGCCAGCGACGGGTCCTGCTCGGCGGTCCGGCGGACCAGGTCGAGGAACAGCGGAAGGGGCCGGGGACCGGGCTCATGTTGCGGTGCGTCAACGGGCGGTGCTAGGTCTGGCATGAAGTTTCAAGGAGCGTAGCATGGACCAGTCGGGATCGCCCAAGGTGACGATCAAGAAATATGCAAACCGGCGGCTCTACGACACGGAGAGCTCGGCCTACGTCACGCTGGATCGGTTGGCCCAGATGATCCGTGAGGGCCGCGACTTCGAGGTGCTCGATGCCAAGAGCGGCGAGGACATCACCCGGCAGGTCCTGACCCAGATCATCGTCGAGGAAGAAGCGCGCGGAAGCACCATGCTGCCGGTGAACTTCCTGCGCCAACTGATCGGCATGTACGGCAATTCGATGCAGGGGCTGGTGCCCGAATACCTGGACCAGGCGATGGCCAGTTTCGAGAAGAACAAGGCGGCCTTCCGCGATGCGTTCGGGACCAACATCTTCGCCGACATCACCAAGCGCAACATGGAGCTGTTCCAGCAGTTCACCCGCGGGACCGGCCCCGCCACCAAGGAGGAGCCGCCGGCCAAACCGGTCGGCGACGTGGATGCATTGCGGGCCGAGCTGGATGCGTTGAAGGCCAAGGTCGACAAGCTGGGGCATTGATGATTCTCACCGGATTGATGACGGCGGCGGCGCTGCAACTGGCGCAGCCGCAGGTCGCGCCCGCGCAGCATTGGCGCGTGGCGCCCGTGACCGCGGGAAGCTGGAGCTGGCGGCCGCTGCCGGGCGGCAGCGAAGCGGTGTTCCAGACCTCGGCGGGAGTGCAATTCACCGTCCGCTGTACGCTGGCGAACCGCACGGTGGCGCTGATCCGCAGCGGCGCGCCGGTCGGCGCGTCGGCCATCGTGCGCACGACCAGCCTCGAACGAACAGTGCCGGCGGCCGGTGCCTTAAGTGCGCGCGACCCATTGCTCGACGCCATGGCGTTCAGCCGCGGACGGGTGTCGATCGAGGTTCCGGGAGCGCCGCGCCTGATCCTGCCAAGCTGGCCCGAACTCGCGCGAGCCATCGAGGATTGCCGAAAGTAGAGTTCATTACAAGACTTGAACGCTCCGTCCGAACGGGCATTCTGGCCGTGCCTTCAACGTAGCGAAAGGAGGTGATCCGATGTCTCATGGTTCAGCAGAGAGGTCGGTGAGGTTCGTTCGGGAGATGCGGTCCTAACCAGGCCGTCGATGGTCTCCCGGGCCGACACTTCCGGCCGCTGACCATGTTCGAGGCGACCGTCGCGGCAACGTGGCGGTCGCCTTTGACTTGTCAGGGCCGCAGAAACGGAACCGTTTCGCGTCTGCATCGTCTCTGTCCCCGACGAACAACAGGAGGTCCGAACCGTGGCCAAAGGCAGCAACAGGGGCAGGTCGAACAACAACGGTGGCAGCGCCAGCTTCACCAACCAGGACAGCAACCTGGGCACCGGCGGAACGGCCGGCAGCCATTCCCAGGGTGACTCGCAGTCGCAGCCGCACCAGCAACACCAGCAACACCAGCAGCAATCGAGCAGCAGCGAAGGCTTCGCCGGAATCGACGCGGGCGAGGCGATGGACAAGCTGGCCAAGGCGGCGATGAGCAAGGAAATGCTCGCCGCCGGACTAGCCGCGGCAGCGGCAGCGATCAGCGCGTCTCCAAGCGTCCGCAAGAAGATCCGCGACGCTGGGTCGGACGCGGCGGACACCGCTAGCAAGGCCGGCAGTTCGGTCGCGCGGCTGGGCTCGCTGATCGCAGATGCAGTCGCCGATGCAGCGCAGCGCGTGCTGTCAGGCGATATCTTCGGCGGCGGCAGCAAGAGCAGCGAGGGCAGCGGCTCGTCGCGCTCCAGCGGCAGCGGATCGTCGGGCAAGGCGTCCACTCGCAGCAGCGGCGCCAAGAGCGGCAGCACCTCGTCGCGCGGCACCTCGTCGCGCGGCAGCGCGGCCAAGAGCGGCGGCGAAGGCAAGGCGACGCGCAGCGCAACGTCGCGCTCGTCGACCGGCAGCACCCGCACCAAGAAGAGCGACACGGGCGAGGGCGGTGCGGCCAAGTCCGGCGCGACCGGCACCCGCGGCCGGCCGGCGGGTTCCGGCACGCGCTCGCGCTCCGCGACCGGCAGCCGCTCCACTGCCGCCACCCGGCGCGGCAGCAGCGGAACGACGCGCGGGCGTCGCGGCCCCAACAAGGACGGTGGCGACAACGGCGGCGGCGAGGGCGGCAGCAACTCCTGAGCTCCACCAAATGAGATAATCCGAAGAGGCAAGCCGGCCACCGCGCCGACTTGCCTCTTCTCACATCTGCGGCCCCATGCCATTGCGCGGGCATGACTCCATTTTCCGTCGTCATTCTCGCGGCCGGCCAGGGCACGCGCATGCGGTCCGACACGCACAAGGTGCTGCACTCGGTCGCCGGTCGTCCGATGCTGGAGCACCTGCTCGACACCGTGGACCGGCTCGGCGCCGACCGGCGGGTGGTGGTGGTCGGCAAAGGCCGTGAGCAGGTCGAGGCGGCGGTGGCCGGGCACGACGTTCGACTGGCCGTGCAGGCGGAGCAGAAGGGCACCGGCCACGCCGTGCAGCAGGCGCAGGACGCGCTTGACGGCTTCGACGGCACGGTGATCGTGCTCTACGGTGACACGCCGTTCGTCGCTGCCGCGACGCTGGATGCGATGCGCGAGCGGCTGGATGGACCCGACCGGCCGGGCGTGGTGGTGCTGGCCTCGTCGCCGGTCGACCCGGGCGCCTATGGCCGGGTGATCCTGGGCGACCAGGACGTCATCGCCCGCATGGTCGAATACAAGGACGCCAACCCCGCGGAGCGCGCGGTGCGGCTGTGCAATTCGGGCATGATGGCGGTGCGCTCGGGCGACCTGTTCCGCTGGCTGGGCCAGGTCGGCAACCACAATGCCGCCGGTGAATACTACCTCCCCGACGTGGTCATGGTCGCCGCCGCCGAAGGCCGCCACTCGGTCGCGATCGAGTGCGATCCGTGGCAGACGGCCGGCGTCAACAGCCGGGCCGAACTGGCCGCACTCGAACGTGACTGGCAGTCGCGGCGTCGGGCCCGTGCGCTGGACGAGGGCGCGACCCTGATCGATTCGGACAGCGTGTGGTTCAGCTATGACACGCAGCTCGGCCGCGACGTCACGGTAGAACCGCACGTGGTGTTCGGACCGGGCGTCAGCGTCGCCGACAATGCGGTGATCCGCGCGTTCAGCCACATCGAGGGCGCCACCATCGGGGAGGCCTGCGAAGTCGGCCCGTTCGCCCGGCTGCGGCCTGGTGCGGTGCTGGAGCGTACGGCCAAGGTCGGCAACTTCGTCGAGATGAAAAAGGCGCGGCTCGGGGAGGGCGCGAACGCCAGCCACCTGACCTACCTCGGCGACGCCGACGTCGGCGCACGGGCCAACATCGGCGCCGGCACCATCACCTGCAACTATGACGGTTTCTTCAAGTACCGGACGCTAATCGGCGAGGGCGCCTTCATCGGCTCCAACTCATCGTTGGTCGCTCCGGTCAGCGTGGGCAAGGGCGCGATCGTCGGCGCGGGATCGGTTGTAACCCGCGACGTGGAGGCCGATGCGCTTGGCGTCACCCGCGCGGAGCAGAAGGGACTGTCGGGTTGGGCCGCTCGCTTCCGGGAACGTCAGTTGGCCAAGAAGGGTAAAGCGTAAGCATGTGTGGCATCGTCGCCATTGCCGGCAAGGAAGCAGTCGCGCAGCGGTTGTTCGAAGGGCTTAAGCGGCTCGAATACCGCGGCTATGACTCGGCCGGCATCTGCACGGTCGTGGACGGCCAGTTCGAACGGCAGCGCGCCGAGGGCAAGCTCGACAACCTCGCCGCCAAGCTGGTTGAGGACCGGCCGGAAGGCACCATTGGGATCGCCCACACCCGCTGGGCGACGCACGGCGCTCCGACAGAGGGCAACGCTCACCCCCACATCGTCGGCCCGGTCGCGCTGGTCCACAACGGGATCATCGAGAACTTCAAGCCGCTGCGGGACGAACTGATCGCCGATGGCCGCACCTTCCAATCGGAGACCGACAGCGAGGTGGTCGCCCACCTGGTCGCGCGGGAGATCGAGCGCGGAGCGGAGCCGCAGGCGGCGGTCGCCACTGTGCTGCCGCGCCTGCACGGCGCCTTCGCCATGGCCTTCCTGTTCCGGGATGACCCCGACCTGATCGTCGGCGCCCGGATGGGCGCGCCGCTGACCGTCGGCTACGGGGAGGGGGAGAATTACCTCGGCTCCGACGCCATTGCGCTGGCACCCTGGACCCGGCGCATCGCCTATTTGGACGAGGGCGACTGGATTGCGGTCCGGCGCGGCTCCGTGCAGATCTTCGACCGCGCCAACCAGCCGGTCGAGCGCCCGCAGGTCGACAGCGGCGCGTCGGCCGAATCGATCAGCAAGGGCAACCACGCGCACTTCATGCGCAAGGAGATTTTCGAACAGCCGATCGTGGTCGCCCAGACCATGCAGAGCTACGTCCGCGCGTTCGAGGGCGAGGTCGCGATCCCGGCGTTCGACTTCGACCTGTCCGCCGTCGAGCGGGTGACGGTGGTCGCCTGCGGGACCAGCTTCTACGCCGGCATGGTCGGCAAATACTGGATCGAGCGATTCGCCCGGGTGCCGGTCGACATCGATGTCGCCAGCGAGTTCCGCTACCGCGACCCGGTCCTCGACCCCAGCGGCCTGGCGCTGTTCATCTCCCAAAGCGGCGAGACCGCCGACACGCTCGCCGCACTACGCCACGCCCGCGAGAAGGAGCAGCGGATCGCGGTGGTCGTCAACGTGCCGACCAGCTCCATGGCGCGCGAGGCCGACCTGCTGCTCCCGACCCGCGCCGGCCCGGAGATCGGAGTCGCCTCGACCAAGGCCTTCACCTGCCAGCTCGCCGTGCTGGCCGCGCTCGCCACCAACCTCGCCCGCGCCAAGGGCCGCCTGACCGCCGACGAAGAGCGGGAGATCGTCGCGCACCTCCAGGAAGCGCCCGAGGCAATGAGCCATGCGCTCGACCATGACGAGGACATCGCCGCCATCGCCCCGCTGATCGCGCCGGCCCGCGACGTGCTCTACCTCGGCCGCGGCCCGGACTATCCGATGGCCCTGGAAGGCGCCCTCAAGCTCAAGGAGATCAGCTATATCCACGCCGAGGGCTATGCCGCCGGCGAGATGAAGCATGGTCCCATCGCGCTGATCGACGACAATGTGCCGGTGATCGTGCTCGCCCCATCCGGGCCGCTGTTCGACAAGACGGTGAGCAACATGGCGGAGGTGCGCGCGCGCGGCGGCCGGATCGTGCTGATCAGCGACGCGGCCGGGATCGCCGCGGCGGGCGAGGGCTGCATGGCGACGATCGAGATGCCCGAGGTGCACCCGCTGATCGCCCCGCTGGTTTACGCTGTCCCCGTGCAGCTGCTGGCCTACCATGTGGCCGTGCTGAAAGGCACCGACGTCGACCAGCCGCGCAACCTGGCCAAGAGCGTGACGGTCGAATGAAATCCGCCGCGCCGGCCTAGGCGGCCAGCCGTGCCTCGGCCAGCGACCGGACGTGGGCCATCAGCTTGTCGTAGAAGAAGTCGATCACTGCCCTGACCGCCGGATTGTGGCGGACCCGCTCATGCGTGAGCAGCCACAGCTGGCGCCTCTCGCGCGGCGGTGGGGCGCACTGGATGAGGTCGGCCTCGGCATCGGCCAGGACGGCCGGCAGCGCGGCTATACCGAGACCGCTGCGGACAGCCGCCAGCAGGCCGGTGGCCGAACCCTGTTCCATGGTCACTCGGTCGGTCAGGCCGGCCGCGGCGATCCAGTCGCCATATTCCACCGCCAGGTTGCCGCCGCCGCCGCCGATGATCGCATGCGCGTGCAGGTCTTCCAGCGAGTGGGGGACGCCGTGGCGGGCGGCGTAGGCCTGGCTGCAATAGAGGGTCCAGTCGTCGCGACAGATCACGCGCCCGACCACGCCGGCCGGTTGTTCCTTGAAACTGCTGCGCAACGCAACGTCTGCCTCCCCAGCACCGAGGTCGCGCACGCCGGGGGTGGAGTCGAACGCCAGGCGCACGCCCGGGAAACGCTCCTGAAACTCCGCCAGGTGCGGGGCGAGCAGGCCGATGACGAAGATGTCCTCCGAGGTGAAGCGGACGCTGCCGCTCGCTTCGCGACCGTGGGCGAATGCGCGCTGCTCGGCGGCGGTCGCAGCCTGCTCGATCGCCTCGGCCTGCAGCACCAGCGCTTCCGCGGCGGCGGTCAGCGCGTAACCGGCCGGCCGCCGCTCAAACAACGGCAGGCCAAGCGCTTCTTCCAGCGCGGCGATGCGTCGGGCGACCGTGGTCTGGCTGACGCGCAGCTCGCGGGCGGCCATGAGAGTGCTGCCCGCCCGCGCCACCGCCAGGAAGTGCCGCCAGTCGTTCCAGTCCGCCTCGCGCCGCATGGGCGCATTATGCGCTTCCCGGAAGCGAACCGCTAGAGCTGCTCGTCGGGCTTCAGCACCGGGAAGGTCCGCGCCGTCTGTCCGTCGAGCCCACGGGCCGTGTACCAGTCCAGCGCGGCGGCACCACCGACGAACGCTAGGGCGCCGGTCATGGCACCCTTCTTGCGGGACGGGCCGAACGCCAGCAGCAGCGCGCCCGCATCCATCGCATCGCCGATCACTCGGTTCCACACGTTGGTCGACACGGCCGGCCCGCGCAGCAGCATGCCGCCCGCCAGGATCTCGCGCAGGCCGAAGGCGACGATGGTCTTGCGCGCCGTGCCTTCCTCATCGAGGCCGAGGAAGCGGGCAACGCGGCGCGGCGCGCCGACTTCAAGCGCGCCGAGCGCCAGGCTGAAGACACCGAGGCCGAGGCCGAGCTTCTTGTAGTCCATGCCGATCTCCTTGTTGCACGGTGAACGGAGCGGACCCAACCCGCGTTCCTACCGTCCGCTTGCCTGGACCGAACGGGGCGCCGAACGGTTGAAGCGGATGTCACAGGAGAATGCCATGCGATCGATCACCATCACCGCGCTGCTGGCCGGCGCTGCCTTGCTCGGAGGCTGCAAGGCGCAAACCCGCGGGGACGCGCAGGATGTGCTCAACATGCAGAACGACGCCCAAGGAGTGCCGAACGACGGCGGGATGAACAGCCTCGGCACGACCACCGCTGGCGCGGGCGCGGTGCTCGATTCGCCGCTTCGCACGGCCGACGGCAAGGACGTCGGCGTGGTCGCGGTGCACGAGGAGGACGGCGGCGTTATCCTGCAGGTGTCGGCCCGCAACCTGAAGCCGGGAACCTACGGCATGCACATCCATGCGGTCGGCAAGTGCGAAGGACCCAAGTTCGAGAGCGCCGGCGGGCACTGGAACCCGGACAACAAGCAGCATGGCTCCAAGAACCCGAAGGGTCCGCACGCCGGCGACCTGCCGAACCTCGAGATCGGGCCGGGCGGCACGGGCGGTCAGAACTTCACGTTGCAGGCAGCGCTGCGCACCGGGCTGGCGCCCATGCTCGACGCGGATGGCGCGGCGCTGATGATCCACGCCAAGGCCGACGACATGAAGTCCGACCCCAGCGGCAACAGCGGCGACCGGATTGCCTGCGCGGTGATCGGCGCCGGCTGAGTTTCGTTGCGGAGTCGGCCGGCTCAAGCGGGCGGAGCGAACGCTGAAACGAAACGGTCGGCTTGCCCCGCGGCGCGTTGGGCAGGGTGAGCAGGTACCCGACCCAACCAAGGAGCACGAACATGCCGCAACGTTTCACGGCGACCGAGAACGCGTTCGACAAGGGCATCGAGAAGACCAGCCCCAAGCAGGGCGCGAAGTTGGCCGGCGAGTGGGTCGAGGAGCTGCGCAAGGCGGAGTTCACCGGCGCCAAGGGCCTCGCCAGCGAGCTGGAACGGCTGGAGAAGCTGCTGAACACGGACGAGCCGGACGGCGACAAGATCCGCACCCTGCTCGAGAAGATCGGCCAGGACACGGCCCAGGCCGCTGACCGGGCCGAGGACGAGCGGGTCGCGGAGAAGGTCCGCAAGCTGGCCGAGGCGATGGGTGCGAAGACCTCCGCCGGAGCGTAAAGAAGTAGGGGAGCCCTAGAGCAGGCTCGGGGCTCCCCCCATCTCGGTCGGTGCCGCGCGGACGCTCAGGCTGCCGGGCGGCAGTGGGCCGAGCAGGTCTTGCGCGGCGGCGGTGCCGTCCAGCCACGGCCGCCACTGCGCGCTCGCCAGCACCGCCACCTGCCGGTTGTGGTACGGCGCAATGTCCTCGCCCGGCGGGCAGGTCAGCATGGTGAAGGCCTCGCCATGGCCCGGGCTGTCGCGCAACAAGCCCGCGATGCCCAGCATGCCACCGTCCGGCGCGGTGAACAGCCAGCGGTCCTTGCGCTTCGCTTTGGGATCGGTCGGCGTGGTGAACTCGTAGAAGCCGTCGGCCAGGATCAGGCAGCGGCCGGAGCCGAACTCCCGGCCGTCGGAGCGAAAGTTATAGACCGGCTTGCCTCCGGGCCCCGGCCAGCTCCATCGCCGGATCACCAGCTCATGGTTGCCCTGTGCGGGCCGGACGATCGGACCGGAGTCGGTAATGGCGATGTCCCGCGGCGACAGGTTGGGGATCCCGCCCGGCATGACCAGCGGCATCCCCACCTCACGGAACAGCCGCGCGATCTCGTCGGCGGAGCGGGTCTGACTGTAGAGATTGCACATCAGACCCGCCCCGGACTGGACCTTAGTAGCGGCCCGGCGTCAGCTGCCGCAGGCGAACATCGGTCACCCGGCCATTGTAGTCGACGTCACAGCGAAAGCTGATATCGCCGGTGGCTGCATTGCCGTTGTTGTACGGGCGGTTGTAGCCGTTCCGACCCTGCACGCCGCTGTCGATCAAGCCAGTGACGCGCAAACCGCGGTTGCGGCGCTGGACGTCGGTGATGGCGCTGACGCGGGTATTGGTGCCGTAGCCCGGCTGATACTGGCCGTAGCGGTTGCTGCCGTAACCCTGGCTGTACTGGCGCGAGACCTGCGCCTGGGCGGCGGCGGCGCACTGGCTGATGGCCGTGCGGTCGGTCGTCGGATAGCGGCCGAGCAGCTGGTCCAGGATGCTGCGCTGCTGATAGCCGTAGCCCGGCTGCGGATAGGTGCCATTGGGATAGGTCTGTCCCGGATAGGGATTCGCCGGGCCGGGATAAGGGTTCGTCTGCTGCGGGTAGGGCTGCTGGGGGTAGGTCTGCGGTTGGGGGTAGCTCGGAGCCGGATAATATTGCGCGGCGGCCGGAGCGGCGACCGCTCCAAGCGTCGCGGCGGCGGCGAGTAGGGGCAGGGTGCGCATCATATTCTTCCTTGTTCTCCGCCGGGAAGCGCCGGGGAGTTTGCGAAGAAGGAAACGGTTGGACCCGAAACGGGATGCATGAACCGTAAACAACGAGCCGTGGCCGCCCGTGCCAGCCAGGCTGCAGAGCGGCTCAGCGCAGCTTGGCGATCTTCAATCCGTCTTCCTTGGCACGCTGCTTGATCGACTCCTCGCTTCGGGTCAGCGCCTTTGAGATCGCCTTCATGGCCATGCCCTTGGCCGCCAGCGTCCGCAGCTTGGCCAACTCGTCGGGAGTCCATGGCTGCTTGTGCCGTTCGAACCGCTCCGCCATCGATCTACTCCCCACCCGTCTCCCCGACCGGCCGCAAACTCGACCGCCGGTAACAGCATGGCGCCTCTTACGACGGGGGCCGCCGCTTCTTCAACATCGGCTCGCGGCAAGGGCCTCGGCTCCATGTACAGGATTACCCTCAACTTTACCTTGGGCGCGCCGGTGTCTAGGGTTCGCAGGTGGCTAGCGAGCAATGAACCAGGCTGTCGACATCGCGGGTAATCTGCCGGCGCTCACGCAGCATTTCGCCAGCGCTTCCGCGAGCATGCTGGCCGCCATCCTCGACCAGAGCACGGACTGCATCAAGGTCCTCGGACCGGCCGGGCAGCTAGACTATATGAACCGCAACGGCCGCTGCGCGATGGAGATCGAAGACTTCGACGCCGTCGCTGGCCGCGACTGGTGGGAACTGTGGCCGGAAGCATCGCAGGGCCTGGTGCGCGACGCGGTGGCCCGGGCCCAGGCTGGCGAAAGCCACCGCTTCGAAGCCTTCTGCCCCACTGCCAAGGGTAGCCCGCGCTGGTGGGAAGTCTCGGTCTCCCCGTTGCGGGACGACAGCGGCGAACTCCAGGGCATCATCTCGGTGTCCCGCGACATCACCGATCGGGTCGCTACCCGCGACCTGCGGGAGACGGCCGCGGCGGAGATGCGCCATCGCTTGCAGAACGCCTACACACTGGCCGGCGCGATCGTGTCCGCCACCGCCAAGGGCTCGCCCGAACGGGAGCTCTTCGCCACGGAGGTGCTCGGCCGGCTCCAGCAGCTCGGCGCCGCGCAGACGCTGCTGCTCGAAGGCGGGCAGGTCCACCTCGACACCCTGCTTCACCGTCTGACCGAACCGTTCGCGGGCCAGGACTGCGAGCTGCGCATCGACCCAACTCCATCGCTGATCCTGAACGAGGACGACGTTCGCGTGCTGGCGCTGGCCGTCGGCGAACTCAGCACCAACAGCAACAAATATGGCGCGTTGCGCCATGGCGGCGCCATCTTGGTCGAAACCTCCGTAACGGCCGACGGGAACCTGTGCCTGCACTGGGCCGAACGCTCGGCGGGCCTGCACCAGCAACCCGCCACCACCAGCGGCAAGGGTCACAAGCTGATCGAACGAGCCTTGCGCTCGCGCGGCGGGAGTCTGGACCTCGACTGGCGCCCCGACGGTCCCGACGCGACCCTGCTTCTCCCGCTTCCCCGCTAGAAACTTAGCGCGACCAACAAGAAAGGGCCCGGCGGATCGCTCCACCGGGCCCTTTCCTTTTGCCGATCCGGCTAAGCTTAGCGGCGGTCGCCCATGATGCTCAGCAGGAACTGGAACATGTTGATGAAGTCCAAGTAGAGGGTCAGCGCACCCAGGATGGCCGTCTTGCCCATCATGTCGCTGCCCGCCACATGGGCATACATGCTCTTGATCTTCTGCGTGTCGTAGGCGGTTAGGCCCGCGAACAGGAACACGCCGATCACGCTGATCACCATGCTCAGCGCATCCGAGCGGATGAACATGTTGGCGATCATCACCACCAGCAGGCCGACCACGCCCATGATCAGGAACGTGCCGAAGCCCGACAGGTCCTTCTTGGTCGTGTAGCCGTACAGGCTCAGCGACAGGAACGCCGCCGACGTGGCGAAAAAGGTCTGCGCGATGCTGGACCCGCTGTAGACCAGCGGAATAACCGACATCGACACGCCCATCACCGCGGCGAACGCCCAGAAGAACGCCTGCATCGCGCCCGTGGACATGCTCTGGGCCTTGAAGCCCATCACCATGACCATGATCAGCGGCGCGAACAGGAACACCCACTTCAGAATGCCGCCGTTGAAGAAGATCGCCTCGGCGACCCCCGTAGCGGCCAGCGCATAGGCGACGATGCCGGTCAGCAGCACGCCCGACGCCATATAGTTGTAAACAGACAGCATGTAGGACCGCAGGCCCGCATCGCGGGCGGCGCGGGGAACGCCCACCGAAGCGGCGGGGCTACCGGCGGCGGTCGTGCGCGGGTCAGACCAGTTCTGCATTTCATACTCCATTGTCGGCGGACCAGAGGGCCCGTCCACAGCATCATATATCGTTGGGCGAGCATTCGGTTTCAAGAATTTTCGCAAACGAAACGACCTACTTACAAGTGAGTAGAAGCTGCCGCCGCCAAGCGCAGCGCGGACGGCGCCCCGCGCCGCCCACAGCAGCGCGCCAGACGGAGGCAGCCGGCCAGCCTGCCGGCGAAGCCGGACAGGACTGACGTCACGGGATTAACTCCCGTGACGGCCCCCGCCATAAGCAGCCTCATGCCCCGCCTGTTCCTCGCCATCCGCCCGCCCGAGCCCATCCGCGACGCCCTCGTCGACCTCACCGAAGGCCCCGAGCCCCTGCGCTGGCAATCCGACGAACAGCTCCACTGCACCCTGCGCTTCATCGGCGAGGTCGACCGCCCCACGGCCGAAGACCTCGCCCAGGCGCTCACCCAGCTCCGCTTCGACCCGTTCGAGCTGCGCCTGGCCGGCGTCGGCCGCTTCGCCCGCCCACGCGGCGGCGCGCTGTGGGCCAGCCTTGAGCCCAAGGAGCCGCTCGCCGCCCTTGCCGCCAAGATCGACCGCGTCTGCCAGACCGTCGGCCTAGAGCCCGAACGCCGCGCCTACCACCCGCACCTGACGCTCGCCCGCTGGTCGGGCCGCGAGCCCGCGCTGCAGCCCTGGCTCCAGCACCACGCCGGCCTCACCAGCGAGCCCTGGCCGGTCACGCACTTCACCCTGTTCGAAA
>Ga0210040_10003764_pt1 | contig 20284 bp, 8 predicted proteins | sample CryGeyCG12114_NA_FD_185462 | JGI IMG/M metagenome (GOLD analysis project Ga0210040, IMG submission 185462) | Groundwater microbial communities from aquifer - Crystal Geyser CG19_WC_8/21/14_NA (SPAdes) (version 2) | ecosystem: Environmental > Aquatic > Deep subsurface > Groundwater | place: USA... | reverse complement strand
AAGGGAAACTAACTAAAGAATTTGAGATTGACATGCAACTTGAAGCCAAATGTTCAACATTCAGAATGCATTTGAATCACTACTACAAGGACCGTTGAGAATTGAAGAGATCTTGTGGGAATCTGTTTTGTGATGGATGATGCGACTGTTTTTTAGTGCGTTACCCTATGCCATGTACTAGTATGTATGAAACGCACTATGCGTGTGTATATATATGTACGAGGAGTGTTGTGCAGGGAAAGTCAGTTGGGAAACAGAAGGGAAAAATAAATGTTGGCAGAGTAAGGTAGAATGGTGATTTTATTTCCCGAGAATGACATCATTGAGTTGACTATGGTGAATTTATATTTTGATCTTTTCTATCTCCGTATAATGTAGGACTTGAAGAGCTGTTTGGATTTATTGCCACATCTAGTCAATGCATCATTTATGACTTGTTTTACCTGCTCGTATAATAATGTACTAGAACTATGAAGCGGGAGTGTTATATATCATCATCATGGTTTTATTGCCGCTATGTGTATATCATCATGTATATGTTACGACACTTGAAGTGAATAAAATTTTAGAGAACGAATATCATTATTCAATTTACTGGCTAGCATCATTAATTTTTCATGTCCCTCTGGCAAGTATAGTAGTTGTTGATTAATATCGATGCAAAACGAGACAAGATGATTTTTGAATTCACTTACATAGAGAAAATGGAACAATGCTTACAAGTTTCTGAAAAAAAAACGACTTAAAAAAATCTTTTCATTCTATGTGAACGCACGCAATGAATTGTAAAACAGGTCTTTTTTGAGAAAAAATTAGTCTCAAAAGCTTCTGGTTACCCAATATATTATTCTATTGTCACATATATATTATTAGCACTTGAATTCGCCATTTGGACTCAATACCTACTTACCAACACAATAACAATATTATCACTTTCATCTATAGAATTGTCAACATTTTTGCACAAACTATTTCCCTGGAGCACTGATCTCGCTCACAACTTTGCAAAATCCAAACCACACATACCGGAATTCATCTATATACCCAGTGGATTCTTGCTACCTTCATTCCAGCTCATTGTCCCTAAATTTTGAAGGGAATGGAACAAAACCCACAGTCAGCTACTTTTTATCAGGTCATGTGAGTGAATGCCATCCTCATTGGTAGACAAAAAGGGCTGCTGCTCTAAACCCTTGTCTGTAACTAATGAATGTTGAGCTGTTTCTCTCTTGATTCATCAAGAGTTTCCACTCAATGAGTTTAGTCAATTCGTCTTTTTTGTCATAAAAGACTTTCTCTTCTCTTTAGCATCTCATTTTCTATTTACTACCACCATCTGTGTAGTATATGGAGCTTGAAAAACTCTCTTGACAAAAGTACCTTAGATCAGCAGGAAAAAAAATCAGCAAGTACCATCATCATATATAATGTAAACTTGAGCTTTGGAGAATGAATATATTTGCTACACAGATTTTGACTCACTAAACTACTAAAGTAAGTTTCATGGAGATTAAATAACGCCATTATGGCTGTCCTCTTTTGTCATCGTCATTATTATTATTATGATCATCATCTTGAAACCATATGTAGCTTTCGAATTTTACGTTTGATGTTCATCTCTCAGAATTAATTATCTCCAGCTCTAAGATAGGTCGCACAATGATAGGTAAAATTCTAAGAAGTCCACAAGTAGCACAGTAGTGTGTATGACGACTGACAGACTGCCTGAGCCAGTAGTAAGAAATGGTCTTATCTATTCTATAGTAAATATGTGCAAGATTACATGTGTGCATATACAACAATTGGTACCATATAGTACACAGGGCTCTTATACGCACCATTCGAGGAATTCAGCAGGAAGTACAGATGGGATGCCAATATTTCTCCTTTTGAGGGAATGTTTCCAGCTTTTCAATAACTAAAACGATATCAGGGATTCCAAAGGACCCACATGCATCATTCGCTCAAACTACAATTTGTATGTCAGATAATACTCATACAAGCGATATGAGTCTTGAGAAGAGAGTTGTGTTCTGCACACCTTTGAAGTCTTTTAATAACCATCAATTGTGACCTACATCTTGTGAGTCTACATAACAAGTGAAAGCTACAAGGCATATTAGTTTCTTCACTGTTGGCTTACGGCAGCCTGTATGTACACATTTGAGAGTTGTGTTCTGCACACCTTTGAAGTCTTTTAATAACCATCAATTGTGACCTACATCTTGTGAGTCTACATAACAAGTGAAAGCTACAAGGCATATTAGTTTCTTCACTGTTGGCTTACGGCGGCTTGTATGTACACATTTGGAAAGTTGCAAGGAATCTCATCAAGTTGAAATTCCTGGTTTAGTTATTAGTTAGTGAGTGGACTCTTTTGATTTGTTGCATGTAATTGGACAATTTTTGTTTGTTCATGTCACTTTCTTTATGTACTTTTTATGTAAACAAGATAGTATGACTTTGCTGGAGTCTTTGTGCAATTTTTGTAATGCAGCAAAGAGAATATTGCTCAGGAATATGTGATGTCTATGTGAATGCAATTAGGACTGATGGATTCCCTTCTTGTCTTTTCAGCTATTAATAATATAAAGCAGCTTATCAAATGGTTGAGAGACTACGAAAAATATGACAGCATAAAACTGGAAATCCAAGTTTGATGCATCATAAATGCCTAATACGTAGTGGGTTTCCTGTTTCTCCAAAAAATTCACCCATTCCAGGTAAACTATGAAGTCATGCCATGAAATTGGAGAGACCAGATAAAACCAATCCACTCATCAAATTACAAGATGGCTTCTTTTTTACAGTAAATCAAAAATGAAGGAGAAAGATAAATTACTTGCTTCCAAAAGTCAATAATATGAGTTCATTTTGGTTTGTAAAATCTTCTCATTCTTTCAACTCTTTCGCTGAGTTGGTATGTGTTAAAACTAAATAAATTCTTAGCTACAGATTTATGTATCATTAAAATCCGTTTTATTACTATTTGGTATGCACATGAATCCATTAGTTGGTCCAGCTTTGAATAAATAACCCTATTTTATTGTCATTCCATGCTAGTAAAAGTAAGAAAGAAAATCGTAAACGGATGTGCAAGACTTTTGCCCAAATGGATTGAGATATACATATCTGCACAATAAAACACTAGATATCATCATCTAAGGACCCAAAGCAATCATCATTAATATCACATTGAGGTGTACACATAGCCACCTACCTATCTCAACAGGGGGCAAACCCATCTCGTTGATTACGTTGGAAACTCACAAACTATTGCACAGAAAAAAGGTTCGTGAAAATAACTGAAGGGAAAAAAATAGCTCAAAAAAGCTCTCACGTTGTACAACTTGGCTTTCACTGAACTTCCTGTACTGTGTTGGCTCACTTGAACTCTGGGAAAAGAATGGGATGAAAACTGTAATGTTTACATGAGTTTGCTCATCACAAAATATCTTTCAAACAATGTGTGTGGTACAAAAGTAGGCTTTAGATGAGAAGAAAAGGAGAATACAAATATTTTTTCTGCCCAAATTATTGGCAATGTCATCAAGAAAGAATGTTATTATGACATACCAGAGGGAAAAATCGAACGGCAAAAATGTGTGACAAGAAATTGGCTCTTCTATCATCATGAGCAAGATACCAGGTATTCAGTCTTGTTATTGGTATCATTATTATTGTTAGTGAGACTCGCTCCCATTACTTACAATATATTATTATTATTACTTTTACCTTTGAATCTAATAAGTGTGTGTGGGCACAAATATATTATGGGAGCAGAGTAAAACAATCTGAAAAGATTTCAAGTGACATTAAGAGACATTTTATGAGTACCATTTGGCTCTTATCAGCTCCCAACAAGGAGAGTTGAGCACTGGACATTGTTATGTTAGCCTCTTTTTTCATGATGCTGTATCAAATGAAATATGTATGTGATGTGATACTTACGGAACAAGAACAATCTCGATAGATGGACAGATATCACATATTATGTGAGAGAAAATGCCACCCGAGATCTGTTTGTGTACAGCATGGGAAATTTTCTAGGCTATAGTTGTAGTTTAGTTACTTACTAACTAACTACAGCTATAGTCTCGTTCTACCTATGGTACCTATAGGTACTATAAACAATGGGGGACTTGTGCTCGCAATCTAATAAAGGAACATCATACAAGATGTAGTGTGTGTTAAATTACATGGAACACAATAAGGAGACAGGGCGAGCTTGAGACAATGAGTCGCATCAAACTCGATAGCTCAATAAATTCACCGGAATAGTTTCTTCTTTCACGTTTGTTCCATTATTAAAGCAAGTGTTCCAGGTATAGGCTGCTTGAGTTTACAATTATTCAACGAATTGGATTTAGGATGGGGTTCGGGATTCCTATTTCACCTGTGGTAGTAAGCTATTGACTTTTTTCCAAGGGTAAAATCACGATAAACTGAAATTAAATTACAGGAAAACGGGTATTGAATGAAATGAAATATATGAAATGTGTTGGTTTTTGCTGACTTATCACGTCGATAAACAAAATCAAAGAGACTATTACTAAAATGATCCGAGGAATGTAAAAATTTTACAGTTCTAACTGGACGCCAAATGAAATAAATCTGAATATGCTGATGGTGTGTATATAAACTATGTTGAATAGCAATATGCAGTTTTTCTAAGCAAATCGTGTAGTGATGTAGCGGTAGAATGGACAAACCTAGGCACAAGAAAAATGATCACCTTTTGTGCGCAAAAATGATATATGACCCAGTTTGAAGCAGTACTGCTAATCTAAATGATATAGGAAATTGACTAACTTGGCCGAAAGCAATCGATTAAGTATCTTTTCTGCAATAAAAAGGGAAAAGTCAAGAGAGAATTTTTTTTCTTCCTGGGCTATAAAATTGTGAGTATCTCCTTTTCCCATGTGCATCCGTTATTCACTCCTTTCCAAGATGGATGTAAAAAAGAGAAAAGTGGACTTTACACTACTTTTAGTATCAAGAGTTAGTTAGAAAGGATCCAGAACAGCGTAAAAGTTGAAGTTTGTCTTGCAGCATAAAGTACAGACTTTTTGCTATACCACATTCTGTCAGTCAATAAGAAAATGAATTTTTCTGTTCCAAAAACTAGGTTAGCAGTATATAGATCCATACCCTGTGAAACTGGAAATAAAACCTTACCGAAAAAAAATTGGTAAATGCCAAATGGAAAGTGCTTTTTGCAAATGATTATTTTAGCACTCCGCTCAAACGATCGGTATAGGAATGTGCGGCCTTTTTTCGCAAACGTGCATCACCATTCTCGCTGCTTAATGGGAATCGTAATGTTTCATGATGCCCGGATATTAAACATCATCAATAAAATTGGACCAAAGGGAAACATCTTCACACTGGAGCAAGCACAAGCAATTATTTATTGAGTGCCTACATGTCTATATGTACAGAGCTGGCCAATATTTTATTCGTACAAAGTGGCTTCCATACTTTCTCTCTGTGTACACATACATCAACACAGCGTATGCATAAAGGGACTACTAGAAATATTCTAACCAACTATAAACGCCCTTCATCATCATTATTTATATCTATTTAGTACATTTCATGAGAGTTGATACATATCATTTTGTAAATATCAGTAGAAAATACATGAAAAATGAAATTTATTTTTCAAATTGATTGCACTTAGTTAGTAGACTCGTTGTACCCTTCCTTCCTTGTGCATATCAAATGTAAACAAGAAAATTTCGCTAAGGAAAACTGCAATGCGTGCTGAAAAAGCTCAATAATTTTTTATATACAAATGCACCATGTGGGTTTCCCATAGAATCCTTTTGTCCGTCTTTTCATATATGTTGTTTGCTCGTTTTATGAATTGCGCATTTGTCGGTGGCACAAGTGGAGCGACTATGTGTAAGATTTTATGAGGGATGCATAGAATGACGTAAAGTGGCACAAAACTCTTCATGATTAAATCCATTAATATGTTTACTGGGAGAAATTCCCTCTCAAGTGTTAATTACGAGAGATAAAAGGAGGATAACTGAAGCACAACGTCAAGTAATTTGTCTAGCTTATTTTATAGTCACGGCCATTTCACATTTCACGAGTCCGCTCGTTCGGTCCAACATATTGTCTTTAATGTGCTATATGAAAGGATTTTTTACTAGGCTGTAACTAACTAACTAACTAACTAATCATTCGAGAGTTCATCAAGGCAGGATAGCCGCTCACTCACACATGGGAATCTGATTCTGAGTTTTGGTCTTCCAGTACCGTTTGAATTCATGCCATGCTTTGCTAAACCGGCTGTCAGAATTCAGTTATTGTTGGTAGCGCCATCACTGGAGAGAATCAATCGTTTTCTTAAATGAAAAGAGACAATTGGTTTGGTTGTTGGAAATTTTCTTGCGTGTATGTTACGACATCTAGGATCAATTGTTAGCGTTTGATGCTAAGCTTGTTAAACGGTCCATATAGAGAGCGTAGCAAGTAGAAATTCTACTTGCGGTCGTATCCAACGTTAGCAGTGCAATCGTGCAATCTCAATTGAAAAATATTCCGAAAGTTAGCAGATGGCAGTGTACTGAGGATCGATGAGCGATCAGATCAAATTTGTAAAATATTTTAAGCAAGATCTGATGTATGATGCGTGACACTTGACACGTAAAGTGGAAAAAAGCTAAAAGTTAAAAAATTAAATCTATATCGATTATCTAGTTAAAATCTGATAATTTTTGCATACTTTATTTTGTGGTATAGCATGTATTCATTTTTCAAACCAATTAAGAAATAAGTTCAAGTAAATTTAAAGTAGTTTTGGCTTCTACTATTAGGATTTGGTTGCAAAAAAATGTATCCTTTGTGTAGTAATTATGCATAAAAACTTTAAACATCTTTATTCTGTCATCAGGACAAACACGGGTATATCTAAACCTAAACCAAAGACTCTTTCACATGATGCAGATTTTCGTCCAATTTCAACCGCGTGTGTGATTCCATCAACCTTGCTTAAAAATGAAGTTTATAGAAAATTAAAAGGGGGAGAAGACAGCACCAAGTCCCCTGGAGTGATGCCTCCAAATCCTGAAAGCAAAAGTTGCTTAAATTGATTTCACCAAGTGTAAAGCCTGAAACTTATTCATTGATTGATGTATTTTCACTGCTATAGTCGAAATGGCTTTTCAAACCATTTCCTTACACTGCATACTACAGCTCCACTGGAAAGAACAAACAATCCCCGAATATACAATGAAAAATTTAAACTATGCATACACTATATAGATACAGTATTTATTTTCGCATTATAACAATCAAAAGTTCTTTTAAAAAAACTTTATTTCGCCCTGGTTGAAACCAACTATAGATGACTGGAACCACCTTTGATCACACACCGTATGCTCCAATATTAAAATGATTACACAACCATGAACCAAGGCGCGTGCCACACTCATCATCCCATTCATCATTATCAATTTGATCGACTCATCATCAATCTCACAAGTTGCTCCTCACTCCGCTCCTATTCCCCCATCCTTCCTCACTCACTCACTATTTCAACCAGTCCAAAAGGCATGATAATCATCCCCCTTTGACTCAATATTGGTGCATAATTACCAAAGGTGAGCAGATGTACGCACAAGACCAAAATATACCCAGTTTCATATCCCTTGTTGCCGGCTGGACAAAGTACCGTAATTGGGTGTGTAAAAAACCGTAATGGTAATCACAGTTCATTTATCTCGGTAATTGTACCATACCAAAAATTTTCTTATAATAATGAGACCACAACTCATAAATTACATGGACTGATATTGATTTTCACAGTAAGTAAGGTGAAAAAAATGTACTTTGTCTTCATAACCAGGTGTATTTTTATCCCGTTTTTTATTTTCACTAACTATTGGCCCAGTGTTAGTGTATCTTTTGCATATATTAATTGTATAGCAATATTAATGAAAGAATAATGCTCTTTTGACTTTTCCGCAGTCTGTCAGTCAATCAAAACTGAATAAGCGTTGCTTTTAATGGACAAAAGCGGAAGAACATTCACTATGTGCTATACTCAATCACTTCTCTTAAGTGTTTATTGGGTAAACGTGCATTGTTTAAATTGTGGCTTATGTTAGTTAATACGAAAAGAGTAGTATATTTACCATTTTTAGTAGCATCTCTGGTACCCTTATAGGGATTGAACTCAATTTTTTTCATGCAGTGGCATACGCTCACACTTTCAGTCAATTTATACGACCTACCAGGCCCATTTACATGATTGAGGATCTCTTTAGAAGTGGTGACTGGCCATTTTGTGGCAAATCTTCCCATTTACTGGGCAAACATTGGATGCATAAAGGTCTTTACTACTATGATTATTACAATGGGGTTGAGCCACTATGGTAAAGCTCATATGCAGGACATAAAGTCCATTTTGATACCAAGTGTAAGTGCAAGTATTACGCTATAGAGGGAAAAAATGAAGCGGATGTCTCTACATATTACCCATTATTTGTTGGTGTGGACTTTGTCCAGAACTGTGAGTGAGTGTGAGGAAAGTTGTACGTGAGCAAGTGTAGATTCCGTTTATGGTATGGGTAGCCCATTTGAGAAGCATCTAAAGAATGGCAAAATGGTCATTTGTATGAGCGGCTGATCGTGTCTTCGATTTGCCGAACGGAAGCCTCAAAAGCCTCTTTAACTCTATTTCATTTCCCAATAAAACTTCATCTGGGAGACACTAAATGTCATGCGTGCATTTTATGCCAAAATCCCGCAATATATGTGCACAAATATTATGGCATTATTTTGGGAGGAATTGCTGCTTTAAATTGTTCAATTTTTAAAGTATCTTAGCTTTAAATATTAGGAAGCCGAAATATTGAGCATTCTGGCTTTGAAGGCCTTTTTTGGTGACAATTTGAATTCAATTTTCATGCCAATTTTAAAATTTACGAAAAAAGTGAATAAAGGAACTCATAATATTGACGATTTGCGTTAGTCAATCACAGGAATAAGCATTCTAACTTCTAATTTAATAGAGACTTTAATTTCAACTTACACTTTAATGCGCAGCCAGTCAAACCCAGTCAAGCCGGCGTCACAAATAAGCAGCTCGGCTTCTCTTTCGCAACCTATATGAACGTGCCAACAATGAAATTCTCAGAGAGATAAGAAAACAACTAGCCTATTTGTTTGCTTCATTTCATTTAAGCCAAAGTAGTAGAACATGCATAAATACAATTTGTTAGTTTCATCTAGTTGGTAATTCCACTGAGAAATTTATGTCCATTTCTCTTAAGGTGGGATGTTCATTTTAGAGCTTTAGCAATGATTTTATGACACCATATATACTCAGAGAAAAGGAAAGTAGTGCAATAAAATGTCACCAAGAAAAAGCAAGGAAGAGAACTTTCCCTTATGATCAAACGGTAATTTTCTTTCCTAGTCTTTTTTTTGGGAGATCTTGCAAGAACAAAAGGAGTCTATAAGCAAAACCCAATGCACAATCTAGCTCGTTCGCTGTATACAATTTTTTACGTTTTTAGTAGACCATTGTAAAACAAAATTTTGTTTGGACTACCACATTTTTTGTGCAAAAATAAGGACTTGAAATGTAATTCTTTAATTAAATCGCACAAATTTAGATCAAAATGATCTGTTTTGTTTCGGTATCACTGCTACAAAGTAAAAAAACAATTGCACTTCCCATGGAGGTTTTACAAACCGCAATACGGCCCAGCTTTTACTTCTATCTTACAAAAAAATAATACAAAAGTTTGTTTCCCTTATAATTTTCTCTTGGCCTTGATAAACGAGCTTGAGAAAGCATTATAGTAGTATCTAAAGTTGAATGCATCATTTTCAGGAGCCGAAAACTTATATTTTCTAAGAAGAAGCCCACACAATGGAGAAACATTCTATTTTGTAGGCACTAGCTGCAACACAGTGTGGATGCTCCTGTTAACTAGCTAATGATATCAGAGTATACAACAGAATCACATAGGAGGGGAAATAAATACAGCTAGTTAGTTAGTTAGAATGGAAAACAAATGCACTGCACTAGTGTGGTACACATGGGCTGTGGCTGTAAATATAAAGCAACCAAAACTAACTACTAGTAAAATGCAGGGAGCAATAGATAGTAGCTAGCTATAGAATGCATTTATAAACTATGGTTGTGTGGATCCTTTTCCATTCTGGTGTTCTTCTCTCACTCATGTTCACCAGGTCCGATGGGATCCCAATGGAGTGAAGCGAGAAAAGCACTTTCATGTAGTAGCATTCGTCTTGATTTAGGTGGTTGACAGGTCCCTTCGAATTTCCCTATTTTCTTTCCTTTTTCTCACTCGTTCCAACCGTTAGATTTTCCTGTTGTTATTCTACTAGAGAAACTTGCTGGGAAAAGTCACTGGCAATGTTGGTAATGTACAGTGTTGACTTTGTTTTCCATAGCTTCGTGACTCTAAAACTAAACTTTTCCTACTCTGAGTACTATATTCCATAAGCTTTAAAAGTTTTCTCATATTTCTTGTTATTTAATAGCGTTAGTTGAGCTCTTCAGGCGACAAAAAAAAGAAAAGAAATTTTATAAAATGGGTTGGAAAAGTCAGTATACTTTGGATTGTACAAAAGAAGTTGGAAATCTATAGAAAATTATTGGAAATCGGAAGAAAATGAAATCAATTTATGTTGTCAAACTTTTAGAGAGTGAATGATTTCAAACATTTAATACACAGCTCTCAATTCATTTACAAAGGGATGACTGAACAGTAGTAGCACTGTATTAATGGGTCTTGTTCAATTTATGATGAATGAAGGCAAGTTAGACGAGATTGAGAGAGTGTAAAAAAAAGAGATTTCAGTGATTTTTTACTCAGTCAGTCAGTTTGAAATGCTCGTCCTCTGATATAGTTTTAGAAGATAGAAAACATTTTTGACGTGTCAAGCCGCAGATTGCATTTTGGTGTTAGGGAAAGTGAAGTCAATGGGGGGAATTGTCTCTGGGGAGTTCTAACTTTCCAGTGAACTCTCATGCGATAGTGATCTGTCAAGTGTGGCAAGAGACAAAATCACCAAATCCCGATCCATCTCGTATATGTTTTCTATACAGTCAGTTATTGGGCCACTCTTTCAGTCAACATGGATCATTTTAGGATCCCTTGAGGTCTCCCCGAGAGGCTAGTCGTATTAAATAATGGATAAGCACAATGAGAAGAATTCGTTTTCCGTCCATTAGATTTTCACTGGGCTCATAATTATCATAATAATAAAATGCAAGTTCATCCAATCAGAATCTGTGCTCTCATTTGAACTATACTACAGCATTGTGCGGAACTACTTTTTTAAATGTAATATAATTGTTATGTAATTTTTCAGTAACATTTTATTAAAAGTTGAACTCTTTTTGAGATATGTATTTGTTCAATCCAGACATGATTACGTTGCCTTGTCTAGAAAATGTATTAGCTATCTTTTGAACTTTTTTATGTAATGCGTAGAAAAGAAATATTACAAAATACTGAATTCGTTATGAGAAATTGATTGATAAACTTTGCTAAGCATTGCCTAGATGAACTGGACCAGATGCTAAGATTCAATGAGTTTTCAAAAATTGCTCACGTCAAGTTTCATTCTAGACTACTTTGTCTGGAAAATTAAGTTTCCGTTAATTTAATTGGGAAAATGAAGGATTTTTCCCGAAATCAGAGTCCTTTAAAAAAGTGATGATTCTTTAGAGTGAACAATATTGCTCACCATTTTAATGTCTTCTTCTGCTGAAGCTAACTGAAAGCTAGCAGAGAAATATATTCTGACTACATATCTTTTACGTATATAAAACTTGACAGCTGCCTTTCATTCAAAAGAACCCTTTACTTTTTGTTGCATCTCGCCTTTTCTCCCCTCAGGATGATGATACTGGTATATAACAATATTGATGAAACCACTCACTCAGAGACTCACGTGTATACCTTTTGGGTATTTCTTTGGCATTTCATCTTACCTGCTGCCTGCTTATTATGTGGAAGATATTTCCCTAGCACTCAACCAGATATTAATAATGAAACATTGGGTTGGGAGCAAAACACTTGAGTGTCTCATGCTACTTGGCGACCTGGTCTTGATAATATGTTGTGACCCTTTAGTTTCATTAGTGCTTGTGTCATATTAGAAAATTCCAGTGATCCAACAAGGTGAAAAACTTGTTTCCAGGTTTCTTTCTCTCTGCGTAATGTATCGCTTAATTGGAATCTACAACAAGGCACGTCTTAATTAAATCTTGTGCTGCGTGTAGCGTGTGTAGGTAGATCGCTATCTATAGGGAATAAAGTTTGTATTGATTTTTATTATTTAGCCATACATAATTCTATATTGTGTTTTTTATGCATTTGCCTGTGTTGTCTGTTGTGTAAAGCCTGACCATACGATAATGTCTACTATTTGCCTGCACAAAGTTTAAAACACGCAAGACTCACAATTCTCTATAGGGGTTCCACTCTAGGTATTTTAATTTTATCTATTTTTTTTAGCTTATATTTAGGACATTGGCTTTCAAATATTACATTGTTGATGAATTACATGGACAGTTATTTTGAAATGCTACCTCTAAAATCCTTCTTAACATGCCAATCCATTGGGAGATTGGGACGGAGGATGAAAAATTGTTTAGTACATGCACCCCCATGTAATCTAAATGCCTCCTACAACGACTTGATAGATTTAGGACGTGTGTGGATTCGCTCAGTCAATTTATGTATGCAATATATGTTGCCAAAGAAATGTTAGAGCTAATATTTACATATGGAACCCAAGAACAATGTAAACTATTTGTTTACTGTTGTTTAGGCTGTGAATTTTAATCGTGTTGAGCAAACAAGCCAGCCAGTTTTAGAATTTCATAAAGAATAAATTGATTCACACATCAAACCATGCCAAAATATTGTGGGTGTCCAAATCAATCAAAATTCTAATTTTATTGCAAAAATAGGACTACATTGACTTTGTAAATAAAGCAGTCATTACTTACTTATAGTTAGTTAGTTAGTTAGTTAGTATAGCAGGTTTATCCAGTTTTATTTATTTTTCAACAAGATTTATGTCTTTTATAACGGAGGCGCACACTCTTGGGGTCCTTGTTAATGGGTAGGATTTCCACGAGTTGTGTTTATGCGTATCCTTGCCGCTATTTTAATGTCTCTCTGTATATGCAAGTATGAACCATGCTGAAAAAGACGTGCACAGTGAATTCTCTATTTTCGTAGTGCCTAAGTATGTAAGTGCGCAATATCTATTGTTGTCCAAAGGGCGACAAACACTGTTGACAACAATTTCCCTTCTTGAATCAAAGCAATAAGCCAAGTAGGAGTTGCAGCAAACCAACTAAACACATTTAATAATGACATACATATGTTTCCCGATGGGTATCACAAGAAGATTAGTGTCAGATTAGAATCAGAAATGGACCCTTTGGTGTTAGTTAGCACGCTCCCTTTTAATATCATGTACAATATAGTCTATGAGATATTGTGATGAATACAAAGGAATAAAGATTAGATCAAAATGCGTGATTTATTCAGAATGAGATTTGTTTGTTATTACTTCTCCAATACAACAAATTGTGCGGCAAATTATTTATAATGCATGGATATGTAACAACTACAATTTTATTCAAAGTGCTTATTTGCAAGGCAAAAACCAATTGGTTTCTATTTCATTGCAAAATAATTTTCGATAGTTTCTGCAAAGATTCAAAGAGCTTTAAAATGTACAGACAACAACCTGCTAATTACAAAGTTAAGAAAACTAACGAATTGATATTTACACACAAAATGTGCATCGTGAAAAAACTAAACAAATGGCAAATAGAAAACAAGTGTCATTTTGTCCCCTCATCTTCCACAACACCATGCGAGAATAATAAACGCATCCAACTTGATTAAAATGAGGAGTCCCGCAGTCTTTTGAAACCTACTGTTGCGTTTTCTAATTCCATTCCAGTTAACTCCCTTCAACTATAGGAGCACAATGATTGCACACAATGAACTAAACATATTGTGCATTATGCTTCACCATCGAAGAATGCAAACAACATTCAACCAGAAACAAAGCAATGCTGACTGACTGACTGACTCTTTTATACCTGTACCGTTACATTTTAACTAAAAGACAGACAAATTCAAGCTTTCTCTTACAGGCGGAACAAATATTAGGGATAACGCAAGTGTTTTTTTTTTGTACTAATTTACAATGAGAATTTTGTTTGCATGTATTACTGCAGCATGTTATTTGGCAGGGAAAAGTTTGAGCTCCCACCATCAGATAATAGGAGGAGACGCCCATCCGCTTTTCACCAAATGACTCTGAATTCAACTTAATTTAAGCAAGCTGTATGAATAGACTACCAACTGTATAAGGAAAGCACCCTTACTTACTTGGCAAATTGAAGGAAATGGGAGGAAATTTTCGATCAAAACGGTGTTGCGTGCGGCAAACGATTACTAGTGTATTTAGTTAGTAGCAAGCTACACAATACTACATTTCTTTCCGATTGTACAAATATACTGTGTATCAAACAAAAATACTGGTTTACTGTGTGAAAACACAATTGGATTTTAAAACCTTTTCAACATCTTCATCATGAAGTTTACTCTTTCAATTTGAACACAAGGAAAATCATTCTGAGTAGTAAAGATTGCATTTTTTGCCATGTTAATAAGATCTGAGTGCTACTGCTATTTGAAAGGCGCAATATTGAGTTCCTGCATGAAACACATAGTAATTTTAAATGTGTGTATGCTTTCTGTACAATGTAGTAGTCTATCTAGCAAAATCCAATGCTACACGTTGGGGGTGATGAGTTTTTGTGAGCAAACTGCGAAAGTCATTATGCATTAGTTACCGTAAACAATAGTTTTAGCTCTCCATATTTTCTAATTTTTCTATGTGTAATTCCTAACTCTCAAGATGAGACTACTACTATGTTAAAAATTCATTAATTATTTAAATGCATTCACACTATCATTCAAATCCTAAAATGGTTTTTTGAACCAATGATGGGAACAAACTACGGTCCATAGGAAATATGTAGTAACTACTGGTTGGTATCACACAGTTCTGCTAGAAAAACGGCAGTCAACTAACTACTAACAAACTAACACTTGGCATATAAGGGAAAATAGGGGCAAGCCGCAAAAGTGCTTTGCATGGGATGAGAATAGATGGAAAGGTTTTGATGAGTTCACAGCTCTTTTCACACTTGAGAAAAACACCTCATCTCTCACTTTATCCTCTCATTACACATGCAGTGTCATATGCATACAATCAAAGTAAACGTAAAGACTGCCACTGACTACACTGCGCGCTTTGAATTCGAATTCACTAGAACGTATCTACTTGATCATTTGCACAGCTTTAGAATGGAATTTAGATGCTGAAGGATTGAATTTGATGATGTAAATGATATAAATGGTGGTTAAAATTTGCATTCTATTGGGAGTTAAATTTTCAAGGGTTGTTTTCGGGATGGGTTTGTTCAAAGGGTTGGTTAGGTATGTATTGTATCATGTTATGTAGAATCCAAGATTTCTTACAATATTTTTAGCTTGTTGGAAGCTATTGCATTGTATATGAAAAAATGGGTCTTTTGTGTAGTTGTGTGTTCCATCTTCATTTCTGGTGAGCACAATGAAGCAAGAGTAAATAATAATAAAAAGCTCTCTAGCATAATGCATGTGTTTTCTTGACACCATGGTGTTGAAAGGTCCCTTTTGGAGTCGAAACCCGATGATATACCATTTTGTTCGTATATGCTAGCTACTTGTATCATGATGATGAGTATTAGTTTGTAGTTTGATCATAGAAAATAGAATGCTGCTTACATTAATGCGCGTAGAGAGATAAAATATTAAGTTTGAAGCACGGTAGTAAGTAAGTAGTAAAATATTATGTGAGTTTGAATTGAAATTCATTGTTTGAGATTTTGTCGGAAGTATACGAAATATTTCTAATCGTATAAAACTTTTAATAGAGATAAGACAATGATGATGTGGAAAATTTTTGAAGAAAACTGTATGAATAGAATATAGAAAGCACCCAGTCTGTGGATTCTATAGCATTAACCGCCAAACGGGGAATTTTGATATTTCGTAAGGCTTGTGGATATGAATAAAGCCTGATTGACAGACATTATTAAAAGTTAATGAAATGAGCTTTAAGATAATGTTGCACTTTATTAACTTTTATTAAAGAGTGCGCGTCGACAATATATTTATCCCAAGAAGTTCACTGCTTATTTTGTCAGTATCAAACATACTTACAGAATCGAGTAAAAATTTCGCTTCCATTGAATACTAACGAATGTAAAGTAAAAATCAAAAATTATATATTTTTTAAATCATTCAGGATCTGATGTCTTCACTACTTTCTTCCTACAGCCGTAGTTCCCCCCCCCCAATTATTAATCCCCCGTAGGAGCTACATCATAGCTCTGCAGGCATATCTTATCCAGTATAGTATATATAACAGCAGAAAAGGAAGAAAAACACTAGGTGAGACTTTTTAGTCTACCGCATAATGATATAGCCTACACATAGAATGATATAGAGAATCCGTGAGGAAATATTTTTCCCACTGTTTCAGTATTATACATCAGCAGACTAGCATGTACACCAAAAGGAACCATAATATAATACGAAAACAGGAGTAGTAGCAGTTAGCTATGCACCTAAAGTGAGGGAGCCACATTTATGCGTTGTAAATCTAAATCTAACACAAACTAATCTCATTCATTAGGTCCAATTGCGATAGGCATTACCCAAAATTGAACGTAATGAATTGGACTTTCAACCTATAAAGGCTTCCTGATTGCCCAGATGAATAGATATCCAACCAGGGAGTTGTTTCCTTTCCGCTTTTTTATCACACTGTACCAACTACTTACTGCCTTATACTAACTATTTGTTTTTCTTCTTATTGTTCCTTACATCTCTCATTCATGTTTTTTTTACTGCCGTCTCTTTTTATTTTCTCTTGATCTTCCCCAGGATTTTATTCCTCAGTTGACACATAAAAGCAATACATGAAAGACTCCAGAGCCCACCTGAGAGTCATATCCAAAAGTATCTTTGATACCGTTTTTCATCACACAAACTAACTATTTTAACAGTACATAAAATGTTTGGAGACAATCTTTCCACAGTATTCCTTTTGTCGAACCCATTTAAACGGTCACATACATACGTGTTTGGAGCAAAACTAGCAACAGTAGTGCATCGCATATATAGTAGGAAAGTAAGTAGGAAGGGAGAATTGATTCGCTGCGTACTGTGGCCGCCCACCTAAAAGAGAACATGGCCATAGGCCAACCAAACTGCACGCCTCTTTTGCTTACCCTGCTTTTCGGGAGCAAATGACATGCCGCTTAGGTAAGGAAATGCTATTTTTTTGTAACTCTCTTTTCAATTTCATATTGGTTTTATCGTCACTGCTCATTTCAAGTGAGCTAAAACCATATGAAAGGATAGGATAAAGAGGAAATAATACACAACTCCGTCACTACCATTGTATACTGATATAAAAGGATAATAATTGTTGATACATACATACACGGGGTTGGATGTTGGATTCGTTGCATTTACATCAGGGAGTAAAGTTTCCAAGTCAAGTTAAAAAGTCCGTACAGAAGACAGAAACTAACTACAGTGAGTCTGATGGTTCGTTTATATGGAGTTGGAATTGTTGGTTGTGATCCTCATCATATCATCATAGTCTTTGCATATAAGGAATAGAAAAGTACAGCTACTGTGTGCTCCTGTGTAGCTCAGGTTGTGTTGCTGGGCAGGGTAATGAATGCAACACTTCCCATCCAGCCCTTCTGCAAGTCACATCTAATCAAATAAGCTAACTAATCAAATCATACACATTAATTTGTGTTGCAACTATACGCTGACTAGTTTGGCTCAGAGTTTGCAAGTGACTAGTTAGTTAGTTAGTTTTGAGGTGAAGGTAAATGCACGAGAATTGAGACTAATTGCTCGTAGATGAGCCAAAGTGGGAGTGAACTAGAGCAAATCATTTTGTGTTAGCTGGTTTGTTAGTGTTTATAAAGTGGTCTAATAGTTTCATTACCGGGCTCACAATTGTTGTGAGTCACTCACTATTATTTGTTTGCGAATAATATACTAACAATAAGTTAGTTAGTTAGTAAGATTTAAGTGATTCCAAATGACTGGTAAAATGTTGATCCGAATGGAGATTAAAAGAGTGACTGTGAGAGTTGAGATGATTTAGAAGAATTTTTATGTGATTTATTTTGCGTAATAAGTGACATTACTTTTTTTGCTTGGATGAATAGTCCAATCTATCAGTTTACGGTTGAAACTGCTTATAAATTCGAGAGCAAGTTTCAAGCTGGAATTTCTCGCCATGTTGAACAATATTGGTGCAATGGGTGCCGGAGGAGAATATGGAAGTAAGTGGGATAATTTGAATGTTTTGGGGTAATATGAGAATTAGCTAATATATTAATAGCATAAGCTTATGGTTAGATTGCTTCGGGGTCTAACAAATCGTTGAATGATAGAGAAATATAAATTTTTCAGTAATCTTGACTCAGCGAGTTCATTAAATGTCACTTAGTGTGTATCAAGAGAAGAGGGCACGTTCCCTGTTATCTCTCATTAGAGCTCGTTATTTAGTAGCATTAACACGCTTTGGATAAAAATTTGTTCATTCATCCAGTCTTTTTTCACTCACATAATTGACAGAAGGATTTCATAATTTGGGTCATTCTTACAATGTTTGTCTGAACCTAGAGCACGGTAATACTAGTCTATGTAACCTGAACGAGAATCGACAACATTCCGGGGTCTCTTCTTTGTCATCAGGATCCAATTTACAGGTAATTTTATACCAATTACTAAGATTTCAATATAAACCACTACAATCATGTGTACAAAAGATACGAAAAAATGGCACTTTCAAGATTCAACAAGTTAACCCAAAAGGGGAGCCAAGTTTATTGCACAGAATGCTATCTACTATGTATGGATTGGGAAAGTGATGTGATAAGCTTTAATAGTGATTTCTTTTTCGTGCTGATGACAGTTGGGCAATCCAGGAGGGTTGGGATCTGGAACGGGTACATCAACACCAGTCTCGTCTGATAGTGACAAACCTGTAAAACAAAAAAGGCATCGAACTAGATTCACTCCTGCCCAACTCAATGAGCTGGAGAGATGCTTTTCCAAAACACATTATCCGGACATTTTTATGAGGGAGGAAATCGCCATGAGAATAGGACTTACGGAGTCACGAGTTCAGGTAAAAAAAGATTTCAACTTTTAACGCCAAACTGAACAGACCATTTTAAGTGAGTTGCTCATCATCAACAAAAATATGAAAAATATCCTACTTGTCGTGCAAAATTAAAAAATACATTTAATTTTTTGCACTTAGAGGAAGATTTAAGAAAAGATTTGTAGGTTGCATTTATGTGTAAAATTCCAGAAGTAAATAGGACAAAATATTTATGTTTTTTTTATTATATCACCTGATGCTTTTTAGTTATAAAGCATTATCACATCATAGCTCGAAAAAAAAGAATTGTGAATGCGTCAAGTGGTCACACCTGACCATCATGTACTATTTCACTCATTTGCATACATTGCTTTCATTGTTTCGATGTATTTACACAGACGAGCATGAGCAAACTCACTCAGTCAATCGTAGTGGACACCGTTATGTGGGAATTAGTTTTCTAAAGCTTCTGAGTCACAAACAATTAACATGTTTTGGTTTAGTAAGAATTAATCCAATTTATTCGCAAAATAGGCACTATCAATTTAAAATGTTACAGTGAATTTGTTGTCCGGAAGAAATTGACCTTCAATTATACTTTGTTTAAATTGTTTTATAAAAGAAATTAGTTGTTTTTGCTGGATTAAAAAACCCTGTTTATCGGTGTTATTTCAACAGTTTTGGCACCTTTTGTGAGCAAGTAGATGAGAATACTATAGGCAAACAGGATACCGTATGCCCATACCACGTTGTAAAAAAATGACAAACACAAAGCAATACCAGTAGCGAGTTACTCCATAAAAGTTGAGCTAATGTTTTGAAAAGATGGCTCTAATAGATGTAAATTAAACTGTGCGTAACTCAGTAGTAGCAATGTGATGGCTACTAGGAATGTTTTGTATGGACATGAGGTGACCTTTGAAAAAACATATGCCTGCACTTGAGTGATCACGCCTTGTTAGAGCCTCAGACATCACACTATGCATCCGTGAAAGCGTTC
>Ga0210040_10003763_pt1 | contig 20291 bp, 15 predicted proteins | sample CryGeyCG12114_NA_FD_185462 | JGI IMG/M metagenome (GOLD analysis project Ga0210040, IMG submission 185462) | Groundwater microbial communities from aquifer - Crystal Geyser CG19_WC_8/21/14_NA (SPAdes) (version 2) | ecosystem: Environmental > Aquatic > Deep subsurface > Groundwater | place: USA... | reverse complement strand
AAGACTAGCTGATGAGACTACCGAAAAACGATAAAAACCCCTAATTATTATTACTGGTTTTTTGTAATATTAACATAAATAATTCCTAACCCGGCTTCGTCGTAATACCCTCTTGCTGAGGTTTATTTGGCTCTGTAATTTTCCGCTGTATGTGATTTATGGCCATACGAGTTGTTTTTCTCCGTATCTTGAGTTGATCCGATCTGAACCGGTTCAATCCTCGTCATTTCGTTTGCCTAGAAGTGAGCAAACTAACCTATGCATGCTTTTATTTTGCTTATAGTTTCTCTTTTAATAGCTATATCTGTACTCTTGTTCAGGCTCTAGTATCATCTCCCTTTATAGCTCATCGTATTGATTCCTCACAAAGTGATTTTTTTTGTTCCATTAACATTTCAGTGTCAGCATAAGCAGTCAACTACTCACAGTCAATATTCTAGTTTCTGCTTCGTCCATTTTTAGCCCTCTTTTGCCAGCATCAGTCATTGATGTACTATTTTGGAAAAGCTCAGTAACTTATAAGTAGCTGCACTGTGCTGTTTGACATTTGACAGTCATTTTCATTTTGATTTTAGATTGCCGTCATATCCCAGTTTGGCTGTGTATGTGTAATTCTTTAATTCATACTTCATTTGCAGAAAGTGGAATGTGTGGTTTATATTTGCAAAGTAACTTTTATTTCTTAAATGTGTGCATTTTTCGATTGAGTATTATTGTGATGTTGCATTAATTATACGTGTTGTCATTGTCTACTAGTTTAAAAGCGATTTTTGGTTAAATTATTTTGTTTTACTGAGTTTGTCGTCGAACCGTATTATACAGAAACAAAAATAATTGAGGTCGGTGAGAGTAACTTGGAAGATTAGTCCTCTTGTAAAGGATCAGTGGCGACGCCAGGACCCCGCTAACGCCTGCTATAGCGGGCAAGATTTTTTGGAAGTTTACACTAGATAGAATGATATTTCGGCTGAAATTGCATGCATATTTTTTGCACTATTAGCGATAGCATATTTTGTCATTTAGCGGGCAGGCGAAAAAATCCTGGCGTCGCCACTGTAAAGGATGAATTTAATTACTTCTATTTTCTTTGTTTACTTCTAGTAAACACAAGTGAACCTGTCATAGCTCATTAAAACCAGATTCTATTGAAAAGTTTCAAGCACATTTATTTTCAAAAGTTGCTATAATAAAGTCATTAGTTGTTGTCCTTCATTTGACGAACTAAGGTTCGAGGCTTTCGCGTCTTCAATTAGCTATTCGTTTGCATGCAATTACTTGCTTAGAGATTGAAATTTGAGCTTGAAAGCTTTGAGAAACTTTGTAATTGTACTCAAGAGATATTGGAATTTCTCGTATTTTACGAGTGTAGACGTAAGTTGTTCGTCGCTTGCTCCATTTGTCGGGATGGTTTAAATAATTTGTTGGGTGACTAGGCCCGTGTTGTTTCAAATGTAATAAGGTTATCAATGTGGAATGTTTGGCAACTGCAAAACTATGCATGGATAGGTAGATCAGTGATATCTTGACAGTACAGTTTTTCATATTTTTTTAATTATTCTCGGTGCAGCGAGCTTGCATATGGAGCATGCCAACATGAACTATTACGAACTTCTACATATGGATTTCCAACGTACTTTTCATACAAGCTTAGGAATTCACGTTGAAACTATGCTTTTGCCAAGCATATTATTAGTAAACAATGTCAAACTTTTATGCATTAATTCCTTGCGCATGACTTTTGCTCCCTTAACTGCTCAACCAGAGATTGAACAAATCTGGCTGGCAAAAGTTAATAATACATTTTTAAACCTTTTTAGGCGGAGCTAATGAATCCGACTGCGAAACAAGTGGGGATAGTAATAGTGCGGTAGTTAGTCGAGGCATACGGCTGCCTCCAGAAGACGACGCAGGCTCTTCGTCTCATTCTGAAGTTCGAAGTTCTAGTCCAGGCTTGGCTGATGTGGACGCAGATGTGGAAGACAGTCCTAGTGGTAGCGAAGAAACTGGTTCAGAGTCCGAGCGAGGTAGTTTTGGTCATCAAGGCGTCATGTACGCACCAAATACAGTAGGATTTCCGCCTGCAAGATCTGCCATTGGACACTGTCACGGAATGGCATCTGGAGGTAATGTGCTCAAAAAAATTTTCGAGTTTGTTTGCATGGGGTTCTGTATTTGTTCATTAAAACGATGCGTTGGTGTTTGTCTGGTCTAGTGTTTTGTTTGTTATCCGTTTAAACTAATCTGTGCAAGGGAATACTTCACGTTTTCGTGTATAGGCATATGCCACATCATACTATTCAAAAATTGTTCTGTCCTGGAGTAAAATTTTTCGATAGATTAAACCATGTGAAGGGGTAAAAAAACAAGGATTCTGTTTACTTTACCTCTTACATTAGTTAGTTATTATATTATTATAGTTCTAGCCCTTGTTGGTTTGTATTCCAATTCATTTGTAAGCTTGTACGGCTGTAGTGCATATCGAAGACAAAAAGATTGAATAAACTGGATTCCCTGTGATTGGGAAGATAACCTTGCATTCATTCATGGCCAGCACTACAACTAATCAATTTATATGCTCTTGCTCATAAAAAGATAGCTATTGCAAATTTTCAAACAATCATGAACGTATTTTCTATTAAATTACATTCACATTGATTTGGATAGTTCTGCAATAAGTGATGGGAAGGTATTTTTCTCGAAAAATGTCATGTTGAAAACTCTTGTATTTGAAATTTGTAGGTGTGGCGTTTGTAAACCCAGGGAGAGTTGGATTGGTGCAGTCTAACAATCCATTTGCTGTTAAAAATGTCTGCGTAATGCCATCAAATATTCCAATTGCATCCTCGTCGAGTAATTCTGATTCGCAATGCAGTCGTTCAGTCAGCCCTAGATGGGGAAGTTCAATAAAATGTAAAAAATAATGCATGTAAAATATATGCATACGTGTTTTTCTGTTAATGCCATGCATATATCTTTCATAAATATTAGTTTTTTGCATATTAAGCCGCGATTTGTCAGCTTGAGCATTTCTACTTGCTTCCTCACGGTCTTGATTTCTGTTTCCCGCTTGCAATTTTCAGTTCCGCATTGACACCATTGTATACATGTCATACAAAAGTAACAAAAGTCATATTATTCGCTATTAGTTCAAGCTTTTTAAGCTTGTGGACATTCCTGCCGATTTCTATTTTACTAATCATATTATTTTTTGTTTTAACAGCTCATTCAAAACCTATAATAAGGCCCTCGGCGTTAGGGAACTCTATCGGAAGTGGAATAAGTTCACCGTTTTTACACGCGTCCGGACTTGGTGGATTAAGCCATACTGGAGTTTTAGCTCCGGCACACCGTGAAGACTCAATCTCTTCATCAACCAATAGCATTTTAAGACCACCAAAATTGGCTCCTTCTTTTACATCTGCAGCATTTCCTCAATCTGGCTCCAAAGTGATAAGGATAGGAGATCGATCCGAAGACTGTTCAACTAGTAATACAATTGAGAGTTCACGAACCCCAGGGGAACCTATTAAATTGGATTCTAATGCTATAAATTCTTCGGATGTGAACTCTTCAAAAGTAGAAACGTCTACTGCGGATAGTAGTAAAAATGTGAAACCTATCTTTGTGCCATTGGCTATGAATACAATGAGTGAAAGTGTTGTGGCTGGCACAAGTCGTGTAGAAAATTCTGTAATTACCAGTGGGTGTATTTCAACCAAGACTGTCACTATGCAGAAAAATAAACCTGACGCTTCAGATATATCTAAGCCTTCCTCCGGTGGATTCGTTTTTGGATCAAATTTATTCGACCGGGTTGAGGTTAGTTATGACTATGATAAAATAAGGTGCAATTACGGTGGATTACGTTTAGGGTTAAGTAAATTGCAACTGCGTTGCACATAATATGTACAAAGCCTATTTTTTACTCTCTCTGACTACCGACAATAGTGACAATCATTGATGAGATGTTTTTTTGTAAATGGTTAGAATGCTGGTTCGAGTTCAGCTAATCATAGTTCGAGCAATGGAGTATCTTCTTCAACAACGTCTGCAGAATTGTTTGCGTCTGTTGTGAAAGACCCTCAGATTGCCACTGGTAGCCAGTTTTCAGGTTCTTCGGGAAAATCCCTGGAATCTTTGCCTACAAGTACTGGAGCTAGCTTTACTGAACTCACTAACGAGTCTCATGCCGACCGGAAACGAAAATATGAAGATACTCCTGTTATAACTGGGGAAGAAGACGAATCCAACGTTTTACAGGTCAGTTGGCAGTATGATCATTGAATGTAATGGAAAGAATATTGGTGATGAGTAGATTGTCAAGCTACATTATTTTATTTTGTAAACTTCAGATTAACTGCAGACTATTTGTGTTTGACGGAAATACTCTAAATTGGGTGGAACGGGGAAGAGGTCAACTTCGTTTAAACGATAGAGAGGAAGGGTCTGAAAATAAAATGCAGTCACGTTTGATTATTCGCACAAAAGGTTCTCTCCGACTAATGCTGAATGCTCCTATCTGGGCTGGAATGAATGTGGAACGTGCTTCAGATAAAAGCGTTCGGTTTACCGCTAATGACAACGGACAGATGCGTGTATTTTTAATCATGGTATGCATTTATGTTACTTATCACATCATCATTTCTCTATGCATTATAAAAATGTTTAATTAGGGGGGGCGTTGGTGGTGATAATCTACGTTTCATAACTTAAGATTTTAAACTTTCAGGCTTCTATCAGCGACATAGATACACTGCACAGTGCTTTAGAATGGAGGGTGAGAACACTTGACAACGGTACAGCAAATATACAAGATGATTTTCAAGCAGATGCTGTGTCCAACATGACAGATGATACTTCTAACGGGACCTTTTTAGCAGAGGAGTTAAAGGTTCCAACTCATTTTGTGCATCATCGAACACTTGGAACTCCTGAGGAATTCGGGGAGAACTCGAGCAGTTTTAATGCTGATGATGATAGTCCTAGCAAGAAAAAACGTGTTGTAGCTACTCCAGGGGAAACAATGGATTCCGGTGTTGAAAATCCTATTGCGATGGCAGTAAGTAGTAGTAATGATGGTGACAGTGGTGTGAAAGTTTTTGTGCATGGTGCAGTTGAAGTGCGTGGAACTCACAATGATGTGTAGCTGAATAGTTTCTGGTTGGACATGAGATTTTTATGTATTTTAATTCCTTATTATTAGAGTTAAGTTGCAAATAAATACATTCTTGTCTTGCAAAACGGATAGGCTGTTGTGCCTGTTTAGGAAACCTAGAAAAATTGCGTGGATTGTCGTGGATCTTCATTAGTTTGATGAAAATAGGTTTCAAAAGTTAACTATGCGAATCTACTTAGTTCTGCGATGTGCGTAATACTACGCGACACGCGACAGCTACAAAATAAATTATTTAGAAGATGACTACGTGAAATTTTGCACGTACTACGCATATGCATTGTGTACCTTTGTACAGTACTTACTACATTTTATGTAAAAAGTTCAACTATAGTAGTATTTTAAATGTTCCCAATTTTTTTTGAGAGGCTTATGTTTTGTTATTCGTTATAAAGGCTTGTTAGATTTTTGAGTGTGGGGTGTATTGGTGAAATAAAATCACTTAAACATGCAATTTTTAAATGCGAGTTTTATTTAAAGCGACAGTACTAGCACAGTTACAAATTATTATCTAGTTTGTAAATTATAACAAGAATATTGCGATTTATACTTATAAAAGTGCGCTGTTTTTGGTATACTAGCTCGCTCGAAAGCGAAGATTATATCAATGTTTAAAGAATACGACAATTGGGTAATTTAAATAAGTTGGTATTAGTCAGTCTTGCTGGATTGGTAGTTGGTGAACAATTTCAGATAGTGGAGTCGAACCAAAGTATATTTACAGGAAATGAGTACATGTCTTTGTTAGCCAAGCTTCCACAATATTTCAAACCAACCTGAACCTGATATTAGAGAAAATAACTGGTTCCGATATGATAAGTACGAGTTACGAGTACTGGGTAAAGTTGAACTAGTTAAACATTTTAATATTAGCTACCGTTTGCAATCTTACTGCGTACGAATGACATAACCAAAAACATTGCTGCCATTGCTTTTGTATTATTTTTCCACTCCCACCCGCAAGAAACAGTAAAAAATAGCAAAAACGCATAAAAACAAATAATAACAAACAGCCTTTGCAGTTCTCATTGCGAGTAATGAATTATTGATCGAAGAATACGCACAGAATCATAGAACAAGGAAATCTAATTTTTCTACTGTCTTAATCTCTCCAGTATATGAGTCTTTTTCGAATTCGAAAGTTAAAATCCTTCTATTGGTGACCACAATCTTGCAACTGAATCACTGCTAGCTAGCGCAACGTTGTTGTTCAAAGAATGTACCTAAGAAATGAAATTAAATAAATTATCATACTTATTGTGATAATCAATTTTCATTCCAATGTCTCATCATTGTCGTAATCAATAACTTGCCCCTGTTAGTTCTGCAGACTCTACTTTATAAGACGCCAACTCGTTTAAACCTAAACTGGGCTCGAGAATTTTCATAGTCCCGTCTTTGGAGCAAGTTAGTACAGACCCTAATGTATGGAATACGCCTTGGACTGCCTTTTGATGCCCAGCTTCGTATGTTTTGACAAGCTCAAATTTATTGCTGTCCACTAGATGTAACTTTCCTAATTTGTCACCGATATAAAAATGTGGAAGAGGATCATCACGCTTAAATGAGTGACATGTTGGATAAGCTGAATCAGGAAGCTGTAAAAAATCATTTACATAAATGCAATTAATAATATCAATATAATCAAATATAATGAGCTCTTTACTATTGAGGCTCGGCTTTTGCTGTTTGCATAACACTCACTGTAATGGAGCTCACAACTTTCCTGGCTCGGAAATCAAATAGTTTCAATATTCCGTCTTCACCTCCCGATATGATGCGAGTATCATCAATTCCCAGTGAAAGTACACTTTTTTTATGCGCTGTATAAAAAGTTATGGGTGCGTATCCGTTTCGAGGATCAAAGAACAGCACTAACTTATCGAAAGTTCCACAGGCCACAAGATTATCGGTTGCAGCAAGACATAAGCACGCAACTCTTGTCCTGTAAATTAAGAAATCAGAACAATATATAAGTACCGAAATATTTGATGGCTTCAACTATTTTTAATTTATAACAAAATATGGAAACATACTTGAACTCAGTGACATATTTAAAGTCTGAAAACTTGTCCCAAATCTTTACAGTAGTGTCCCAACTGGCACTCATAAGATGATTTGAGTTTGTGGCAAAATCCCACACCCAACCTACGCATATAGCCAGAGCATTTACTAACAAAAGAACACCATCTTATACATAAACCTAAGAACAATAGACTTTTATTCACCCTTATGAGCATTGTTCAAATGTATTTTTTTGGCCGACGGTTCAGCAACAAACTTCCCTGAACTTGAATCTTTTATGCTACTTTCAAAGCATTCCTGGACGTTCCAGATGGATATACTTCTATCTCTTGAGCCCAGTGCTACAACATCACCCCCCTGAAAAAATTCGGAAAAAGTATAAAGCAACGAAAACAACTATCAAGTCAGACGTCACGTTTCACTTGCCCAACGTATCAAATGCTTATTTCATAGCTATAAAGCTATACGATCCAAGGCTTACCATAAACAAATGAATTGCATCAAGACAAGCAATATGACCTCTTAGCTCCACGTTTCTAAGATTAGCACCATCGCTTCCCCACAATTTAATTTGCTCCTCTCGCTTCACACAGGCTCGAGCCCAACAAAATGTATTTTCGTCAACTACATCAAATAAGGTAGTAAAGTGTAAAAAGTTAGCAAGCCTCATTACGATTATCTAGTGCTGGAGTGAGTGAACAAGTGGAAGGAATATTGCTAGCTGACTAGCATGCTTAATTATGTTACTGTTGAGAGGTAATATATTGAAGTACCTGGCGTGGGAGGATACGCTCCATTGAACCCCCACCTCTTGAATTGCCGTATTCTCCATGTATCCTCATTAGATAAAATATCATAAAAATGTTTCGATACAAGACTCATGCGTTTTATTAACAGTCCGGCCTCCAAAAAAGAGCAAATGTGAAGAAACACCTATAAATAATAAAGGAAATATCATCAGTTGATTCCTTATCATTATCAAGGTATATAGAATAAAATTTCATCATCATGTCACTGATGTTCCAAACATGAGTACGGGAGCATTGAGCATACAAATAATGCTACAAACCTCGATAGGCAAAGTGTCCAACGTCCACTGGTAAGAATCATTCAATTCTTTTTTAGAATCACTTTCTTCATCTTCCACAGCTCGAATCAGTGGCGATGGCGAATCTCCTAACGACAAGTCTTGCAGTTTGTCCACAGTTTGACAAACAGAGCCATTTTCGGTAGACATTCTGTCAGTTTCAGTTAGCCTAGCCCCAGCAGGAAAAACAAGCCACAACAAAATGAAAAATAATATACTTTCACTTCATTTCATAAACACGATCATCTGGACAAACGCAATACTCAATTATATTATCTCAATACAGGCAAATGACATATTAGATTCAAAACTACGCCCTAAACTGGTGAGAAGAAAGCTATAAATTCTACTAAATACTTCCCCCGAAATCTGTTTTGGGATAGTATTTTTGTTTCACTGACTGTTTTTCTTAACTTTCATTTTATTCTGAATTTTTTATATTACCCGCAGTTTTGTGAAACTCTGGTACAGCAAATCGTCAGGCTTGCCAAGGTGAGTGCGAACGGCGACTCATAGCTGTACAAAATACAAAATACAATGCATATAGCATAAATATAATCTCTACGTGAAAATCATATATAGCATGTCCTGCCTCTATCTGTGCTGGCTTCAATTAATCACATTCTATACGATTTAGTTCGCCTTCGGTAGTCGACGTTGATACTTTGCAAGCAATTTACGACAAGAAGGTTTAAAAGCTTTCAAGATGATTTTAACTTTAATTTAACTGCGACGAAAAACTGACGGCTTGTTTTGTGTCAACTGTCAACGAGTAAAAATTAATAGGAGCCGATTATATAGTTAGTAAAGTTACAAAAACTAAAGGAAATTTCGATTTGGGAGGACTCGGAGTCTTGTTACATTATTTGTTGAGTACTTTGTTAGCTAGTTTGATAGTTTTAAATTATCATCGTTAATCAGTTATTTAGTTGGGGTGGTGTAATTTATTTGTTGTCTAAATGAGCGTCAAGTGGGTGATCCTTGATGATCAAAAATTATTGTTATTTAGTGTTGTTTAGTGAATGTTGAGCACTGATTGAAACGGTCGAAGTGAGTGTGTGGTGGTTTTTAAATTCACTTGGAGGTAGTTAAGCTACATTTAGCGTTGAGGTGGGTAGGTCAAGGACCAAAAATGACGAACAATATGGCCTGGCAACCCCAAGAAGAAGGCTTAATTCAAATTCTGCAATTGCTTAAAGATTCCCAGTCGCCAGACACTGCCACTCAAAGAGCTGTCCAACAAGTAAATTTCGTTTTTTGGCTTTTTTATCTAACTGATGACTGAAAGCGGTTTTGTGATCATTGATTGTATTGTTTGAATAGAAACTTGAAGAGTTGAGCAAGTATAGCGATTTCAACAATTACTTGATTTTTGTCCTCACCAAGCTTAAGACGGAAGGTAATTTCACCGTATTATATTATTATTTAATGGGGAGCTTTGCGCGAGTGGAGGCATTTAATGTTTTAGATTGATTGGAAATATTAAATTAAAAGGGATGGATTTTAATTTTAAAAATTGATGTCTATTTATTTAAGATGATGCAACTCGATCACTTAGTGGCCTGATCTTGAAAAACAACTTGAAACAACATTACGACGCTTTACCAAAGGAAACCGTTGAATTCATAAAGTCAGAATGTCTTTCAGCTCTGGGGGATTCGTCGTCTTTAATCAGAGCAACAGTTGGGATTCTTATAACAACTATTCAGATAAAGGCTAAAATTACATCTTGGCCGGAGTTGATTCCTAGCTTGTGCAATATGCTTGACTCTCAAGACTTCCATGTATGCGAAGTGAGTGCAACAATATTCCTTGAGCATTTATTCTTTATAACCGAATCAAATAAGACCAATAGAATTTTCAACATCGTTTTATTTTTGTTTAGGGTGCGTTTGGTGCATTGCAGAAGATTTGCGAAGATTCGGCTGACAGTTTGGACACAGATGAACTGCACCGACCGTTAAATATTTTAATACCAAAATTCTTGCAGTTCTTTCAACACAACAGTCCGCGTATTCGGTCGCACGCAATAGCCTGCATCAACCAATTCATCGTGGGTAAAAGCCAAGCGCTTATGTCTCACATAGATCTGTTTGTCCAGGTACGATTTTTTAGCTTTTTCAGCGTTTAAGTTTTACCTTATTCTAATCACTTTGGACTGACTTGGATTATGAAAACAGAATGTAGTTATTGATATTTTTTTTTCATTACAGAGCCTTTTCCACTTAGCTGGGGATGAGGACACTGAAGTAAAGAAAAATATATGTAGGGCTCTTGTTATGCTTTTTGAAGTTAGATTAGACCGTTTACTACCACATATGGTGGCAATTATTGAGGTAAGATATATTTCTTATTATTATTTTCATTTATAAAATAGCCGGACATTTTATTTGTTTTCTAAGTAGAACAAAAAATTATACGCTAGGTTATTGTTATTAATTGATGGACGTTTTTTAATTGCTATCAGTACATGCTAATACGAACCCAAGATACTGATGAAAGCGTGGCGTTAGAAGCTTGTGAGTTCTGGCTCACATTGGCGGAGGCACCAATCTGTCAAGATGCTTTGGGCCCATATCTGCCTCGATTGATTCCAATTCTTGTGAAAGGAATGCGATACTCTGAAATTGACATAATCTTACTAAAAGGAGATGTTGAAGAGGATGAAATGGTTCCTGATCGCGAAGAAGATATCAAGCCTCGGTTCCACAAAAGCAAAACTCAAAGGATTAATTCCACTGAAAATGGCGAAAATGGCGAAGAGGATGATGACGATGGATTCGAAGACGATTCTGGTCTTTCTGATTGGAATTTGAGTAAGTTTTATTTTGCTCAGTGAAGAAATAATACGCAGAACAATGAACAAACATTAAACTAAACGGTCCATTTTTATAGGAAAATGCAGTGCTGCTGCGTTGGATGTCTTAGCCAGTGTTTTTCGAGATAAACTCCTGCCTGTACTCTTGCCGATTTTGAAAGAAACTTTGTTTCACAATGATTGGGAGATCAAGGAGTCGGCTATATTAGCTTTGGGAGCTATTGCAGATGGTATATACGAATTGGTCCTTTGTAACCTCATGTTTAAAACAAAGAGACAGAGCTAACGAGAAATGATATTATTTTCAGGTTGCATGACTGGCATGATCCAGCATCTTCCCGAGTTGATTCCATATCTCATAACATGTCTTTTAGAGAAAAAGGCACTTGTGCGATCTATAACTTGTTGGACATTGAGCCGTTATTCTCATTGGGTTGTGACTCAACAACATGATCTGTATCTAAAACCCATGATGTCCGAGGTAAGTTTTATAGAATAGAAATTTTTGACTGTAAAAGAAACTGGAACGTGAATTTTTTTGACATTATGGATATGTTAAAGCTTGAAGCACCAACTTTCTGTTCAAATTTTTTTAGCTATTGAAAAGGGTGTTGGATTCCAATAAGAGGGTTCAAGAAGCTGCTTGTTCTGCATTTGCTACATTGGAGGAAGAGGCTTGCACTGAGTTGGTTCCATATTTGGGTTTCATTTTAGAGACATTGGTCTTCGCGTTCAACAAATATCAGGTTAGCGGTTCTGTAAATTAGAAAGGAATATCAACATTTACATGCCCAACTTTCATGAAATATTGCACTTTACACATCATGGCATGTTGAGCTGAATGCGACCTTAATAATTTCAGCACAAAAACTTGTTGATCCTGTACGACGCAATTGGTACATTGGCTGACTCCGTTGGTCATCATTTGAATAAGCCAGAGTTCATAAATATGTTGATGCCTCCTTTGATCAGTAAATGGAACATGCTGAAAGACGAAGACAAAGATCTATTCCCTCTATTAGAAGTAATGTTTTATGTTCTGCTCATTTTTTATCATTCGCTTGAGTTATTTTCATTGTTTTTTATTTATCTCACAGTGTCTCTCCAGCATCGCAACTGCACTTCAAGAAGGATTTCTACCATACAGTGAACCTGTTTATCGAAGATGTGTATCCTTAGTCGAGCAAACATTGAACCAGCACATTGCCAATATGCAAAGTCCAGAACAGTTTGAGGCTCCCGACAAAGACTTCATGATTGTAGCTTTGGATTTACTTTCTGGACTAGCTGAAGGTTTGAATGGATTCATTGAGAAACTAGTTGTGAACTCAAACATCTTGCAACTTTTATATCAATGCATGCAAGATCCTATGGCGGAAGTCAGACAGAGCTCCTTTGCTCTGCTAGGAGACTTAACAAAGGCGTGTTTTCAACATGTTCAACCGTTTATATGTAAGGGTGCATTTAATTTTCTTTTCGTTAATTCGTATTTTTGGGTATGTTGTTTTAATTGATTAGCAGAATCAGCAAAGCTCATGAATTTCGCAACATTTTTTATTTTTCGGGTATTAAAGTAAGTAAATGGAATTGTTAAATTAATTTTTTTAGCTGACTTTCTTCCAATTTTGGGTCAAAACTTAAATCCTGAGCTGATTTCCGTGTGCAACAATGCTACATGGGCGATAGGCGAGATTGCTATAAAACTGGGTGCTGATATGAGGACTTACGTTCCAATGGTCTTAAATCAACTCATTATTGTCATCAATTATCCCAGTACTCCAAAAACCCTCCTAGAGAATACTGGTTCGAATTTAAAAAAATTAACTTCATGGGTTGGCTAAAATTTGTTTTCATGCCACCATACTATAGCTTTAATTTTTGTCTTTGTGTAGCAATTACGATTGGTCGCTTGGGATTTGTTTGTCCTGCCGAAGTTGCTCCGTCTTTACCGCAGTTCGTGAGAAAATGGTTAGAAACTTACAGTAGAGATCCGTTTATTTTATTTTATTATTATTTTCTTGAATTCAAGAAATTAAATCGTCTGGTTTATTATTGCATGTTAAATCTTTTTTTGTTTCGCTTAAAGGTGCACATCTTTAAGAAACATTCGAGATAATGAAGAAAAAGATAGCGCATTTCGTGGCATGTGTCTGATGATTCAAGTCAACCCTAGTGGAATCCTCAATGACTTCATATTCTTTTGCGACGCCGTTGTTTCATGGACAACTCCGAAGCAAGATCTTAAAGACATGTTCCAAAAGGTAACTTTTTCACCGATTTGAGATACGTTGTGCATAGTGATAGTGCATCTATAACCCTGGGTTCAATTTTACGCTCTTTTTAATAATAGATTTTGCAAGGATACAAACAACAATTGAGCGAGAACGGATGTTGGAAACAAGTGGTAGAAAGTTTCCCTCCACAATTATCGGAACGCCTCACCAGCCAATATGGAATGTAAAGGAAGAGCGAGTTGACTGTGGCCTAGGATTTGGGTCCGGTGTATTTTAATTCTCTTGTTTTTGTTTTTGCTGGATGTCTGGTCGATAATGTATGCTGTAGATGGGGAAGTTAACAACTTAAAAATATTATTATTAATCGTAGTTGCTAATTAGTTGTTTATTTAGTCATCGTTACGTTAGTCGATTTTTGAGTTATATTATTTTAAAGAAGCATATTATGCAAGCAAACTGTTTAATCTACTCTCATTTAGTTTAGTTTTGATTTGATATATTTTGTCAACGTAACTTCACCACGATGGACTCGTGTTAACCAAATGTACATCTGTACATGTACTTCACGCCTGTAAACATAAACATGATCATTATTCAAATATTATAAACAGACTCTTAAATAAGATAAAGCGGTAGAATTAGTCCATATATTGGTTTATAACCTTTTGACGTAGTACTTTTATTATTATTTCAGATTCATAACAGTTCGTTTAGTCCCCAGCTATATGTAGTTGTACCGGTTAGCTAGTACTGATATCATACTTCGATTAGATGGAATGGTTTTACCACCTGTTTGGATACTTGTCAGCCATTGTTTATTTGGTACATTACAGTAAGTCGAGCATATGTAATTAAGTTATTTGGTCTTCGGTCAAAGAACTATTTATTTATAAGATGTATTTAAAAGGATATTCATAATTTTGATAAGCTACCTGCTTGCTAGTGATGACTGCCAATCATGAACTCGATTTTCAAATGAAATTTTCACCGTATTTAGGGTTGCATTAATGGTGAAAGTTTGGGCCTATGGTACTGAAGTAGAAAGCTATACGATACGTACGCAGTAAGTAGGTAAAGTGCATTACTCCTACAAATAAGTACTATTAGATAGTGATAAGTTATTTGATTACTTACACTACCTATTACAATTACCATTTACATTAAAGCTTTAGAAGATAATATTTCTACTATGCCATACTTGGCATCATGTAGTATTTGCATTTTAAAAGTGTACTACTGAAAACTTTCAAAGCATCTCTTTTATAATGATGACGAACTTTCATAATCATTCTGCATATTGAGTCTTGTCGTCCACTCGTATTCTTCATCTTCATTGTTCAGATTCAGAACTGGTACACTTTTGAAATTCACAATACTACTCTCTACTACTAACTAGCTAGTACACTCATAATCATATTACAAATAACCGTAAGGGTGATAAACTGCATAAGTATAAGGATCAAGACTAAAATTGGATGCACCACAGCCTATATAAAAATGTCCATTGAATGAAGAATATACCTCCTTTCTTTCCAACATCAGATTTAAGGGTAAGCTAAGATTTCTTTATGCTTAAATATTGACGTTAATGATAAATAGATGATACTATATTTTATATGAGAAAATAAAGAATAGGAAAAAACCACCAGCTAAACTTACCTACTTTTCGAAAGGGGAACACTAACTGTAAGCACAAGCATGTGTGCAATGCTATATCAGCTGTATGATATTATTATTATGTATGCCTTGGTCGTTTGTATGTTAACTCCTCGATTTTCCCCGTGTTAATGTGCAATGATATTTAAAAATGACAACAAACATTTAATCTGTCCTTTTCGTCCTATAGCGCACAGACCATGCTATGTATCGTATAAAAATTAGACAATATTTAACTTGCGAAAGCCAACCTCCTAATAGTTAGCATGCTGCAGGCAGGTTAGACTAATGCAGGTATGGTGAATGTAGAAAATCTTAGACTTTTTGTACGGATTATTCAACAGGGTGATTATTTTTTGGCAGTCATTTGCTGTAAACACTGGAAATTGGTCGACATTTAATGTTATATTTTGTGATGTGATGTTCGCTGTTACGCATGAAGAAAACTAATGTTCTGTCTTGAAAGAATAATCACCCGTTAGATTGTATGTATAGTAGTTGGGATTTATTCTTGATAGCTTACTCATAAAATGGTATTAGTTATAGGTTTGTGGGGTTGAGCTTGTTAATTTGGGTACTGTCAGTAAATTAAATAGAACTGCCCAAAAATGGCTAAAGTGCTTTTGAGCTAACAAAGAATTGAGAATGGGTAGATTAGGTAGATGGAGGAGGTAAGTTTACTACAGTATAGTTTTACGATCAAGTTGATAGGTTGTGTAAGGCAAGTAAGTTATTGCTATCATCATCAAACAGGTAGGGATTTATCAGTCCGTGAGCAGTATTTAATGTATTAATGGTGATAATATGTGAACTTAAGTGATCAACTCTACTCTTGTTAATTAAAAGTGTGTAGGGTTTTCGCTGTTCACTAACTAATTACTCTAGTTGATAGGAATAACCGTTGTCACTCATTTAGTTCATCAGAGGCTGCGAATTGTTATTAATAGGTGTTGATTATGGTTATTTAGTAAGTTAGAGGGAAAAGTGATTCCTTTTATTTTATATGTTAGATAGTCATTTGTAAGACAATTAAGGCACTAGAGATGATAATTTATTGTACTTATCATATTTGTATACTGGTTGACGTAAATCGCAAGAACCACCTAACTTATTATAGGATTAGATATTTGTCGTATATATTATTGCTCATGTAATAATTGTGCGGTATACTTTGAATCTGTCGTCATGCACTGGTTGCAATCTCTTTGATGCTGATTTTCAAGGGTTTTGAAGAAGATTTAAACTTTCTTGGATTTTAATCTCGTAATTTGGTTTAAGTTTTTTGGGTGATATTAAATATAATGTGGACACACAAATAGTCAGTTTTGGGTCGTGACTTTGTCCAATTTTCGAACATTCGCACACGTACTATATTTTATTATCTCGTAATTTCAATGTAAAGATTATGCTCGGGTTCCATGAATCAACGGAAACTTTCCTCCGTCATTTTTTGCAGTTCTTTTGTAACAAGGGGAGTAAAAGAAAAGGGCTACCATAGGGGACCACTCGCATCACTGAAAGATGTAATCTTCTTGGACAGATCAGTTATTCACAATTTCATGTGCTGTATACAAATTACCTTCTAGAGCCAACTAACTAAAAGTTATGAAAGTCTGACAGAGTTAGAAAAAGAGAAAGAGCGATAAAGAAATATTGGTGTAAATCTAGAGATTTATCTTTATCTTTACATTTACGTATTTGAAGGCATGGGTTGACATTAGAAGGGACAATGAGTATAGTTAGGTTTCAATGTGTTTTACTACTACACTAATATTAAGATTTTAGCTGCCTTTTTCCAAAGCTTGCCAATAACAGTTATACCGAAATGACTGGTATATTCTGCGAAGCTTGGCTGACTATATATACAACTAGCTTACTACTAAACTACTGACTTGAGCAAAGTGAACCATGAAATTCTCTCCTGTCAAAAAAATATTTATCTCCAGTACAGAAATAATAATTAGTGGTGGTATGGTATTCCCATAAGGGTTAATAAATATAGTACAACACAAAGCACAATGCTCTCCTTCATTAATTAAACTTCCTAACCACCATCGTAGCTGATAGTTTGTTATTTAAAAGATGATAATAATATGGTGTGTAGAGGAAATTGTAGAGTATTAGCCGATAGCCAAAAAGAATGATAGTTAGCTGGTTAAATAAGATTACTTTTATACTTGAAAATATTTATATGTAAGTTATTGTCTCGTTCTCACCCACTTGGTCTTGTAGTGGTATATTAAGTGCTTTCGTAAATCTTATAATGTTCTCTCAAGGTAAGGATAATTTTTAACTCTGTGATAAGAAGTTTACAGACAGATCTAATGTAATTTATTACCTTATGATTGCTGTTCAATTGATACATATTTTCTGCATGCCCGTTAAAGTCGTTTAGAGTCCAGGGCACTTGGAGTGGTATAGAATTTGTAACATAGTTTGTATTCACGATAAGCCATCAGTTAGTTTGGTAGTTTTCTTAATATAGATTTTAAATGGAGAGAAAAGTTGCCCAAAAATAATATTCATTTTTCGCTGGATATGAGTCAACAGGTTTTCTCACAGTGATATAAATAAATCTGCAAATTTATCATACCATAGAATAGAATGATTACGTAAACATAAGGTGAATATAATGATAGAAGCAATGCGTAGTTAGATTTGTATCTTTAATATAGGGAGAGGAAGTTAAATAGGAAATCTCTTCTGATATAAAGGTTTGATAAAGATGGTTATTCATATTGAATTGACTCTAGTGTATTGTGGTGGTAATTTAACTTTTGTCATATTATGCTGCAAAAAAAAATCCAATCATTAAACTACAGATTAGTATACTATATAGAGTAGCAATAAATAATAAATATTTCAAGAATGTTTACTCATGAGACTGTGGAATGGAAGGTATGAACGGCATGTAATTTTTGTATTATTAATTATTCCTCGTTGAAAACGCTTTAGAAACTTGAGATTTAGAATGTGTAGTCAATATGGGAAGGAAAGATTGGGTAAAAATTTACAATGTTTATTTAGTTAGTCAGATTTGTATTGTCCATTTGCTATCGAGAAGAGAACTGAAGTGATTTTTTCCTTGTTCAATTAATTTTTATCTCTATTTAAATGTATTTCATTACCAAGACTTTTTTTGTAGATTTTCAATCATTTTTTGAAGTCATTGTTTAAATGGTTCAAGAGTCATTTTTAGCGTTCTTATACCTGTTTTACTGAACCAAATTATTAATGTGGAATGGAGATTAATGTACGTACGATTTTGATGATGACTATCAGCATGGTCCATGGTTCCATATTGTTCATATTTTAGGATATTCAATGTCAACGTGTTTGTTTTGTAGTATTATACAATTTCCTCACTCAAAATAGTTGTAGAATCATGAGCAGAAGATTAGCTTTATACTAGTTTGTGGTTGAAATGTGTTATGCATGATTTTAAAATGCGCAATATAATGTATTGGTGTAAAGGAGTAACTTGACTGGATCCATGAAGGATTATAAAGATATTTTAGAGATGAACCATAATGTTATAGTAGTTTTAAGATATTGATTTACTTTTGCTATATGGCAGAATCGATTGTAATTAATTGTGAAAGTTGGATGTGTGCATGTTTTTATGAAAACGAGCACACTATCAAGTTCAACTTTCATATTGGAGGATATTATATTGCAGTTTAAGTAGGTTTACTACTATAGAATTGTCGCATTAGTAAAACGAAATGCATTATGGCTATATCAAATAGATTGAATAGTTGCAAGCTAATTTTCATATCAAGAGAAGAAGTAGTTTGATTAAATTAAGGATACGATTATCGCTGGTAGATGAACATGATCTTTATAAAAAGTACCTAATGGAGTTATCTTAATGCTATTGATGGTGAGTTTATAAGTAAATATAGTGTAGAATGATAATGTGATTGTTTCAGGTAGTTTAACTGTCGGAATTTTTGAAGACTAGACGGTGTTTTGAGTTTTTGTTTGTTTTTTAACTCTGTTAATTCCACAAGTATTTCCTATAAATAAGGTTGATAGTGTAATCGATATAAGCAGTGCTCCTAATGACTATTTATTTGCTCTGAAAAGTACTTTAAATTAATGGTTTATGAATAGGGATCGTTCGTAGCTCCAGCACAATTTACTTATAACATTCTAAGTTTACCGTACAGGATACTTACATTACAAATTATGTAAGCAAGAAATTACTATTGTGGCTATTTGTTAAGATTAAGATCTTGGTTAAATGGACGGACAGCATACTAAATTAATAGCTGATTAAATTACAACAGGTTACTAAATATAATGTATTATACTAAGCTACAAATTTTTGTAGTATAGTTTAATTTTTTGCTTCACGTCTTGTCAGGATTATTTACTTGGAAAATTATAAACATTATTAGCGTTGTAAGCCGAAATGTATTTATATAGCAGCCGCGACATGCGTGCAAACTTTTCTTTGCAAAGTTAAAATTATCAGCTAATTATTAGTTTCAACACAACTTATCATTGATTGTAATTACGGATAAATAATTAATACACCTATCACGTAAATTTATTATTCTGTGTATAATATAGTATGCAGTGTTTTTTTTTCGGAATAACTGGATTTTAGATTCGATGTGCAAAATTGGGTCAAAATTATCATATTTCCTAACTATAAGAAGTGAAGTAAACTTACAACTGTCCATCCTCTATTCAAATCAATCTAGTTTAATCAAAGATAATGTTTGTGAACTTTCACCTAAATTTTCAAATGCTGTGTATACTCAATCGTTTAATTGCATATCACGAAGCCCCAGAGACTTCAATTAGATTGTTATCTTTGTTTTAAACAGTCTCATCAATTACAGCTTGTTTTATTGCATTTTGGGCTTAATAAAGAAATTCCTGTGTCATTTATTCCATCCTGTGTAATCATAAATCATTAATACGGAAAATTCTTTTCAAATTGCTAATTCGGCAGCATACACTTCAAACCTAAATTACTGAAGCTACTGACGGAAATCGGTATGAATTTGAAAATCTACTTCTATGGATTATTTGAGTGTACTAATGATAAGAAAGACCATCAGACCATCGACTTTTCTCATAGCATGTTTTTGCCGCCAAAGTAATGCAATGTGACGAAAAACACATTTTCAATCTCCAGAGTTCATACTTAACTGACTGACAAAACCGACAATTATATTTTTGTCTACCATGTGTATATTCTAATTAGTGGACTGATTGAATGGCATAATTTGTGGTTAGTTCACAAACTTTCGGAAAGTTGTTATCCATCCAACTCTACTGTAT
>Ga0210040_10003762_pt1 | contig 20293 bp, 16 predicted proteins | sample CryGeyCG12114_NA_FD_185462 | JGI IMG/M metagenome (GOLD analysis project Ga0210040, IMG submission 185462) | Groundwater microbial communities from aquifer - Crystal Geyser CG19_WC_8/21/14_NA (SPAdes) (version 2) | ecosystem: Environmental > Aquatic > Deep subsurface > Groundwater | place: USA... | reverse complement strand
TCAACTACGTCGTGTCGAACCCGGCGTACAGCGGCTTCCTCAAGCGCAAGTACGATAAGCCGCACGAGGAGGACACCAGCATTCGGGTGCGCAAGGCCCGTCTCGACCAAACGTTACCAGCCGATGCGCGCATCGGCCTGATTAAAATTGATGTGGAAGGCGCCGAACTGGAAGTCTTGCGCGGCGCCACGTACATCCTGCGCCGCGACCAGCCCGTCATAATCTTTGAGCACGGCCTGGGCGCTTCCGACTACTACGGCACGCGCCCCGAGCAGGTGTTTGACCTGTTGCGCGAAGTAGGGCTGCACGTGTCTACTATGGCCCGTTGGCTGGCCCATAAGCCTGCTTTCACGGAGCAGGAGTTTGCCCAGCAATTCGACAAGGCGCTGAATTATTATTTTATTGCCTACCCCGAACCGGCGTAGCCCTACCCAGGGCGCTGCCTCAACCACGCATCACCATGACAATTGCCCGGCCGTTTAATTTTCAGCAGTGGATTGATGAGCACCGCCACCTGCTAAAGCCCCCCGTAGGCAACCAGCAGGTGTTCACTGGCAACAAAGACTTTATCGTGATGGTAGTAGGCGGCCCCAATGCCCGCAAAGACTACCACCTGGATGAAGGCGAGGAAATTTTCTGGCAGCTGGAAGGCGATATTGTGGTGAAGGTGATTGAAAACGGCAAGCCGGTTGATATTGAAGTCAAGCAGGGCGAAATGTTTCTGCTACCGGCGGGGGTGCCACACTCGCCCCGCCGCCCGGCGGGCACTGTCGGGCTGGTGCTGGAGCGCTACCGTCAGCCCGGCGAGCTGGATGGCTTTCAGTGGTACTGCGAAAACTGCGGCCACAAGCTCTACGAAGAGTTTGCCGAAATCACGGACATCGTGGCGCAGCTACCGCCCATCATGAACCGATTCTGGCAGTCGGAGGAGAAGCGCACCTGTGCCGTGTGCGGTACGGTGATGGCGCCGCCCGCCCCGGTTGCCGCGCCTGAGAACAACTCGTAATGCTAAGGTGATGGCTCTTTTTCTTTGCTAAAGTTTACTAGTCAATGAAAAGACGGCTCTACTATCTCTGCTTGCTGCTGGGCCTACTAAGCCTTGCCAGTTGCCGTAAAAGCAAACCTATTTTTACGGTCTTCACAGACTTTGACCACTTAGCTGGTTGGGTAAATCCGCTGCCTACATTTTTGACTACTGAGCAGGCCTATTCTGGGAAGTATTCTTATCGTATGTCGCCGGGGGCTGAATACGGGCCTGGCTATTCAACGACATTAGCTGCTTTGGCTTCTTCCATGCCTCATGAGCTATATCTAAGAGCTTGGGTATATCTACCTAGTGGCCGTATACGGGCTACCATGTTAGTGGTGGTGGTGAATTGCCACGGCCGCCGCCCTGATGTGTGGAATGCCATTAATATTGATCAGACAATGGCACGCTATCAGATTTGGGCTCCTGTTCAAAAGTATATTCCTCTGCCGCATGATCTGCAACCTACTGACGAATTAACATTCTATGTATGGCACAGCGACCCTAATGGCGATTTGCTCTTTCTAGATGATCTGACGCTGGAAGGGTGGTAGTGGTTTATTCAATAGGCTTAATGTATTTCTTTCGTGTCCGGACCAGCTACCCCATTATTCCACTGGCTTACTCGCTACCGCAGCATAGTAATTACAGCGGCACATATGCTGCTACTGGCGGCATTAGCCTCCACGCTTTACGCTTTCGGCATTATTCGTTTTCTGCCAACTGAAAGCAATCTGTTTCAGTGGGATGTGTATTGGTACGATCAGATCAGGCGAGGGGGCTACGAGTACTCAGCTACTACGCTTAGTAATGTTGCTTTTTTTCCGTTGTTTCCCTATTTCTGGCGGGCTACGGGGCTAAATCTTCTGGGCATTAGCCTACTGAATGGTGCGCTGTTATTAGGAGCATTCACATGGTTAGCGCATGTGTTGCGCCTGCCTGCCCGGTTGCAGTTGCTCCTGCTATCTACTCCTTCCTTGTTGTTCGCCGTGGTGCCATACAGCGAAGCGCTGTTTTTCTGTTTTGCTACCTTGTTACTAATCGGGCTGCACCGCCGCCGCTTGTGGTGGTGGGTAATTGGCTTGATAGGGTGCGGCTTTACTCGATCAGCTAGTACAACGTTTATTCCTGCCCTAGCCTTTACAGTGCTGCTGTGGGCTAGTCAGCCCGGTCAGCGGCAGCAAGCCCTACGGTGGGGAGTAGTTGGACTATTAGCCGTGTTAGGAACTATTGCTGGGGTAGCAGCCATCCAGTGGTGGCAAACGGGAGAACCATGGGGGTTTATTCTGGCTCAAAAGCACTGGGGGCATATTCTGAGACTGCCGAATGCTCCATTAGGCGATCCAGCAGGCATTCGTCTGCTTTGGCTAGACGCGCTGGCGCTCTGGGTAGGTATGGCAGCTATAGGTATCTGTTGTTGGTTGGCTTGGCGTTGGCAGATTCGTAACCGTAAAGCTTTACCGCTGATAGCGCCGGAGGTACTATTCTCATTGGGCTACTGCGTCAGTATCGTAATTCTTATTCTTTTCTATCAAGGAGGAGGAATCTGGAATATTGGTCGGTATACTTTTGTGCCACCTTTCTTCTTGGTTTTAGTAGGCTATCTAGCGCAAAAGCGTGCGTGGCCATGGCGTCGCTATGTGTTGATCGGTATCGTAACAATGCTTTTTTGGCAACTATTCGGAATCTATACGCTACAGTTTGATAATTTCAACACGAGTCAGGCACTGTGGTATTTTGCGCTGACGACGGCCTATTTACTGGCCTACTTGGCATGGCGCCAATTGCGCTGGCAGGGCGAAATAACCATGGTGCTTTATGTCTTTAACTTAATGATGCTATTGCATCTACTCGATGGCTGGCTCCAAGCGTATGCGGTACAATAGAAGCTTAGGAATAACGGTACGCCAGACAGCTGCCTCTCGAAGTAACTAGTAAAAAGTACGCTACGCCCAATATAGTGCCCGGCTCTGGGTAGTCGTTATCTTTGCCTGTATGACCTTCGAACCCACCCCTGCCTTTGCCGCCCACCTCGACGCGCACGATCCGCTGCATGCTTTTCGCGCCCGCTTTCTCATTCCGCCCGCGCCGGATGGGCAGGATAGCCTCTACTTCTGCGGCAACTCATTGGGCCTGCAGCCCAAAGCGGCGCGCGCAGCCCTCGAGCAGGAAATGGCGACCTGGGAGCAATTGGCCGTGGAAGGGCATTTCACCGGCGATTCGCCCTGGCTGCACTACCACGAGGCCATGTCGGCGGCGGAAGCGGCGGTGGTAGGAGCCCTACCCCTGGAGGTGATTGTGATGAACAATCTGACTACCAACCTGCATCTGCTGCTGATTTCTTTTTATCGCCCTACTGCCACGCGCTACAAGGTGCTGATGGAAGGCGGCGCTTTTCCCTCTGACCAATACGCGCTGGAATCGCAGGTGCGGCTGCACGACTACGCGCCCGACGATGCCATTGTGGAGCTGGTGCCCCGGCCCGGCGAGCACACGCTACGCACGGCCGATATTGAGGCCAAGATTGCCGAGCTAGGCGACTCGCTGGCAACGGTCATTATGGGCGGCATCAACTACTACACCGGGCAGGTATTCGACATGGCCGCCATCACGCGGGCCGGGCACGCGGTAGGCGCCACCGTGGGCTTCGACCTGGCCCATGCCGCCGGCAACGTGGTGCTGAAGCTACACGACTGGGACGTGGATTTTGCCTGCTGGTGCACCTATAAGTACCTGAATTCCGGCCCCGGTGGGGTAGGAGGGGCATTTGTGCACGAGCGGTTTGCCCACCGTCCCGACCTGGTGCGCCTGGCCGGCTGGTGGGGCCACGATGAGGACGAGCGCTTTCAGATGCGCAAAGGCTTCAAGCCCATGGCCGGCGCGGCCGGCTGGCAGCTCGCCAATACCAACATCGTGTCGATGGCGGTGCACCAGGCGGCGCTGGCCGTTTTCACCGAAGCGGGTGGTATTGAGACGCTGCGCCGTAAAAGCGAGCAGCTTACGGCCTACCTCGAATTCTTGCTCAACCGCTTGCAGCTGCCGAAAACCACGCTTGAAATCATTACCCCTACTGACCCCGCCCAGCGCGGCTGCCAGCTCTCGTTGCTGGTGCACAAGGGTGGGCGCACGCTGTTCGACCACCTCACGCAGGCCGGCGTCATCGGCGACTGGCGCGAGCCCAACGTTATCCGGTTGGCGCCCGTGCCGCTCTACAATACCTTCGCGGATGTGCAGCACGTTGGGGAGATTCTAGCTGCTTGGGCCGAAGAGCAGAAATAGCCGCGGCGGAGACGAATTTTCGCCGGGCGTTGTTTAGAAAATCTGCGAGTCAGCGGTTTGGGTAGAAAATTTCGGCTTTTTACCGGCTGGTGGCCCAGGATGCCGATGGCTTACGTACTTCTGTAGCAGGCGCCAAGCGCTGCTGTACGCTCATTTATAAGAAAGAATCATGGTGGATGAATATGCGGACAAGATGACCCGCAAAACAGATGCTGAGCTTCGGCAATACGTGGCGGCTCCTACCGAATACCGCGAGGAAGCGGTGCTGGCGGCCCTCAACGAACTGCAGGTGCGCGGCTACACCGTGGCCGATGCTGAGCCGCTGCGGGCGTCGTTGGAAGCGGTGGTGCAACGGCAGGTAGACCAGAAACAAGCTGAAGCTCAGGTAGTAGCCGAGCAGGAAGCGGCCGCCGTGGGGCCTACTCTCTACTCGCCCGGCACTATTACGTTGTTTTCGGTGCTGTTTAATATGATAGCGGGTGGCGTGCTGCTGGGCATCAACCTGCGCCAGTTGCACCGCACGGCTGCCCTCGTGCGGTTGGTGCTGTTTATCATTGCCTATATGGTAATAGGGGCGCTGCTGCTGAGTATCTTCACCCAGCGTTATGGTCTGAATCCGTGGGTGATTGCCTTCTTTGATTTTCCGGCCATTATGCTCTACAACTGGTGGTTCTGGCCGCGCTACGTGCGCACCAACGTATACCAGAGCCGGGGTTGGCTGAAGCCCTTTCTTATCTGTGCCGCTATTAAGCTGGGCCTGGCCGCGCTAGCCACGCAATATCTGACCAAGATAGTCGCGTCGGGCTTGCTGAAGTAGGATGTCGCTGCAGCCATTAGCCCTACCCCGCGCCGACGTACTACTCGACCCCGATTTCCTGGCGCCGGAGCAGGCCCTAGCCTACCTGCGCGAGTTGCAGAAAACACTCGATTGGCGGCAGGAACCCATTCGCCTGTTTGGCCGGGAGGTGCTACAACCTCGCTTGACGGCATGGTACGGCGATGCAACGGCCTACTACGGATATTCGGGCTTGCGCCTCGCGCCCCTACCCTGGACGCCGGCCTTACTGGATTTGCGTGAGCAAGTTGAAGCGGCGGCCGGCGCCCGCTTCAACAGCGTGCTACTCAACCTCTACCGGTACGGCCAGGATAGCATGGGCTGGCACGCCGACGACGAGCCAGAACTAGGCCCTACCCCTGTCATTGCTTCTCTCAGCTTAGGCGCCACCCGGCGCTTTCGCCTGCGTCCCCGCGATGCACAGGCCACGCCTCACGCCCTTGTGTCGCTGGAGTTGACCAACGGTAGCCTGTTGCTCATGCGCGGCCCTACCCAGCAACACTGGCTGCACGCCGTGCCCAAAACGGCTCGCCCCGTAGCTGCGCGCTGCAACCTTACGTTTCGGTGGGTGACGCCGGCTCAGAGTACATCGTAGCCGCGCGTGGGCACGGTAGCAAAGCCAGGGTTTAGGGCGGCCTAAGCAGGTAGGGCCTTGCTTCCTCCTACCAAAAAGTCGTCCCGACCAAGCGTGCCGCACTACAAACCACTACTTTAGCTTGTTTAGTAGGTCTTATCTCTTCCTTTCCTCCTATGGCTTCATCCAACACCGCTTCTGCGGCCGACACTGCGCAACCTCTCACCATTATGGGCGGGGGCCTGGTAGGCTCACTGCTGGCGCTATATCTGGCCCGCCGTGGGTACCAAGTCGACGTGTACGAGCGTCGCCCTGATCCGCGTCTGGGTGGGGCCGATGAAGGTCGCTCTATCAATCTGGCGCTCTCGGATCGGGGGTGGCGTGCTCTGGGGGGGGTGGAGGTGCTGGACAAGGTGCAAGAAGTGGCCCTACCCCTCTACCGCCGCGCCATGCACGACCGCCAGGGCCAGCTCACTTACCAGCCCTACGGTAAGGAAAACCAGGCCATCTACTCCGTTTCGCGGGTAGGGCTGAACTGCACGCTGCTTGACATTGCGGAGGCGCATCCCAATATCCGCATTCACTTCAATCAGCAATGCACGGCCGTCGATTTACGCCGCCGCCAGCTGACCCTACTCGACACAACCACTGAGACGGAGCACTTGCTGGACTACCACCGCTTGTTTGGTACCGATGGCGCCTTTTCGGCAGTGCGCAGCGCCATGCAGCGAACCGACCGCTTCAATTACGCCCAAAGCTACCTGGAGTACGGCTACAAGGAGCTGCGCATCGACCCCGCCGCCGATGGCAGCTGGCTCCTTGATAAGGATGCGCTGCACATCTGGCCCCGCGGGCAGTACATGATGATTGCCCTACCCAACCTCGACGGCTCGTTCACCTGTACGCTGTTTTTTCCGTACGAAAGCAATGGTCCGTCCTTCGCGTCGCTGCAAACGCCGGCGCAGGTGCAGGCCTTTTTTGAAGACATCTTCCCCGACGTGGTGCCGCTGATGCCCACCTTGCTCGATGATTTCTTCCAAAACCCTACCGGCTCGCTGGTGACCGTTCGCTGCTACCCCTGGTCGTACCACGACGAGGTAGTATTGGTAGGCGACGCTGCCCACGCCATTGTGCCCTTCTACGGGCAGGGCATGAACGCGGGCTTCGAAGATTGCACGGTTCTGAACGAGCTGCTCACCGAGTTTGAGGACGACTGGAGCGCAGTGTTCAAAGCTTTTGAGGACCGCCGCAAGCCCGATGCCGACGCCATGGCCAACCTGGCCGTGTATAACTTCGAAGAAATGCGCGACCGGGTGGCCGACCCCCGTTTTCTGTTGCAGAAAAAGATTGAAAGTAAGATAGCCGCCCAGTATCCCGACCAGTGGCTACCCCTCTACTCTCAGGTGACATTTTCCCACACGCCCTACGCCGAAGCCCTAGCCAATGGCAACCGCCAAGAGCAAATTATGCAGCAGCTGATGCCCCACATCGAGGCCGAAACTGATTACGACACCCCCGCTGTGCAAACCCTGGTGCAGCAGGCCATGGACGTAAACGCAGATAATTGATCCAGACCAAAGGCTGTTGAAAATTCAGGTTGTACCACGCCTGTGGTAGGCCTGATACTTGCAATAGCAAGAAGGTGTGCTACTTGTTGTTTTAGGTAGATGTTTGGCTTTGCCAGACGAACTGCATATCCGACTAGTTGAGTAGCGCGCAAGTATCGGGTGCTCTTGCTTTTCCTACCGTATGATTTCTTCCGTACTCACCTGTGCCATCGTAGACGATGATCCGGTCAACCGGCTTACCCTTGAGCACTACATCTCCCTCACCGACTCGCTGCGGTTGGTGGCTACCCTCACAGATGGGTTGGAAGGCCTGACGTATTTTCGGGCCGGGAATCAGGTGGACGTGTTGTTTCTGGACGTAGAGATGCCCCAGCTAAGTGGCTTGGAGTTGCTGCGGGTGCTACCCAACCCTCCGCTGGTAGTGCTGACCACGGCGCACGAAGATTTTGCTGTTGATGCGTTTGAATTGCAGGTGACGGACTACCTCATGAAGCCCTTCGACTTTGCCCGGTTTAGCCGGGCCGTGCAGCGGGCCCATCGGCAGTTTGGCCTGCTGGCCGTTACGCCCGCCACGGCACCCACCAGCACCAGCCGCGACCTGTTTGTGAAGGTCAACAACAAAATGGTGCGCATTACTTTTGATGAAGTACTCTACGTAGAAGCCCTGTCTGACTACGTGGTGATTGTAACGGACAAGCAGAAATACATTGTTTACACGACGCTAAAGGCTTTTGTCGACCGCCTACCCTGCGAGCATTTTGTGCGCGTGCATCGCTCCTACATTCTCAACCTGCGGCGGGTGGAAGCCATTGAAAGCAACATGGCCTTTGTGCCGGGTGGGCAGGAAGTACCCATTAGTAAGTCGTATCAAGAGGCGGTATTTCGCAAAATCAACCGCATTTAGCGCTCAGACACGCGCACGTATTAAAACCACTAGGGCGACGGAGTAGGGAAAGCACGCAGCGTATCTTCCCTACCCCGTCGCCCTAGTGGTTTAGCTGGTTGCCAGCTGATTGGTGGCTTGTAGTGCCGCTATGGCTGCTTCCACACTTGTGGCCAGCGTGGAGGCGGCTGCCTGAAGCACCTCTGGGGTAGGGCGCTCCTCCATGGGGCAGCGCGTGTAAGACTCCAGCACCCGGACGGCGTCTTCAGTATTCACCACTACCAATAGCTTAAGCGTTGGCTTCAGGCGGTGCGCAATCTCGGCGGTAGTAGTCCAATCGGCGGCGGTAGCGGCGGCGCGCAGCTGCATGATGGCGGAAGGGGTGTGCGCCAGAAAAGTCGCCAACACTTTTTCCACAAACTCGACCTTACCGTGCGCAGCATTGCGCAGACGCGATAAGTCGTAGGGTAGGGCGGGGGCGGGCGTAGCGGCCATAATGGGAGAAGACGCGCCCAGGTTGGCCGCAATTTTTAAGAATAGGTCCCGCTCCTCAAACGGCTTGAGGAGATAGTCGTTGAGGCCCGCGGCCTGGTAAGTGACCTGGTCGGCCCGGACGGCGTTGGCCGTGAGGGCAATGATGGGCACACCCGCCCGTTTGGCGTCGGTGTGTTGGCGCATGATGCGCGTAGCTTCCAGGCCGCTCATGCCCGGCATCTGAATGTCCATCAGCACCACGTCGTAGAAGCGCTGCTCGAATAAGGCCAGGGCCTCCAGGCCGCTATCGGCAGTGTCTATTTCAAAATTCCAGGCCTCCATAATCAACTGGGCGAGTTGCTGATTCACGGGATGGTCCTCTACTAGTAGCACGCGCGTGCCCGTCAGCGACAGGTAGTCGGGCGCGTCCGGCTCGGTCACGACAGCGCCCTTGGCCTTCTTCAGCGTGAGACTGAAGAAGAACGTGCTGCCTCGGTTTTCCTGACTCTCCACCCACAGCTTACCGCCAAGCTGTTCGGCCAGGCGCCGGCTAATGGTGAGGCCCAGGCCCGTGCCCCCAAATCGCCGGGCGGTATCGGTGTAGGCTTGCTTGAAGCTCTCGAAGATGGTTTCCAGTTTTTCCGGCGGAATGCCGATACCCGAATCCGTCACTTGGAACTCAATGCCCAGCTCGTCGGACGTATCGAGGATTAGGCGGCTGGCCAGTTCTACAAAGCCGCGCTCTGTGAACTTCACGGCGTTGCTGAGCAGGTTAAGCAGAATCTGATTCAGCCGGAATGGGTCGCCCAGCACCATCGGCTCGGGTAGGTTAATCGGCTTAATAATAAACTGAATACCTTTTTCTTCGGCTTTGAAAGCCAGCGTTTGGGCAGCACTCTTGATGGATTCGCAGAGGTCGAATGGCACCTGCTCCAAATGCAGCTGGCCCGACTCAATCTTGGCAATATCCAGCACGTCGTTGATCACGGCCAGCAGGTACCGCCCCGAGTTCTGCACAATGTTGAGGTGGTTGCGCTGCACGGCGTCTAGCTGGGTCTTGGCCAGTAGGCCGGTCATGCCCAGAATGCCGTTGATGGGTGTGCGAATCTCGTGGCTCATGTTGGCCAGGAAGTTCTCCTTCGCCGTGGCCGATTCTTCGGCCGCTTCCTTTGCTCGGGTTAGCTTTCCCTCCATTAGAATCCGGTCGGTCACGTCCTGGCTGTAGCTGATTACGTAGGGCTCCTGCCCAGGCTCATCCACGCGTAAGTTCGTGTAGAGCATGTACAGCCGTTCGCCGGAGCGCGTTTGCATGGCCATCACGCCATTCTGCTCCTTTTGGAGGGTCAGGCTGTGCAGGTAAGTATCCACCTCATCGTGGATTTCGGGCGCAAACGTGATGCGCAAGTGCTGACCGACCAGCTCCTGGGGCTCATACCCCAGCATATGCGTCGAGGTAGGGTTCATCGACAAGATAACCCCCTGCATGTCGTGCGTGCAGATCAGGGCCTGGCTGAACTGCATCAGGTCGCGGTACTGCTTCTCACTACGAGCCAGTGTCTGAATGGCCAAGCGGGCCTCCGTGATGTCGGTGCTCACACCCAACACGTTAAGGGTTCCATCGGGGCGGCGCAGGAGCCGTTTTACCGAGCGCAGCCACCGCACTTCACCCGTTTTGAGGGTGAATGAAAACTCCGATATTATTTCTTCACCACCCGCAAGCACCTGCTGATCAGGGTCAACAAAGTCGTGTATTTCCCGCCAGATAGTTCGGTCGTAGGCGGTGCTACTAGGTTCCGGCTGATGCAGGAAGGCAAGATGGTCGCTGGCGAGAAGCAGCTGCTTCAGGGGCTCATTCACCAGCAGGAAATCCAGGTTTTCGGAGCGCACATACGCGTAGCCGGGCAACGTATCAACCACCTGACGCACAAAATCTTGCTGTTCCCGAAGCTTGGCCTCGCTCTCGCGGGCCTGGCGCTCGGCCTCGTAGCGCTCCGTAATGTCGAGGCCGTAGCCCAGTACTAGGCGTAGGGCACCGACCGGCGTATAGACAGGGTAGAAATGACGTAAAGCCCGGCGCGGCCCAACAGGACTGGGTATTGTTTCTTCCCAGGAGATATACCTGTGCTCCCTCAGCGCCTGTTCGAATGAATGGCGATGGCGCTCGGCCATCTCGCTCGACCGGCCACGGTGGGCGCAGTACTCAAAATCGTCATGGCCGATCATCCACTGGCGCAATTCGGCATCGCCGATGGCGGCCGGGTTCACGAACTGGTAGCGATGCTGCTCGTCGAACACCACGATATCAACGGGCAGTAGGTTGAGAATGGTCTCGTAGAACTCGCGCTGGCGCCGTAGCTCCTCCTGCGAGTTGCGGCCACGGCTAATATCGGTGAGGTACAAATCGGCGTATTCGTCGGAGCAGGAAGGCACCACGAACAGCAGGTAATGATGCTCACCCACGCTGATTTCGCGTTGAATTACCTTATCCTCTGCCAGCGCCTCTGCGGAAATCTGGCGGAGCTGTTGCGTCAGTGGTTCCGCTAGCTCGGTGGCGGCATGCTGGTGGTAGAGCGCCTGCGCGGCCGGGTTGCGGTAAAGAATATCCCCCACCGCGGACCAGCGCTGTACCGGGTTGGGGTTGCGGGCCGGTAGATTGGCGAGGGGGTGCGGCGGCGGTTCTGCCTGGGCCAGCAGGATTTGCTGTTCCAGCTCGGCAATGCGCTGCTCGGCATGCTGCCGGGCAACGCGCTCCTGCTGTAGTTGAGCCTCCAAATCGGAAGAGGAATAAACAAGTGGGGAGGACAGAAGACTCATATGCGAGTAAAAATAGCAGCATTGAAAAAAGTGCTACCCAGTGAAAGACCAGCGTCAAAACGCAGGCTTTCGGATTGGGATAGTACAATAAATGCTTGACCGAAAAACGTGCCGATTTTCGGATTTGCCTGCTATAAGGCTAGCCCTACTCCTAAGCTGATAACCAGCCCCACACCCAGCCCCAGCCCGGCCCACACTTGGCCCGGCGTGTGCGCCTGTAACTCGAGCCGCGCACTCAGTACGGCTCCGGCCAGCACCAGGCTGCCTGCCAGCCACCACAGCGCCTCCTGATCGGCCAACCCGCTTATATAAAAGATAAGTAATAGCCCTACCGCCCCCCCTACTCCCACGCCGTGCGCACTAATTTTCCAGCGCAGCGAAACGAAAAGCGTGAGCAGTACGGCGGCCGTCATCCCCAGCAACATGTAGTACAACAACGCATCAAGGGTGATGGGTAGGCGATGGAGTAGCCACGCCGCCACGCCGAAGCTCAGCGCGGCAGCCAGCAGTGGCCAGGGGCGTTGCCGGCGCCGGCGCAATTCCAGCGAGTCGACGACACCCAGCCAATAGAGCACCAGGGTAACCAGTGTAGGCAGTACAAACGTGAAAACAAAGACGACCGCCAGTACCAGCCACCGATCGGGTAGCAGGGGGTAGAGTACCACGCCGGGCAGCTGGTAGCACACAATGTAGTACAGATACGAAGGCACCAGCAGCGGATGAACTGCTGCTGACAGCGCCATGGCCAGGTGTTTATTCAACGCGCGCAGACAAAACCAGAGCAGCGAAGATACGGCCCAGAGTTACGCGAACAAGTAGAGCGCTCCGGCACATGAAACGAACGTCTGCCCTACTGCTCAGATTGCTTAAAATGCGCCGGTCCGGCTCAAAATGTAGCGGCCAGCTAGGGCGCCCACCGTGGGTTGTCCTTGTAAATCTACTTGTTGCAAGTGCTGGTTGCGGGTCTGCCGCCACTGCCCACCCGCGCTGAAAGCGGTAGGCGTAGACTTACCTAGGTAACGTAGGGTTTCCTCATACGTACTGTCGGGGTAGAGATACAGCGTGTTTTGGATGCCAGCACAGTCGGCGCAGGGGAGTGGCCTGGTAGATGCCAGCCGCTCCGGCAGGCGCCGCGGTTACGCTGGTTTGGGCCGCTGTCGGCGCCATTGAGGTAGTTGGCGTGGGTTGGTTGCAAGCGAAGGGCATTCCTACCACAAGTAGCAACACAGATTTCATAGAGAACGAATCATAAATACCGTTATCACAGTTCTTTACGAAGGCGCGCCACCGGAATGTTTAGCTGCTCGCGGTACTTGGCCACCGTGCGGCGGGCAATGTTGTAGCCGCGGGCGTTCAGCATTTTCTCCAGCTTATCGTCGGAGAGGGGCTTTAGCTTGTTTTCGTTGTCGATAATCTCCTTCAAAATGTGCTTTACCTCCCGCGACGACGCATCCTCGCCCGAGTCGGTGGCAATGCCTTCGGAGAAGAAATACTTGAGGGGGTAGATGCCGAACTCCGTCTGCACCGATTTACTATTGGCTACCCGGCTCACCGTCGAAATGTCCATCCCGATTTCTTGGGCTATGTCCTTCAGGATCATGGGCCGCAGCTTACTTTCGTCGCCTTCCAGGAAAAACTCGTGCTGGTAGCGCACAATGGCGTCCATGGTGCGCAGCAGCGTATTCTGCCGCTGCTGAATGGCGTCGATAAACCACTTGGCCGAGTCCAGCTTTTGCTTCACAAACGTGACTGCCTCCTTCAGCTTCTTGTCCTTCTTTGAGCCTTTGTCGTAGGCCTGAAACATCTCCGTGTAGGCCGGCGACACGCGCAAGGCGGGCGCGTTGCGGGAGTTGAGGGTGAGGTTGAACTGTCCGTTGTCCAGGGCCAGAATAAAATCAGGCACGATGTACTGCACGCGCCCCATGCCAACCGGGCCAGTGCCGCCGGGCTTGGGGTTTAGCTTCAAAATCAATGCAATAGCATCCTTTAGCTCGTCATCTTCTAGGTCGAGGCGTTGCTGAATGCGCTGGTAGTGCTTCTTGGTAAACTCGTCATACGTTTCCGTTAGAATGCGCTCGGCATTTTCTACGTCGGGGTCGGCAGGGCGGCGCTCTAGTTGCAGCAGCAGGCACTCTTGCAGGTCGCGGGCGGCAATACCGGGCGGGTCAAACGACTGCACCAGGTGTAACATGCCTTCAATTTCCGGCGTGGTAGCCTCTACGTTCTGGGCAAAGGCCAGATCGTTGGCGATGGCCATCAAATCGCGCCGGATGTAGCCGTCACTATCAATGGAGCCAATGAGCTGCCGCCCAATCATGCGCTGCTTATCCGTCAGGTTGCTGAAGCCTAGCTGATTCAGCAGGCCATCAACGATGGAAGCACTGGTATCGGCCATCGGCATATCGCGGTCCTCGTCGGGGTCGCCGGGGCCGTCGCCTTGCATCTTATAGCCGGCTATCTCGTCGTCGTTGAGGTAGTCACCCAGGTCCAGATCGTCGTTGTCCTTGGTTTCGGCCGTCGACTCCTCCGGTATGGGTATCTCTACCTCGGGCTGCTCGTTGCTGTGGTCGTCGAAGTCTTCGTCGAGGGTGTTGTCGTCGTTGTCGTACTCCGAGTCGGGGTCGTAATCATCGTCCTCGTCCTGGTCGTCGAACTCGTCTACCTCATCCTCGTCGTCGCCTTCCTCTAGTGCCGGGTTCACTTCCAGCTCTTCTTTAATTCTGGCTTCGAGTTCTGCAGTTGGAATTTGCAGGAGCTTAATAAACTGTATTTGTTGAGGCGAAAGCTTCTGCGAAAGAAGCTGCTTCATATCCAATCTTTGCATAATCCAGAGAAGAGTTAATTAATCGGCACAATGCTTGTGGGGAACTTCAAATATAAGCTTTCTCCCTTACTAGAAAAGTAAAAAAGTTGGAGAAGTGACGAATAGAGCACTTTTTTTTGCTCACTCGGCCGGCCTCGCCGCCTACCCCTTCCTTCTGCGTTGCTTATATACGAGGGCTACTTAGTGCCCGGATAGAGAAAATTTTTTCTGGGAAAAATACCCCGGAAAAAGGCGGAGCATGGGCCCCCAGGCAAAACCCCTACCTTTGCAGGAAAGTCAGGTAATATGCGCAAGCAGGAAAGGGCATTCGTCAGTTGGCGACCGAATTTTCTGACCTCGCCCGCTACCTGAGTACTAGTACAATCCGAAAAAACGAGTTTCGATGTCCCTTAGAAGGTCGAGTGTGCAGGCGCTGCTCAGCAGCCAGGAGCTAGAGCGCACAGTAGAAGTAAAAGGCTGGGTACGCACCCGCCGCGGTAATAAATACGTGCAGTTCATTGCCGTCAACGACGGCTCTAGCATCCACAACATTCAGGTGGTGGCCGACGCGGAAAAATTTCCGGAGGAAACCCTGAAGGATGTGTCGACGGGCGCTTGCGTGGCCGTGCGCGGCACGCTGGTGGCCTCGCAGGGCAAGGGCCAAGCCGTGGAAGTGCAGGCTAGCAGCATTGAGGTGCTGGGCAAAGCTGACCCGGAAACCTACCCTTTGCAGAAGAAAGGGCACTCCTTGGAGTTCCTGCGCGAAATAGCCCACCTGCGCCCGCGCACCAACACGTTTGGGGCGGTGCTGCGCATCCGGCACGCGCTGGCCTTTGCTATTCATAAGTATTTCGACGCCAACGGCTTCTACTACGTGCACACGCCCATTATCACGGGTTCCGATGCCGAGGGCGCCGGGCAGATGTTCCGGGTGACGACGCTGCCCGACCATTTTCCACCGGTGGATGAGCAGGGTCGCGTAGATTATAAGGAGGACTTCTTTGGCAAGCCGACCAACCTGACGGTTTCGGGGCAGCTGGAAGGCGAAATTGCGGCGCTGGCGCTGGGCAAGGTCTATACCTTCGGCCCTACCTTCCGGGCCGAGAATTCTAACACGGCCCGCCACTTGGCTGAGTTCTGGATGGTGGAGCCGGAAATGGCCTTCTACGATCTCCTCGACAACATGGACCTGGCGGAGGACTTCCTGAAGTACCTGGTGCGCTACGCCCTCGACAAGTGCCACGATGATCTGGCGTTCCTCAACGAGCAGTATGACAAGGAGTTGCTAGGTCGTTTGCAGTTTGTGGTTGATAACAACTTCCAGCGCCTTACTTATACGGAGGCCGTAGAAATCCTGAAATCGGCGAAAAAGAAGTTTGAGTTTCCCGTGGACTGGGGCACCGATTTGCAGTCGGAGCATGAGCGGTACCTGGTGGAAAAGCACTTCCAGAAGCCCGTTATCCTCACCGACTACCCCAAGGATATCAAGGCGTTCTACATGAAGCTGAACGACGACGGCGAAACGGTGCGCGCCATGGATGTGCTGTTCCCTGGCATCGGCGAAATCATCGGTGGCTCGCAGCGGGAAGAGAACCTGGAGAAGCTACAGGCCCGGATGCAGCAGATGGATGTGTCCGAGGAAGAACTGTGGTGGTACCTGGATCTGCGCCGCTTCGGCTCAGCCCCGCATGCCGGCTTCGGTCTGGGCTTCGAGCGGCTAGTGCTGTTCGTGACGGGCATGGCCAACATCCGCGACGTCATTCCATTTCCGCGCTACCCCAAAAACGCTGATTTCTAAGACGCTATAGTATTATAGATAAAACGTCATTTCAACCAGCGGGAGAAATTGTGCGTGCGGATGATGGATGGTGTCTTTCGTCAGCACGCACGGTTTCTCCCGCTTGTTGAAATGACGTTCTGTTTTTTGCCAACACCTACCTAACGAAGCGCTTATGCTCCTCATCATCCTGTTCTGGGCCTGGGCTGTAGTTGTGGGGGTAGGGCTGGGCCTGGGGCTGATGCGGGCATTGGAAGCTGTTTGGGGCCGCCTACCCTCGCTCCTGACCAGTAGCCCCGAACTGCTGATAATCGGTGGGTTGTCGGTGCTGGCTTGGCTGGGCGCCGTGCTTAGCTTCTTGCTACCGATAGCCCTACCCCTGCAACTGGTTCTGAGCGGCATAGCCGGCGCGCTGCTGCTGAGCAACCGCAACCGTCTGCGCCAGCTGCTGCGCGATTACCGCCACAGCTGGCGGTTGGCTGGCGGCGGAGCCGCTGGGCTGGCCGCCGCATGTGCCGTCCTGGTGTTGGTGCACGCTGCCCAGCCACCCGTTTTTCCCGATTCGGCACTCTATCACGCTCAGTTTATTCAGTGGATGCACCGCTACCCCGTGGTGCCGGGCCTGGGTAACCTGCGCGGGCAGTTAGCCTTCAATTCGCACGCTCATTTGCTGGCCGCCTTCTTTAGTCCGGCCGGACCATTGGGCCGCGGACCGGCTTTTCAGCAAACGGTGAGTAGTTTGGGGTTTCTGCTAGTGGCGGTGCAGCACGTGCGCCGGGCCGGCGAGCAGTTGCGCGTGGGCGGGCGGCCCTGGCTGGCTATCTTCTACCTGGGTAGCCTGGTGCTGTTGCTGATGGTCTTGCGGCCCTGGATTTCGTCGCCCCTAGCCGATAGCACGGCCGCCGTACTGGGTCTGCTACTGTTAGGAATACTGCTCGAAATGCCCCGCCTGTCCTCGGCGGGCCTGGTCTGGGTAGGGCTGCTGGCGGCTACGACAGTGACGGTAAAGCCCTCGGCCGGGGCATTGCTGCTGCTGCCGTTAGTAGCCGCCTGCTGGCCAGCCCAGCGGCGCGGGTCCCGCCTGCGGCGGCTGGCAGGAGCGACTTTGGTTGTGCTGCTGCCCTGGCTGGGCCGTAACGTTGTGTTGTCGGGCTACCTGGTATATCCTCTGGCCGGTAGGGTAGGGCCGGTGGTACGCGAATGGGCCGTGCCGCCCGCGCAACTAGCGGCTGACCTGACCGAAATACACCTCTTTGCCCGCCGTCCGCTGGGCGACTGGCCGCTTGCGGCGGAGCAGTCGGTGCAGGAGTGGCTGCCACCCTGGTGGGCGCAGCAGGAGGTAGCTGATAAGATCCTACTTGGGCTGCTGCTTGCTGGGGTAGGGGTGGTGCTGGGCTGGCTATGCTGGCAGCTATTGATCCGCAAAACGCCTCCTGGTGCCTTGGGGCGGCGGCCGGTAGTACAGCTCTACGGTCTTTTACTGCTGAGCCTACTTGGGTGGTTCAATGCCGCTCCGGCCCTGCGGTTTGCGTACGCCTATTTGATTGGGGCAACTACATTAGTACCGCTGATAGTCTTCGGGGCTAGCGCTACGCGTTGGGGGCGGGTAGCAGGCTGGACACTAGGTATCCTCAGCTTCGCGTACGTCCTGAATGGTCTGCGTCATGAACTGGCGAAGCCGGCTGCCCTGACAACGCACGTACTCTGGCCAGCTGACTACCCGCAGGTTCGAACGCGGGTGGTGCGCTACCTGGGGCCCTACCCCCTGCGCACAAACGGCCGTTGTGGCAATAGCCCCCTGCCGTGCACCGACACCCCACTTTCTGCCCTTCAGCTACGGGGAGCCACTCTGGGTCAGGGCTTTCGAATGGCTGATAAACCCACAGATTTGGAAAGTAGCCGCTAATTGTGAGTGACTGGCGGGTTGGATGGTGGCCTCAACAGCCTAGTTATAATCCTTGGCCTCCTTATTATCCACGGCCAGCAACTGGTCCAGGCGTAGCTCAAAGCCGTCGGTGAGACGCAGGTACTCAACTTTATCCTTCGTAAATAAGTCAGTAATAGTGCCTTGGTAGGTGATAGGGGGCGAATCGCGCTGGGTCCGGTAGACCAGGATACTAGGCCGGCCGGTAGTGGCCAGCGCTTCCAGCTCGTCGTAGAAGGAGCAGTTGATGGGGGTGTAGTCGGAGGTAGGCATGGGTAGAATGGATGGGATAATCTATGTACGCAAGCAGTAGGGAGAGTGGTCAGGCGAGGTGCAAAAAAAGCGCCTTCCCTAGTAGGAAAGGCGCTTTGTACTGCTACTAATGGGTAGGCTACCGAACGCGGCCACGGCTTCCAAAGTTACCGCCGTTGCCGTTCTGGCGACCACTGTTATTGCTTTCTTGCCGACCGCCGTTGCCGCCATCTTGGCGGCCTTCGCTGTTGCTACGGTCCTGGTAGCCACCGGAGCGGTTACCACCCCCGTTGTTGCCACGGCCGGGCAGTTGGCCCTGGCTAGGAGTAGGGCGATAATTGCCACGGCGGTCATCGCGCCCACGGCCGTTGTCACGATCATAGCCACGGCCGGGGTTGTTGTACACCTGCGCTTGCTGCCGATAACCGGGATTGTAGTTGCCACCGTAGCCATTGTAACCGCGGCCATAAGTGCCATACCCTCCGCGGTAGGGCTGCACCACTACTACGCGGGGCTGCTGATAATAGCGGCGGTAGGGCGCAAAGCGCTGCGGATACCGCTGTACGTACAACCAGGGTTGCGGCCCCACATAAGCCAACGGTATCGGATGGAACTGGTAGGGGTCAAAGCCTTGGTAGGAAGGTGGCAGGGAGTAGGAGCTCACCCAGTTGTAGCCGTCGAAAAACAGATACGATTGGTTGTAGAGGTCGTAGTAGGCATCCAACTCGGGGATGTAGTAATACTGCATATTAGGGCCTACCTGCGGCCCCCAGGAGGGAATACCAATATTGACCCCAACGCTAATCTGAGCTTGCGCCGAGGGAGCAACACCAACAAACAGCAGCCCCAGTAGAGCTACCAGTGCGGTTTTATTGAGAAGTTTCATGACGCTGTGATTAATGGTAAAGAGCAAAATATACTAGCCATATTGCAATAAACAGGCCAGATCTGACAGTAAAAAGCGGACGCGTTTAGGTGGCGTGCACAAGTAAAACGAATTGATTTTCAGCTTGTAAAACGGAAGTACCTAGTATACGATTACTAGGACGCGGAGGCCAGCGTATTGACCAGCCGGTTTCAACACCAGCCGCCTTGCGTGCGTCGAGGAACAACGCTCCCTTCTTTCTTTTCTTATCCTCACAACCTACCATGCCCGCTGAACTAGACTTAGCCCCTGCCGATGCCCTGCAAGAGGGTGAGCTACGCACCTTTCCTACCCCCAACAATGGCCCGAAAGTGCTGCTCGTGCATCGCAACGGGCAGTATCATGCCCTGGCGGCCCACTGCCCGCACTATGGCGCCCCGCTGGAAAAGGCCGGTTGGTAGGCGATCAGCTGGTGTGTCCCTGGCACCACGCCTGCTTTAAGGTGCAGGATGGCAGCCTCTGCGAGCCGCCCGTGCTGGATGCCCTACCCAGCTTTCCTGTGCGCGTGGCCGATGGCCGGGTGTACGTGCAGGTACCCGACAACCCGCCCGCCGAAACCTACAAGCCTGACAAAACGCCCACGGCGGAGGTAGGCGGCGCTCCTGCCCCGCCCGCGCCCGCCCGCCCCGACCACCGGCACACTTTTGTGATAGTAGGCGGCGGTGCAGCCGGGCAGTTTGCGGCCCAAACGCTACGCCAAGAGGGCTTCGCCGGGCGCCTCGTGCTGATTTCAGCCGATGCCGCTGCTCCTTACGACCGCACCAAGTTGAGCAAGGCCTACCTCGCCGGCAAGGCCAAGCCTGAGAGCCTACCCCTGCGCAAGAAGGATTTCTACACCCGGCACTACGTGGAGCTACGCACCAACACCCACGTCACGGGAATTGACCGCGACCGGCAGGAGCTACAGCTGGTCGATGCTGCCTCCCTGCGCTACGACAAGCTGCTGCTAGCCCCCGGTAGCACGCCCAACCTACTGCCCAAGCTGCCCGGCCACGACTTGCCCGGTGTGCTACCCCTGCGCACCCAGGCCGACGCCGATGCTCTACTAGCCGCGGCTAAAGAAGCGAAGCAAATCGCAATTATTGGCTCCAGCTTTATCGGGATGGAAGCGGCTAGCAGCTTACTAAGTGCCGACCGGCACGTAACGGTTATCGCCCA
>Ga0210040_10003761_pt1 | contig 20294 bp, 16 predicted proteins | sample CryGeyCG12114_NA_FD_185462 | JGI IMG/M metagenome (GOLD analysis project Ga0210040, IMG submission 185462) | Groundwater microbial communities from aquifer - Crystal Geyser CG19_WC_8/21/14_NA (SPAdes) (version 2) | ecosystem: Environmental > Aquatic > Deep subsurface > Groundwater | place: USA... | reverse complement strand
GGATAATGGAGGTCGCTCCCGCTTGTCCCCCAGACATTTTAAACTGGGCATTGGGGATTTGTGATTGGAGTAGCTGGTCAATCCTATTTTGAGGCAGATCCCTTAACTGGGCTTCAGAGATAGTTGTGACGCTGGTTGAAAGGCGGCGTTTGCTAACGCTCATACCCTGACCTGTAACAACAACTTCGTCGAGCCTTACAATATCTTGTTCTAACTGAATGTCCAGCACATTGTTGTTCCCATTGTCATTTAGTGTTTTCTCAATGGTTTGAAAACCTACGCCAGTAAATACAATGATGTTTGATTTTGAGGTGTTTTTAGGCAACGTGAGTGAGTAGCGGCCGTTTACATCTGTTACGGTTCCGCTTTGCAGACCTTTAACCTGAACAGATATTCCTGATAAAGCAATTTGTCGAACCACGTCAGTAACGGTGCCTTGAAGGCTTTGTTGGGCGTGTATCTGCTGCACTGCCAGCATAAGGAGTATGATAACGGATGCCTTTACTAATCTCATCTTAACCTTAATTTTAGTTGACCCACGAAGATGAGTTTGTAATGTTACGGAACTGTAAAGAAGAGATTATTATAATGTGAAGAGTTTTGAAGTTTGAATTCTTGACATTCGGTTATAATTCTAAATACCTGAAACAGGCATCAAACTGAATGGAAGACGAAGAAATCGACACAACAATTACGGTTAAACGGCTGGAGACGTCAGGACTTTTGTAGATGGGCATGCGTTAGAAATAGTGTAAACATTAGAAAAGGGATCCACTTTTAACAACAGGTGCCGGCACAATTCAGTATCTAATAGATTTGTAAAAATTGCCGCTATCATGTAGTCACTGTTAGCAGCTGGTTCTATATTTCCTTGTTGTCAATATATTTCTTTAAGCTTGCAATTTTCAACCTTTTATTCTTCAGTAGATAATCCAAATCTGAAATACTGTCAATCATAAGTTGTCTATGGTAATAGTTTATGTGTTCTAGTATGCAAAAATATGTTAGCGAATACTGCCCATAAAAATAAATTCTCCAATCTGTAAGGAATTGTTGAACTAATATTATCAAAGGAATTATGCTAATTATTATAAGATTTAACCGTTTCGCCTTCTTAAATAGTTCAAAATTCTTTTTCTGGTCAAAAGGTTTTTCCGTTAAGGCATAAAATTTTAACTTCCAATAATGTTGTCCCTGAAAAAGAATAATTGTTATTATGAGTAAACCATACAAAAGAAAGATTGTTTCTGGTTTTGGAAGTTTAATTAGTACAATAATTGTAATTCCTGTAAACACAATAGCGAAAAATTTTTCCGCGGAATAAAGCCAGTTAAGTCGTTTAATAATTTTTGCCTTACTCATTCTTAACTGTCTTTCAGTTCAATTGTTTTTATTATTAGGTGTATAGTCAAAAAAGAGGTGTTATGGTCTGCTAAATGTGCGTAAGCTGATGGCAGAAAAATAATTGCTTTGTAATTACTTAAGCTTACCTGTTAATGACCACTTTGCTTATTTTATCATTCATTCTGATAACATAAGTACCACCAGGCAAATGTGTTAAATTTAAATCAATAGTAGTTCCTGTAAAGGTTGTTGTATTATAAACCATATTACCTGCAGCATCAATGACCTGAACCAAGACCTTCTCTCCTATTGTTACACTAGTCTTTATTCTTACGTTTCCTCTTGTAGGGTTAGGCGCTATTGTTACAATGTTTTCAGTTTCAAAGTTTACAGAGATAACTTTTGAGTATTCAAACCTGCCATCTTTATCAACTTGTTTCAACCTGTAATAGTTCATTCCGGTAACAGGAGCGTTATCAGTCAGGGTGTATACACCTCCTCCGGTTGCATCAACCCTACCTATTGGCTCAAACTGTCCTAAATTTACAAGTTTCTCCACTATATAGTGAGATGCATTTACCTCTGTTGCTACATCCCATTTCAATGACACTTTACCCTTGTTTAGCACCCCTTTAAAATCAGTTAATACAATTGGCAGAGCTCCTCCGGGTCTTGTTACCCAAACAGGCGATGTCACTATCTTGTTGCCGTCCATTTGGGTGATAACAGCATAGTAATACCAGGTCTCTCCTAGTGCATCATTGGTAACAAAGGTGGTATTTGTTGTTGCAGCATGAATTAATGTAGCCTCACTTCCACCAACTTTTCCTCCATAGACTTGAATAGCACTTACAGCTTCACCATTTGCATCTGTATGATTTACGATGCCAATTAAAGGCTGAGGACTTACAATAGAACTTCCCAGAATGTAATCACCAATAGTGAACGAAACAGAAGAATTATAATCATTGCTTGCATATACCCTCATCTTTGATACACCGTCAAGTATTCCTTCTCTTGTTCTTGTTTTCGACAGTACTACAATCCTGTTTCCGTTTGCAGTGCCATAAGTCATTTCATGGTTATCCTGGTCCATATGTGCGCCAACTCTGTATCCTTGTCTAAGTAAACTTCTGTAATAGTTGATATAAGCAAGGGATGCAGGGTAATTGTCATAAGTAGTAGCAGTTGAGAAGGCCGGGCCACTTTCAATAGCCACACTCATTACTGCGCTATCAGCAACCCCTTTATATGCTCCTATAAGGCCTGTAAAATCATTTGTATTAGGGTGAGCCAGCATGGCAACAGCACCAGGCTGGTTTCTTACCTTTTCAAACAAACTGATGTAATCAGACTTCTGCACAAAAATATCATAATTATTTGCCTCCCAGTTAATCAGGCTATCCTTAAAGCCATAAACCAATACATGACCTCCCCCTGAAATTGTTCCCCACTCCATTCCGTGAAGAGCTGTAAAAGTCTGACCGGCAGAATTAAGCTTGCCATTAGAGGAGTCTGCCTGAACAGAGCCTTTTTTATAATCAGCTATTTGTAAGCCTGCAGTACTGTGGTTGTGTTCTGATATACCTAAAAAATCCATCCCTTGGGCCATTCTTGCAAATTCATAATCATTAACGGGTTCAAGGCTCGAAGGTCTGCCATCAGAGTGAGTAGAGTGTGCGTGAAGGTTACCATATAAGTGAATAAAGGAACTGTCTATTGCCACTTTATTTTCAAAAATGGGTGTTGACGTAGATATGCTGTCTGTTGTTGAACCACCCGTCCCTGTTCCTCCACCTGTTGTTGTTCCTCCGCTTGACATCACTCCGGGAACCAATCCTACTGAAATGAAAAAATCATCAATGCCTAAACCATCATCATTACTGGCTATATTAAAATCTGACCACCTCAAAACAATACTTGCTCCTGGCTGAATATTCAAACCTGTTATGGTATAAGTTATTTTTTGCCTGTTAGCGGTGGCATTGCCATCCAAAGCTATTGCAGCGTTAGTAGCAGTCGATGAAACGGGAGAAAGAAAATCAAGTGACTGAACTCTTATCCAGGTACCAATATCATTTACAATCCCTGTTGCATCCAGGCTATATTCAAATCTTAGGGTGTCTTTCGTAGCTGTTGTCCTCCCACCAAACCTCCATTGTTCACCTGTGTAAGTAACCGTAATGTTATTGATGACCGTATCTTGTTCATTAAAGAAGATTACACCGATGGTCGGGAAATTTGAACCGGAAGCAACGGTACCTAGGGACCTTTCCGGGTTACCATCTGCAGCGCCAAAACTATAAGCATTACCTGTATTGCTGGAGCCTGTTCCTACAGTATATCTTCCATCAGCTGCTGCCCCTGTGCCTACTTCATATATACCCCATCCATCAGGTAGCAGGGTATAAAGATCTGTACCGGTGTTTACTAATGTATCAAAGTTTTGTGTGTATTGAGAGAAGCTGTTTAGGCTGTTTAATAATAATAGAGACAGAAAGTAAAAGGGGCAGTTGTATTTTGTTTGAATATGCAAGGGCTATTATACAGAATGAAATATTTCCTCCTAAATCCATTCCTTCATAATGACCTCCCGGAATAACATCTATCCCTCTTTCGGTAATTATAGCTTCCTCAAATCCAATGAAAAAGTTCTCTTTAAATAACGCTACTGCTATATACCTGCCTTCCCTTTTTTTTATTTTTTTTGTTTCGTTTTTTCCTAAAAGCAAAAAAACATACTGCCCTCCCTGTTTAAACAAAATAGCGCCATGTTGTGGTTTGACGTAATCAAAAAAAAAGTTTTTGAATTAAATCAAAGTGGAATGATTTGTTCGGGTGAACAGACTATTTTCCTTTATAGTCTTGACCACAATCATAAAATAGCTATTGATAGTATAATTCACACCTTAAAAGAGAATAAAAACGGGATACTTAAATTGTCTCCGCTTGGTTTGTCCTTTTCCAATTCAACTACTGATACACCCTTTTATTTCTATTATCAATCAGAGAATGATTGGAATTACGAAGAAAAAATTGGTTACAAAAATCACGTACATATTATTGGTGGCGGTCATTGTTCTTTAGCGCTCTCAAAAATCATGAGCATGTTAGATTTTCGTATTCATATCTATGATAATAGAGCTGAACTAAACACTTTCAACCAGAATGATTATGCCCTTGACAAAGTCCTGCTAAAAGACTATACTGAATTGAAAAACATTATCCCTTCTAATAATGATTACCTTATTGTAATGACAATGGGTTATCGGTCAGATGATATTGTTGTAAGGGCTTTAATGGGCAAGAAGTTTAAATACTTTGGTATACTTGGCAGCGACAAGAAGATAGAAAAAATGTTTAGCGATTACAAAAGGGAAGGCATTAGCGAAGATGTTTTAAACTCTATAACTGCACCTGTAGGAGTACCTATAAACAGCCAAACACCCGAAGAAATAGCGATTAGTATAGCAGCTGCTGTCATTAAAGTGAAAAATACTCTCCTATAACAAGAAGTGGAAAATCTTACTTTAAAAGCAAATGAATCTACTTGCTTCTTTTAATAAATGAAGGTAAAGGGATAGAAAACACGCTTTATTCCCATCTTTACAGGTTTTCAGGTATTCATGTTTAGATGTACTCCCGGAAAAATAATACTACAGGGGTAGATTAAGGGATGAAAGAATTGCGAGAAATTCTTAAAGTGAAATCTTAATAATTATTTGAATAACGAGACTATAAATTTGCTTTTATGAATAAAGCAGAACTGATTGAAATAATTGCAGAGCAAGCGAACGTGACAAAAGTCGAGGCAAATGCAGTAATAAATTCTTTGGTAAAAACAGTTCCTTGAAGTTCTTTTTAAAACAGAAAAAACGCCAAATCCAACCAGGGTTACTTTTTACAAAAAATCCCGCTGTAATTAACAAGACTCCGAAGCGTTGGAAAGTTGCAACTTAAATAAATTGGTTATTGGTCATCTTTGAGTCACAAATGTCGATATTCGCTCTAATTGCTGCTTTCCCTTCCCGTACCTCTGAACCTCTTTTTTTGAAGTTATACGTTTAGCATGTTACATTGCGATTACAAACAATTATATGAATGATATTAAACTAATACTTCAGTCGCTGCACGTAAAATTTGGCTCTAACATCGATTTATCTCTTGAAGAAAAGTCTTTGGTCATGGAGGAAATCGAAGTAAAAGCACGAGCTATATTCTATTTTAAAAAAGTAATTTGCAGTAAACCTGATATAACTACTACACAGATTCATATTGCTCAAATTTTTGAAGAAATTTTTGCAGACATTACCATCTGTCTCTACCTTGGTTGCTGCTCAATCGATAACCCAGCAAGAATATTATTGCGGAGGATACTAGAGTTGGGTTTAGCTACTGTTTATTTGTGGGACCTTCCACACAAGTTTTGGAGTTGGAATGGAACTGTTGATGAACATACCAACGATCTTAACTTTAAAGAAATGTTAGAACATGTTAATGGCAAAGGGTACATTGAATTTATTAACAATGAAAATTCTTCAAGTCTTTTGAGCTTACTTGACAAAGAAGAACCTAACAAAATCTATAGAAGTTTGAGCAATGTTATTCACGGAAAGGTTTCAAGCTTCGAAACGACAGCTATTGATAGCTATAACTTCAATAAGGTGCAACATGGAGCAACGCTAGAATACATTTTACGAGTTGAAAATTTATTACTTGCACTCTGGAAAAAGAGATTTCCAGCGGAATTTTTTGAATTAGAGGGTACTTTTACAACATTAACACGGTATCATTATGAGCAATGAGAAATTACAGGAATTAGACCTGTTGCAGGCTGCACGATGCGAAGATTTGAAGTATGATGAAATTAAAGACTTAACGGTACTTAGTCAATATGAAAGAGATATTGTAGATAAGTTGAAAATGCCCGGTGCGCATCTTTTACAAGGAGCAAGAGGTGTAGGAAAGTCTATGCTATTGAGACAAGCAGAAATTGAGCTAGACGATGAGTTTGTTGCAGTAAGAAAACTGTCGGTGTACATAAATTTTAAAACCAGTCCTCTGCTTGAAGGTGTTAACATCAATGATAAAAACGCGTTCCAGATATGGGTTGGAGCAAAAATTCTCCAAAGTGTACATGAAAAGTTGCTTTTTATTAATCTCATAAAACCCGAAAATGCAGACGATCCATATCAGCGAATCTTCAACTTAAGTAATTCTTATTCCATTCAACACTTCCTTCAGGAGAAAATTCATCAAATTCAAAACTTTGCTTTATCAGAAGATAAGGTGAAGCAATCTAAACTTATAGGCACTGAATTTATCGAACGAGTGAACGACATAAATTTCATAAGGGATACGCTGGCATCTTTAATAGATAAACTTAAAATAGAAAGACTCATTTTCTTATTTGATGAAGTTGCCCACACGTTTATTCCTACCCAACAGGAAACCTTTTTTGAAATATTTAAACTTTTACATGGAAACTCAATTGCAGTTAAGGCAGCAGTATATCCAACCGTTACATCTTATGGTAGAAATTTTGAAATAGGACATGATGCAATACTGCTTTCACTGGATAGATTTGACACTGGTACAGGATTAGGCCAGATGCGTGAACTTTTTAGGGAAATATTCAGCAAACGAACTGAAGGAAAAAATGCATTAAGAAAGCAAATATTTGGAAAAGCTGAATTGCTTGACCAGTGCATATACATGTCGTCAGGGAATCCTCGTGCTTTTCTCCATATTTTGCTGCGTGCATTGGACAAAGGGTACAATGTTTATGGTGTAAGCACTGCTATTCAAGAATATGTAGATACCGAACTTATTCCTTATCACAATCAAGTGGCACGAAGACTTCCTAGATTTTCAAATCATGTTTCTGTCGGATTAGACCTCACTAGAACGTATATAGTAAAAGAAATCCGCGAAAAAAATAACAGGGACAAAAAGTCAGGTTACCAGTCGGCATTTTTTACCATAGATCGAGAAATCTCACCAAACTTAAAGATTTCGTTAGATCTACTATGCTACTCAGGGATACTAACGAGGAAAGGTACCGTAAAAATTGCGGGTTTACGAACTGGACAGCGCTACATGGTACATCTAGCACTGATGATGGCTGAAAAAGCATTTAATACAAACAACATAATAGAAGCAGTAAATTCACTTAGTTTAACCGATTATCGAGAGTTTAGTAGTAACGATGGAAAGATTGTAGATTATTCAAAAAAGATAAAAGAAGGAGGGGATCTTTGTAGTGAATGCGGAGAAGAAATATCGCTTAGTGCAAAGTTTTGCTCTCACTGCGGTAAGAAAATAGAACGAACTTCGCTGATAAGTAAGCTGCTTGAAGATTCTGTTGATGCGCTTTCTGTCAGCTATGGAATTTTGCAGCGTGTAAAAGCACTTTATACTAAAGTCGGGGACTTGCTACAAGCTACGAAATTAGACTTAATGAAGATTGACTACATTGGACCAGTTAGGTCAAAAATGCTTAAAAACGCAGTTGAAGAGTATATTTCCGGCTAAGTTTCTAGAGTTACAAATTTGTGATAAGTTAAATAAGAAACTTCGACCGGAACGGCAGTAGTACAAAAGGTTATGGCATATGAACTGATTAAATGATTAGAACTGCAAGGACTAACCAAAATGCTGTTACAACTAAAGGTAGATTTATCTGAAAGAGATGTAGTAAACGGTCGATGCCAAGAAAACATGTTCATTAGTTGGATTCCCAATTGTACGAAAAATGCTAGGTACATCATAAACTTCTGCAACCACTGCTCAACCTTCTCACTTCCCCAGCAACTCATTCCCCTTCTGGCCCCTCTCCTTAATCCCAACCTTCTTACAATAACTAACCTCAACCGCATACACCCCAAACTCTTCCACCACTTTTCCTGTCATACTATAAAATCCTTTTCCTGTGACAGGATAACGTAGAGCTGTTTGAGAAAAGCAGACAGTATCAAGCCAATCACCTTTTGCATCAATGAAAGTATGGAAGTACATTGTATCGTTCTTAATAGTACGAACAGGTTTTGTTGTAACCAGGTAGCCTAATACATTCACTTCCCTTCCCAAATACTTTTCGATTTCGTTGGCAGGTAGGTACTTATTTAGGTCATCATCGGCAAGTTCAAAAACGTTACAGATAGGGAAGCCTATTAATTCAATTTCATCTATAGCATCGTCAAGCGGTTGTTGACTCAAAGCAGGCAGTTGAAATGCAACAGGTGCTTCTTTAAATAATAGGCTGTCGACACCATGCCTGGTATTCTTCTTTTGCAGGAAGTTTGCTTCCCACAACAATTCTTTTTTATTCTTACCGGAAAACCGGAAAGCACCAATGCGAATAAGAATATTTAGTTGTTCTATGCCTGGCTTGATGCGTTCGATAACGTCCTGCAGATTTTGATAGTTGCCATTCTTGGTTCGTTCATCCATTAACTGTAATATCAACGCCTCTTCCAAACCTTGTACATGTACAAAACCCATACAAACATCGGTACCACTAATCGAGGTGAGATAATTACTTTCATTTACACAAGGCAGATGAAGGGTTGCACCTGCTTTCTTCAACTCATGAAAATATAATTCTCTGGAATAAAAACCACCAAAGTTGTTGATGACAGCTACCATAAATTCCATAGGGTAGTAAGTCTTTAAAAAAAGGCTTTGATAACTTTCAACAGCAAAGCTGGCTGAGTGCGCTTTTGAAAATGAATAACCTCCAAAGCTTTCAATTTGCCGCCATACCTCATTTGTGATATCATCCAGGTATCCTTGTTCCTTGCATTGCCTGAAGTACTTTTCCCGGATCTGTTCAAACTGTTTATGTCCCCGGTATTTACCACTCATTGCCCGCCTTAATACATCGGCTTCAGCCATGTCTAACCCGGCAAAATGGTGAGCTACTTTTATAACGTCTTCCTGGTACACCATCACGCCATACGTTTCTTCCAGCAGTTCTTTCATCTTTGGGTGCAGGTATTCAAACTTGTCCGGATTGTGAAAGCGATAGATGTATTGCTTCATCATTCCGCTTTGCGATACACCGGGTCGTATGATAGAGGATGCAGCAACAAGGGTTATATAGTCATCGCATCGTAGCTTCTTCAACAGTTGCCGCATACCAGGACTTTCAATATAAAAGCATCCTATGGTATCCGCATTTCTTATTTGTGCAGCAACTTTTTTATCAGACTTAAATTTTTCTATGTCGTGTATGTCTATTGATAGTTTTTTGTTTTCCCTAACCAGTTCCAGCGTTTCTTTGATATGTCCAAGCCCGCGTTGCGATAAAATATCCAGTTTGAATAAGCCTATCTTCTCGGCCACGAACATATCTATTTGAGAAGTGTAAAAACCTTTTGGTGGAAGTTCCGTAATTGAATATTGATAAATGGGCTGGTCGCTTATGAGCATACCGCCGGCATGTACACTTAAATGGTTAGGAAAGTTTTTTAAGAGGTTACCATAGTAGAGTATTTGCTTTTGAATTTTATCGTCTTTAAGCCTCGAGCCTTCCAGTTGGTCAATTTCTTCTTTAGGCAGTCCAAACACTTTCCCTAATTCACGAATAACAGCCTTGCTTTGAAAAGTTACATAAGAACCTAATAAACACACGTGCTCTCTGCCATACCGCTTGAAAATATAGTCAATCACTTCATCACGGTCCTTCCAGCTAAAATCAATATCAAAGTCAGGTGGAGTAGCACGATGAGGATTTAAGAACCTTTCAAAGTACAGGTCAAGCTCAATCGGATCTACATCCGTTATTTGCAGGCAAAAGGCGACAATAGAATTTCCACCGCTGCCACGACCTATATGAAAAAAACCTCTGCTTTGTGCATACCTGATAATATCCCAGGTAATGAGAAAGTATGCATTAAAACCTAAATCATTTATGATTTTAAGTTCTTTTACAACGCGGTCTTTAGCTTTTTTATTCTTAGTTCCATAACGTTGCTTCATTCCATCAAAAGCCAGTTTTTCCAGCAATACACGATCATCATTTTTTTGTGCCGAGTACACCTTCTTTGTTTTGTCAGTATGAAACTCAATATCAATACTACAGCTATCAAGAACTTTTAAGGTATTGGTAAGAATGGATGGATATTGAGAAAAGTCTTTAATAAGAGAATGTTGTGGTACAAACGTTTCGTGAGGTTTAGCTATATCTTTTTCATCCTGCTTACTTAAGATGATATTTTTATCAATTGCTCTAAGTAACCGATGCACGTTGTACATCGTTTTGTCTTTAAAGGTGACCGGTTGTCGTACGACATATTTGTCAGCAAACGCATTAACATTAAGGTTATAGAGCTTGTTTACTTCTGTTGGTTGTACACCTATCAGTTCATTGGCTCTAAGCTCCTCCGGCTGCAAGGAATCCAGTGCATATATAACCAACACATCTTCGTTACATTCAGGCCTGAGAGGGAAAGCCATTTTTAATTGGAGGTATTCTGAAATGAAACGGTTGATGGATTGAAAGCCATTGTTATTCTTTGCCAGTAAAATGTACAGGAAGTCACTATCATTCCTAATCTCGGCACCTGCAACCGGTTTAATAGAGTTTTGCTTGCAATAATCAACAAAGTCCCATACATCGCAGGTACTATTGATGTTGGTTAACGCTAGGCTGGTTGCGCCTGCTTCTACGGCAGCTTTTACAAGTTCCTCTGTTTGAAATGTACCATATAAAAAGCTGAACCATGTTTTGCAATTGAGGTACATTATTGTGCTTATTTAAACTGCCTTAATGATTTTTCTACCCGTGGTCTATCGATTCTCTTTCCGTCAAATCCTGCCGCCCGTATTAAAAACTGTTCGCCGTACTGGTGCTTAATGCTGTCAATTGCCTGGTAAAGCCCTACTGTCTGCTCTGTATCGTCAAAAAGGGTTATCTGGTAGTTTCCGGGAACAAGATGGCTTAAACGAACTCCTATCAGCCTTACCAGCTGTCTTTTTTTATAAAGCTTATTAAACAACTCTTTAGCCTTAGCAAGCAACACATGATCTGCTGCTGAGTATGGTATGGTTGCCTGAACTGTCTCGGTTTGAAAATCACTATACCGAAGTTTCACAGTTATGCATCCGGCAAGCTTGTTGGTATCGCGTAGTTCAAAGGCTATTCTTTCTGTCATGCGAACCAATTCTTTATGCAAAAAGCTCATGTCAATTGTGTCTGTCTCAAAAGTGTTTTCTGTACCTATACTTTTTTGTTCGTGGTACGGTACGATAGGTGTTTCATCTATGCCGTTTGCTTTACGCGAAAGGTCTATACCATTTTTGCCTAACAGGTTCATCATCATCTCGACCGGTATCTGGCTCAAGATATCTATTGTATCTACACCCATCCGTCTTAGCAGCTCACTTGTTTTTGCCCCAACCATTGGCATTTTTTCGATTGCCAACGGAGCGAGATAACTTTTTTCCCCACCAAATGGAATTTCAATTTGTCCATGTGGCTTGGCTTCATTCGTAGCTACTTTACTTAGTAGTTTATTAGAAGCAAGGGCATAAGAAATATTCAAACCACTCTCCTTTTCAATTTTCTTTCTTAGTTCCGTGGTATATTTAGAGCAACCAAAAAACTTATCCATGCCACTCATGTCAATGTAAAATTCATCTATGGATGATTTTTCAAAAAGTGGTGTTTGGTCTGCAACGATATCTGTCACAAGCCTGGAATACTTTGAATAACTGTCCATATCTCCACGAACAATAAAAAGTTCAGGACATAATCTTTTCGCAAGCTTAACCGGCATTGCACTTTTTACCCCAAACCTTCTTGCTTCATAGCTGCAGGAAGCAACAACTCCCCGGTCACTATGGCCGCCTACTGCAATAGGTTTTCCTTTTAAGCTGCTATTCTTTAAACACTCAACAGACACGAAAAAGCTATCGAGGTCGAAATGAGCAATATTTCGATGAGCGGTTATCATAGTAGTTGTTGTTTGGAAAGTAAAATTACTAAAATTTTTAGCAAAATGGAGAATGTGAGTAACTTACAGACTGTTAATCGGTCATTATTTTTGTATCGAGCCTGTTAATTTATATAACGAGAACTGAAAAAGCTACCGCTCCGACTGGCTTGAGGAAAAAAATAAAGTATACTAAAGCGGTTATTCTGTTAATTATAGCTTAACGGAAACCTAACAAACGGCAAAAAATCTTGTTTCGTCGATACTACACCTTTTAACGGCAATAATGAAGGAAACTTTGGGGTATCAAAAACTCATCACTCAAAAAATACTTCTAATGGAAAGAAAGCACTTTTTAAAGAACGGTTTAGCTATGCTTGGGCTTGCGGCTATCGCACCTCTTGCAAATTCATGTACGAAAGAAACAGTGGGGGAAGATGTAACTACCGGTACTACAGGCGCTACCACTACTACCGGTACCACCACGTCAAGTTCGGGTTCATGTTCTGTTTCACCAAACGAAACTGCAGGTCCTTTTCCTACCAAGACCCCGTCGTCTTTAGTTACCAAAGATATCAGGAGCGACAGGACAGGTCTTCAATTTACAATCAATATTACCATTAACAACAGCAAAAATAGTTGTGCTGCCCTTGCTGGTGCTATTGTAGATATCTGGCATTGCGATAAAGATGGCAACTATTCTGAATACGGAGGATCAGGTATGCAGTCAACCAACTACACATCGGTACACTTTTTAAGAGGCAGACAAACAACTGATGCAAATGGTCTTGTTTCATTTACGTCTGTTTTTCCGGGTTGGTATTCAGGCAGAGCTCCACACATACATGTCCATGTTTACAGTGCAACAGGTACCTCTTTATTAGTTACCCAGATAGCTTTTCCAACCGACGTATGTAATACAGTTTATACGACAGCAACTAACTATTACACAAAAGGAACACAGGATACTACGAATGCCAGAGATAATGTATTTTCAGACTCACTTGCAAGTGAACTGGCAACAGTTACCGGAAGTGTCTCTGCAGGATATGTGTTATCGCACATAATAACAGTAGCGGCATAACTTAACAACAAGGCGTCAGCGAGAAACATGTAATCGTAAGTGAAATGGATAAAGGCACAATCAAACTTTGCTACAGAAAGATAATTGACGTTAATGCAACATCCGCCTGGGAAAGCTATCTTTTCGACGATACATATACTGAGTTTTTACTGCAGGTACAGAACTATAATGCTAATAATAAATACGCTTCGTTTGCAGAGTTATTGCAAAGCGTTCCTGAAGCTGAAAATCTGCATTTTTTGGTAAGCGCTGCAGCTTTCGGTTATGTGAAACAATTGAACAATAAAGTTCCTGACGTCACTAATTCTCTTGGCAGGCTATTTCTTCCCTTTGAAAATTTTCGGTTCGAAATTATAAACTCTCATATATCTGACAAATCAAAGCACCGGGTCGCTATCAATTTTTACACTGATCAGCTTAGATGGCACGATACAATAAATAATCAATTGTTGGTGTCGGTACCAGGAAAGATTGAAGATGGCGAAGTACTAACAGATATGTTTACAATGCAGCCCTTTTTAAGTATTTATTCTTATAAACCAGCATAAAAATATGGTAGAACAATCTAAGGGCAAGATATACTTGTCAGGTGAGCGTGGGCATACAGAAACTGATTGGTTTAGAAGTTATAATACCTTCAATTTTGGAAGTTATCAAAATGAGAACAGAATACCTTTCGGACCTCTGTATGTTTGTAATGAGGATACAATAGCAGCCGGCAAAAGTTTTAGTTTTTTTGTGGAACAGGACTCCGATATTGTATTAGTTCCTACTGTTGGCGTAGTTGGTTTCAAAGAAAACAATGACGATGATATATTCATTGAAGCGGGACAAGTTTTTATTCATACTGTAATATCCGGTACTACTATCCACTTTAGTAATCCGCTAGAAAGTGAGCTCGTTAATTTTTTACAGCTCTGGTTAACTCATCCTTCAGAAACGGCAAAGTTTCAAAAGTCTTTTGAATTAAACGACAATAGGGACCATATTATACCATTATTCTTTGACCGAAATAGTGGCTGCGTAAAGTTATCTATTGGAAAACTTACGGGACGATGTGAGTTGGAATATGTGTTATCAACATGCGGCAATGGTCTATTTGTTTTTGTTATTGAAGGCGCTTTTGAAGTGCAGTACCGGTTGCTTGAGGCCAGTGATAGTCTTGCTCTTTGGGATTTACCAAAAGTAGAATTTGAAGCGCTGTCAAACGATGCAATCATTCTTTTGTTAGAAGTTAGCGGAATAGCAGAATGAAATCATATTTGCAACAGGAAAGTGGCTGATGAAAAGGCAACTATCTTTTTTAGTAATAAAACAATCTTTAAAAATTAAATTATGTTTGTTAATCTGTTTATTGGCATGCCAGGTGGTAGCGAATGGATATTAATTGTACTTACTGTTTTAATTCTTTTTGGTGGAAGTAAAATTCCGGAATTCATGAGAGGGCTGGGAAAGGGTATCCGCGAGTTTAATGATGCGAAGGAAAATGTGACGAAAGAATTGGAGACGGGAATCAATGAAAAATAAGATAAGGTGCAGGAATTTACATCTGTTAATCTTACTTACTTCAACAAAGAGATATTTGAGGGGAAGGTTTTGTGAAAATTTCTTTGCTTATGAGTAATTCTACACTTGCGATAACTATCAGGCACATCATGGGATGGTTGTTATTTAGTAGCCTGATAGCAAGTTTTGTTGCAAGTTTTGATAATACCACTAATATCAATTTATTGCTGGTTGTTGCAAAATTTCTTTTTTTCATTTCAATCTATATTGCAGCATTTTACCTCAATTATTGGCTGCTTTTTCCCCGACTCTATTTAAAGAGAAAATTTCTGGTGTATGTTCTTATAACACTAATTCTTTTTGCAATCATTTTCGTTGTTAAGCCTTTCGATAATTTTGCTAAGCTATCGGAAACAACCGTTCACGTGCCCGCAGATAAAAGCTTTCCCCCACCAGTGCCTCCGCCACCTTTTGGGGATATGAAAGGACCCCAACACGCAGCACCTCCAGACAGACATTTTGATATAATAAGTTTGATTTTATTTATAATGGTTTGGTCAATAAGCGGAGCATTGCAACTTTTCGAACAATGGAGAAATGTGTTGGAAAGGGCTGCAAGGGCAGAGGCGGAAAAGGTGACTGCCGAGTTATCATTTTTAAGGGCACAAATTAATCCTCATTTTCTTTTCAATACCCTTAATAATATTTACTCTCTTTCAGTGCAGAAAAGTGAAAGCGCATCAATTGCTATAATGAAGCTTTCAAAGATTATGAGATATGTGACTGATGAAGTAACACAGGACTGGGTACAATTGGAAGATGAAATAGCATTTTTGGCAGATTATATTGATCTCCAACGATTAAGGCTTAGCAAAAAAGTAAGTCTTGACTTTAGCGTTTCAGGAGATGTTGGTAATAAAAAAATTGCTCCCTTAATATTAATGCCTTTTGTTGAAAACATCTTTAAGTATGGCATTAGCAACCAGGCAGAATCAACGGTATTGATAAAGCTTTCAGTAGAAGCAGCCCTTATATCTTTTTATTGTCAGAATAAAATTTATTCCGGCCCTGAAAGATTGGAAAGGACTGGCATCGGAATTACAAATACTGTGCAGAGATTAAAGCACTTGTATGATGGCAGACACGATTTAAAAATTTCGGATGACCAGGGTTTATTTACTGTTCAATTAACAATATTTGTTTAATAAGTTTTTATGGTGATTAAATGGGTTGCAATAGATGATGAGCCACCGGCCTTGGAGTTGATAAAAGGTTATGCAGCTAAAATGCCGGTATTGAAGCTTTCCAGAACTTTTGATGATGCAATAGAAGGTGCAGAGTTTCTTCGAAATAATACTGTTGATCTACTTTTTCTCGATATAAATATGCCCGATGTCACAGGTATAGAGCTGCTTAAATCTTTTGAAAAGAAACCTGTAACAATTTTCACTACTGCTTATAAAAAGTTTGCATTTGAAGGTTTCGAATTGGACGTTTTAGACTATTTACTAAAGCCAATAGAGTTTGAAAGATTTGCAAAGGCAGTTAATAAAGCGGTCGAGTATTACAATCACAGAAGTGGTATAAAAATTAGCGACAGTGAGGTCATCTACGTTCGCTCAGAATACCAATTGATCAAAGTAAGCGTCGATGATATTGAGTACATCGAAAGCCTCGAAGATTATATCAGAATTTTTTTAACAGGCGCAAAGCCGGTGATGACACTTATGCCCCTAAAAGTAATTATGGAAAAATTACCACCTGAAAAATTTATTCGTATTCATCGCAGTTATGTTGTTCCCATAGCAAAAATTAAATCACTGGCCAATCGTAAAATCAAACTTACTGCAATAGAATTGCCAGTAAGTGAAACTTATATGGAAGAGGTTAAAAAAAGGATTAGGGTTTAAAAATGCAATTGTAATTAATGTTATTTATTCTCTTTGTTTAGTTGTAAAATCAAATTATCCTATTCGACGACTTTCCTTTCGTACAAGAGTCTGTGCTTCTATCTTTATAGCGGATGGAAGCCTTACTACCTATTGCTCCACTGCATTACATCACAGGGCTTCCAAATCGTTGCTTATTGCTTTTGCCTTGCAGAAAACCTGTTACCACATTCCTATAAGAATTGTTTACAACCTGGACAACAGCATTACTCCTTTGTCGCCAAACACTTGTACTGCCATGGAGGGCGACAAGGAAAGAATTATTTTTAACAGGATTAGAGAAATTGGCAAAATATTCAAAATATTAAGGAGCTGAGTGTGCTTTAAAACTAACTTGAGCTACAAGCGGGGAGTGTTGCTACCGGAAGGCTTTGCAGAATCTTTAAATTGTTGGTCAATTTCTATTCTACCACTGTATTGAAAATAAAATGGCCAGCCATGAAGGGATACCTAAAATGGCAGAAATTGCAGTATCATACCCTCCTAATTCGTGCTATATTTATAGTAAATTACCAATATGAAGTTTCTACTGTTTCTGTTTACAGTCATTCTTTACGCTGCCTGTAGCACTGCAAAGCTTACATTACAAAACAACAACCGCTCCAACACCGCAATAAAAACAGGTGCTGAACAAACAGAAAAATATCTTGGGTATCTGAAGGGCAAGAGGGTCGCCATACTAGCCAACCAGACTTCCATTATCGGCAATACACATCTTGTTGACAGCCTTCAAAAATCAGGCGTAAACATCGTTAAAGTATTTGGCCCCGAACATGGGTTCCGGGGCAAAGCCAGTGCCGGTGCTCATATAAATGATGAACGGGATGTTGCAACCGGTATTCAAATCATCTCTCTTTATGGTAAAAAAAACAAACCGACAAAAGAAGATCTTGCTGATGTAGACATTATGATCTACGACCTTCAGGATGTTGGCGTTCGCTTTTACACCAATATTAATGCACTGGCAAGATTAATGGCAGCCTGTTATGAAAATGGCAAAGAGTTGCTGATACTGGACCGACCCAATCCCAACGGATATTTAATCGACGGTGCTGTTCTGGATATGAAATACAAATCGGGCATCGGCATGTTTCCGCTTCCTATGTCGCATGGACTTACAGTGGGCGAGTTTGCACAAATGGCCAACGGAGAGGGATGGCTCGAAAACAAGGTTAAGTGTGCTCTTAAAATTATACCCGTTGCCAATTACAACCACGATATGCCCTACACACTTCCTGTAAGCCCTTCGCCTAACCTGAATACGCCACAGTCTGTTTTATTGTACCCTTCAACCTGTATGTTCGAAGGAGTGTACCTTAACCACGGCCGTGGCACCTATTTTCCCTTTACCGTACTGGGCAGTCCTGAATTGAAAGGCGTATACAATTTTTCTTATACCCCTACCGGCATAAAAGGAATGGCTGAAACACCTCTATTTATGAACGAGGTTTGTTATGGATTAGACTTGCGTAAGTATGATACAAGATTATTGCGACAATCAAAAAAAATAAACCTGCAGTGGATAATGGAATTGTATAAAGCGCATCCGTTCAAAGAAAAATTCTTTGATTCAAAGTTGAGTAATCAAATGAATAATATTGAAATACAGATAGGGTCGGGTTTATTTCGCCAACAGATTATTGATGGCGTGTCTGAAGAAGCCATCAGGGCAAGTTGGGAACCTGGTCTAATGCAATACAAAGAGATGCGGAAAAAATATTTACTTTACCCATAAAAAGTGCAGCGACAGAAAAGAACGCTCATTTTGAATTTCTATTTTTTCAGTTTCGATAATGATGTACCTGACCTTATAACTTCTATTACGCCGCCCGCTTTCTCCCTTTACTGTAGCGCTTGCTTAATTAGGTATGCCACATCCCTTGGCCTAGTCGAAAGGCTTTGAACGGAGGTGCAGCAGGACGAAGAAAATACCACGCATAAGTTTTCGAGAGAAAACTATAAAGCTACCGAGCGTAACAAACCGTCAACAAACAACAGAGGCTAAACTTGAAATCGAGATAGAAAAAATTCTAAAAAAGCGGGGGCAGCATTACAATACTGTAATCAAATAATTAACCTGGGTATTAAAATTTCAAGTTTCCCGCACCTCTGCTTCGGTTTGTTTTATTTCAACAGTTAATACGTCCCTATTCTTTTTCAAAATTATTTATTATCCTCGCCGCTATTCCAAAGAACTAAACTAAAGGTCACTCATAGTACTTGGATCGTTAAATACAGCTTCAGCTGAGCTACGCCATTGAAAGTTTAACGAAATAGTCCTGCTTTTTCTTCTGGTTTAAATACTGCCACTCTCTTTATTTTTTTGACTGCCAAAATCTGTCTTTACCCTTACTTATCCACTCAATAGACTGCGCAATTCTCTTTTGTTGCGTTTCTTCCGTTTTTGCTTCGGCAACCCAGGTAATGTAGGCCTTACGGAATGAAGGCGATTTGCTTTCAAATATCGCGTTAGCTTTTTCGTCCTCTTTTAATGCGTCAATAAATGCTTTTGGTGCAACCACTTCTACTGCTGATTTCTCTTTTACAGGTTTAGGTTTTGCAGTTCCGTTTGCATTTAGTTCCATTGCTTCTTTAATATAGGCTGATAGGGTTGTTGTGTCAGGTAGTTCGGATATGTCTTTTATCTTGTCCATATAACCAAATTTTTTACCTTGTTTCACGCTATCCTGGATGGCTTTGTCTTTCATTAGTTCTGCCTTATGCAAATTGAACGAGCAATGATGTTTAAAACCAGCCATCATAACCAAATGGTCGCATTTATATGAATAATGAGGAATACCCCATTTTATATTTTCCTCTACATTAGGACAAGTGCTGTGTACTACCTCTCTTAAATGATTAAGAATCGGTTTTGCAAAGTCAGCCATTTTCGCAATGTAATCATCTACAGTTTTATTATAGTTTGCCATAATTCCGGGTTCTATTTTTAGTTTTTTAAACGTGTTAATAATTCATCTAATTTTTCAAGGGTTGACATCATACCTTGTTCCAAACCCATATTGATAACGGTTTCCAAATCGTTCAAAGAATCATAATGGACTATTGTTTCAACTACAGCATTCTTCGCCTTGTCTGTAAATGAAACATGCCATTTTGCTTTAGGAAGCTCTTGATTAATTTCAGCCTCTGCATTACAGAATGCATCCAAAGATTCGTAAGAGGCAATTGGGTTAATATTGCTGTACTCCGTATAACCCCAATATTCGTTGCCTGCCGGGTCAATCATAGCATAATGCCAATGTCCACCATTTCTAAATTCCATAGATTTGGTTTTGGTTGTAAGTGGTTTGGGTGCAAACCATTGGTCTAAAAGTTCCTGTTTGGTATAGCAGTCCCACACCAGTTGCCTTTCAGCTTCAAATTCTCTTTTAATTGTTAGCGTGTTATTTTCTTTGTTGACAAGAAAGTCAAACTGTAACCTGTTCATTTTTTCTGCTTTTTTATTGTTGATAA
>Ga0210040_10003760_pt1 | contig 20294 bp, 4 predicted proteins | sample CryGeyCG12114_NA_FD_185462 | JGI IMG/M metagenome (GOLD analysis project Ga0210040, IMG submission 185462) | Groundwater microbial communities from aquifer - Crystal Geyser CG19_WC_8/21/14_NA (SPAdes) (version 2) | ecosystem: Environmental > Aquatic > Deep subsurface > Groundwater | place: USA... | reverse complement strand
GCTCTGAAGAGGGCTTCAGTGAAGACACCAACAGCCAACTCATCCGGCAAGAACTTCGATCGCTCAGTAGTCAAGGCTTCGAAGTCAAGGACCTCGGTGAGCGCCGCCTCAAGGGTCTCGAGAACCCTGAGTACATCTACCTCATGTATCCTCACTCGCTTGCCAGTCGTCTCGCCGTGCAGCGCCAGATGGGCGATCAGAAGCCTGCGCCGCAGAACGAGGCACAAGCGGGCCAGAAGATGGCTAATAGTGAACTCACCATCGACACGGAAGACGTATGGGATCTCTGGAATATCAGCCTACGTCTCGAGATGCTCTGTAGTTCGCTAGAAAGCCCTGGCTGCGTCGAACTCAAGCCGCCAGAAACGGCCCTTCTGGAGAGAATGAAGAGCCGTGGCGGAGAGATTACGGACCGTTTCCTGCTGAACTTTGTGGAGCACCAGATCAGCAGAATTGAGGTACGTCATGGCGCTATTATTTGTTTCAATTGTTGCTAACTTTGAAAAGTCTTGTGCGAACACGCTCGCTCTCCGTCACATGATCCGACCCTTCGGCTCCGCCCCACTCCTCCAAAACGCATGCCACATGGGCGACATCTTCAGCGAACTCGAAGCCAAGCTGAAGCGCCTCGAGGAATTCGAGAGGGAAGCTGCAGTAGACATGGCACCGTCATGACCCACGACTCCAATCACCATTACTACTCCCACATAATCTCCAGCCAACCAAAGAAGGTTGACGCGCAACGACGCTCACGACTACCCGCACCGAAACCTTATCTCCGCCGCCACGATATCACTGTTTCTGTTCATACTCAAACCGGCGTTCTTCACGAGAGGGAAGGAAAGGAAAGGGAGGATGTATCATCACCGCAACGCCCCGGAGGCTGTGCCTTTTCGATACCATACCATACCATGAGCACACATCATCATCATCATTATCATTATGCAGCCGGGCAAGCAAAGGGTTTATGCGGCCCTGGCGTTGTTTTTTCTTGGAGCTTTGGCTTCACGCGTACTGCGTGTTTGTTCTATCTCATTGTTATGGATTGAGTGAGGTGGGGGATGGAGGGTTGTAACGACCTTGGATTGTTGGAGTGTGGTGATGAGATGTGATGGTGGAGTGCGAAAGGGGAGGTTGTGGGGATGTGGAGATGCAAAGGGGGAGGGAGGACAAGAGAAGGAGAAGTGGTATCTAGTGAAGTGAATACTTATCGTTGTTATGCGCATGGTGTGAGTCCTTGTGTGTGTTCGGATGAAGCGATGTGCACGTGCACGCGCTTTGCTGGGGATGAGAAGTATATAAACCCCACCAGCCTCGCAGTCTGTAACCTTTCTTTTACAACTCCCTCGTGTCCCAGATTTCTCCAAAATAACGACCTCCACCGCTTATGGAGTTTCTGCGCGGTGGACTCTTCGAAAAGAAGATGTCCCCATCGGAATGACCTTCGAAAAGGCAAGACAATCTCGATCATGGCTGTCGTGCGGACACATGTGTGGTTCATGGACGATCGAAAACGCTTGAAAGACGAAGATATGTTCTTTCTGAGTGTGGACGTCGGTATATAAACCCCACGTCCCGCACTGATCTTGCTTCTTCCACACACCACTGCCCTGATCTGCTCATCAAAAACATATCCAGTAGCACGGATGTCGCGTCCGCTGGAAACAAAATGATTGCCAACGAATGGAGTTTCTGGTCTTGTTGTGTCGTCTAGAAACAGAAATTTGCTAAGAAGATGGCATGATTGTTTCGAAAGAATATGGGGAAATGTGAAGGGCGTGAGCGAGAAGAGATCTGGAGGACAATTATGTGTGTTCCAAACCGAGATGAACAGAGAGCATGTCCTGAGGCTGGGAGATGAGAAGGGGTATATAAACCCACTCGCACTCTTAGGATTTACTTCTTCCACACGTCACTAATTTATCCTTTACCACAAAAAAAGAGAAAGCACGACGATGGGGATTCTGGTCCTGCCGCGTTGCCTGGAAACAAAAAAATCTCGGACAGAGCCCGTTCATGATTCTTTCGAAAGAATACGGTGAGATGTGGATGGTGTGCAGGAAAGACGTTGGTGATGAGTCGATGTGAGGATGCCACAAACAAGCTTGGCATCGTTGGATGTGCTCGAGCTTTGGAATCTAGGGGGGTATAAATCTCTTCTTCCTCGCTGGCTCACTGATCTTCAACACACATCGCCTGACATTGGGGACTAAAGCGACTACCGATTGGACTCATGAGCAACTGGAGCTGTCTCGTCGCCTAAAAATCTACACCAAGAAGGCCCATGTTGGCGCCGCGCCGCGCTGTCTCTGCAATGAAATCAGTGAGCAGCACTCCCCTAAGGACGGTGGCTGGTTTGTTTTACACTAGTTTCTTAAAACTAGTGTAAAAAAGACTATTTTTTAGGTAGTATAAATAAGACTAGGTATATAAAATTTATAATTATATTCTCCTATAGCCTCTTATACTTATTTTTACTATAGTAGAGATATAAGATAACTTTTATAAGACTTTATATTATTATATATTAATATTAGTAGGTAAGAGAGTATAGGTAATATATATATCTAAAAGAGGGTATTTACTAAGTAATTATATATAAGAGGATGCCTTATATACTAAATAAATAGTAATATTACTATTAATAGTTAAGACTATATAGCTTAGTAGTAGAGCGCTACTTATTAATTTATAGCTCTATAGTTACTATTAATGTCTATAGTAATAAGTTTAGCGATAGATTCTAACCTAATTTATTACTAAAGTTATTATTATAGACATAGATAGTAAATATAGAGCTATAAAAGCTAGTAGAGGTTCTAAGTTTAAAACCTAGTATAGTTAGTTACCTTTTTACTCTTACGTAGGGTAAGAGCTCTTTTTACTACTAAAGATACAGTATATATTTTAGACTTATAAAAATAGGTATAAGAGGCTGTAAGAGAATATAGTACGTATAGTAAGTATAGGTATAAGAGGCTATAAGAGGATATAGTACTTATAGTATAAGTATAGGAGGCTGTAGGAGGCTGTAGGAGGCTATAGGAGAATATAATTATATATATAAAGTTATATTACTTACTATATTATTATTACTATAGATAACCTCTTATAAGATAGAGACTTACTACCTCTATCTTATTACTTTAGTAGTAAGAGTACGCTATTACTCCTTCTAGTACTAGTTCTTATAGTAGGTAGAGAGGAAGTAAGATTACTTTATTACTCCTTCTAGTACTAGTTCTTAAGGTAGGTAGTAGTACCTCTATAAGATAAGCGAGTTAAGGAATATCTAGTTAAAAACTAGTATATTTAGAGTTAGACAGCGCTGCTACTTACTACTCTATTATTACCCTAGCAGTAAAATTATGCTATTACCTCTTTTAGTACTAGTTCTTATAGTAAGTAGAGAGAAAGTAAGGTTATACTATTACTCCTTCTAGTACTAGTTCTCGTAGTAGGCAGAGAGGAAATAAGGTTACGCTATTACTCTTTCTATTACTAGTTCTTAAGATAGATAGAGAGATACGCTATTACTCCTTCTAGTACTAGTTCTTAGGGTAGGTAGTAGTACCTCTGTAAGAAAGGTAAGTTAAGAAATGCCTAGTTAAAGGCTAGTATATTCTAGTATTAGTTCTTAGGATAGGTAGGTAATGTAATAGTAATAGTAATAGCAACTACGCTATTACTCTTTCTAATACTAGTTCTCTAAGTAAGTAGTTATACTATACTTATACTATAGAGTATAAGAAAGATAGAAGAGCTAGTAGAGTAAGAGTTTATATAGCTAGCTTTAAGTGCTACTACTACTAATAACGTAGGGCTAGGTAGTAGTAGTAGTAGTAAGAGTAGTAGCTTAAGGTTATAGCTAAAATAAAGTATATATTTAAACTCTATCTAAATAGCTATAGAAAGTTATAGAAGAATACTTTCTATATATATTAGGTATATATATATACCTTCTTAGTCTTACTATAAATAAAGTAGTTATATATGTAGAGTAGGTATATATAAACCTCTACCTAGCTAGCTCCTCTATCTTTCTTATACTCTAGAGTAACTTAGGTGCCTTTACTAGTACTTAAGTTACTCTATAATATATAGAGTAGAGGTAGTCCTTAAAATTAGTTATACTTATTAGTAAGCGTATTATAACGTAATATATAGAAATAAGGAGGAAAGTTATACTTATTAGTAAGCGTACTATAACGTAATATATAGAAGTAAAGAGGAAGGTTATACTTAGGTATTAGCGTAATATACAGAAATAAGGAGGAAGGTTATACTTATTAGTAAGCGTACTATAACGTAATATACAGAAATAAGGAGAAAGGTTACACTTAGCGCTAGGGAGAGGATAACTTTACTACTACTGCTAGTAAGAGATCTAGGACGATAGGACTTACTTTAGGAAAAGAGGCTATAGAGAAGGGCTATAAGGTAGGATAGTTACGCTTACCTTATATATATAGTAGTAGTAGCAGTAGTAGTAGTAGTAGTAGTAGTAGTAGGAGCTATCCCTATCTATAGCTAGGAAACTAGATACTGCTATAGTAACCTACTTATTAAACTATAAAGCAGCTTAGTTGCTTTTAGAGAAGTACTTAAATATAGTATAAGGAAGATAGTTAAGGAGGCCTAGGGATTGTTTATATACCTAAAAGGCTGCACTAATAACGCTATAGAGAATATATATAGAAAGGAGTAACTAGTACGTAATATACGTACTAGTAGCGTAGGCTTAAATCTAGTTAGATATTAAGAGTAGTTATAGAATATAAGTTTCTATAGCAGCCTATTTATTTAGCAAATAAGCTACTATAGAGTAGAGTAGAGGAGAGATAGAAGAGGAAGTATAAGAGAGTTTATATATAACTACTAGTACGTACTAGAGCTTAGTACGCTAGTTGCTAGGGTAATTATATAAGAGAGAGTAACTAGTATATAAAGAAGGAGCGACTAGTATATAAAGAAGGAGCAACTAGTATATAAAGAAAGAGCGACTAGAGTAGCAGCTAGCGCGTCCTAATAGGTATATAAACAATCTCTAGGCCTCCTCCTCTATCTCTCCTCTACTTACTAGCAGCGACTTTAAAGAACCTATCTTAGTCTAAGACGTACTTATTTAGTCCTATTATAGGCTAATCTCTAGAAGAGTATACTACTAGTAAGTTTAGGTAATATACTAGAGAAGCTATACGGCTAGCCTAGCTATAAATAAGAAGAGGAACTTAAGGATACTAGACGTATAGTAGAATAGAGAGCTCTTAGGGTATAAGAATAATAGAGGATAAGGCCTAAAGAGAGTCTATACTTACTAGGGATACGCTAGTTATAGTAGTAGGCAATTATAGTTGTAGTTAGGTTATAAGAAGTAGTATATATTATAGCGGCATCTCTTACGCTATAGTCTCTATCTTACTTCTTCTAGATAGAGGAGATTGTAGTAGGAAGCTATATACACTAGCTTAGCGCTACTACTACTACTACTACTATAGACGACGCGAGGACGTAGGTCTTATAGGTTTATCTAGGCTAGTAGTATAATAACTTTACTATCCCTTGTCTCTATCTTAGCCTTACGCTTACATAGAGTAGCCTTAGGATCTATCTTATTAGGATATTCAATCTAGTATTCTTCCTCTTACTCTAGTATAAGCTTATATTCTTACTCCTCTTCTAGATTAGTAGAATTCGTGCCTATTACGCTAAAGTTATAGTATCGCGCTAGGATTAACGAGATAGCTAGGTTCTTTACATCTTACTCTTTAGTACGCGTTATAAGTTTATTACTCTATACGCTAGCTTAGTACTAAGACTTAAGAGTTTATCCTTTATCTTCTAGATACTTATTAGCTTGCTCTTTAGTCCTATATAGGTGCTTATAGTGTTCTCTAATGCACTTAAGGGCTTTAATAACAATTATCGTAAACGCTGTTAATCTTATACGTAATAATAATACGCTTAAGCAGCTCTATGTATAGTTAAGAGGTATAAGTTACTACTATACTTAACCTTAGTAGCAGCTAGGAGGTTATAGCTTATACTTTTTAGAGAGTTAAAAGACTATAGGCTTACTACGAGGTTTTAGGTTTGCAACTACGTAAAAGCTCGCTCTAATTACTTAGATTAAACTTATACTATACTAGAGTAATTTACTAGAGGCGTAGATCCTACTAACTTATCTTTCTACTATATAGACGTATCTCTCTAAATTATATTTCTACTATTACGCACTATATACGAGTATGAAGTTACTATATAGAGGTAGTATTAATAGCGCGTCTCTTATATTAGGTTCGTATTAGGTTTGTATTAGAGTACTACTAAGCTAGCGTCCTAGAGCTATATATTAGGTAGCTTACTAGCTGTTAAACTAGAAGCGTATACTAGAGGTGTTCTTATTCTAGTAATTAAGGTAGTAGTATAGGGATATGCTAGTAGTACTTAGCGTTATATTAATGCTTATAGGCGCTATAGGCGCTGTAATAGTGTAAGATAGGCAAGTGCTATCGCTAGTGCTAGTATTTAGAGGTAAAGGAGTAACTATAGATAAACTTATCTATACTAGGATATAAGCGTAATAAGGTGCAAGGTGCTAGTATTATATATTAGATAGGTACCTCGCTCTATTAAACTAGAAGCGTACACTAGAAAGTTAAACTAGAAGCGTATACTAGAGATATTCTTACCTAGTAATTATTATAGTATTTATTAGCTTACTAGATACAGCTGTCTACTTAATTTTAAAGAACACCTTATTGTTATTATTATCTATAACCTTAATATTAAGGTGCTTACTCTAGCCCTCTTTAGGCTTCTACTACTCTAGCTCTCTTTAGGCTTTTACTATACGTTTAGAGAACTATTATTAGATACCTTAGCTATATATTAGTAGGTTATATATAGTTAGGTTAATTTAGTTTAAGCGTAGAGGGCTATTAGTAGTTTATATACTATTAGATTAGTTTAGTTTAAGCATAGAGGGCTATCTAGTAAGTATAAGTAGATACGTTAGGTAGTAGGCTTATACGCTAGTGTCGCTCTGCTAGCTCTAGTTACTATCTTATAGCTAGGGTAAAAATATTATCTAAGTAAGGTTTCTAATAATAGGTACATCTTCCTATAAAGAATTACTAGCAATTCTTTATAGGAGGATATAGAAACTACTCTATATTTAGTAAATATAGAGTTATAGGGTTACAGAGTTAACTCTATTCTAATTAGCTTACTATATAGATTTTCTACGAATAGCTTCCTAACCTTATTACTTACTTTTAAAGTATTACTTATATTAAAACACTACTAAATTACCTATAGTTCTTTATAGGAGAGTATAGAATATACCTTTTACTTTTCCTTATTTCTTATTTAATATCTTCTAAGGGTGTATATACTGTTTTAAGTATCTTATTTATATACGCTATTTTAAGTATCTTATTTATATACGCTGTTTTAAGTATCTTATATTTATATACGCTATCTTATACATTGCTTTTCTCTTATAATTAATACCTCTTAAAGTTATAATTAATACCTTATAGTTAACACCTCTTAAAGTTATAATTAATATCTTATAATTAATATATTATAGTTAACACCTTAAAGATCTTATTAAAGGCCCCTTAGGTAATCGTATATAGTAATTAGTCTAATAGGCTTAACCTAGACTAAAGTCTTACTAAGTCTATATTGCGTTAAACTCCTCTTAGACTATATATTTTAGATATAGAAATAGCTTTAGAGTAGTAATAAGAACCTAGCAGTATAATTAGACTTATCTAGTTTAAAACTCCTAAGTAGCTAAAGCTAATAGAGACTGCTAAGACTAATATAGTAGATAGTTAAGCTAAGATTAATTATATACTACTAAACTACTCTAATACTCCTATAGAAGTTAGGGAGGAGCGATAAGTATACTTCTTAAGGAGTAGTACGCATCTAGCTTTAATAATAAGGGCTAGACGCTAAATAGTAATTAAAAGAGGTAGTAGAGAGTACTAAGGATAGGGGAAGTACCCTTTATATACTCCTTAAGCGCTAGTAGCTTTACTAAGCTAGTAAGGATAAAGGGTAAAGCTATAGAGGCCTTAGAAGTACTATAAAGATAAAGAAGAGAGCTATAGAGGCTTTAGAGATACTAGATAAAGGCTGTAGAGACGCTAGAAGTGCTAGAAATAGCGCTAAATTACTACTACGCGTAGTAAGCGTAAAGTATAAGTAGCGTTAAGTTAAAATATTAAGTTATTGTATCTACTAGCGTAAGCCCTCTTAAGTTATTACTAATAGTAAAGTTCTTAATAGGGCTTACCTTTACTACTATAGCGTTAAATAGAGATTATTACCTAGCGTTATAGTATTTATTTACTAAGTAAGAAGAGAAGAAGGTCTTTACAGCATTTAAGCTTTAGAGAGTAGAGAGTGTCTTTTAGAGTAATAGCCTAGTTATCTTATACTTTAGTAACTTCCTTATAAGTAAGGTGTTAGAGGAGTATAGTAAGTAATGTTATAGCTAGTACTTACTATAAGGTAATAATAGTATAGATAGTACTAGTAACTAGGTAAAGCTTTACCTTTAGGCTACACTCTTAAGCTTAGCGTAATACTTTATACTTAAAGGTAGAGTAGATAGTGTTAATAGTAATACGTATATTCGTAATAAGGTAGAGATTATATAGTAGAAATAACTATAGAAAGGCACTAACTTTAGAGGTATAGTAAAAGGTTATAGGCCCTATCTTATAGAAGTATAAGCCTATTATCTTATAGCTAATCTATTAGTAGATATTATACAGCGCGTAGTAGATAGTAATATAGCTATTATTAATAAAAATAAATATCTTACTACTACTAATCTCCTAGATATAATTGTAGATCTTAGGTAGTAAGCGGAGGAGAGAAGAGGAAGCGAAGTTCTCGTCTATACTATCTATTATTAGTAATAAGTTAATTCTATTTTAAGTTAGGTTAACCTACCTAAGGCCTAGAGACTATAGGTATAGATAACGCTCCTAATAGTTAAAGTTAAAGAAGATATTAGAAGTGCTAAACATAACTATAAGTATAGACTAGTAAGGCGTTAATAAAGAGAGAAGGTTAAGATTGTATAAGGCTATATACTTATATACTATGCGTAGCTACTACTAAGGATCTTAGGATAAGAGTAAAGAGTAAAGAGAGAATAATACGCAGAAGATAGTAAGATAGTAAGTAGTATAGAAGTTTAAAGTAAAAGAGACTACCTACCCTATCTTACTATTTCTATAGTACCTACTATATTAAAAGCACTTTAAAAACGCTAGTAAGAGGTTATAGGAGAATACTAATCCTAAGTAAGAGATAATTATAAGGTTATAATAGTTTAAAAAAAGGTAAAGGCAAAATTCTTAAGTTTATATACTTAAAGTAAAAGAGACCTTACTATAACCTTCTAAGTAAGATATATATTAGAATACTCTTAAAAGCCTAGCGATTCTCTATAGAAGAATATAGATTCTATAATAATAGTAGATATTAGGTTTCTAGTAGACTTAGAGCTTTATTTTAATATTTATTATTCTATTACTAGGTTAGCTACGTAAGCGCGTGTCGTCTATGCGTATATATATTTATAATATTACTACTACTACGTACACTCTTACTCTTTACTATTAATACTATATATATATATATTATTAACTAAACTTTTATATAACGCTATAGCTCTATCTTTAGTTCTAGTTTACTTACGTAAGAGTATCTTTAGTACGTATAGTAGTAGAGGTCTATTTAGCTATTTAGGCGTAGTTAGTAGAGAATAGTGCAAGTTACTTACTTATAAGAGTAGGCTTCTCGTCTATTAATTAGTTATCTACCTTAGGAATAGCTAGATAAGGGCTATATAAGCGAGGTAAGTTATACTCTTTTATCTCTAATACTAGCTAACTTTAATAAGTTAGTAACTTAAGTAGAGGTTTAGGCGTAGAGTAATACTCTTATACTACCTCTAGCTATTTCTGTATAAACCTCTTCTATACTTTAGTAACTTAGCAGTAATAATAATAATAATAGTAAAGATAATAGGGCTAAGCTATAGTTTAATTTAGGTAATACTAGAAATAACGTACTAATACTAGATACAGATAAAGTAGATAAAGAAGAGACTAAAGATACATCTAGTAGGTTAAATTAACCTATAGTTTCTATACTAGTAAACGCTTTAGCTACTCTAGTTTTAGAGTACTAGTGTCTTATACTACTAATAACTATAGTTATACTAGATAGTAGCTATACTAACTTTAACCTTAGTACTATCTATTATAGTACTTACTATAGTTATATCTATAAGTTAGATCTAGCTTCTATAAAAGAAGTAAACTAGAGATAATTCTCTATTCCTAACAGCTTACGCTTCTCTTAGAATTAGTAACTTAAGAAGTAACCTTCTACCTAAAACTAACTCTCCTCTTAGTAGATTAGTAAGTAGTAGTACCTTAATAAAGCGTAGTATACTAGTAAGAATAAGAGGTAGTAGAGCTAACTAAACTATATTATTCGCATTATAGAGATAGAGCTTAGTAAGATTATTATAGGTAACAATAGGTATACAGAATACTAAAGGTATAGCTAGGATTATATAAAGTATAAGGTTAGTAGCGCTATTAGCGAGGTAGTAAGGAACTTATATAGTAAAGCTAGTAATTACGTATACTACTATATTAACGCTTACACCTATAAAGGTGCCTAAGCTTATATATAGAGTCTATCTATTAACTAAGTACTAATTACTCTCTTATCTCTCTACCTATAACGTAAACTATAGGCTTATTATAGTAAGTCCTAGATATTAGTAGCTATATAAGCTATCCTATATTATTATTATAGTTATATTATTTATTAAGTTCTTAATATACTAATATAGTAGGTACTATACTACTATTTAATAGTAGCTATTATCTTTTATATTAGCGTAATTGCGCTTTAGTATATAATATAGATTTTATTCTTTGCTATTACTAGCTAAGTCTTTATCCTTCTACACTACTCTTAAGTTTTCTTCTTAATTATAGTTACTAAGTTAGGTATCTTAGGTAGTTATAGTTAGTAAGTTTATTAAAAAGCCCTATTAAATAAGCTTACTAGTAGTAACTCTTTAAGAGGGTAGGTACTATATAGGATAAATAATAGTAGAATTGTATATATTATATAATACTACCTCTTCCTCTTCTTTAAATCTTTTATAGTAACTACTACTACTACTTCTTTTCTCTTACGCTCCTTCTCTACTTAGTAGTACTCTCTACGCTACTTCTTTACTACTTTCTTCTAAGTAGTAGTAGACCTAGTTACTAGTATTATACTTACTTTACTACTTTTACCTACTTTACTACCTTTATATAGTCCTACTAATAAAGCTGCTTATAACTCTAGCGCTAGTATTATAGATATAGAGGAACGCGTATATATAGAGCGTCTACATAAAGACTTAAGATTCTTTAAAGGTCTCTTAAAACTAACTAACTTAAGCTAGCTTTTACTCTTACCTTTTAGCTTATCCTTACTTTTACTTTTATTCTTACTCTTACCTTTTAATATAAGCTTATTACTCTACGTAAGCTGTATTACCTATTATTACTATACTTTAGTCTTAGCTTTAGTATTAGCTTTAGTATTAGCTTTAGTATTACTATTAGCTTAAGTATTATCCTCTTCTTCGTCTTTAGCCTTTTCTTTATCCTCTATATCCTTATTAGCGTATATATCTATACCTTAAATAAATAATAGCTTATTATCTAAGTTATACGCAACCTACTATTACTTATCTCTCTTTATATTATCCTATACTATTTAAGAGTAAGGAAAGATAGGTCTATATAGGCAACTAATAGGCCTTAGTATAGTAATACCTATCTTCTATACTACGTAGCTTAGCTAACTATAAAGTAGGTAGTTAGTAAGGACTTTAGTAATATAGACGCCTAACGTACTAGTTACACTTTTATTAATAGTTAATACTGTTAGGCTTTTAATATACTTACTATTCTAATCGTATAGGTAGTAATAGTATACTTTATTAGTTACTCTTATCTACTCTTTAGTATTATAGTAGTTAAAGCATATACAGTAGAACCTCTACCTATCTATACTAGGCCTACGCTTTAGTAGTAATACTATATAGCTTTTAGTAATACTATCCTTATTTATCTTTAATATACTATCCTTCTTCTTAATATATATACGTCGCGACCTATATATATTCTTAAGTAGTAGTTCTATAACTTAGTCTCTAAGGAATAACTTAAGAAAGCTATAGTATTTATAGTTAACTATATTTAGATTAGTAATTATCTTAGAGTAGTTAGCTTTTAACTAGTATACGTTAATACTATACGCTTCTATAATTACTCTAAGCTTTACTTATAGTATATAGTTCCTATCTATAAACTCTATAATATACTTATTATTAAATATAGTAGTATAGTAGTGTATATATAGAGTAATATCCTTATAAATAGCGCCTTTAGGTAACTTCTCTAGTTGCTAGATAAAGTTAAGGAATAGTTCTAGAAATTCGCCTATATATACTAGGAACTTACTCTTACTATAGGCTTTTCGTTCTAACTAGGGAATACTCTATTTAAGGAGAGACGATTTAAGTCTTAATAGTAGTTATAACGATTTAACTTACAATAGTAGTTATAGTAATTTAACTTACAATAGTAGTTACAATAATTTAACTTATAATAGTAGTTATAATTATAATAAGTATAGTAGTATTATAGTAAGTACTTTAGTAGTATATAGTATATAGAGTTATATAGTAGTAGGCTAAGAAGAAAATAAGAGTATAGTAACGCTCTTTACTAGTGTTTACGCTATCCTATAAGGTCCTAGGTTAAACTAAATATAATATCTTAACTTAAACGCTTATAGTAGACTATAAGAGACTATAGGAGAATATATAAAAGGATATAAGAGATATATAGTATTCTTATATTAATAGCTCTTAAACCTTAGGTTAATACTTAAGTATTAGATCTACTTAAATTACTAGTAATTCTTTATAGGAGAATGTAAGTATAAGTAAAAGAGGTTAGTAATTATTTGCAAGAGAATGTAGGTATAGGTAAAAGAGGTTAATTATTTATATAGGGCAGCTATTAATAGCTGCGTACTACTAAGCGAATCCTATAGCTAACCTTATCTTAATATCTCTATCTATCTAAATAATAATAACTCTAACCTAAAGGCTAAGTAATCTCTCTATTAACCTCTATAATATACTGCAGCGTAATAAGAAGTACTATTTATCTAGGCTACTCTTCTGTATATATATACGTATAATAATCGCTTTAATAGCTTTACGATAGTTAACTAGGTATACTACTACTTACTATAACTATAATATGTACTTATAAGTAAATAGCTTATTATCTTCTACCTTAAAGGTCCTTGCGATAACTAGTAACTAGTCCTAGTTCCCCTCTTCTAGATAGTAGACGAAATCGTAGTATTATATAGCGTTTAATACCTACTTCTAGTGCTTAGTAAGTATACTATAGGTATAGTAGCGTATACGATACTATAGATTATATACTATATAAGCTTTAAAGCTATATAATAGATAGTAAGATAGTTTACTCTCTTACTCTAGATAAGTATAACGTACTTACTCTATTAATAGTACGTTACTAGTGTAGGTATTAAACTTCTTACAATTAGATCTACTAATTATAAGGTATACGTAGGACTAAAAAAGAGCTAGAGGTATATAAGTACGTAGTTAGCTAGGTCTAGGTAGGTGTCTTACCCTCTATACTTATATAAACTAGCTTACTAGCCTTGTATAGCTACTAGATAATCAATAGTATAAGATAAATACGCTAATAATTAGGTAGTCTATTAATAAAGTATTTATACTCTAGATCTTATATAAGATAAGCTACTTATATTACTACGCGCTATATATCTATAAGAGATAGTAGTATTAATAGCGTAGTGCTAATTCGCTAGAAAGCATAGTAGTAGCGTTATAGAGGTAATATTCTTATAACAGTAATAGATAGCTTCTGTATATTAACTTAATTTTACGCTAATAGATAGGTAGCTAGTATAAAGTGTAAGCTACTTAGGTTAGGTATATCTAGGGTCGCTACTAAAGTATAGAATAGTATAAAAATATTAGCTTATATCGCTCTAGCTATATCTAATAATATAAAACTTTAGGCTATCTATATTACTAATACTAAGCCTTCTCTTACTACCTAAGATAAATAAATGCTTCTATAAGTATTGTGCTTATAATAAAGTAGGAGATTATTTTATAACTATATAGACGTAGTATAAGCACGTTTAAAGAGTAGAAAATAAGGGCCGCTTTAGTAGCTTAACTTAAGATAATATTAACGAAGTATATATAGTATTTACTTAAGAAGCTTACGCTAGTAGGTATATACAGCTAATAGTACCTACTATTCTAATCCTATAAGCTCTAGTAAGTAATAGCGCGCTATAGATACTGCTAGACGAAGATAATAATAACGACTTTAAGTACGACCTACGCAATATTAATAACTAGTTAGGTAGGCTAGATAGCGCCTTTAACGTGTTTAGTTAAGGAGATAAGGCAGATAATGCTATGCTAGCACTAGACGACGATCCTAATAGGTAAGATAAACCTCTTAACTCTAAAGATAAGGAGGATATACTTAAGTATCTTAAGCTCTACTACTTATACTACTAAATTAGTTATAGCTTATAGATAGTACTATAAGAGGTAATAGAGAAGCACTTTAATATATATCTCTACTATAGTAATACCTATACTTAATCTATACGTAAAGTTATATAAGTCCTAGCTATAAAATATAATAAGTATAGCTAGGGGTATATAGCCTATATAGGTAGGTATACTAATAACTAGAACTATAACGTATGTAATAAAAGTTGCTATAAGCTAAAGCTAACTCTAGACAGCCTAGATAAACCTATAGTATAATTTAATTATATCTTAGTTACGCCTTAACTTATCTAATAATACACTAATCGTACTTAAGCGCTTAAACTCTAATTATATTATAATATCTTTACTAGTAATCTAGTAGATATACCTATAATACTTAGAGACTAGACTAGTAGCTAGATCTATTACTAACTATAAAGTAATAGCTTCTTCTTTAAGAGTTATAAAGTTATATACTAAATATTACTTAATAAGATCGCCCTAATAAATAAATGCATTAATAAGAACTATTATAAGGTTATAGTTATATTTATATATCTACTAAATCTCTGCTTATATACCTAGTTTACTAAAGTAAATACGCTCCTTAGTATAGTTATATTAGGCAGCTATTATAATAAGTACTTTAATATATTTTTATAGCTACTAGTATAGGAGTTTAAGACACTTTTAGTATAAAGAGTACTAGCTATTAATATAAGTTAGGCTAGTAATCGTCTCTTTAACCTCTATATATATCTTATACTTATAACTAAGAATAGCTAAGTAGTAGCTAAAGCTATAAGTATAAAAGAGCCTAGTAACGTAAGATTTCTATATTGCGCTTACGAGATTAAAGTAACTAAAGATAAATAAATAAGATACTACTACGTACTATATAAGCCTAAGTACTTTAAGCTAGACTTACTACTACTATAAAATAATCTTACTAGCAATATAGACTAGTAGCTAAATATCCTAGGTAGTAATAAAGGTATTACCTATTAAAGCTACCTAAGAGACCTTAATACATTATACTAGCTAGAGAGCTTCTCTATTAATATAATATACGCTATCTTACTTAATATAGTTAGTAAGATCTTCTATATACTATAGGGCGTTAAATAGGATTTATATAGTAAGCCCTCTAAAGGTAAAGATAATATAAGAACTTACTAAGACGCTAGTAATTATTATATATTAAAGTAAGATAAGGATTATATTAATAAGGCGCTGCGTAAGGCTTAGAAAGACGTCCTAGCCTACGTTAGCCTACCTCTAAGAGTAGTTAGAGAGTATTATATAAACTTTAAGATAGCTAAGTAGAAAGCTTTCCTCTTTATATATAGCTCTACTTTCCTACTAAATACTATACTAAAGGTATATTATTATAACTTTAAAGATCTTAGCAATCTATATACGCTACTTCTAAATAGGTTAGTTAAACCTTAAGATATTAGTTAAATAGATAAGCTATTATAGTAGTTTATAGAGTCTTACTAGTAGCTATACTATACTTAATTTAAGAGTATAGGTAAGGACGTAGATAACCTACTACGTATATAAGTCTATACTCTCTAACTATACTTACTTCTCTACTTAGCTAATAACGTTATAAACTAGAGACCTATATTAATATTTACGTAGTAGCTTCTAGAAGGCTATCTTAAGTATATTAAAAGTAAAGCTAATTTACTACTCTATATAATCCTTAGCCTTGTAATAGGCGCTATAGATGAAGAGTATTATATAATAATAAAGTTTTACCTTAACTAGTACTTAATAACTAAGCCTCTATACTGCTAGGATATATAATAGCTATACTATAAGTAGGGCTTTAAGATAGATAAGAGCTTACTTATATAGTAGCACTTTATATAAGATATTAAGGTTAAGGAGCTATACCTAACTATTACGCTTAAGAACCTCCCTATCTAGCTTTATAGTAGCCTACTATTGTAGTTAGGTATAATTATAGTAGTAAAGCTATTCTAGTAGAAGATACTAGTAAATTGCGATAACTTCTAGGTCTCTTTCTACTATAATAGCTAGGATACTCTATTACGCTTTAGCTGTATTTTCTACTTTACGTATATATCTAATATAGTGCGTTAATAGGACTTAGTATACGTAGAGGAGATAAAGTATACTAAGGACGATAAGATCTTTACTATAACTAGTACTAGTAGTAAGTATTAGATTATTATAGGCTATATTACTAGTTTAGTTAGTATTACGCCTATTAACGTCTAAGTAAATAGTAGAATTATTACTAAGTAGTAGATCGTTAGTAAGGACAGCATCTATAATAAGCTCTATTGCTCACCCTAAGTTCTATTGCTCGCCTTAAGCCTTATTACTTACCCTAAGCTCTATTACTCGCCCTAAGCTCTATCGCTTACCTTAAGCCCTATTACTTACCCTAAGCTCTATTGCTTACTCTAAGCTCTATTACTTACCTTAAGCTCTATCGCTTATTATAAGTACTAGGAGTGTAGTAAGCGCGTAGGTAAGTACTGCCTTACCTTTACTCTTTACTGTACTTACGCAATTAACTAGTCTTTTATAATATAATTTATTTGTAATACTATTTATTATTATTAACTATATAGATTATTACTTATGCCTACTATACTATATTTAATTATTTATCTTAACTTTACTATTAGAGTAGCCTAATAGGTTCCTACGTTCTATTCTTATATAGTAGTATTTCTAAGATAGCTACTAGGCGTAGAAAGGTGCGTAAGTTTAATTTTTTACTACATTAGTTTTAGTTTATTTTAATCTTTTTACTCTTTCTATCTTTTTACTCCTTCTCTCTTCTCTCTAAACCTCTCTTTAAATCTTACTATATATATAAGGTCTCCTTCGCATCCTCCTATAGCCTCCTATAGCTATTTTAAAGGGGTTTAAATATATACCTACCCTCTTTCCTTTGCATCCTCCTATAGCCTCCTATAGCTATTTTAAAAGGGTTTAAATGTATACTTACCCTCTCTCTTTTACATCCTCCTACAGCCTCCTACAGCTATTTTAATAGGTTTAAAATATAGGTCTACTACGCATTCTCCTACAGCCTCTTATAGCTATTTAGATAGGGTTTTAATATAAGCCTACCTTCTCTCCTTCGTATCCTCCTTCCTTCGTATCTTCTCTCCTTCGCATTTTCCTACAGCCTCCTACAGCTAATTAGATAGAGTTTAGATATAGGCCTACTCTCTGCATTCTCTCATAGCCTCCCGCAGCTATTTAGATAGAGTCTAAATACAGGTCCCTTCTGTATTCTCCTATAGCCTCCTACAGCTATTTAGATAGAGTTTAGATATAGGCCTACCCTTTGTATTCTCCTATAGCCTCTTACAGCCTCTTATAGCTACTTAGATAAAGTTTAAATATAGTAGAAGAGAAGGTAAGTAAGATAGGCATAGGCACTAATATAGCTTATTTCTCTGCCTAAGAAGGTGTAGGAGAATATAGGTAGTATTATATAGTACCTAATAAAATAAAACCTAATTACCTACTCTTATTTAGACCTATCTAAATGCTCTTATTTAGACCTATCTAAATGCTCTTATTTACACCTATCTAAATGCTCTTATTCACACCTATCTAAATACTCTTATTTATACTTATCTAAATACTCTTATTTACACCTACTTAGCTGCCCTAAAATATACTAGTTTAGCTAGTGTAAATTAGAACGTACTAGTGTAAAAAATACTATATTTCTAGTATAAATAAGACTAAATAGCTGCTCTTATTTACACTAGATCGTCTGGTTTTTTTGAAACTGGCCACCGTCCATAGGGTCGCATGTAAGAGAAGCACAACGTCACGACATTGAGAATATGGTGTCTGCGCCTTCTGCGCAAAAATAGTCTTGTCGTCCAAATCGTGGTCTAAAAAGAAAAAGACTATGGAAGCAGCACTATGTGCAAGACCAACGAAAGACGGAATGTGGTCTGTTATGGTGTTGGCGCGCACGCGCTGCGTTCACAAGACTACAGGATGGGCATGGTATGCTGGCGAGTGATCGAGAATGAAAAAAGACGAAGGAGAGCTCATGCGGGTCTGGTGCTTTGTGCCGAAGAACAGTACTACTCACTTGATGGTTGAGGAGTGAGCGAAGAAAAAGGAGCAACCAAGAGGCTGAATGGCTTGGGTGTTGGAGTTTGGAAGTTGACTGCACGTGGGACTGAACTTCGAAAACTCGGTGAGGAGGAGGTTATGAGAAGAGCGCGCCTGCAGAGAAGGAAAGGGTGGTGAGAGCACCGAACAGCAAGGTCCTTGGGCTCATGTGCGAGTGCGTGGCCAGGGGAAGGCATATATATAAATCCCGCGCTCCTCGTACATTCTTCTCTCCTCAATACACTCCTCAGTACGTCTTTCAAAAGCCGTTCCTCAAAATCGTCATGGAATTTTGTGGGGTGCTGTTCCTTTCAAAATGACGAGAGATAGTTGCAATGGTTGCGCGCTGCTTCCAAGGTTGGCCAAAAAAGAGGAAAAAGACAGACATGTTCGCGTCTGGCGAGGGTGAGCCTTGGGTGCGCATGCGCGCTATAAGTATTCCACCGACTTTACCATGAGACTCGGTACTCTGGTGTCTGGTGGCTTGCTAAACCCACATGTAAAGCGCTTGATGGTGGTGTGTGCCTCGAGAAAATCCAGCGAAACGTCGCCATGTCCCAAGCTCTCGAAACAAACTACTACTACGATGGTCATGTGGGCTGTTTGGCTACCAGAGAGAGCGAGATTGACATGCTTGAGAAAAAAAGAAGAGTCAACCGTTCCGAGACATGTAGAGTCCGCTATTCCCGGAGCGCGTATATATATCACGCTTTCGTGCTCCCCTGCCAGCATCACGACAGTGTTCCAGTCTCTCCGAAAACAATAATGAAAACATTGCGCATGCATGTCCTTCTGTGGATTGAATTCTCCAAAGCTAAAGTCGTCGGCCATATGATTGCGAGCGGTCTTACAAAGTCAATATCCGTGGTTTAATGATCTTCTGGGAGTCTATTGCCGCCTGTTTCTTCATTTTAATTGGAGTTCTAGAACATCACACATGGCACCTCTTTCCCCTTCTTTTGTCCCCAAATCAAAGCAGGTGGAGATCATGGTCGTGCGCTTTCCAAAAAGCATCCAGGCTCGCAATGCATGAGCAAAGTTCTGGTCCTGGGGTTAATTCTGTGGATGAATGGCTCATGCGGATGATATGGCCCGGAGAGGAGCTGTTTGAAGCAACAAAATGCCCGACGGATCGACGGTAGGTATGGAGTTTGGCGTCGAAGGCGGGATATATAATACTCTTCGCCGCGGCCAGTCTTCCTTTCTTCAACACAATAATAATCCAGCAGCTGCCAAAAGGGAAGACAAACAAAAGCTATGTGAATCTGGTGTTCCACGTCCGCAAATGCTAGACAAGATCGAGCATGGATACGGACGGCGCGCTGAAAAGGCCCTTCACCACACCGCATGTTCGTGTTCGGGATCGAGGTCTCCCTTCGCCCGTTTGTGATTCGCCGATATCCAGGCTCTGGCTTATTGGAACTTGAACACACTGATGTAGATGCGTGTGTGCCGCTTAAAC